>Ga0335072_10010636_pt1 | contig 13225 bp, 9 predicted proteins | sample Lox_Sample_21_FD_206725 | JGI IMG/M metagenome (GOLD analysis project Ga0335072, IMG submission 206725) | Soil microbial communities from Loxahatchee National Wildlife Refuge, Florida, United States - Lox_Sample_2.1 | ecosystem: Environmental > Terrestrial > Soil > Wetlands | place: USA: Florida...
TCTCTAGCTACATCCTTCCTTTCAATAACCGTTTCTACTTCTCTGTCTTCATCTAAAGAGCTTCCGCCTATTGCCCAAGAACTTGCTCCTTTTGTCCGAGAGAGCTTGCAATATCTCAGGGGTAAATATGATTGGTGGCTAAACCTCTCGACCATATTGGTCGTTGTCGGAGTGATTTGCGAACTGCCTGAAATCGTGCACGATCTAAGAGAGCTATTTTCACGAAAGCATTTTCAACCACCAGAAATGCCTTCGCGGAATCCAGACATTCGCTTAGAGAAAATTGTGGTAATTCTAGGACTTTTCGGATGGTTGCTGGTTGTCGGAGGCGTGGCCGGAGAATTCTTTTGGGAAAGCAAATTAAGCACAGCCAATGAAGAAATCCAGTCGGTAAGCGACGACCTATTACGCACCACGCAGATTGAAGTAGGAAATGCGCGAGACGCTGCAAAACGCGCTTCCGAATACGCGCAACAAGCCCAATCTCTCTCAAGCTACGCGGCACAAGACGCAGTACAAGCAAAAACCGATGCTGGAAATGCCAAGATTTTGGCCAGCGGCGCGCGCGCAGAAGCCGACGCGCTTACGGGAGAAATCACATCCGCAAAGCAACAGGCTGCAGACGCGGTATCTAAATTAGCAGACGCAGAAAAGCGCGTGGAAGAGGCGACAGAAGGAGAAGCTAAAGCGGAGGCAGAGTTGCAAGCTATTAGGACACCTAGAACTTTGTCTGACGTAAATGATTTCGTGGGAGAACTGAAGAGATATCCAGGAACCGAGTATACCTTTGCACTGGTCGCTCCAGATGCAGAGCCAATCGCACTTCTTAGGCAAATCGATGATGCGTTACAACTTGCAGGGTGGAAACGCGTAAAATTTGATCCGCAACCTTTTATGGGCTTTCCAATTTTCGGGAAAGACGATATGATCCCGATCGGCACTGCGATCGGGGTGGAAGTGGCCGTTGAATCGACGGCATCTAGTGATTCGTTGAATGCGATTCCGCGAGGATATTGGCCTCCCCAGGTCACTAAAGCGGCTGCCCTCATAAAATTTATGAATCTGCATATAGCTCCATCGGGAAACAATGTAAACAAACAAGTGGTAGTGACCTCGGGATCATCCGCAGTCATCCGAATTTCGATCGGCAAAAAGCCATAGCTCTCACGTTGACTGATCAAAGATACAATCAGCAACAACGCAAATCGGAGGGAGCGGGTTAGCCAAATCATTTGTTGCCGTTGCCGGCACGGATCTACTCTAAGTATTCTCGTTTGAAGAACCTGGATCTCAAGACCTTGAAACGAAAGGACCTCAAACGGAACTGAATTGATTTGGCCTCAGGTTGTCGTCGAAGAAGGCAGAGCGCGGTCGGATCACCTGCTTTCAAGCTTAGCGAATCGGCTGATAAAACAAGCAAACGAACGGCTGTCGCAAGCGGCTGAAGAGCGGCGGGCTGAAGAACCCCTTAGGGAGGCGAGCTTGACTGAGAGACGGAAGGGCCGATGGTTCGACTTTTTGCGGCTTGTGAGAAATGATCTAAAGCCCACTGCCCCGGCTTCACCCCTCGCGGCTGATCAATTAACCATCGGAGACTTTGCCGTTAATTACCCTTCTTCGGCGCATAATCTTCGTATGAGTAGCGCGGCGGCAAACTCCCGTTCATTCGCCCCCTGTGAACTACTTGATCACTCCCCATTACCAGAAAATTAATACCCCCACCCCCCCCTGCCAGTCGCTGTGCCACTGTGCGGCTGTGCCGCTGTGCGCCTGTGCGGCTGTGCAAGCCGGCCTATATAAATCAATGATTTACGAAATGTAGCCAGCCAAAAAAGCTGTCGCATCCATGCTCGTTCCGGGTGCGAATTACGCCCTTTTGAGCCTGAATCCGCCGGAATTACCCGCGAATTTGAGCTATTTTACGCGCCACGATTGTGCGCCGATATGGGTAAAGTGGCATCCGTAAACCGCGCCGCCTTGCTCGGCCTTCGCGAGCGATTCGGCCACCTTGAGCTTGCGCATCGGATCGGTGAGAAAGATCATGAATCCGCCGCCTCCGGCGCCCGAGATCCTCGCGCAAAATGCTCCCGCCTCGAGCGCGCGGCGATAGAGCGATGCGATCCGTTCATTCACAATTCCCGTCGCCATCGACTTCTTTGCATCCCAGCTCTTGCGCAGTACCTCGTGCAGTCGATCGAAGTCGCCGCGCAGCAGGCACTCTTTCATCTCGACCGCTTCCTGCTTGATCTGGTGCATGGCTTCGACGGCGGCTGCGTTGCCCATCTCCACGTTGCGCGCCTGTTCGGCGATGATTTCCCCCGACGATCTCGAATCGCCCGTGTAGAAGAGCAAAAGCGAAGCCTCGAGTTCGGAGACAACCGCGGGCGCAATGCGCAGCGGATTCACCAGCACGCGTCCGTCGCGGCCGAACTCCATGAAGTTGAAACCGCCAAAGGCCGCCGCGTACTGATCCTGGCGCCCGCCGCGAAGCCCGGCCCGCTCGCGTTCCACCACGTAGGCGGCGTTGGCCAGCTCGTAGTCGTCGATGGGCCGGCTAAGCCAGTCAGTGTAGGCCTTCAAGGCGGCCACCGTAAGAGTGGACGAGCCGCCGAGTCCCGACCCTGACGGAACATCGACTCGCGTAGTCAGTCGCAGGCTGAGCGGCGCACCGCCAGCGAAGTTCTCCGCCGCGTAGTTATGAATGTGTTTGAGCAGGTCCAGATTGCCGTCAGCAACCAGGGGCGCAGCACTCGAATATTTCGCGCCGTCCCGCTGATCGGCAGATGCCAGCTCGACCGTACCGTCGTCGCGAGGCTCGATCGTGGCATAGGCATAGTAGCCGATGGTCGCATTGAGGATAGCTCCGCCAAAGGCGTCACAGTAGGGAGAAACGTCAGTGCCGCCGCCGGCCAGGCCGAGCCGAAGCGGCGCTCGAGAGCGGATCTTCATGACCTGAATAGATTAAATGGGGCAGGTGTTGGTCGGGATTACTCGCCGAACAAGTGTTCCTGGTAATTCAGCGCGATGCGATGCCTCTGCGGGTCTTTGGACCCTCAGTACAGCCGGCCAAGAGGCCGGCGCCGCAAATTACTTGGCAGGCTTGGCAGGTGCCGACGGCGGAGCCGTCTTGATGCCCTGAGTGACCGAGTGGGTAGCTCCCGGGCCGCCGCTGGCGCGCACAAACAGGACCACCAGCAAGATGGACGTGCACATGAAGACGATCGCCGACCAGGTGGTGAGACGGGTAAGCACATTGGCTGCGGCGCGCGGGCCGAAAGCCGTCTGAGAGCCCTGACCGCCGAATGCACCGGCCAGATCGGCCGAGCGGCCCTGCTGGATGAGCACCACTCCGATAAGGAACAGGCAAACGATCACGTGAATTGTGAGCACAAAAATGAAAAGAAACTGTTGCATTCTCTAACTGCTTTCGAAGTCCGCGCCGAGCGCAGGACCAGAGGATCTTGGTGCGGAAGAGGGGACTTGAACCCCTATGCCTTTTGGGCGCCACCCCCTCAAGATGGTGTGTCTGCCAATTTCACCACTTCCGCATGATTGAGAAACTTCTGACCGCAAAATTTAAGCCGGAACCGTCGTTGAGGGCCGGTTACGGCGATCTCTGCTCTGCCCCGGCTCGCGTGTCGACGATGAGGCTCACTGCAAGCTCAATCTGCACAACATCGCCCTGCGGCGCCGGGTGTCAAAAGCACCAATTGTCATGTTATCGCGGCTGGCTGAGGACTGCAATGCTGCGAGGACACGCCCGATCCGTGCTTGATGCGGCGATAGCGCCGGCTCAGACGGTGACTGCGAAGATCACCCCTTACCAATGGCGTTGCTATAGTGATTGAGTGGCCAGGCCCGGCAGTTTTCCAAATTCCGGCGATATACACACCGTCTTCCTCGATCGGGACGGGGTGATCAACGAAAAGGCACCGGAAGGCGAATATATCTGCACCCCGGCCGGGTTTCATGTTCTGCCGGGTGTCCCGGAATCGATCGCGCGGATGAACCGGATGGGATTGCGAGTGGTGGTGGTTTCAAACCAGCGCGGGATCGCAAAGGGACTTTACACAACCGAAGATGTTGAGGCGATTCACTCCGCACTTCAGGAACTGCTGGCAGGATACGGGGCGCGGATTGATGCATTCTTCATTTGCCCCCACGACAAGGATGAATGCCGGTGCCGGAAACCGCTGCCGGGGATGTTCGAACAGGCCGTCAATGCCTTCCCCGCAGTGAAAGCGGATGAGAGCGTGATGATTGGCGACAGCCTGGTGGATGTGGAGTTTGGCCGGCGGCTGGGAATGCCGACGATTCTGATCGAGGGCGATCCGGAGCGGCACAAATCCGATCTGGTTGAGGCCACCCGGCTTGCGGGCTGGCGCGTGAGTTCCCTGCCCGAGGCGGTGGATTTGGTGCTGGGCGGACGGAACTGAGATCCGGGCACCCGGCTCAGCAGGAGAATTGCCTTCTCAGGTCTCTGAGTCGAGGCAAGGCGGGCTGAGTGGTCTTCTTACGGCCGCCAAGGTGGGCTTTCATCTGAAAATCTGTCCCAGTTTTCCCAGGGCTGCGCCCCAGGACGATCTTCTGACGCCCCCGCTCCAGGAGCTTTCAAGGAGGGCCGGTCGATGGAGATATTGCGGAAGTCAAAACAATATAATCTCTACATACTTGACAATGTCTATTAAATTAGTAGACTTTATTAGAGTTCATCTCTGAGATTCCTTGAGGAACTCTCGATGCCGAGAGGTCCATTCAATTGGTAGACTTGCAGCCAATGAGGATCTCTCAAAGAGGACTGTACGCCCTGCAGGCACTGGTAGTGCTTGCAAGGCACTATTCCAACGATGTCATCAAGATTCACGACATTGCGAAAGAGGAACAATTGCCTGAAAAATTCCTTGAGACGATCCTGCGCGACCTCAAGCGCGGCCGGTTTGTAACCAGCACGCGAGGCGTGAATGGAGGCTACCGGTTGCAGCGGCCGCCCCAGGAAATATACCTGGGCCAGGTGCTGCGGATGATCGATGGCCCCCTGGCCCCGTTTGAGGATGCCGAGTCGCTGCGTATGCGGATACAGCAAGACGTCAAGCATCGACCTCTGTTTCGGTTGCTGCTTGAGGTTCGCGATGCTACCGCCCGCATTCTCGACAAAGCAACTCTCGCCGACATCTGTCAATAGCTGCTGACGTTTCCTACCCAGCGGAATCTTGTCCCAAGGCTTCGGGCTTAATCGTGCAGCTTAAGCGCGCGCACGCGCCTGTCTATCGGGATGATTGAATCGTTGATTTCACTCACTGAGGAGGCCCGATGAAATTCCAGTTCAAAATCAATCTGCTGGCTCTCGCGCTGTTTCTCCTGGCCAGTTTGACGGCGCATGCGCAGATTGTGGGTGCGACCATCAGCGGCACGGTAAAGGATTCGACCGGAGCGGCGCTCAGAGGAGCGCGCGTGACCGTAAGACAGTTGGAGACAGGAGCGACGCGGATCCTGACAACGGGTGCCGACGGCCGTTATGCGGCGCCAAGCGTCCCGGTAGGCAATTACACCGTGACGGCAGTGCACGACGGGTTCGCGGCACAGGAACGGACCGGCATCACGCTGGTGGTGGCGCAGAGCCGGATCGTAGACTTTGAGCTGGGTGTGGACTCGGTGCACACCGACGTGACCGTGCGGGCCGACACAACCAGCGTGAATGTCACATCGCAGCAGACCTCCGGTCTGATTGATGAGCACGCGGTAAAGTCCCTACCCCTGAACGGACGCAGCTACGATGAACTGCTCACCTTGAATCCGGCCACCGTGAACTATTCGGGCGAGCGATCGGGCGGCATCGGCACCTCAAATTCATCGGTTGGAAACATGTTCAGCGTGAGCGGACGCCGTCCCCAGGACAATCTCTTTCTGCTGAACGGAATTGAATATACCGGAGCGTCGCTGATCAACGTGACGCCGGGCGGAGCCAGCGGCGAACTGCTGGGCGTAGACGCGGTACGCGAGTTCAACGTAGTAACTGACACCTACGGAGCCAGCTACGGAAAGCGCGACGGCGCGCAGGTGAGCATCGTAACCACATCGGGCACCGACCAACTGCACGGAAGCGCCTTCGAGTTCCTGCGCAACAGCGCCTTCGATGCGCGAAACTACTTTGACCAGGCCGCGATTCCCGAGTTTCAGCGCAACCAGTTTGGCGGAGCGCTGGGTGGACCGCTCAAGAAGGACAAGCTTTTTCTGTTCGGAAACTATGAGGGCTTCCGCCAGAATTGGGGATTGAGCGCGGTTACGCTGGTTCCCGACAACGAGGCGCGACAGGGCTATCTGCCTAATTCCTCGGGGACGGAAACGTATGTGGGAGTCAACTCCGCGGTCGCGCCGCTTTTGAATTTGTGGCCAGTGCAAAACGGTCCGGAGCTGCTTTCGAACGGGAACCCAAGCGGCATTGCCGAGTCGTTCAGCCATCCGCCGCAGCATATTCGCGAAGACTTCGGAACCACGCGATTTGACGACAACCTGGGCAGCAAAGATCTGCTGTTCGGCGTTTACACCATTGACGACAGCGCGGCCAACACGCCTTCCGCCAATCCGTTGAGTTATGTGAATGAGAGCCTGCGCGAACAGGTGGCAAGCGCGCAGGAGCAGCACGTATTTTCGCCAACGCTTCTGAACACCGCTCGATTCGGTTATTCGCGCGCGAGTTATTTCTTTACCGGCTACATTCCGGCGGGCGTTGACGTATCGGGATGGGTGAGTGGAGAGCCGGTGGGCGCAATCGTGATCAGCGGAAGCACGGCGTCAAATGGCGCGTCGGCGATCACCGGCGCGGGAACCAACACGGGCAGCGACAACCTGACGGCGCGCAACCTGTTCACCGAGGATGACCATATCTACTGGTCGAAGGGCCGCCAGCAGATTGAAGCCGGCGTTTGGCTTCAGCGGGTGCAATCGAACGACATGCTGGCGCAGGATCAATACGGCCAGGCATCGTTCAGCACAGAAAAAAGCTTCCTTCAGGGCACGGTTGCGACGTTTACAGTAGTTCCCTCCCCCACCAAGTTGGGCTGGCGTTCGCTTGAAGCGGCCGCGTTCATTGAAGACACGATCAAAGTGACGCCGCGATTCGAACTCCGCGCCGGATTCCGTTCCGAGTCGACCAATGGCTGGAACGAAGCGCAGGGCCGGGCGAGCAATTACCAGATCGTGGACGGGGTGCTGCAGACGACGCCGATCGTGGGCGGCTCGGCGCTATGGACCAATCGCGCTAAATTCCTGCCCAACCCGCGCGTGGGATTTGCGTGGGATGTATGGGGCAACGGAAAGACTGCAGTGCGCGGCGGTTTCGGCGTCTATCACGGATTGCTCGACACGCTTGACTACCGCCTCGACCAGACGGCGCCGTATAACACCGCGGAGTCAATCAAGAGCATAGCGGTTTCGAATCTGAATATTACTCCGGGGGTCGCACCGCCGGCAGGAACCAAGATCTCGCCCAGCAATGTCGATCCCGCGCTGGCCACGCCGGCAGTTCTTGACTGGAGCCTTCGCGTAGAGCAGGAACTGGCGCCCAAAACCACGCTTACCGTTGGATACGTGGGCTTCCACAGCTATCACCAGATTCTGTCTGAGGACATGAATGAGCCGGTGCCTACCTATGCGAGCAATGGATCTGTGTACTATCCAATTCCTAGCGGCGACACCGCGGCACCCTACGCAAATCCAGCGCTCGCGAATTCGACGTCGTGGGTTTCGCAGGGTGTGGGATTCTATGGCGCGCTTGAGGCCGACGTGCGCCGCACATTCGGCAACGGCTTCCAACTGCGCGGCAACTATACCTACTCAAAGAATCTTGATGACGGCTCGGCTTGGAACACCAGCGTGAGCGGCAATACCCCTGCTTACGTCGAGTTCCCGCTCAATCCCAAGCTCGATTGGGGCCCGGCTGCAACCGATGTGCGCCATTCGGCAAGCGTAAACGGGAGCTATGAGCTGCCTTTCGGCGCGAGCAAGCATTACCTCGATCACTCTCCCAGGCCGGTTGACTTCCTGGTGTCGCACTGGACCGCCAGCGGAATCCTGACACTCGAAACCGGCTTTCCCTTTTCGCCGCAGCTTGGATATAACGCGGCCGGAAACGGCGACTCGCGCAATCCGGTGCGCCCGAGTTGGAATCCTGAATTCAGCGGCAATCTTTATCCGCATACCGCAGGCGAGTATTTCAACCCCAATGCCTTTATTCAGCCCACTGTCAGCGTTCCCAATGGAAGCGGTGGCAATACGGTTTACGGCACCTACGGCAATGTTTCGCGTGACTCGCTGGCGGGGCCCGGCATCAAGGAATTCGATTTCTCGGCGGCCAAGCAGGCCCGAATTACCGAGGGCCTGAAGCTAGAGTTCCGCGCCGAGTTCTTTAACATTTTGAACCACACCAACTATCTGACGCCGAACGAGGTGGTGTACACATCAGCGCCGACGATTATTTCAGCCGGCGGGACAGAGACGATCACGCCTTCGGCGGTTTCACCCACCGCCGGCGTGGTTACGGCAACGTCGACCACGTCGAGACAGATTCAGTTCGCTGCGAAGTTCACGTTCTAAAGGGTCCACGCAGCCGCTGGCCATAGTTGCGCACCAAGCACAGAGGCCGCACCTTTCAGGCGCGGCCTTCATTGCCGGGACGGGAGTTTGAAACTCTCACATGCTGACGCGGTGAATGTGAAGTTGGCTGAAGATCAGCGCAGATTCGTCGCCCGGATTAGGATGACGGATTAGGATGACTGCTTACTTGCAATGCGAAATCTGGGACAAGAAGCTATAGTCTTGCAGCTTTGAAGCAGAATTCGAGGCCGATGAAAAGCAGCCAGAGCGAGAGAGCGAGCTTGAGCTGCTTTTGGGGGATTCGCGGGGAAATGGTGACGCCGACAATCGCGCCGAGAACGCCGCCAATCACCATCTTCAGCAACAAGGCGGGGTCGCCGGTACCGTCGAGAAAATGGATACCGCTGCCGACAGCCGCGACGGCGAATCCGAAGACGAGATCGGTGCCTACGACGATGCTGGGTGGCAGGGTAGTCAAACTGAGAAGAATGACGGTTCCAAGAGCGCCGGCTCCGGAAGACGAAAATCCAACCTCGGCACCCACGGGAAACATCAGCGCGGCGATCCAGGGAGCCCGATCAGCCAGAACGCGATCAGACTTGGTGGGAAAGAAATAGCGGTAGATGTGCCAACCGGACGAGAAGATGATAATACTTCCCAACACCCAGTAAACGGGCGACCAGTTGCCCTTATGTGCCACGTTCCTGAAAAGCAGCGCTCCGAGAATCACGCCGGGCAGTCCGCCCAGCAGCATGTACCCAAGGACGCGATAATTTACCTGCCTGCGCACCATCTGCGCGGGCGCAACAATAAGCTTGACGATGGCGGCGTAGGCCAGGGCTGTTCCGACTGCGACATCGGTGGGAACGTGCAGGAACAAGATCAGAATAGGCGCGGTAATTACGCCCGCCCCCACACCGGTGAGTGCGATGCATACTGCAATCAGAAATCCTGCAACGAATTCCACCCGGAACCTCGAAACCGTTTCCGCTCGAATTGCTATTGATCTAGACCCGGTTGCTTTCCGACGGGGAGAATCGGCCTGACTTGTTTCCCCATTTCATTATAATGACTTTCCCTACCGAAATAGTAGAGATTAATGCGAAACCAAAGCGTCTTATTTTCAAGAAGGCCCGTTAACTTGGCTGGTTCGACGCCTCTCATCCCTTTGGCGAGGCCGCATCCGCTGCCGCACTCCGGTTGCGTCCAAGATAGAACCTTTCTGTCAACATGCAGAAAACATGCTCGAGCGCAAGGTGCACCAGCTGGATGTACATGGTCACATCCGAAGGGATTCGGATCAGGTAGTCACAGAGTGGCACCATTCGGTCGCCCGAGCTGCCCGTCAACCCTATGGTCGTAATGCTCATCTCGCGGCACAACTCGAGCGCGCGCAGTACATTGGGTGAGCGCCCTGAAGTCGAGATGCCCATGAAAACGTCGCCGCGCTGTCCCAGCGCCTCGATCTGCCGCACAAACGTACGTTCATAGCCGTAGTCGTTTCCAACCGCTGTCAGAATCGACGTATCGGTTGTTAGCGCCACGGCACGCATCGCCGGACGATCTTCGACCAGACGACACACGAACTCCCCCACCAGATGCTGCGCATCGGCGGCGCTGCCGCCGTTGCCAGCTACCATCAGCTTGTGTCCGGCCATCATTGCGGCCGCGGTGGCTTCGGCGGCCTGAACCAGGGTGGCGTGAATCCCCACGTCCCGCTCTACCGCTTGCGCAACAACGATGCCTTCAGCGAGCACTTCTCGTACCAGTCCGGTCATGGAACTACTCTCCATTGCCGCGCTCATCCAAGCGTGGAATTCCAGCCGCACGCGGCAGCCCCGGCATGGTGCATGCGCATTCTAACGGCCACCCCGATCGTTGTTGATAGGATGAGCGAGGAGTATCCTGAAACCGCCGGCGACGCTGAGTCCGCGGCAGTCTGAGAGTCGAGCTCAGCTAGGCCGTGGAAGAAACTGCCGATGGCGATGATAACGACGTCCCATCATTTTCCAGCGCACTATAGAACGCTTCCTCAAGTTTGAGAAAATGGGCTTCCCATGTCCATTGTACGAGGACAAACTCGCGCGCAGCTCCGCCCAGCCTCTTTCCGAGGGCAGGATTGCGGAGAAGTTCGATGACGGCATCGGCAAAATCATCGGGGTGATCGGCAATCAGAAGGTGCTTTCCTGCGATCGCGCCAAGCCCTTCATTGGCAACGGAGGTGGCGACGGTCGGCTTGGCAGAGGCCAGGTACTCGATCAATTTGTTTTGCATCCCGCCTCCTGCCTGCATCGGGTTAATGCAAACCTCGGCTTCGGCAATACAGGCAGACGGATCCTTGACTGTCCCCGTGACCTCCACTCCGGCCAACTCGGCCAGTTTTTTGACTTCGCGAGAAGGTTCGCGGCCCACAATCGACCAGTTGGCATCAGGAACGGCGGCGCGCACTTTTGGCCAAACATTCATGGCAAACCATTGCACCGCTTGCACGTTCGTCGGCGTTCTCATTACCCCTGAAAACACTAGAAGGTGCGGGCGGACGGGAATGTCATTGCGAGGAGCGAATCGATTCACATCGGTGCCGTGGGCGCCGAATACGAAGTTATTGATCAAGGGCTTGTTCCGTCTCGCGCAATTCTTCCGGATCTCCTCCACATCCGCGCTGCCGATCAAAACCGTGCGCGTGAAGTCCTGCCAAATAGTGGATTCATACCGGGCGAGCAGGCGGCTTTCGACCTGATAAAGCCACTTAAGCCAGAGATTAGGCGCGTTCTGCGCAATGCGCCGGGTATTCAGGGCTTGCGAGAGTTGCAAAGCCAAAAACGTCGCCGGAGATTTTTCGTCGTGCGGTGAATCGAACTTCCTGCCAATGCCCCGAACCATCTCAGCACTTCGTAAATAATAGGTGTAGACGATGTCGTAATTACCCGCCATCACTTCGTTGCGAACTTCCTTCCGCTGCTGCGGATGCGAAAAGAGTCCAACCTGCAACGGGACGGCCCGAAACGCTGCAAACATGGGCGCGCGAACGAAGGCACGCCAGTCTTGCTTGTAAAAGCGAACCGTGCGGCACGTCCGTCTAAGCCAGTCCTCGTCCGCGGCCGAAGAAACAGCGCCAGTCTTGATGCAGAACAGATCGACAATATGACCACGAGCTTTGAGGAAAGCCAACAGGTGTGCGACCGTCATCTGGTCGGCACGCCGCATGGGCAAAGGAACGCGGCTGTAGACAATTGCGATGCGCAAAGGGCGTTCAGCCGGTCGAACTTCCATCTCCTTTGGGAACATGCTCCCTTTGCCCCCTCTTTGTTGCCGGGTTTCCGTGAATAGTTCCAGACGATGTTGGTTGCGTTATCACCGATTGCTGCAAATCGTGCGTTGCAGAAGGCAGGGGGATCAAAAGCAATCAGAGGCGGCTCAGATCGAGAGTGCGTTTCGCCTTGATGGAATATTGCTTGGCCCAATTGCGCATGTCGATTACAAGATCGTAACTGGAAGATTCCAATCGCTCGCGGGAGATGAGAAGCCTGCGAATCGACGGCAGGTTGGCATAAGCATAGCCAAGGTTCTGGCCGAGCAGGTTCGCAGGCTCAACATGCGGATCGAAAATCGAGAGATCAAATCCCCTTTGCAGTAACTTACGAGCGAGATCAATATTCGGGCTCTCCCGCAGATCGTCGGAGTTGGCCTTGAAGGCCAGACCAATCATGAGTACTTTTGCGCCGGCGTCGAGGTCTCGCGCACAAAGATCGAAGAGGAAATGTTTATGGGCTTCATTGGTGCGCAAGAGCGAGTCAATAAGATGCGTATGAGCTCCGACGTCAGAGGAGATCTGCTGCAGGGCCCGAACGTCTTTGGGAAGACAGGAGCCTCCGAAGGCGCCCCCGGGGCGAAGATACTGCGGCGAAATATTGAGCTTGGTATCGGAGACGAAGATTTCATGCACCTTACTCGAATCGATGTTCAACTGTCGGCACACGCGTCCAATCTCATTGGCGAATGCAATTTTGACAGCGTGGAAGGTGTTATCGACAAACTTGGTCATCTCTGCTTCGCGAAATTTTGTGTAAAAGACCGGAGCTTTGATTTCCGCATAGAGATGATCGAGATTCTTGCAGCGCGTTCCGTCGCGGGTGCCGATGACAATTTTGGGGGGATTGAAGTAATCGTCAATCGCGACGGATTCACGCAGAAACTCAGGGTTATAGACAAGCTCGAATGCTTCTGATTCGTCGCCGACAGCTTGTTTGAAGATGGGAAGCACAAGGTCGTCCATTGTCCCCGGCCGAAAGGTTGAACGGTAAACCACGGTCAATCGGTCCTTCCGGTTCGGATTGATGAGCGATGCTATCTGGCGCGAAACTTCCGCGATAAACCCCATGTTATGGGAGCCGTCGGGCGCACTCGGAGTTCCCACACAGACAATCGCGACAGAAATGGAATCCAGTTCGGTGGCTGGATTGGTTGTGGCGCTGAGCCGCTTGTTGTCAACGGCGGATCGAATCAAATCTCCAAGGCCCGGTTCTGCAATGGGCGATTCCCCGGAATTAATTTTGCCAACCTTCTCTTCGTTAGTGTCGACACCCAGAACCTGGTAACCGACATGCGCCAGACAGGCGGCAGCCGTGGTCCC
>Ga0335072_10010637_pt1 | contig 13224 bp, 13 predicted proteins | sample Lox_Sample_21_FD_206725 | JGI IMG/M metagenome (GOLD analysis project Ga0335072, IMG submission 206725) | Soil microbial communities from Loxahatchee National Wildlife Refuge, Florida, United States - Lox_Sample_2.1 | ecosystem: Environmental > Terrestrial > Soil > Wetlands | place: USA...
GCTCGAGGTAGGCGAGGTAGAACTGCACCTCACGGTCGAACCGCCCGATCGTCGGGTCGAGGTAGTCCCGGTAGCGAGCGCAATAGCCGGCCAGCGTCCCGAACACGTCCGGGTGCAGCTTCGCCACCAGGCCGATGATCTGGGCCTCGACATGGTCCATCTCCGCGTACTCAGGAAATCCCACCAGGTAGCTCTTCACCGCGCCCTGCTTGAACTTCGCGAACGTCTCCTCCACCTCGGCACCGTAGTCCGGCTCACCCTCGTAGCGGCTGACCGTGACCCGCGGCCCCTGGATCCGGATGGCGTACCGGATGCGCGCAAGGGCGCCTTTCAGCGCCTGCGTCTCCGCGACCAGCGAGGTGAAGCGCTCCGAGCCGGCGTACTCGGCGAGGTAGCCGCGGAACCCGCGGAAGCCGCGTGAGGTCACGTCACGCGCGGCAAGCTCCTCGGCTAGCGCGCGCACCGCCGTGCAGTAGATCTCGGCCGCATCCAGGAACCAGGCCTGTTTCTGCAGCTGGTAGTGAAGCTTCCGCACCTGCTCGAGGTGCTGGCGCATCCGCCCCATCGCCTCCGCGAACCTGCTGACCGGCTCGAACACCTCGCGCTTTTCCAGATCGCGCAGAACCTCATGCCGGTACTCGACGGCGTCGAACTCGTGCAGCGGCGCATAGAAGAACGGTTTCAGCTCATACTGCTCGCGCCCCGCGGTCATCGACTCCAGCACCTGATCGAGATTCAGGTCGGCGAAATAGTCCGGCTCCTCCGGCCCGCCGACGCCGCACTCTCCCCCGGGTTGCCCGAAGAGGATGCTCTCGAAGCGCATCGCGGCCGCTTCCAGACGCGGCCTGGTAGCGGCACGCTCGCCATCCACCGAGATAGGCGAGGCGGGTCCAGGCAGGTCAGGAGTCATCATCAGCTTCCACCCGTACGAGCACAGTAGAAGCCGTTAGCCGTTGCGGCAGTTTCAGGCGAGCTTCATCGCCTACTGAAGTAAGTATACCTGCGGCCCGAAACGCCAAGCGCCGCAAGCACACCCACATCGGTTACCCTGAGCGACCTGCCCTGCGCGCCACTAAACTTCCTTCACCCCAGCGGCAGGCCCGTGTTGGCGCGCACGCCCCGGCATAGCCGCCTGACGGGCGCGGCTGCTGCTCCGGGCGTGAGATCGTGGTTCATCTGCTGGCCTTGTCGCCCTGCATGAGACCAGCGACAAGCAGGCCAGTCTGCTCACTCTCCTTTTGCAGCAGACGACTGCTTTGCTCAAGGAGTTCAGCAATCTGTGTCGTCTGCCGCCGGTTATCCTCTGCTAGCCGCGCGACCAGTTCGGTCTGATCGACGTTGTGCTCGATAAGCGCCGACAGCCGCGCGTCAGACTCGGCGCGATGCCGGGCCTCGGTTTCCGCCCGCGTCTTGTCGCGGTCTGCCTGCCGCGTCTCAGCCAGCAGGATCAGCGGTGCCGCGTAGGCGGCCAGCGTGGAGAACACCAGGTTGAGGAAGATGAACGGGTACGGGTCGAAACGCGGCCCGACACCAGCACTGTTGACGATCACCCGGGCGACGATGACCACTGTCTGGCCGACAAGGAACCGTGGCCTGCCCAACGAGCCCCATCGCTACCTCCAGCGTACCTGCTGCAGCCCGCGGGGGCTCAACGCCCGGCAGCCGATCCGGGCCGCGAATGCCGGGGCGCCGCGGCCTCGGTGACCGAGCTGCCCCCAGGCTTAGGCCTTCCCGCTACCTCATGCTTGACCGGGACGCACGCGCCGCGGAAGGCACGGGGCCGCGCAGAGGCAGGTGGGAGGGGCGCGCTTCCTGGAACGGTCATGTTCCTTCTGCCGTCACGCGATATTGAGCATGGCGCCGACTGCGATGAGGATGATCCCGGCTGCGGCCAGTGCCGCCGCCCACAGCCCCGGAACCGGCTCGCCGCCGCGTCCAGTGCGAATCTGCCGTCATCCCCCAGGCTGGTCGCGTGCCCGCGATCGGCCAGCAGGGCACCCAGCGCCTCATACACCTCAGCCCCAGCCCGGATCGCCTCCATGAGCGAGGGCGCTCCGAGCGGCGCGACCATGACTTCCTGGAAGTCCAGCCCGTCCCGGGGGTGCACCCCGCCAGCGACCACGGTGGGCGGGACCGGCAGCTGCGGCGCAACCCGGTGCGGCGCCAGCCAGTCCCACAGCTCACGGCCATCGGCCCGGGTCAGGGCCCGCGCGCACGCCATCGGCACCCCGACGATCGCGTTCGCGCCCAGCCGCGCCTTGGCCGGCGTGCCATCCAGTCCGGTGAGCGCGGCGTCGATCTCCTCGAGGCTGCGCCACTCCTGGCCGCGCAGCCGGTCCGCGATCGACCCGCGCACCGCCTCCACCGCGCCGCAGACCCCGAGCCCGTGGTACCGGCGCAGGTCACCGTCCCGGCGCTCGGCCGCCTCGCCGCTGCCGACAGAGACCCCGGACGGCACGCCCGCCGCAGCCGCGATTCCATCGGCCAGCGTTACCGTGACCAGCAGCGTCGGCCGGCAGCGCGAATCCAGGATCTCCACCGCCGAGACCTGGGCGATCCGGTACGCCCCAGCGGCAGCAATCGACGTGGCAGTCATGACGGACCCTCCATCCCCATCGAAAGGGAAGGACACATCAGCCATGCGGCGAGCGGCCCGCGCACGTCACGTGCACGCGGCCCGGCGAGATCCACCGCCCAGATACAACACCCGGTCTAAAGCCTCCCACCGGCGTGCCCGCCTGGCGGGCCGGGCTGCCCGCAAGGTGAGGTCCAGCATCTGGGCATTAGCGCTGAGCTCGGCGGGGTCCCTCCTACAGGTGATCCCTGCCGCCGTAAGGCGGCAGCAGGTGCAGGCCGCCCAGAGGCCGCTGAAGTACCGGCGCGAGCCAGGCCAGGCTATCCGTCACGACGCAAGCCAGAAGATCGCCGTTGCACGGTACCGAGGCCTGGCCGACACAGGGGAGACGGCAGGGACGGCGTTCGTGGCCACTGCGCGGGCTTTAATTCCGGCGCGCCCTCGTTTCCGGCCTCCACCTGCGAGCGGCGGTCAGGCCGGACGCGCGGGCTGCGCGGCTGGTCGGCAGCGGCCCCTGTCTCGCCCGGACGCAGCGGCCCGGCCCCTGCCGCTCCAGCCTTATTCTTTGGGAAGCGGCACAGTGCCGCTCGGTGATGGATCTCACTGAGAGAGCCGCCCAGTGGGGCGCTCGCTTTGCCAGCTGGCCGATGGGTCCTGCGTCTCGGATGGGCAGGAGGTGTCATCATGGCTAGCGGTTATGATGTCCGGTGCTCGGTCATGGTATGCCACAAGCACGCCGTGCTGCTCGTGCACCGCACCCACGACGGCCTGGATGACTGGGTGATGCCCGGCGGGACCCCGCGGGAGGGTGAGAGCATGACCGCCTGCGCGCGTCGCGAGCTTTTCGAGGAAACCGGCATTTCGGCGGACCCGTCCCACGTCGCGTTCGTGGTGGAATCGGTGCTGCCGGGATCAAGCCGTCGGCTGCTGGACATCGTGTTTGCGGTCAGTGAGCCGGTGCTCGGCAGGGAGAGCTGCCGGGAACCGGGACTAGAACCGCACTATCTCCTGCCCACTCAGCTGGCCGGTTTGAACCTTCACCCCTCGCTGGCGGGGCACCTGAATCGCCTTCTCGACTCTGGCGACCACGGGCGTGCCCCCTACATCGGCAATCTCTGGCGGCAGCCGACTGTGCCTGGCCCCGATCCGAAAGCCTGAATGCTGGCCTTGTTTCCGGCCGCCACCGGACTCAGCCGTGCTGCTTCCCTGCCTGCGGACACTAGACAGCGGCAGGGCCGGCGCCCGGGTCGCCGGCCCCGTTGCCGTCGGCGGTGACTGGTGCGAGAGCGGCCGCAGCAGCTAGTCTCACGCCTGTACCAGGGCAGGCAAAGGGCGAGGGACGACGGAGAGGACTAGACAGCACCTGGCCGTCGCAGGGCTGCTTCCAGCTGCCACAGCACGCGGTGCAAGCAGGGCAGCAGGAGGGTCATCCGATGAGTGCTCCGGACAGCTCGGACCGGTGGACGTTCTGCAGTTTGGGGCACACCCACTGGGGCGCACGTGGCGGAGCCGGGCTGCTGCTGCGGTACGTGCCCGCCGAGGGTGAGCCGGTGTACCTGCTCACCGAGCGTTCCCGGTGGGTGGATGAGGGCGGCACGTGGGGCATGCCAGGCGGCGCCATCCATGACGGCGAGTCGGCCGAGGCGGCGGCGCAGCGGGAGGCCACCGAGGAGATCTGGCCGGTGCCGGCCTATCGCGTCACCGGGACCGAGGTGCAAGACTGCGGCGGCGGCTGGACATTCCGCATCGTCCACGCCGACGTCGATGAACCGTTCACCGCCTATACGGCCAAGGAGACCGACAGCACCGGATGGTTCACCCTCAGCGAGATGAAAGCCCTGCGGCTGCATCCCGGCCTGCGACGGTGGGTTGAGGAACACAGCCGATGACCGCGATCTCGTAGTAGGCTGGAACTGCCGGAAGAGGCTCCGGCAGGAGCGCCGAGGGCTCCGCAACCGCCGCACGGCTGATGGCCTCTCACCATCGATGGCCTGCTGGAGGCGGCATGAGCACGGGCGGATTCCTGATGGGCTCCAAGGCGGTAACGGCGCGCCGCGCGCTGCGGAGGCGGCCGAACCAGTCGGCTGAGAATGCGGGAAGTGCGCCGGACGCGTCCGCGGCGGTGCCGCCTAGTAGTTCTCCTCCGGAGGAGGAAGGCTATGGCATCGCCGAGCGGGCCCGGCTGCTCCGGAAGGCCAACGCCCATGCGTGGATGGCGGACCAGATCTCTGAGCTCATGCAGGGCAACCTCGCAAGAAGCGAGGACCTGCGGCGGCTGGCCGGTTCTTTGCGGCCCGCCGATCAGCTCGCTGACCGCTCCGGAGGAGTCCAGCTCCCAGCTCGCACCTCTCTGCGGGACGAGATCAAGGTGCTCGACAGGATCATCGCCTGGCAGATCAAGACGATCACTTGGCACAGCGACGAAAGCCGCTGCCTCCGCGAGCAGGCAACCCGCCTACGAGGACGCTGTGCCCGGGTCGAGGCGGCTGATCCAGACAGGAGGTGATCCGGATCGGGTGAGGTTATAGGTCGTTACGTAGGCTTAAATGTGCCCGCGACAAGACAGACGATTAGTGAGGCCGGTTGAAGGCCCTTCGCGGCCGCGGTGCCTGGCATGATGCGGCGAGGCGAGCGTGCCGCGGTTCCGAGCTGAAATCACGTGAGACTCAGGTCCCTGCGGCTCATCGGCTCATCCAGACGGGACCAGCGGGTTGGCTTGCTGGATGCGGGCTGCTGGCTGCTGAGGCGCCTGGCGGGCTGTTGTGTTGTGCGAGGGGGAGCCCGGGCTGTGCGCGGGTATCGGGTCGATGCACATCATTGCGGCCGTTTCGGTGCATGTGCCGTGATCGCCGCCGACATTGAGGGCCAGCGTCACCGCTATCACCGCGGCAGTTGTCAGCAGCCACAGCAGCAGCACGGCTCGCTGGATACCAAGGCGCTGGCACACCCTGCGCAAGTCGGCTCGCCACCGGGCGCGGCGGAGCCGCCGCAGAGCCCGTCGCGAGCCTGCCCGGATTCTTTCCCTGCCCGGCATCTCATCGCCCGATGCCAGCCGGGTGAACGCGGACAGCAGTTCTGCCAGTTCCGGATCAGATCCGGCGAGCCCGTCCTTGATCGAGTCCAGGGCCTGCTGCTCCCATGCGCTAAGGCTCATCGCTAGTCCCTCCGTCACATGACCGCGCCGAGATGGGTAGCGGCGTCATGGCGGGCCGAGCATGGGTGACTGCAGAGATCCGCGCGGGAACGCAGCGCAGCATAAAGGCCTCCACCTGCATGCTCAGCATCTATGACACCGATGGGTAGAGGCCATCAGCCCGTGACACAGATATCGCGGGTGCTACGCGAGCCTCATCGCGTAACAAAAGAATATCAGACCGACCGACGGATCCCGGATGCCACCTCAGGCGTTGTCGTTCCGCTCCGGGGAAGTCACTCCATTGCGGGCTGGTCGCCGACGTGGTGGCGCGGGAGCGGTGCCGTAGAATAGTTCCCGGTGGTTCGATCCACTCGGTGGTGGACCTCGCCGCGTCCGCGTGAAGCACTCCAGCCGCGCGGGAATTGCCGGACGGCCGATGGGTCCTGATCTCCGTGCGCGGGAGGTAGGACGGCATGACGGCGCCAGTATCACGACCCGCCGAACAGTCCGCGCGCCCGGGCCACCTGTGGTGGCTGCCGGCCGGCGGATACGGGAACGGCCTGGACGACGCTGCGTGGGCGCCGCTCCTGGAGATCAGCGAGCAGATCGTGGCGGATGTGCTCGGCACGCTCGCGAACGCCGGAGTGCCCGGGTACGCAGCCCCCGCGCACCCGCCGGGTTACCGGCTGCGGGACCGCTCACGGCGGCCAGAGACCTACCGGCTGTGGGTCGGCGCCAGCGCCCACGGCCGGGCCGAAGAGGTGCTCTTGGCCGTGATGCCCCGCCTGGCCCGCGAGGCGGCCCGCCACGCTGACAGCGCATGGCGGTGACCAGGCCCCGCGGGTCTGCGCGGCGATCATGGCGTTCGCCGCCGCGCGGAGCACTGTCCACACGCCCACGGGTGACGCTCAGGTCAGTGGTCGGCTTCCGGCTGTGAAGGCACTGACCATTCGGCAGCCGTGGGCCTGGGCCACCATCTACGGCGGCAAGGACGTGGAGAACCGCCGGTGGAGAACGCCCTACCGGGGCCCGCTGCTGATTCATGCCGCCAAGAACCCCGACCCCGATCCCGAGGCTTCCGCCCGGCTGCTATGGACGATGGCCGACCCCGAGGCCTACCGGCAGCCGCGAGCGGCATGGCAGGCGCGGGAAGCGATCATCGGCTTTGTCTACCTGGCCGACATCCTGACCGACTCTCCAAGCCCGTGGGCAACACCAGGGTGGTATCACTGGGTATTCGAGTTTCCTGCACCCGTCGACCCTCTCATCCCCTGCCGGGGACGTCCGGGCCTGTGGGTGCCGCCCGCGGCCGTGGCGGAGAGACTGGCCGGGGTCGGTTGACCGGTTTCCTCAGCGACGAAGATGCGGACCGTGACCCGGCCCGCGGGCCTGCAGGATCGGTACGCCCGGAGGATAATCAGAAGGAGGCGATGGGCCTTCATGACCGCCCGCACTGCGCACCGCAGCGACCCCTTGCAGGCCGGACCGCAGGACGAAAGTCTCGAAGGTACCCGCCGGCGCCTGGCACACGCGGCCGTCGGAGCCAGTCGGCGGGCTAGCCGGGAGCCGGCCAGAGCGAGCAGCCACGTCTCCGGCCGAGCGGCAGCAACATTGCCTTCGGGCCCGCGCCACCCGCCATGTCAGGGCCGTGGGCTGGTGACAGCCGGGTAGTAGTCCGCTGCGGCGAGCTGGCCGCCGGAGAAGAACAATGCCCACACGCTGCCCTTGACCGCCGGATATTCCCTCACGTCCAGGCCGGCGTCCTCGGCGAGGGTAGCGAGCAGGTGCCGGATTACAGCGCCGGGTGCGCACACGGCCGTAGTACCGCCGGCGGCCGCGAGTTCCACGATCCGGGCCACGCCACGGCTGGGACGCGCGGCATATTCTTCTTCATCGAAGACCGGCTCGGTTTCGACCGCCAGCCCGAGCTCCGCGCCCAGCGGTCGCATGGTGTCCACGAAACGGGCCTCAGATGCCGAAAGCAGCCGGGACGGGCCGAAGGTCGGCAGCGTCCGGCGCAAGGCCTCGGCCTGTTCTTGTCCCTCGACGTCCAGCAGGCGGTGGTCGTCGGCGCCGTGCCATCGCCCGGCAGGCACGGCGCGGGCGTTGCGCACGAGCAGGACCTCAGAGCCGGAGCGGACGCTCTCGGCCAGCGCGCCCAGCGCGTCGATCGCGTAGGCATCGCCCTGGTAGTCAAGCCGCGGAGTGCCCGCCAACGGCACCCACGCCAGGTGATCCACTTCCCGTGTCGGCCTGAAGGGGGCGTCTGGGCCGTGCATCGCCCAGTACTCCACGGCCTTGGGGCCGCGGGCCGTGTTGTAGTGCTCGACCTCCAGCCGCTTCCCGGCAATCGCCCAGATCCCGGTCTCCTCGGCGACTTCCCGGCGCGCGGTGACCAGCGGATGCTCGCCGCGGCGAAGTTTGCCCTTCGGCAGCGACCAGTCGTCGTATTCCGGCCGGTGCACCAGTGCCACCTCGACAGCCCCGCCGGCCGACGATCTCCACAACACCCCGCCAGCAGCCCGGATCATCTGGCCGCCATCACCATGCATGGCCCGCCCCTACGGAGCGAGATCGCTAGGAGATGCAGATCGGTACTGTGCCAGCACATCGGGTATCACGACGGGCCTCCTGCCTGTCCACAAGCTGGATCAGCAGGACCCATCGGCCGTACGGCAAACGAGCGCACCCGCGAACGGGCACGATCCCGGCGGGATCCATCACCGAGTGGCACACGCCACCACCTGACGATACGACTGGGCGCCGCGCCGAGTCCAGCGGGAGATGCGCAGCCCGTTGCGAAGCTTGGCTCTTCCGGTTACCTGATGGGTGGGAGGAGGCCGACCGGCGGGACCTTGCGGCCCAAGGCGGCGATCACATCCTCGGCGGCGTGATACCAGGCCAGCACCGCGAACACGAGAACCACCCTTCCGCAGTCAGACATAACCTGTCGGCGCAGGCTACGTGTCATGACGCAGGCCGCAGGTACGGGGCCAGCCACGCTGGCCAGGAACTGCGCTGCACCGCGTGCTCGGCGGGCTGGACGAGGCGTGACCGGCCTAGAAGTACCACCGCCCGTTCTGGAAGATCGTCTTTTACCAGAACGGACGGTGGTATTTCCCGCGTTCAGCGGAGCGGTCAGGGCATACCGTAGCGCAGGCCGGGCTGGGCAGCGGCGATCTCCAGCAGCCGGTTGTACTTGGCGACGCGTTCGCCGCGGGCCGGGGCGCCGGACTTCAGGTGGCCGCAGCCGGTCCCGACAGCCAGGTCAGCGATGAAGGTGTCTTCGGTTTCCCCAGATCGGTGGGAGACGAACTGCCGGTACCCGGCGCGGCGGCAGATGGCCATGGCTTCCAGGGTCTCGGTGACCGTGCCGATCTGGTTCAGCTTGATCAGCGACGCATTGGCGATCCCGCGGGCGATGGCCTGGGTGATGATGGCCGGGTTGGTGCAGAAGTTATCGTCGCCGACCAGTTCGGTGCTGCCGCCCAGGCGGGCGGTCAGCCTGACCCACCCGAAGTCGTCGTCCTCGCCAAGCCCGTCCTCGATCAGGTGCACCGGGAACCGCCGGGTGATGGCGGCGTACCGGTCGATCATCTCGCCGGAGGTCAGCAGGTCCCCGGCGACCTGGTACCGGCCGTCGGGCTGGCGGAACTCCGAGGCCGCGGGATCCAGGGCGATGGACACCCCCTCGGCGCCGGTCTTGTACCCGGCGTCGCCGATGGCCTGCACCAGCAGGCCGAGCACGTCCTCGGGCTGGGTGATCTCGGGGGCGAACCCGCCTTCATCGCCCAGCCCGGTGGACAGCTTGCGGCTGGTCAGCTCGCGGCGCAGCGCGGCGTAGACCTCGGCGCCTGCCCGGACCGCCTCGGCCATGGACGGCGCGCCGACCGGGGCGATCATGAATTCCTGGAAGTCCAGCTCGTTGGGGGCGTGCACGCCGCCGTTGAGCACGTTGAAATGCGGCACCGGCAGCGACGGGGTGACGCCGTCCGGGATCAGCCACTGCCACAGCGGGAGCCCGGCCGAATCGGCCAGGCCGCGGGCCAGCGCCATCGAGGTCCCGACGGTGGCGTTGGCGCCGAGCCTGCTCTTGTTCGCGGTGCCGTCCAGGGCGATCATCGCCTGGTCGGCCTCGGCCAGCGACGCCCAGGACTGGCCCCGCAGCAACCCGGCGATCTCGCTGTTCACCGCCGCCACCGCGCCCAGCACCCCTCTGCCCTCATACCGGGCCGGGTCCCCGTCACGGCGCTCGACCGCCTCCCGCGACCCAGTAGACGCGCCCGACGGCACCCGGGCGCTGGCCGTGGTGCCGTCGGCCAGCCGCACCGTAACCGCCAGCGTCGGCCGTCCCCGCGAGTCGAGGATCTCCAGCGCGGACAGATCCGCGACATCGAATACCGCCATCATGCTCCTCCTGTTCCTGTCTGGCCGCAGCCGCCCGGCTGCCGTGCCGTCTCAGCGTTGATCGTGTGCCCTGGCACCGCCGCGGCGATAGGAACTTCCGGCCTGCTTATCCGAGCCGCCTGGTGGAGGCCGGGCTGCCGGTCGACCCGGCCTGGGTCGCGTTCATGGTGGAGACCCTGAGACCGGGATCGGTGCGGCCCGTAGGCGGCATTGTCGGCGGGCGAGGATGGGCGGTGGGCGCGGGCGAGCCCTGGGGATTCGGGCCCGCCCGCGCAGTTCCGCCGGCGGTGGTCTATTTGATCGGCGGGGGGCCGAAGGGGAGGACCTTGCGGCCGAAGGTGGACTCGATGATGTCCCCGGCGGCGTGGTACCAGGCCAGCACGGCGAAGACCAGGACGATCCAGCCGCCGGCCTCGGTGATGTCGACGTTGTTGGCCCCGGCGCCGACCGACAGCACGACCAGGCCGACGAAGATCAGCCAGATGATCACCGTCAGCACTAGGTCGGTGCGCAGCGAGGCGATCGCCAGGTAGAAGCTGATCACCGCGAACACTGCGAGGAACAGGCTGGTCGCATCGTTGAGCTGCACCGGGGGGACGCCGGCGGCGTAGAGCGTGTTGAACGCGCCGAGTATCACCCAGAACGGGCCGTAGGTGCCGAACACCGCCCCGGCGAACAGGTTGCCGCGGGTGAACTCCATGATCGCGACAATGATCTGCACCAGGCCGCCGAAGAAGAACGCCGCCGGCAGCACGATGGCGATCCCGGCGTTGTTCAGCAAGTGGGTCTGGTACATGCCGATCATGAACGAGGTGGTGGCGAACGCTGTCACCGCCCACGGCGCCGGGTTCGCCATCCCCCCTTTGGCCGGCGGCGGGACCTGCTGGGCTGGCCCGGCCTGCTGACCGATAGCACCTGATGTCGTCATCGCGCATCACTCCTGTTCTATCCCTGGCCGGCCACGGCGGCCGGCGCAGCTACGGTGCGGATCGCCGGTGCGGTCCGCTTGTGTCTGCGGGCTGGTGCGGGAGGGTTTCCGCGCCGCCTTCAGGTCGGCGCGCCAGCGGCGCAGGAAAGGGGTCCGCCCGCCGGGGTGGCGCAGCGGGATGCCGGCCCGGCGCATGAACCCGCGCACGGTCATGGCAGGCTGTCCGGTGAGCAGCTCGATGTGGGCCAGCGCGGCACCGCAGCCCCAGTACAGGTCCTTGACCAGCGGGGCGGTCAGCGGCACCGGGTCCGGGAACCGCTGCCAGATAGGACCGCCCGGCGGCACCTGCGGAACGTCGCGGGCGTCCAGCACCGCGGCGATCAGCGGGTCGGCGTACAGCGCCTCCACCAGCTTGATCTCTTCCGGCCCCGGTACCGGGACGATCCCGCCGGCCCGGACGGGGACGCCGAGGGCATGCGCGCTGCGCAGCACGGTGCTGCGGGAGGTGCCCAGCCGCCGGCCGACCTCATCGGCGGTCAGGCCCAGCCCGGTATACAGGTCGTCCAGGACCTCAGCGGCCACTAGCTGGCGGTCTTCGCGGTTCCAGCCGCCCCGGGTACGCACGTGGATGCCGTAGCGGCGCAGCCGGTCGCGGATCGTCCGCTCCGGCACGCCGGTGATCGCTGCGATCTGCGGGGAGCCGAGCCGTCCCGCCTCGTACAGCTCCGCCAGGACCCTCGGCAGGCCAGGCGGATCGTGGCGGCGCAGCGGCCGCAGACGGCCCGCGCCGCGGGGCCGCAGCGGCACGCCCGCCCGGCGCAGCATCCGGGTCACCCGCTGCCGGTCCAGCCCGGTGATCTCGCCGATCGCATAGGTCGACAGCCCACGGCACAGGTACAAGTGGGCCAGCTGGGCAGGATCCGGGCCGTAGCCCGGCCGTAGCCCGGCCGTAGCCCGGCCGTAGCCAGGGCACGCGGCATCCTGGCCGACGTGGCAGTACCGGCATGACGGCAACGTGCCATCAGCGGAGCTACTGGCCGCGCCGAAGGCACGGTCAAACATGGGCATACGGTCTCCCGCCTGCACTGGGCAGGGACCGTTGGCGGTGACCGCTATTTACGGCGAGCCCCTCCGCCGTACTAGTTATGAGCATAGATCCGGATTCCCGGCCGGTAAAGCATGCGTCACCTGAGCCTGCCTACGGCTGGCCGGGCTGGTGATGCAATGGCAGTCCCGATGGGGCTCGCCGCGACCGTGAATTCCCGCTAATAACCCCGGAGGCCTGCGTTGATAGCCATCGCGTTGCAGGTTATCCAGAGTGCTACCGTCCTCTTCCTTGCCCCCGCTTTACGTGGCTTCCTGGCGCGGGCCGAGGCCATCGTCCAGTCAAAAGCGCGGGCCGAGCGTCTTCCAGCCCTACCGTGACCTGGCCAAACAGCTTCGCAAGGAAAGCGTGGTCTCAGAGCACGCCACGTGGATCTTCCGTGCTGCGCCGTTCGTGGCGTTCTCCTGCTGCCTGACGGTCTCGGCAATCGTGCCGATCATCACCGACGAACCGCTGCCGCTCGCCTTCCTCGCGGACCTGATCGGCGGCGCCTTCGTGCTGATGCTGGCCAGCTTCTCGATCACGCTGGCGGCGCTCGATACGGGCAGTCGGCTCGGCGGACTCGGGCCGAGAGTACGCGATCATCAAGTGGGGGAGCTGGATGAAGCCCTTCCTGCTGTCCTCGATCTTCGTGAACGTGCTGGTCCTGCCCTGGGGGCTCGGGCACGCGAACTCGCTGCTCGGCGGGCTGCAGGGGATCGACAGCTCGTTCGCCAAGCTGCGTTTCTTCCGGATCGCCGAGTACCTCGGCGGCTCGTTCCTGCTGGCGCTGATCGGCATCATCACCGGCTACGTGATCAGGAGGTGATCTGATGAAGGCCGCGAACAGCCCCGGACACGATCCTGCTCAACCTGATATCGGTACTGATCCTGCTCTGCGCGTTCGCCTGCCTGGGCACTCGATGAGGACGATCGTATGAGGTACCGGGTGATTGCCCTGCGCTCCGCAGGCCGCCGGCCAGGCATGAACGGTGCACCGGCGAGCGCGTGGCCAAGTACAACCGGCTCATCGAGATCGCCGCCGCGGAGCCTTCCCTCCGCTACGGCATGCCATGAGCCGAGCTCGGCCCGGC
>Ga0335072_10010638_pt1 | contig 13223 bp, 7 predicted proteins | sample Lox_Sample_21_FD_206725 | JGI IMG/M metagenome (GOLD analysis project Ga0335072, IMG submission 206725) | Soil microbial communities from Loxahatchee National Wildlife Refuge, Florida, United States - Lox_Sample_2.1 | ecosystem: Environmental > Terrestrial > Soil > Wetlands | place: USA: Florida...
CGCAACAACAATTCAGAGTCGCGCTGTCACCCTGAGCAAGCACCGAACGGAGTGAGGTGCGCGTCGAACGGGCGAAGAGCCTGGCCTGAGCAAGTCACCGAAGGTGACGCGTCGAATGGCACCTGCGGTTCCGCCGGCCCTCCGCGCGAAAAGTTGAAGGGGCATGGCGTTCAGCTATGCCATCAACGCACAAATCAGATCCGGGCTTCAGCCCGTGGAATTGAGTCCATAACAGGAAGGGGCTTCAGCCCGTGGAATTGAGTCCGTAACAAGAAGGGGCTTCAGCCCGTGGAATTGAGTCCATAACAAGAAGGGGCTTCAGCGGTAGAAGCCACGGGCTTCAGCCCGTGGAATTGAGTCCATAACAAGAAGGGGCTTCAGCCCCGGAGCCCGTCAGGCTGAGGAAGCCCCACTCCGTCCTTATCCCCTCCACTCTCAACCCCGCCCCAGCCCTGTCATCCTTAGCGAAGCCTCCAAATCGTTGCGCCCGCACCTGGGCGCAACAACAATTCAGAGTCGCGCTGTCACCCTGAGCAAGCACCGAACGGAGTGAGGTGCGCGTCGAACGGGCGAAGGACCTGCGGTTGATCGCCCCTCCCCCACCTCTTCCCCTCACCCGCATTTCCTCCCGCGCCTGCACCAGCACTCCCCGTATCAAAAACACGGATGCACCCCGGTTTGCCCGTCAGGAGCCCCCGAAGGCGGCTCATCCCAAAACGGGAAATCGCCTCGGTACCAAGGTACCGACCCTCTCCCCGATCTTCCTTGCTTCTAACTGCCAAAATTCCTACCCTAACAACAGGGAAAGCTCTGTCCGCTACCGCGCACAGAGCTTTCGTGTTTCAGGATGCCGTACCCTGCAACTCCGTCTTATCCGGCCCAGGCTGGAGCATCAGGCGGATCTTTGAAAACTCGGGCGCTACACCGGGCGCGTCCCCCTCACACGCGCGACTCAATCAAGGACGCGTGTCCTTGATGCAGTCACACGCGTCACCCCATCAATCACGCGCGTCCTTGATGCACTCACGCTCGTGACCCAAAGGACTTCGATCGAATCATCTGGCCCGTTCCCGCGCGCGACTGCATCAATCACGCGCGTCATTGACGCAAAGACGCGCGCCTCCCATGTGACTCGGCCTCAATCACCTGGCTGATGCCGATCGCGCCAGCCCAGAGCAAGCCCTTTGCATTCAATCAACGCTTGGGCCCCGGGGGAGGGGGGGCCCCCCGGCTGTCTCGCATTCCGGTAGCTAGGCCACCGGAACCCAAACCTGCATCGAGCTCTCCTCCCGGTTGTCCCACGCGTAGTACGGAATCAGCTTCAGCTCCGCTGCCTCCACCTCCGCCTTCCCCGCACTCTCCGGCGCATAGAGCGCTTCCACCGGCTCCGTCCGCCGCGCCCCCTCGTGGGTCAGCACCATCACGCCATCCAGAAGCCCCGGCTCCATCGACGCCCGTGTCGCCCCGTCCCGCTTCGCCAGGTACTGCGAGAACGTCTTCGCATCCGTTCCCTTCGCCTGGTCCAGACCCTCCATGCAGAACACAATCGCCCCGCGCTCCAGGGTCACGCTGCCTCGGTCATCTTCGACGGCAGGGTTCGCTACCACCATCCGCGGCGTCACATCGAAGTTCAGCTCGACCGCCGTCTCTCCACTCCAGCGTCGCCGCACCGGCACGTACTCCCCGGCGCGAACGCCCGCAACCGCCGCTCCGGCCACCTTCACCGCCGACTCACGCGACCATCCCGGCACCCGCACATACAGCGTGAACTCCTCCGGATGCTCCACCGCCACCGTCATCCGCACCGCGCCTTCCCACGGATACTGCGTCGTCTGCGTGACCACGATGCCGTTGCCGCTCTCCAGCTTCCACTGCATCTTCGAGTTGTCGTACAGATGCACGTACAGCCCGTCCTTCGCCGTCGAGTAGAAGTACCCCGGCAAACTCGCGAACGTCCGCTCCAGATTCGGCGGACAGCAGGTCGTGTCGTACCACGGGTTGCGGATCTTCTCTCCACTCGTCGGATCGAAGGCCAGCGGGTTCCGATAGCAGTACAGCGTGCCGCTGAGCGACATCCCGGAATTGATTCCGTTGTAGAGCGCGCGCTCCATGACGTCCGTAAAGCGCGCCTCCCCTGTCGCCGCCAGCATCCTCCACTGCCACATCGCGTTCCCGATCGCCGCGCAGCTCTCGCCATACGCCTGCGCATTCGGCAGTTCGTAGTCCTCGCCGAACGCCTCGCCGGAACTCCGCGCACCTACGCCGCCGTTCACGTACATCTGCGCTCGCGTCAGATCGCTCCACAGCACCTCCAGCGTCTTCATATACGCCGGATCGCCCGTCTCCATGTAGTAATCTGTCGCCCCGCAGTTCGCGTACATCGCGCGCACCGCATGTCCCTGCAGCTTCGTCTTCGTCGTGAACGGAACCCCGCAGTTCATATAGACAATCTGCTGCGGCCGCAGATCGGCCCGCGGATCGCCCTGCAGAATGTATCCCGCCAGATCCACATACTTCCGCTCGCCCGTCGTCCGCGCCAGCTCGATCAGCGCCATCTCGATCTCCGGATGCCCCGACACGATCGGTTTCTTGTCCGGCTCCGGCCCGAAGTTGGGCAGGATGTATCCGTCCACCATCTTCTGCCCCGCGTTCATCAGCGCCGGATCGCCGGTCGCCCGGTAGTACGCAATCGCCCCCTGCAGCATGTGCCCCAGGCAATACAGCTCGTGCCCCCGCGTCTGCGTCGGGATCGTCATCCGCTCTGCCTTGCGATCGTCCTGGTAATACGTGTTCAGATACCCGCTCGGCTCCTGCACCGCAACGATCTCTTTGATCGTCGTCTGCGCCGCCTCATGCAGCTGCGCGTTGTCCTCGCTTTGCAGTGCGAATGCCACCCCTTCCAGCCACTTGTACATATCGGAGTCCGAGTACACCGGCCCCTTTTGTGGCGCATTCGACTGACCCACCAGGCGCAGGAAGTTGTCCATCCGCCCGTGATCGAGCAGCTCCTGATGCATCGACGGAATGCTCGACTCCACATTCGTCTTCCGCCGCTTCGACCAGAACCCCTCCTCGATCGTCACCGCTCGCACCGGCACGTTGTGCAGCTTCGCGTACGGCGACTTCGTCAGGTTCAGCACCCCCTGATCATGCCAGCCCGGATTCGCCGCACTCGCTGTCTCATCGAAGCCCAACGAGCGAGTCGCCGCCATCAGCGGCCGCGCCGCCGCCGTCGCCCCAGCCAATGAAAGAAATGTCCGTCTCGAAACCCTGCGTCCCGCCATTGCAACCTCCCTGACCCGTAGCTTGCCGCAACCCGTGCGTGCCGCCCTTCATTCTAGTCCAGGAAACGTTTTCCCATCCCCCGCGGAGAACGTCCGTCGAAATTCCTTCTCACCCACTTCCCAATCGACCGAACTCGCTGGCAGCCGGCAGCGAACAGCGAACCGCTCGCCCTACCGTCCCTTCTTCTTCCCCTGCCGCACCCAGTACTGAAACTCATCCGCGTACAACTCCCCCTCCAGATCCGCCATCCGCGCCGTCATCCGCGCCTGCGCGTCCGCAATCGCCCGGTTGTAAATCGCCGGCCCAATCTCCTCCAGAAAGAAATCCAGCAGCAGCCCCGCCCGCAAATCCCCCATCGGCTCCCGCACCTCTTCCTCGAAATATTTCTTTACCGATGCGATCGCCTCCGCGCGCTTCTCCTTCGACAACTCCAGCGTCCCCATCCCTCCGCCTCCGGGCAGCGAGGCTCGACGCCCGGCCGCGCACCAACCTCGCGTCCCCTTCGTCCGCTCCCGCTACTCCGCGCTCGCCTTCGCTTTCGTCTCCGGTGCTGATGGCGGAGCCGGCCCCGGCGCCAAATTCTTATAGTTCATCAGCGTGTTGAACATCATCCGGTACTCGCCCAGGTTCTGCCACCGCCAGATCGGGTTCGTCATAAACATCACCACCTCACCCTTGCCATCCGGCGCCACCGCAATCGCTGCCCGCCCCTTGATGTCATCGGCGCCGTTGAACAACCCGCTCAGCACCGACTTCTCGCCGCCCGGGAACCGCATCAGCACATCGTTCTTGTCCATCTCCTCGGTCATCCGCAGCAGCGGCCCGTTCGCATACCGCACCGCCACCGTCTTCGCGGAATATCCATAGAAGATCGGATTCTCCGGGCGCAGAATATCCGCATCCACAATCGGCCCGGGCGCGTAGAACTTCCCCGCCGGCGTGCTCGTATCGATCGTCGGCGTCAGTCCGAAGTCCGGAGGAAACGCGCTCGACGCTCCCAGCGTCACCAGTGTCCCGCCCGCCTCCACAAACTTCTGAAACTCCGCCACACCCTCGCCGCCCATACCGCCCGAGATATCCGGCGACGAACCATAATCTCCGAGAAATTTGAACCGATCCGTCTTCTCATAGGCCTGCGGTGTCTCTGTCTTCGGAATGTCGATCACCAGCGCCTTCGCACTCCGCGCCTGCGTCGGAATCAGAATCAGGTCGTAGTCCTTTGCCAGATCTCCCTGCAGCACCCGCTCCTTGAAGATCAGATCGTAGGGCACCTTGTACTGATCGAACGTGTACCGTACCCAGCCCACATCCTGCGTGCCGCCCCATGTGCTGAAGATCGCCAGCCGCGGCAGCGTCGATGCATGTTCCGCCACCTTCGGCGCCGCCGCCAGTCCCACCACATCGAGCCCCAGCTCCTTCGCCAGCGGCTTCAGCGTTGACCCCGCGCTTGCCGGAACCAGGAATGTTCCCGCCGCAAACGTCGTGCCCGCCGCGGTGAACGGCTTCTCGGCAATCTGCACAGTCACATCCTTCAATCCGTAGCGCAGCGTCACCATATTGGGCGATCCGTGATCCGGCACCGCATACACCGCCGCCGCGGCAACATCCTTCAGCGTTCCCTCCGGCGTGTATTGATCCACCGGATCCACCGCCACATCCTGCACCGCCTTATCGCTGGTCGGCTTGATCTCCGTATGCGTCATCAGGCTCATCGTCCACGCGCTGTCGTCGTACGTCGTCAGCTCCGGATCAGGGTCCACCTGCTTGCCCAGCAGCGTCTTTGCCAGCGGACCATACGGCTGGTTCGTCTTCACAATCAGCGATCCCGCCGGATACTCCCCATCGCTCAGCTTCACCGCCGCCTTCGCGCGCCCCACTTCAATCCCCTGCATGCGCAGGATATGAATCACAAATGCCACCCGCGTCGGATCCTCCTGATTCGCAGGCAGCACAAACCCATACGGCGCCTCTTTTGTCCCCGCGTTCACCGCATCGCGGCTCTTCACGTAGAAGTCCTGCAGGAACACCTGCGGAAATCCCGCCACCAACTGCAGCGACGACAACACGCCCGTCTCCGCAAAATTCGTGTTGTCCCGCATCGACCACAGCACCGTCTTGTAGGGCGGATTCGGCCGGTACCACTGCCGCTTGGTCATGTCGCCGAACGAGCCGCCGCCACCGCCGCCAATGATCGCCGCATTCGGCTGCGAAATCGTGCGCTCCATCGTCGTCGCGCCGGCATTCCCGAAAATTTCGTAGAAGCGCATCAGCCCGTTGTGATTCGTCGCCATCTCCGCTACATATCCCGGCGACCACGCGTCCACGTAGGCGTGCGTCCAAACTCCCGGCATTCCGTAGCGCGTCAGCTGCGTCATGTCCCAGTTCGAAAGCATCGGCAGCTCGCTGTACACAATCGGGTCGTACAGCGGATTCTGCGGCGCCTGCCCGCTGTAGATATAGAGAAACGGCACCGACTCGTGCAGGTCATGAATGATCGGCGGATGCCACTCCAGATACCAGCGCAGAAAATTCTGATTCGCCATCGCCGAGTAGTTGATGTCGCGATTGTTGTCGTGCTCGATGTACTTGCCCCAGTACGGTACCCGCGACATCTTCTCGTAGTCCGTCACGTCCACGTTGTGCGCGTAGTACCAGTCAATCGACCGGTCCCGCCCGTCCGGATCAGCCACCGGCAAAATCGCCACAATCACGTTGTCCCGAATCTTCCCGATCAGCGGTGAATCTTCCGTCGCCAGCCGGTACGTCAGCTCCATCAGCATCTCCGGCGGTCCCAGCTCCGCGCTGTGCAGCCCACCCGACAGCGTGTAGATCGGCTTGGTCTTCGCGATCAGATCCTGCGCATCGGCCTCCGTCAATCCGCGCGGATCGGCCAGCCGCGCCAGGTTTTTCCGATTCTCATCGAGGTGCGCCATCGAATCTTCCGACCCGACAAACACGATCACCGTCTCGCGCCCCTCTTCCGTCTTCCCCGTCCGCACCACCTTCACCCGCCCGGTATGCGCCGCCAGCGTGTCGTAGTAGCGAACAACATCCGCGTAGTAGGTGAGCTGTTTCGGCGCGCCAATCCAGTACCCCAGCACTTCCTTCGGAGAGGGCACGCCCGTGCTCCCGGCCAGGCTCGCCGGCAGATGATCCACCAGCGGGCTCATGAACTCCGGCTTCGTCGTCCACTCCTTCACCTTCGCGGCGAAGTCGGGATCCATCGTTTGCGCGGGGGATACAGCAGGAAGAGCAGCAGCTACCAACAGCACCACAGCCAGGTGCCTGAACATGAGGCTTATTCTCCGGTGGGGAAAAGTTGTCCGCCCCATACTACACGCGACACCGGCGCGGCACGTGCAGCTTCGCCGAAGGCGAACCCCACCTGCACTCAAAACTTCACGCCGCCACCGAATTCCCGCGTACAACCCACCACCTTCTCCCCGCATCTCTGCTCCGAGTCCTATACTCTGCCGAAATCCCTGCCGCTCGCCCCCCGGGCCGGCATCTTCGTCCGCGAACTATCCCGGTTAGAGGTTGCTGCTTTGAACTGCCCGGAGCCCATCCCCATCCCAGCCTCCTCGCGCGCGTCGTCGGCTCCCGCCCATCGCTCCCAGGACGCCAATCCTCCCTCGCCGGCCGAGTCTCTCTTCGCCGGCGGCGGCGAACTCGGCGCGCTCATGCAGTCGTTCGACTGGTCCCGTTCCCCCCTCGGCCCTGTCGAATCCTGGCCGCAAAGCCTGCGCACCGTCATCCGCATCCTCCTCACCTCACGCTATGCCATGTGGATGGCCTGGGGCCCCGACCTCCCCTTCCTGTACAACGACACCTACGCCAGCATGACCCTCGGCAAGAAACATCCCTGGGCTCTCGGCCGCCCTGCCCAGGAAGTCTGGCGGGAAATCTGGGACGACATCGGCCCGCGCATCGAAACTGTTCTCCGCACCGGCGTCGCCACCTGGGACGAAGCCCTCCTCCTCTTTCTCGAACGCAGCGGCTTTCGCGAAGAAACCTACCACACCTTCTCCTACAGCCCGCTCAGCGCCGACGACGGCAGCATCACCGGCTTGCTCTGCGTCGTCACGGAAGAAACCCTCCGCGTCATCGGCGAGCGCCGCCTCAGCTTCCTCCGCTCCCTCGCCTCCGCGCTCGGCGGCGCCATGTCCGAATCCGACGTTCTCGCCGCCATCCAAAGCAGCCTCGTCCAAAACCAGAAAGACCTCCCCTTCACTCTCACGTACCTCTTCGGTGAAGACGGCAGCCTGCATCTTGCCTCGGCCAGCGGCATCGAGCCCGGCCATTCCGCCGCTCCAAAGCAGTTCGACCTCAGCAACGACTCTCCCTGGCCCATCGCCGAACTCCTCGACAGCAAACACCTCATCGTCGTCGACAATCTCCCCCAACTCTTTCCCGGCCTTCCCACCGGCGCCTGGGACGCATCCCCTCACCGCGCTGCCATGGTCGCCCTCCAGCGCCAGGGGCAGGACCGCCCCGCGGGTTTCTTCATCGCCGGCCTCAACCCGTGGCGCCCGCTCGATGCCGAGTACGCCGGCTTCATCGAGCTCGTCGCCGGCCAGATCGCTGCCGGGCTCACCAACGCACGCGCCTGGGAACAGGAACGCCGCCGCGCCGAAGCTCTTGCCGCTCTCGACCGCGAGAAAACCATCTTCTTCTCCAACGTCAGCCACGAATTCCGCACCCCGCTCACTCTCATGCTCGGCCCCCTCGAAGACGTACTCAGCAAGGGTGCCCCCTATCTCCCGCCCGCCGATCTCACCCAGATCGAAACCGTCCATCGCAATGGCCTGCGCCTCCTCAAGCTCGTCAACACCCTCCTCGATTTCTCCCGCATCGAAGCCGGCCGCATCCAGGCTCTCTATCGTCCCGTCGATCTCAGCGCTCGTACCGCCGATCTCGCCAGCGTCTTCCGCTCCGCCATGGATCGCGCCGGCCTCGCCTACCGCATCGACTGCCGCCCGCTCCCCCAGCCCGTCTATATCGATCTCGATATGTGGGAGAAGATCGTCCTCAACCTCCTCTCCAACGCCTTCAAATTCACCCTGCAGGGCGACGTCGAAATCACCCTCCGCTCTGTCCCCGGCTACGCCGAGCTCTCCGTCCGCGATACCGGCACCGGCATTCCTGAGTCCGAGCTCCCCCGTATCTTCGAGCGCTTCCGCCGCATCGAAGGCGCCCCCGGCCGCACCCACGAAGGCACCGGCATCGGCCTCGCGCTTGTCGATGAGCTCGTCCGCCTTCACGGCGGCACCGTCGAAGTCGGCAGCAGCGTCGGTGTTGGCACCACCTTTACCGTCCGCATCCCGTACGGCGCTGCCCACCTTCCCAGCGACCGCATCGCCCAGCTTCCTGCCGCCGACAATCGGATCGAAACCACGCTCGGCGCTGCTCCCTATGTTCAGGAGGCTCTGCGCTGGCTCCCCGGCCAGCCCTCTTCCGACGAGCCCTTCGCCAAAGACCTCGCCTGCGATGACCTCGGCGTCCTCCTCCAGAGCAAAGACCACGGCCACCGCGCCAGCATCCTTCTTGCCGACGACAACCGCGACATGCGCGAATATGTCCAGCGCCTCCTCAGCCGCAAATTCAGCGTCACTGCCGTCGCTGACGGAGAAGAAGCCCTCGCCGCCGCCCGCGAGAATCCCCCCGACCTCGTCCTTACCGACGTGATGATGCCGCGCATGAATGGCTTCGAGCTGCTCCGCGCCCTGCGCTCCGATCCCGCCACTGCCGCCATTCCCATCCTCATGCTCTCCGCTCGTGCCGGCGAAGAAGCCGAGTCCGAAGGCCTCGAGGCCGGTGCCGACGACTACCTCGTCAAGCCCTTTACCTCCCGCGAACTCCTTGCCCGCGTCGGCTCCCACATCGCCATGCAGCATCTCCGTCAGGAGCTCACCACCCGCGAGCGTGAGCTGCGCACCAAAGCCGAAAACGCTGAGCAGCAATACCGTTCCATCCTCGAAAGCATCACCGAGGGCTTCCTCTTCCTCGATCGCGACTGGCGCATCCGCTACGCCAACCATCAGGTCGCCGCGCTGGGCGCTGTCGATCCCGCCCTCATCCTCGGCAAAACCCTCTGGGAAGTCGCCCCCGACATCGAGAAGACTCGCTTCGCCTCCGCCTTCCGCGAAGCCATGGACACCGGCCAGATCGTCCGCGTCGAAGACTACTACCCGCCCTCCGGACGCTGGATCCACGCCAGCGCTTATCCCTCGCCCGATGGCCTCTCCATCTTTGGTCAGGATGTCACCGAGACGCGCGTCCAGCAGGAGAAGCTTTTGCTCACCGAAAAACTCGCCGCGACCGGCCGCCTCGCCGCCACCATCGCCCACGAGATCAACAACCCCCTCGAATCCGTCCTCAACCTCATTTACCTGGCCCGCACCTCCCGCGCCGACATCTCCAGGATTCGCGAATATCTCGGAACCGCAGAAAAAGAACTCACCCGCGTCTCCCACATCGCCCGCCATACCCTTGGCTTCTATCGCGAAACCTCTCTCCCCTCCGAAATCGATCTGCCTGCCCTGATCGAAGAGGTCCTGACCGTCTACGACAGCCGCCTCCGCGCCTCCGCCATCGAGGTGCGCCGCGACTTCAGCGTCGTGCCCAGCATGCGCGCCCTGCGCGGCGAGTTGCATCAGGTCTTCTCCAACCTCATCTCCAACGCCATCGACGCCATGCGCGAAGGTGGACGCCTGACCCTCTCTGTTCGCCCGCCCAGCCAGGCCGCGGGCCAGACTACCGCCGGTCTCACCGTCGTCCTCGCCGACACCGGCATCGGCATTCCCGAGGCCAACATCCCCCGCCTCTTCGAGCCCTTCTTCACCACCAAAACCAGCGCCGGCACCGGGCTCGGCCTCTGGGTCGTCCGCCAGTTCGTCACTTCCTGGGGCGGTGCCATCGACGTCCGCAGCGTCACCGATCCCGAACGCCACGGCACCACCTTCACTCTGTTTCTGCCCCTCGTGGCCGCATCCGAGAATCGCAGCCAGCCCGACAAAATGTCACCGCGGCTGATGTAGTCTCTTCCTACGAGGGCCCCTTGCTCGACCCCATCGCGCGGTTGCAGTTCGAAACCCCACCACCCCCGCCACCCCGGACGATCCGGGAGAATGAGCCTTCACCCTCGAGCGCCCCGCTCCGCGTCCTTGTCGTCGACGACGAACAGCTCATCGCCGACACCCTCGCCGCCATCCTCGGTGAAAATGGCTTTTCTGCCAGCGCCGCCTACAGCGGCGAAGAGGCCCTCCAAGCGGCCCGCGCCACGCCCCCCGACGTCGTGCTTAGCGATGTCCTCATGCCCCGAATGTCCGGCGTCGAGCTCGGCATCCGCCTCCGCAGCGAATTCCCGCAAACCCGCGTCCTGCTCTTCTCCGGCCAGGCTGCCACCAGCGAGCTGATGCGCAAAGCTCAGGCCGATGGCCACACCTTCGAGCTCTTCCCCAAACCCATCCATCCCGACGAACTCATCGCCCGCCTCAAAGCCCGCCGGTAAGTCGCGCAAAGGAGAAGAGCCGTTTCATTCGCGGCGCGATCGGTGCCCAGGCAAGCCAGGCTCGTGTCCCGTCGCCCGGTCGCGAAACCTTCATTCTGCCTTGAGACGCCACAACGGCGCCTCAGGGGAGTGGCTCGGCCATGGATCACCCATCGACGCTGCCAGGATGCAGCATCCCCTCGATCACGTCGATACAATGAGCGCAGCCCGCATCTTTGGCGGCCTTGCCCTGCACTGCAGCTCGCGAAAATAAGTTCGCGATCGTTCTGAAATGAAGAGACCGAATCCCAGGCGCCCTGCCGCTCAACGAACCAGCGGCGACCCTCGCTCGCCGGGGCCAGGCATACGCCGGATTCTCATCGTCGCCGTGCCGCCGGTGCGCACCCTCGATGTCTTTGGACCCCTGGAGGTGTTTGGCGATGCCAACCGCTTGCGCAGCGAGGGACCAATTTACGAAATCAGTCTCGTCTCGGCGGGAACCGATCGCGATGTCCTGAGTCATCTCGGTCTTCCTGTTCGCACCGAGCAGGCATTCAGCGAGTATTGTGGTCCCATCGACACCCTTCTGGTCGCCGGATACGACGGCGTTTCCAGGGTTCGATACAACCCCGAATTTCTGAAATGGCTCAGGGAGAGCTGTGCCAACTCCCGCCGCTTTGGTTCCGTCTGCACCGGCGCACTGGTTCTGGCGGAGGCCGGCCTCCTCGATGGGCGTCGCGCCACCACTCACTGGAACTGGTGCGAAGAGCTGGCCCGCGACTACCCCCGCGTCACCGTCGACCCCGCACCGATCTTTATTCGAGACGGGAATTGCTATACCTCTGCGGGTGTAACGGCCGGAATCGATCTCGCGCTCGCATTGGTCGAAGCGGATCTGGGCAGGCCTGCCGCGCTCAGAGTCGCTCAAATGATGGTCGTGTTTCTGCACCGGCCGGGCGGTCAGTCGCAGTTCAGCGCCACCCTCATGGCCCAGACTTCTGAGCGACGACCCCTCGGCGATGTGCTCGCCTGGCTCCCTGACAACATCCGCCGCAACCTCTCCGTCGAAACCCTGGCTCGACGCGCCGCCATGAGTCCGCGAAACTTTGCTCGCGTGTTTCATCAGGAAGTTGGCAAAACTCCGGCGCGATACATCGAGGACCTCCGCCTCGAAGCAGCGCGGCGCCAGATTGAAGCGACCGCCATGACTCTGAAAGAGATTGCCGTTTCCTGCGGCTTTACCTCCCCGGAGATCCTTCGTCGTGCATTCGTGCGCTGCCTCGGCGTTACCCCCCACCAATACAGAGCCTCTTTTGGCCACACTCGCGTGCGCTGAAGATCTTCCTGCCGATTGGCAGGAAGCGTGGCCTTTTTGTCCCTTATCGCTCGCTCGGATTGAGTTTTAGCCTGCATCCAAAGCTTATGCTCGTGGCCACGCCGGCGTAGCCGCCAGAAATGTCTCTTCAGGAGAACCCATCATGAATAGCCTTGAGCGGATGTTGAAGCGCAACCGGGAACTGGCTGCCCCCATGCCATCGCTTCCTCAATCTTTGCAGACCTTGAAGGCGGTCATCGTCGGCTGCGCCGATATGCGCGTCGATCCTGCGCATGTGCTCGGCATCGAACCAGGTGAGGCCGTCGTCCTGAGAAATATCGGCGGTCGTGTCACCCCCGGGCTCCTCGAGGAGTTTGGTCTGCTCGCACGAATCGGAGAGGTTGCCAAAACCATTCCCGGAGGCGGAGCCAGGTTTCACCTGATCGTCCTGCACCATACCGACTGCGGCAGTACGCGCCTCGTCGGAGACCCCGCCCTGCTGGCGCACTATTTTCAGATACCGGAAAAGGACGTTCCCGCCAAATCAGTCCCCGATCCGCGCAAATCGGTCGCCGTCGACGTGGCTGCACTTCGGGCGATTCCGGCATTGCCCGACGAATGGCTCATCTCCGGCCTCGTTTATGACGTAGCTACCGGACGTGTCGAGGTCGTCGTACCGGCAGCACCAATTCGTCCCGCCCAGGATACCCTCGCGGTCGAGGTCGCCTGAGGAACCGCGTTCCCGTGCAGCAACAGCGTGTGAATTCTTTCCTTTCGACGGACCCCGATGAAAGATAAGTCGCGATGACCGTTCCTTGGTTTGTCAGCGAGCAATCGAAGCCATCGCTGTCGGTGCGACCGCTTTCCGTGGGCTGTTTCCTCTTCGAACGGATGGATCAGATTGACTTCACCGGTCCGTTTGAAGTTCTTTCCCGCATGCCGGACACGACCGTCCGGATCGTCGCGAAAGAACTTGCGCCGGTGCGCGACGTGCAGGGGCTTCGGCTCACCCCGGACGTAACCATTGCCGAAGCCGGACTCTTCGATGTTTTGCTCGTGCCCGGTGGGTATGGGCAGCAGACACTCATGCACGACCAGCAAGTGCTCGATCTCATCCGCCAGCACGTTCAGAGC
>Ga0335072_10010639_pt1 | contig 13223 bp, 7 predicted proteins | sample Lox_Sample_21_FD_206725 | JGI IMG/M metagenome (GOLD analysis project Ga0335072, IMG submission 206725) | Soil microbial communities from Loxahatchee National Wildlife Refuge, Florida, United States - Lox_Sample_2.1 | ecosystem: Environmental > Terrestrial > Soil > Wetlands | place: USA: Florida...
GAGAACTTCGGGGAGCGACTCGATCGTGACCCAGTGCAGTTGAATGTTCTGGCGAACAGTGACATCGGCAATTCCATTGGCATGACGGCGGGTGAGTTCGGCGATCGCGCGAAGTTGGCGGGCGTTCACGATTCCATTGGGAATGCGGATGCGAACCATAAAGCGCTCGATGGCGCGTCCCTCGCCGTTTTTGCCGCCGGTCACGCCTGCGCCGTCGCCTTGCGTGTAAACACCCCACCAGCGGAAGTAGGTGCTGATCCATTCGGGAGGGATCGAAGCGAAGCCTTCGCGGGCAAAGTGGCGAATCTGTTCGAGGCCCTCCCACGGATTAAAGGCGCGTTTCAGACGCTCGGCGCGCTGCGCCTTGGTCTCTTTGATCGGTACGGATTCTGTCGTCGTCGCTGAATTCGTTATTTGTATCATGAGAATTTCGGGCAACAAAAAACCCACCGCCAGAACTCTCTGGCGGTGGGCGATGATTGCTGGATTAAGAAACTATTCTTAGGTCAGCAGCCTCCCGGCGCCAGAGCGCACGCATACACAACAACAACACGCGCAACAACACATGGCAGCGAGATTGAGGCAACCTGACATTCGTTCCCGATTCTAAGTGGAACGGTGCGAACCGTCAATCCACTTACGTAACGACTTCGATTCATATTTTGCATGCGGCGAATCATTATTTTTGCGGCAGCTCCATAGCAGTATCCACATGGCCTAGAATCAGCAACTTAGCTCTGGGCCCATTTGGAGTGATATCTTATTGAGTTTCTTGGCATTGCGATCCCAATTTCGGTGAGGCTGCGATGAAGCGGTCCGTCCTTCTCTATTCTTCGTTCGCGTTCCTACTGTGCCTTGTATCCGGGGCACTCGCGTTCGCACAAGATGCCGGCAATTCTGATCTGAACAAGCCCACGCTCGACCGGCTCGACTCGCTTCTGGGACAAAACGAAAGCGAATGGCGCTTCCACGCCGATGTTCCGCACCCCGAGGACTCGGGACTGAACGATTCCGATTGGGGCACCTTCCGCGTGAGAAATATTTCTGGGCCCGGCGGCGGCCATCCCGACGAGCAGCAATTCACGGGGACGAACGTCTTTCGCCGCTGGATCGAAATTCCGGAAAAGATCAACGGCTATGCGACCCAGGGTTCGCGGGTGCTGCTCGATCTGCGCTTTGGCAGTCCAGACGATCTAATGATCACAGTTTTTTCGAACACGGCGACGCTGTATCGGGGCAGCGACGACGATATCTTGCCGGTGTTGTTGACCGAAAATGCCCAGCCGGGACAGAAATTTCTCGTCGCTGCCCGCGTGGTCGCTGGAGATAACGTGAAGTCGGAGTTATTTTACAGCGAACTGATGATCCAGCCGCCGGCCTCGCGACCAGACCCAGGATTCCTGCGGACCGAGATTCTTGCCGCGCAGCCGATCATCGCCGCGTATCAAGACGGGAAGGCCGAGCGTGAGCAGGAACTGGATGCGGCGGTGAAGCTGATTGATTTCTCTCTGCTCGATCGCGGCGATCAGGCCGGCTTTGACAATTCTCTCCGCGCCGCGCAGGCGAAGCTTGCGGACCTGAAACCGTTCATGCAGCAGTTTACAATCCGGATCGTCGGAAATTCGCATATCGACATGGCGTGGCTGTGGCCGTGGACCGAGACTGTCGAAGTGGTCCGCAATACCTTTCAGAGTGTGCTCGATCTCATGCGCGAGTATCCAGATTTCAAATTCACCATGTCTTCGGCGCGCGCCTATGAATGGATGCAGGAGAAATATCCGGATCTGTTTCAGCAAATCGTGCAGCGCGTAAAAGAGGGGCGATGGGAAGTGATCGGCGGCATGTGGGTTGAGCCGGATTTGAATATGCCCGACGGCGAATCGCTGGTGAGGCAGATTCTCGTGGGCAAACGGTATTTTCAGAAGAATTTTGGGGTGGATATAAAGATCGGATGGAATCCGGATTCGTTCGGGTATTGCTGGCAACTGCCGCAGATCTACAAAAGGTCAGGCATGGATTATTTTGTGACTCAGAAGCTGCTCTGGGCGCATGAATTCACGACTTTTCCCTACAAGCTCTTCTGGTGGCAGGCGCCGGACGGAAGCCGGCTGCTGACTTATTTTCCCCACGATTACGCCGGGGGAATCGATGCGGTCCCGCTTGCCGACGATGTATCCGTGTGGATGCCTTCGATCTACGGTCCGAAGCTGACGGATCATCCGGAAATGATGCATCTCTACGGCGTCGGCGACCACGGCGGCGGACCTACACGTGTGATGCTCGATCATGCGGACCAACTGCTCGCGCCGGATGCTGTATTTCCCAAGCTGCGGTTCAGCTTCGCAACTGATTTCTTCAACGACCTGGAAAAGAAGCTGCCCAGCATGCAGGTTCCCACCTGGGACGGCGAACTTTATTTTCAATATCATCGTGGCGTGTTTACGACCCAAGCGGAGACGAAGCGGCGAATTCGGCGCACTGAAGAATTGATGCTGAATGCGGAGAAGTTTTCCTCGCTGGCGTCGCTTTACGGCGGCGCGTATCCGCGGGACGGAATGGATCTGAATTGGAAGCGTCTGCTGTTCGATCATTTCCACGACATCATGCCGGGGTCGGGCATCGCGGTGAATTACCTCGATGCGAAGCGGAACCTGGAGATAGTGGATCGCTTTGCGGAAGACGCGGCGCGGGCTTCGTTGCGCGAGATTGCGGCGCATGCGAATACGGAAGGCGAAGGTACGCCGGTGATAGTTTTCAATTCGCTTTCCTGGCCGCGAACCGATGTGACCGAATTGGAAGCGCAACTGCCTGCGCCGGCGAAGCAGATTGCGGTGGTTGACTCTCGCGGAAAACCGGCGGAAGCGCAATTGCTCAGCCTCGACCCGGAGACGCATCGAGCGAAGTTCCTGATTCTGTCCCATACGCCTTCGCTGGGGTATGAAACATATTTCGTGCGCGCGGCCACGACACCAGCGTTTTCGCATTCCATGCTGAAAGCATTTTCCTCACCCCAGGAAGACGTGCTGGAGAACGAATTCATCCGCGTGAAAATCGATCCGCAGACCGGATGCATGACCAGCCTGTTCGACAAGCGCAGCGGCACCGAATCACTGGCTCCTGCGGAAACCGATACTGGCGGCCCGAGAGACAAAACCTGCGGCAACCTGCTGCAAACTTTTGTTGATAAACCCAAGCGGTGGGACGCCTGGAACATCGATGCCGATTTCGAGAAGCAGCACTGGGACCTCGATAAGGCTGATGAAGTGAAGCTGATAGAGGAAGGGCCGCTGCGAGCGGTCATTGAAGTGAAAAATCATTTTCAGAATTCCACTTTCGTTCGCGACGTGACTGTGTATGCAGGCGTGCCGCGCGTGGATGTCAAAATGACGACGGAGTGGCACGAAAAGCACATTCTGCTGAAAGTCGCCTTCCCGGTCAGTGCGCACAGTAGTCATGCGACCTACGAAGTTCCATTTGGGTCGGTCCAGCGTCCGACGACGCGAAACACTCCGGCAGAGAAAGCGCAATTCGAAGTTCCGGCGCAGCGCTGGGCCGATATTTCTGACGGCAAGCACGGCCTGAGCCTGCTCAACGACTGCAAGTACGGATACGATGCGAAGGGCAATGTGCTGCGGCTTTCGCTGCTGCGTTCGCCCGAATACCCCGATCCTCATGCGGATGAAGGCCATCATGAGTTTACGTATTCGGTTTATCCGCATGGCGGAGGATGGAAGGACGCGCTAACCATCCGCCAGGGATATCAGTTGAATTACAAGCTGGTTTCAATGCAGGTGGAGAAGCATCAGGGCACGCTGCCTGCCGAGCATTCGTTCGTATCGACGCCGAATGAAAACATCATTGTTTCGGCAATGAAAAAGGCCGAAGACGATAATGGGCTCGTTCTGCGCTTTTACGAGTGGGCAGGAAGAGACGGTTCCGTGCAGTTGCAACTTCCGCCGGGAGCGGCGGCGGCGAGTGAAACCGACATGATGGAAAAACCGATCGGGTCAGTCTCGCTCGAAAAGAATGAAGTCCAGGTGCCGGTCAAGCCGTACGAAATCAAGACTATAAAAATCGAATACTCGACCGCGGCAGGAATAGCCCGATGAATCCTGCTCCGCAGGGACTGATCCTCGGTGTTGATATCGGCGGGACGAAGATTGCCGCCGGGCTGGTCGATCGAGCGGGCAAGATCGTCCGTCAGATTCGGCACCCTATGGTCGCGAACGGCTCGGCCGAAGCCGGACTCGAAGCCGTGTTCGGCGCGATCGATGCCCTGTCTTCCTCTCGAGACATAGCATTCGAGGCGATTGGAATCTGCGCCCCGGGGCCGCTGGATCCGAAAACCGGGGTCGTGCTTAATCCGCCGAACGTGCCGTGCTGGCGGAATTTCCCGCTGGCGCAGAGAGTCGCGGAGAAATATCGCCAGCCGGTGAAGGTTGACAACGACGCGAATGCCGCCGCGCTGGCGGAAACGCGCTGGGGCGCGGCGCGCGGATGTCACTACGTTTTCTATGCAACGCTGGGCACCGGCATTGGGACGGGGATCGTATTCGACGGGCGCATCTATCACGGCAATACCGGATCGGCGGGCGAGGGCGGGCACGTGAGCATCGATTATCGCGGCCCGGTGTGCCATTGCGGCAAGCGGGGATGCATCGAGATTCTCGCCGCTGGTCCGGCGATTGGAATGCGTGCACGCGCGAAGGTTGCCGCCGAACCGGCGCGGGCTGCCAAGATTCTCGAACTCGCAAAAGGCAACGCAGCATCGGTCGCCAGTGAGCACGTCGCGCAGGCTTATGCGGCAGGCGATCCGCTAGCTCGCGAAATTCTCGAAGAGACGGTCGATCTGCTCGTGCCCTGGCTGGGAAATATCGTCGATTTGCTCGATCCTGACATTCTTGTTATGGGCGGCGGCGTTTCGGCCATGCTGCAGCCGTTCTTCGTCGAAATGAAAGATCGGCTGCCGGAATGGTGCCTGAATCCGCATGCTCAAGACATTCCGCTGGTGCTCGCCCACTACGGCGCCGACGCTGGAATCGCCGGCGGCGCGGCGTTGTGTGCATGAGATCTTCCCTGTCCCCGTGGTTCTTTGTGGACTCTATGGTCGAAAAAAAACGTTGAACCACCCAGGGCACCGAGATGCAGGGAAACAACTCACCGGGAGGCTTGAATGATTTCGGCGGCTGATTTCAGTCGGCGCTCGTTAGTAATCTGTCTTGCTTTCTTAATTCAAAGCTCTTTTCTGTTCGCGCAGGAGCTGCTCAAAACGCCGAATGCGCAGATCATTCCGCTCACTCCGACGCCCGGCTACTTCACCGAACCTTCGATTGCCGTCGATCCGAATAATCCGCAGCAAGTCGTTGCTGTGTTTCAGGATAATGCGCATGCCGCGTATTCGCAGGATCAAGGCCGGAGTTGGCAGGTGGTCGACGTTGCGCCTAAGGATTTCCGCATTTCCGGCGATGTCTCCACGACTTTCGATCATCAGGGACACGCCTTCATTTGCTACATCGCCTTCGACAAGCTGGGAACAATGAATTATTGGGCGCATGGCGCAACGCGCAACGGAATTTTCGTGCGCCGGTCTTTGGATGGCGGAAAGACCTGGGAAACCGACGACCATGCCGTCGCCGAGCACGGAAACACGCCGGGGATTCCATTCGAAGACAAGCCATACATCGTGACTGATACGAATCCCAGGAGCCGTTTTGCGGGAAATCTCTATGTGGGATGGACGCGCTGGCGCTTGACCGATTCGCAAATGGTGATCTCGCGCTCGACCGACGATGGCAAGACATGGTCGTCACCAGTTGAGATCGATGCGCACCCCGGCTTGCCGCGCGACGACAACGGCGCGGCTGAAGGTTTCGACGGCGCGGTCGCGCCGGATGGCACGCTCTATTCCGTGTGGGCTCAGGACAACGACATCATGTTCACCATCTCGCGCGATGGCGGCAAAACTTTTTCTCATGCGCGCGCGATCATCCATACAGCTCCCATCATGTTCGCGATGGAGGCGCTGGAGCGCGCCAACGGATTTCCCCAGATCGCCGTTGATCCCAAGAGCAAACGCCTGTATGTCACCTGGAGCGATTACCGCAACGGCGACATCGACGTTTTTCTTTCCAGTTCGGACAACGGCGGCAAGCGCTGGAGTCCGGCGGTGCGCGTGAACAACGATCCGGTTCACGATGGCGCAGATCAGTTCTTTCAGTGGCTCGCAGTCGATCCGACCGACGGCTCGTTGAATGTCATGTTTTACGATCGGCGCAAAGATCCGCAGAATCGCAAGCAGATTGTCACATTGGCGCGTTCGACCGACGGCGGCCGGACATTTCCGAACTATGCCTGGACCGAAAGCGAGTTCGAATCGAACGGAGTTTTCTTTGGCGACTACACGGGCCTGGCGGCCTACGGCGGTCGCGTCTATGGGGCGTGGATGGAAAAACCCATCCCTCCGCCACCAGCGACGAATGAGGCTGGCAAGAAAACCGAAGAAGAGAAAGAACCCAAGCCGGCAGCTCGCGGAACCATTGTTGTCGTAGGGACGGCGGACTTCGGGCGCTGAGCAACAAGTACCGAGTACCCGCTCCTTGTTCAACGATTGCTGAGACGGTAAGCCCGCAATCGGTACCGGATTCGTGCTTCCAATCGCATACATGAGTGATTGAAGTCACAATCGCTCCGTTTCCCACTCGATACAAATCACTTACGCCACGACGCGCGGCGAAAAAATGCGTTTCCCTGCGTGGTGCTAGTGGTTTCGCGTTAGTGATGCCACCTTAGGCGCTTACTAGAATTGCGCCGCACGCAGGAATTCGGATGCCATGAATCCCAAATGGAATGGCCAGTTTTCTTGCTTTGACCTTGTTGCCAGACCGGCCGACGCCAGCGGCGAGAGAGTGCGCACTGTCGTTTCGGTAATGGATCTCGAAATCGGCGCTAACGATTTCGTCGTGATGGCGGGGCCGTGCGCTGTCGAGTGCGAGCATCAGCTGCTCACCACAGCCGAAGCCGTTGCCGCAGCGGGCGCGCGCGTCCTTCGCGGCGGAGCCTACAAACCGCGGTCTTCTCCATATGCCTTTCAAGGGCTCGGTGTCGAGGGCCTGAAGATTCTGCGCAAGGCGCGCGAACAAACCGGTTTGGCGATCGTTACCGAAGTGATGAGCGAGGAAGATGTCGACGTCATCGCCGAGTACGCCGACATCATGCAGGTCGGCACGCGCAGCATGGAAAATTATGCGCTGCTCGAAGCGCTGGGCTCGTGTGGATGTCCTGTCCTGCTGAAGCGCGGCATGACCGCCACTCTCGAAGAATTTCTTTGTGCCGCGCAGGTGGTCGCGTTGGCGGGAAACCCGCAGATTATTTTGTGTGAACGCGGCATTCGGACCTTTGAGACCGCGACGCGCAACACGCTCGACATCGCCGCGATTCCAGTCCTCAAAACCGTGTCGCACTTGCCGGTGATTGTCGATCCCAGCCATGCCGCCGGAGTGCGCTCGATCGTTCCCGCGCTGTCGCGGGCTGCGGTAGCGGTGGGCGCGGACGGGTTGCTGGTCGAGGTTCATCCCTGCCCAGAAAAAGCCTGGAGTGACGGCAATCAATCTCTGGACTTCACTGAATTTCGCAACATGATGGACGACCTGCAGCCCTACCTGGCGCTTCAGCAGGAGGCCAGAGAACTTCGCCCGCGGCTGGTGGTGGGAGGGGCGGATTGATCGGGTTGCGCTCCATCGTCGCGTGCCTTCTGTTGCTGCTCGCGGTCGGCATCGTCGGAAGTTCGGTTGAGGCTTCGCCCGCCTCGGATTCTTTTCTCTACACAGTCGCGAAGGCTTACGAGCCTTTGGCCTGGATGCATGGCGCCGAGCGGTTCCCTTCCGGCGCAACAATTTTTATTCACGAATCCAGCCATGCGTATGCATTGCTGCCGGAGTTCGCGGCAACTGCCGATCCTGCGATTTCTTTTGACGCCGAGCGAGTGCTGTTCGCTGGAAAACGGAAGCCGGAGGATCGATGGCAAATCTGGGAAATGTCTCTCTCGGAGGGCAATGCCCGGCAGATCACGTCAGGAAAAGACGACTCCATACGGCCGTTTTATCTGCCCGAGGACCGCGTCGTGTACGCCCGGAAAACGGATGGCCGTTTTCAAATCGAGGCTGCCGATTTGACGGGACGAAATGTTGTGGCTCTGACTTATGGCCCTGCCGATTTCCTGCCCAGCGATATTCTGCGCGATGGCCGCGTTTTGTTCGAGGCGGGATATCCGCTGGGGTCGGATAAGACTCCCGAAATCTATACGGTCTATTCGGACGGCAGCGGAGTCGAGTCCTATCGCTGCGATCACGGCAACGTTCATCATGGGGCCAGACAAGTTTCATCAGGCGACATTGTTTTTGCCTCGGCCTCGGGTCTGAGCCGATTCACATCGGCCCGCGCTCTGGCAGTCGCGATCTCCGCACCCACCGGAGATTACGCCGGCGACGTTGCCGAACTTTCCTCCGGCGAATGGCTTCTGCCGTGGCGGACCGCTGCGAAACATGAGTTTCAGCTCGTGACCTGGCATCCGGGGCCAACCGCGGTTCATAGCGTCGTGACCGCGTCGAACGCAAATGCCATTCAGCCGGTTGCACTCGGCTCGCGAGTTGTGCCTAACCGCCATCCTTCCGGCTTACATGACTGGTCGAATGCGAATTTGCTTTGCCTGAACGCGTACACGTCGAAATATTTATTTCCCGCCCGATCGATTCATTCCGCACGGCTCTACGCACAGGATTCCGCGGGAAAAGCGAGATTGCTCGGCACAGCACCCGTGGAGAGTGACGGATCGTTTTTTGTGCATGTGCCGAGTGACCGGGCGCTGCAAATCGAATTGCTCGATGCGGCGGGAAAAACTTTGAAGCGCGAATCCGGATTTTTCTGGATGCGTCGCGGGGAGCAGCGCGCCTGCGTCGGATGCCATGCCGGCCCGGAGACCGCACCGGAAAATGCCGTCCCACAAATCTTGCTGAAATCGACCACCCCAGCCGACATGACCGGGACGCAGGGCGCATCGGGAGGACAGTAAGTGTTGAAACCGCATATTGTCAGGCAAAGTTCTTCTCTGCGGAAGCGTGCGACCTCTGTGGTTCCAGCTTCTCTTTTGACCGCAGAGGACACCGCGATACATAGAGGGCAACGTGAAAGTCGACGGCTACTGTCAGTTTTAGTACTTCTGGTCTCAGTCCTGCTCCTCCCACCGCACCTGTTGTCGCAATCGCAAATGGGCCCTGCCAGCACGATCCGCTTTGAAGACGCGACCGCAAAATCGGGAATCAATTTCACCCACAGCTTCGGCGCACAGGATCTTGGCTCACTCCTGGAGGGCACCGGCTCGGGATGCGTCTGGTTCGACTACAACAATGACGGTTTGCCCGATCTCTATGTTGTGAGTGGAAAGCCGCTCGAACCAGGAATGCATCCGTATCCGCTGAAGCAACCGCCAGCGACTCCACCCCACAATCATCTCTATCGAAATAACGGCGATGGAACTTTCACCGACGTGACCGATCAAGCCGGCGTAGCCGCAAACATCTTTGGTACCGCCGCGATCGCCGCGGACTACGACAACGACGGCTTCGTCGATCTTTTCGTCACCGGCTATGGCAAGGCGATTCTCTATCACAACAACGGCGACGGCACGTTTACAGACGTGACCGCGAAAGCGGGTATTAAGGTCGATGGATGGTCGATCAGTTCCGCATGGCTTGACTACGATCTCGACGGCTGCGTGGACTTGTTTGTCGGCCGCTATGTAAAGTTCGATCCCAAGTATCGCGATTACTACGCGGCAGACAACTATCCCGGACCGCTCGATTATTCGCCCGACACCAATCGCCTTTACCACAACAACTGCGACGGAACGTTCACCGATGTAACCGACAAGTCCGGAATCGGCGCGTACAAAGGCCGCACTATGGGCGTGACGGCGGCCGACTACGACGGCGATGGCTATCCCGATATCTATGTTGCCAACGACAAGACGGAAAATTTCCTTTTCCACAACAAGCGTGACGGAACGTTTGAAGAAGTCGCGAGCGAACTGGGCGTCGCTTACGGGCAGAACGGCGAAAACACTTCTGCGATGGGTCCTGTGTTCGCCGACATCGAGGGCGATGGCAGGTTCGATCTATGGGTGACCGACTCCAAATACAACCGGCTGATGCGCAATACGGGCGCGAATGGATTTGAAGACATCGGGCCGAGTGCCGGGATTTCGCAGGCCAACGCGCAGTACACGAGCTGGGGCTCGGGCGTTTACGACTTCGACAATGACGGCTGGCTCGACATTCTGATTTTTCATGGCGGATTGATCCATCTCATTCCCGAAGAACAATCGCTGTTTCGCGGGCTGGGCAACGGCAAGTTCGCCGATGTCTCGCGCCAGGCCGGGCCGGTGCTCGACGTGAAGACGGTGTCTCGCGGGGCATGCTTTGCCGATTACGACAACGACGGCAAGATCGATGCCTACGTGGTGAACCTCGGATCGCGCGGCACGCTGCTGCACAACGTCACGCAGAACGCAAATCACTGGCTCACCGTGAAGCTGAAGGGAAAAAAGAGTAACCGCGATGGAATCGGCGCGCGGCTGGAATTGCAGGCAGGAGGGCGAATCCAGATGGCGCAGCGCTTTGCCGGATCGAGCTATCTCTCACAGGATGATGGCCGTATTCACTTCGGCGTCGGCGCGGCGACCAAGGCCGACAAGCTGACGATTCATTGGCCGAGCGGCAAAACGCAGACGCTGGAGAATCTGGCAGTCGACCGCGTCCTCACGGTGGAGGAACCGTAGATGCGATCCGCCGCGACCAGAGCGTCCCGCGGAAAGATGTCTCTCTTCGCGTTCGTCGCGGAATGTTGGCGATCTTTGCGGTCTTACCTGAGAAGCCGAGCGAACCGCAAAGTGTGCCAAGGCCGCGAAAAACAAATCTGCCATCGTGAGTTGTGCATGCAGAAAACGAAGCTGGCCGCGGTCGTCTCCGTTGTGTTACTCGCGATCGGAGCCAAGCCTGCCGCTAAGCAAGGAATCGCAGTGAGAGAACGCTATCTTTCTCCTATTGAAATGGTGATGTCTTCCGACGGCCGTTTGATTTACGTCGTCTGCGAAGCCAGCGACGAGGTTCGCGTTGTCGATGCGGCGTTGGGCAAAGTTGTGGGAAGCATTCCGGTCGGACGCGTGCCCCGCGGAATTGCACCGTCTCCCGATGGCCGCACGCTTTACGTTACGAATTCCTGGTCTGACAACGTTTCGGTCGTCGACGCGGCGCAGATGAAGGTTGTGCAAACGCTGCCGACAGGATTCGAACCCACCGGCATCATTGTCGACCGGACCGGCGTGACCCTCTACGTCGCCAACCGACTGAGCAGCGACGTTTCTGTCATCGATGTCAAGAGCGGGCGGGAAATCAAGCGGTTGCTTGCGGGACGCGGCGCCAGCTATCTGGCAATCTCGCCCGATGGAAAGTGGATTTACTGCACCCACATCTATCCGAATCCCGGAGCGTTTCGCACGCAGCCGAATTCGGAGCTCACGGTCATCGACACTGAGCGGCAAATCGTGGTGGAACGGAAACGGCTGCACAACGTGGCCGGCGCGTTTCACGTCGCGATTTCGCAGGATGGCAAGCTTGGCGTGGTGGCGCAGCTTCGCCCCAAGAATCTGATCCCGCTCGCTCACGTGGAGCACGGCTGGGCCTTCGGCGATTCGCTCACCTTGTTCGGTCCGGATATTGGCAACCCGGTACAGGTTCCGATCGACGAACTCGACCGCTATTACGCTTTGCCCTGGGGTGTCGCGATCACCCCGGACGAGTCGAAGATTTTTCTTACTACTGCCGGATCGGAAAGCGTCACCGTCATCGATGTCGCGCGTCTGCTCCATTCGGCTAGAACCAGGCACAAGACTTTCGTGAATGACCTTTCCGCTTCGGCCGATTATGTGATCGACCGCATTCCGGTTGGCCACAATCCGCGCGGAGTTCTGCTCTCGCGCGATGGAAAGCTGCTTTATGTCGCGAATCGTCTCGATGACGATATTGCGGTCATCGGTACGGCATCCGACAGACTTATTTCCAAGATCGATCTCGGCGGACCGAAAAACATTGATGCCGTTCGCAGGGGCGAGCGGCTGTTCTTTACCGCGGACTTCGCGTTTCAAGGCCAATTCGGCTGCTCCAACTGCCACATCGATGCCACGATCGACGGACTGCAATGGGACCTCGAACCGGACGGCTTCGGCAAAGACATCGTCGATAACCGCTCGCTCGAAAATCTCGCCGGAACCGAACCCTTCAAATGGAACGGCGGCAATCCGGATATGCCGACGGAGTGCGGCCCGCGCACCGAAAAATTCTTCTTCCGCTCGCAGAGCTTCAACCAACAGCAGCTTACGGATCTCGTGACATTTGTTTATTCGCTTCCCTATCGTCCGAATCGCTATCGCTTGCCCAATGGTGAATTAACCCCGGCGCAGGAACGCGGCCAGGCAATTTTCGAGCGCACCGTCGCCAAAAACGGCGCTCTCATTCCCGAAGCAAACCAATGTGCGTATTGCCACAGTGGGCCGAAGTTCACCAATCAGAAACAGATCGATGTGGGCACAGGCAAGTCGACCGATCGCTCGCCGGTAATCGATGTTCCCCAGCTTCCTAACATCGCCTACTCTGCGCCCTATCTGCACGATGGCTCGGCGCGCTCGCTGGAGGAAATCTGGACTGTGTTCAATCCGAAAGACACACACGGAGTCACCAACGATCTCACGAAAGATGAGTTGAACGATCTCATCGAGTATTTGAAAACGCTATGAAAACGCCGGAGAGGTTTCGCTGCTGGTGTGCGCGCGCATTGAAAGGATGCGGCCTCAGCCGCGTCGTACGAAGTCTGGACACGAACCGGTCATCGGGTCCTGAGGGGCGCGGCCCTCAGGGGCTAAAGCCGATGGTCTCTGCCTTCGCATTACGGCACGGCTTTAAGCCGTGCCCTTTCAAAACCGGCCGCTTGGCTGCGAGAAGCGTCCTCGCTCTTTGCCTGACGACATCGCTATTCGCCCTCGCGCAAGGCATTCCCATGTTCCGCTGGGAGAACTTCACCACTGCGAACGGCCTTCCTGACAATCACGTCTTCTGCGTGCTGGTCGATGGCAAACGCATCTGGGCGGGAACGGAAAACGGTCTCGGCCTTTACGA
>Ga0335072_10010640_pt1 | contig 13223 bp, 9 predicted proteins | sample Lox_Sample_21_FD_206725 | JGI IMG/M metagenome (GOLD analysis project Ga0335072, IMG submission 206725) | Soil microbial communities from Loxahatchee National Wildlife Refuge, Florida, United States - Lox_Sample_2.1 | ecosystem: Environmental > Terrestrial > Soil > Wetlands | place: USA: Florida...
ACTGGTTGTCGACCTCGGCTTTCTGCGCAAGGCGAGGTGGCAGGTGCGAGCCGGAACAGCGTCGATTCTGGGCGCGCTGGGATGTTTTGCCGCGCTTATCGCGTTGCTGTTCAGTGTGGGTATGGGCTTCGTTGCGGCCAACGGCGATGTGCTGCTTGCCGCCGGCGGGTCGGCAACGGTTGCGCAAATCGGCATCCTGGGGCTGACGCTGTTCACCCTACTGCTGCTCAACGAGACGGAGTTCACGCGGCACGTTGGCGAGTTTGTGGCAATGGTGCTGATGGCGGCGACCGGCGGCATGGTGATTGCGGCGGCGCAGGACCTGCTGGTGATCTTCATCGGGCTCGAACTGCTGAGCCTGGGATTATATGTGCTGACCGCGTTTGCCAAGCGATCGGCCAAGAGCGCCGAGGCTGGCATCAAGTATTACCTGTTCGGGGGCATGTCGGCTGCATTTCTGCTGTTCGGGTTCAGCTATCTCTACGGCATTTCCGGGTCCACGAACCTGCATCGGATCATGCTCGGCCTCTACAGCGGGAACGCGGTGCACGCCGCATCGCTGCTCTACGTAGCGCTGGTGATGATCGCAGCTGGACTCGGCTTCAAGGTTGCGGCAGCGCCATTCCACCTATGGGCGCCGGATGCGTATGAGGGCGCCCCTGCACCCGCAGCGGCGTTTATCGCGTCGGTCTCGAAGGTGGCGAGCTTCGCCCTGCTCATCTCGATTGGCGCGGCGGCATGGCACGTCTTCGATGGCATGCCGGGCCGTGTTGTTGTTGAGGTGACCAACCATCCTCAACCGGGACCGGCGTATCTCGGTTTCCGGGTTGCGTGGATGGGACTGTTGATGGTGCTGGCAGGGGTCTCGATGGTGCTGGGCAACCTGGCGGCGCTCGCGCAGTCAAGCGTACGCAGACTGCTGGCCTATTCGGCGATCGCGCACGCGGGTTATGTGCTGCTGGGGCTGGCTTTCTTTTCCTACTCCTCGCGCAGCGCGCAGGCGATTCTCTATTACGTGCTTACCTACGGGCTCACGACCATCGGCGCATTCGGCGCAGTGGGCGTGGTGGAGCGCGCCACGGGCAGCGATCGGATGGAGGCATTTCTCGGTCTGCACAAGCGCAATCCGCTGCTGGCCGCGGTGATGCTGGTGCTGTTCCTTTCACTGGCCGGGATTCCACCGCTGGTGGGCTTCTGGGCGAAATTCAATTTGTTCGCGGCAGTGCTTGAGGTGTACCCGGTGGGTGCCGGGCTTGGGCTGGTGATCCTCGCCGTGGCCATGAGCGCCGTGTCGCTCTACTACTATGTGCAGGTGCTCAAGCGGGTCTACGTGTTGCCGGCGGCTGACGAATCGCGCATCTCAGCTCACCCGATCACGACGCTTGTTCTGCTGCTGATCGCCGCGGCGGTCGTGGTGCTGGGGTGTTTGCCGGCGGTGCTGCAGAACTGGATTGCTGCTTTCTTCATCAACTAGGCTGGTGGAACTCCAAGCAAACCTTCGGCGCGGCTGAAGCTTTCTCAAGTCTCAACATCGACACCTTGCGGCACCTTGCGGGGACGGCTGCGAAGGTGGCCTCGGATCTCTGCGGCCAAATCGTTGGAATGGTGAAGAGGGATTGAGAAGAGAGCGCAGTTAGCGCGCGGGTTGGTCGTGCATGCGCGCCATGATGGGGTCGTCGAGAGCGCGGGGTGCGGCGGCGCGGGATGCGGCGCGCATGGCTGCGCGGCGGCTACTGTTCTTTTCGTTGTACATGCGAAGATCGGCGGCGATGCAGAGGTCTTCCATTTCGGCGGCATCGTCGGGGAAGACGGCGACACCGATGCTGGCGCCCACCCAGACGTTTTTCTCTCCGACTTTAAGGGGTTCGTTGAGGAGCTGGAGGAGGAAGTGTGCGACCTGGTTGGCGGAGGCGACGCTGCCCGTGTCTTCGAGGATGATGGAGAACTCGTCGCCGCCGGTGCGGGCCACGGTATCGGAGATGCGTACGCGGCCGGTGAAGACGGAACTGACCTGCTGAAGGAGAAGGTCGCCGGCGTGGTGGCCCAGAGTGTCGTTTACCTGTTTGAACTGATCGAGGTCGATGACCATGAGGGCGACCTTGCTGCCGGTTCTGCGGGCACGCTCAAGGGCGGCGCCGAGGCGATCGTGAAAGAGGCGGCGATTGGGCAGGCCGGTGAGCTCGTCGTGGAGAGCGAGGTACTTGTTGTGGGCGATCTGGTCTTCGAGCAGGAGCAGGATCATGCCGACGGCGACCACGTACTTGGGCAGGTTCCAGACTTCGCTTTCCACCTGCACCTTGGGCAGGAAGGCTTCCATGAGCGGAGCAACGACGAAGACAAAGGCCCAGGCGAAGAAGCCAGCGATGGTAACAAAAGCTCCGGCGGTGGCGCGGCGATAGGAATACCAGAAATGGAGGGCGCAGCCGATGTAGACGGTGAAGAGCACTGCGTTCATGGCGAGGTCGGCGCCGTTGGGAGCGCGGTGCTGCACGTTCCAGAGAAAGACGGAGAGGGCTCCGTAGAGGATGACGATCATCCAGCGCAAGAGGTGGTGAATGCGCCGCAAAGAGCCGAGGGTGAGGGCGACGGGGAGGGCACCCAGCAGGAGCGCGGCGACGTCGAGAGACCAGCCGGCGTTGGGCGCGGCATCGGAGATGCAAATGTAGAGTGCGTTGGCCCCAAGGAGCGAATAGAGCATCCACCTGCTGGAAGTTTCGTTGCGGTAGGGAACCGAGGCGTACATGAACAAAAGGCCCGCGGTGGTGAGACCGGCGAGGCCGATGTCGGCGGCGACGAGCCCGGCGATGCCGGGAAGAGGTGCGAAGATGAAGGCGGCGAAATGCGCGGCAATCGCAATCCACCCGGTAAGCCAGAGACTGGAGAAAGATGTCTGCTCACGACGCGCCACGGACGCAAACGCGCATGTGAGCAGCGCGACGGCCGCGAGATCGGGAAGCTTGCTCCAGTCCAGTGTGTTCATTGGGATGCCGCCAAGGTCCTGAAGATATTTAAAGATGGCTGGGTGTGGAAGAGGTATAACCCTTTGGTGTGAAGCCGTGGTGCGGAGGAAACTTATGTAATCGGGAGAGCCGGAGGAGCTATGGTAACGGGTTGGATGACCGCGGCCGAAAATCTTGATTTGTTAATTAGTTAATCAACTAGACTGGGTTGCGATGGCGGCCAGTTTGTACATTGTGGTTGAGGGCGACGATCCGGGGTTTGACATTTTCGTTAACGGCCAGGCGCTGGCGCGGAACGAGGAGACGCTGGAGCGGTTGGCGCACTCGCTGCACGTGAGCCCGCTGCTGGACTTCTTTTCGGCGGACGAGAACTCGATGTCGCTGCTGCTTGAACAGGGGACAGGGAATCCGGAGTGGGCGCGGAATTTGCCCGAACCGCAGTGGTTTGCCCCGGCGGACGGGTTGGAGACGGTGCACGCGCTTGAGGAGTTTCTGACAGCGAAGCCGACGGCGATCGGCTCGGAGACGTTTCCGGTGCTGCTGGAACTTCGGGAGTATGAGCGGGTGCTCAAGAAGACGGCAGAGCACAAGCTGCGCTGGCACCTCGCGGCGAGCTGGCGGTAGGCGCGGCTTTTCAAGACCCAAAAGCAAAATCTATTCGGTGTGGTTCGCCGGCTTTGCCTCGGGCAGGTCTGTGCGCACGGGGGGTGTGGATCGCGCGGCACTCGCAACAGCGGCTACCAGCCCATCTGGCGCATGCGTTCCTGGATGAGCGAGCTGTAACGATTCATGCGATCGGGGCGGCGCTTCAGCGGAGCCGGCAGAATGGCTGCGAGCCGAGCCGCTTCTTCGCGATCGATGTTACGGGCCGCGACCCTATCGTAAACGCGGCAGGCTGACTCCGCACCATAGACGCCGGGGCCCCATTCCACCACATTCAGGTAGAGTTCGAGGATGCGCTGCTTGCCGAGGAACAATTCGGCCATGGGTACGAGCGTGAACTCAGCGCCCTTGCGAAGAAGCGAGCGCTCTGTTCCGAAGAACAGGTTCTTGACCAGTTGCTGGGTGATGGTCGAGCCGCCGCGCACACGGCCGCCCTCCATATCCCCTTCGGCAGCAATCTCCATAGCGTGCCAATCGAAACCGTGGTGCTGGTAGAAGCGTGCGTCCTCGGCGGCGATCACGGCGTGCTGCAGGTTCGGCGAGATCCGGCTCAGGGGAACAAAGTCGTAACGCTTGTGATAGGGCGCGTGATGAATCCAAGACTGGAGTCGCCGCTCCATCTGGACAGCGGTGGTCGGCGGATCGATCCAACGGAAAGCCAGAAGCAGGAGCGCTGCGAGCGACCAGATCCCCACGACAACGAGGGCAATCGATCGAAGAATGAAAGCGAATGAACCACTTCGAAGCGGGCGCCTGGCCGGAATGTCCACGCTTGCTGCCACATTTCAGGATAATGGGCGCAGGGGGGTGGATTCAGGCACGAACAGGGGCTCCTTGCACCGCGCGTAACATCGGATTCCGCGAAATTTGTAGGCTCCACTGTGGCAATCACCGTAAAGTGAAGCCATGCCCGTGCGCATCGTGACCAGGCTGAGCGCGAGGTCGACCCAGGCCCGCAGCACCGGAGTGTGGGGCGGCGTGGTCCTGCTGGCGGCCTGCGGCCTCTTACTTTGGGTCAATCGCGGATTCGGCGTGTACGCGTTGACTGGATTCTTGTGGCCTTCGACGAACGGAGTGGTCGTAAGCCCACGGCGAACCTCTTCGCCGATGATCCAGTTCCAGACGCGGGACGGTGGCACGGAGCAGTTCACGGAGGATTACATCCTCTTGTGCGGCTCGAGTCGCGACTTCTGCTGGATTCGCAATTTTGATCCGGGCCAGGTTGTTCCCGTCGTCTACGATCCTGCGCGTGCCACGCGGGCTTACGTGCGCGACTTCGCACTCTACTCGAATGTTGTCTTGTTCTTTCTGGAACTCGGCTGCGGGCTTTTCATCGGCCTGATCTTGTGTGTTGCGCTGTTCAAAAGGCCGATCACGTATTCGGTCCAGGTGGGAGGGCAGGGCAGTGGACAGTGAGCAGGGAACAGAGATCAGTTCTCAGGGCGTGCCGGGCATGCGCTCTTCCACCGTTCTCTTCAGCTGGCCGCATGCGGCAAAGATATCGCGGCCGCGGGGACGGCGCAGATAGGCTGGCACACCTTCCGTTGCGAGCGTTCGCTGGAAGGCCTCGATCGCGCCCGCACCTGGCATCTCGTAGGGAACGCCCGGTCCCGGATTCCACGCAATCAGGTTCACCTTCACAGGGAAACCGGCGCGCCGCACCAGCTTTGCCACTTCGCGCGCATGTTCGGGACGGTCTGTGACACCGCCCAGCAGCACGTACTCAAAGGTGATTCGCTCCCTGGCTCGCAACCGCACCTGGCGCATGGCCGCCACCACGGCATCAATCGGCCACTTGCGATTCACGGGCATGACATCGCTGCGCACCGCATCATTGGGCGCGTTGAGACTGATTGCGAGCTTCGGCCGCACATCCGGCGGTTCCTCGGCAAGCCGTTCGATGCCAGGCACGATGCCCGATGTGGAGACGGTCATGCGCAGCGGGCTGATGCCGACTTCCTCGACCAGGAGGCGCACGGCAGACATCCAGTGATCGTAGTTTAAGAGCGGCTCGCCCATGCCCATGAACACGAGGTTCAGACGATCCTTGCCGACTTGGACGGCGTGGCGATCCATAACGGCGACGACCTGTCCTGCGATCTCGCCGGCGGTCAGGTTTCGCTGCAGGCCGAGCTTGGCCGTCAGGCAGAATTGGCAATTGACGGCGCATCCCATCTGGCTCGACACGCAGATCGTGGCGCGATCCCAGGTTTTCCTCTTCGGTTCCGGCGGCACATCGTCGGCCGCTTGGCTGCCATCGCCTGTCTCGCCGCCGTCGCCGTCGGGCATCCAAACGGTTTCGACGGTGCCCGGAACGCCTTTTCTAGTTGCCCCTTCAAGGCGCGTCTGTCCTTCCACCAGGTAGCGCTCTGTCCCATCTTCCGAGATGAACGTTTGCACAATCCTGGGACGTCCGACGACCCACGATTCAGCCAGACGGGCGCGCAGCATTTCAGGTAAAGTGGTGATTCCACTTATTTCGCTAATTCTTTGTGAATAAATAGCTTCTGAGATCTGACGACCGCGCCATGCGGGCTCGCCGAGATCGGTCATAAGCTGGCTTAATTGAGGGCCGCCGAGCCCAAAAACTTGCCTCAGGCTTCCTTCCGGTGCATTGTTGGTATCTAATCGTACGAGTTGGCTGGAGTGCGCAGTCACGGGCTTGGGGCCAGCATAGTGCATTTTTCCTTCTTCTGCAGCCAGTGCGCGTGTCCAGCACCTGTTTCCCCAGTGTTTTCTTCGAGCCTGGATTGTTCGCAGGCCCGGTTGAGTCTCGCAAGCGCCGAATCGAATCAAATAAGAAGACAATGAGCACTGAGCGTAACCTTCGCCGCACCGTATTGCCGAATGGCCTGATCGTACTGACCGAGCGCATGGAGCATCTTCGTTCCGTGGCCATGGGCGTCTGGATCAAGTCGGGTTCGCGCTGTGAACCCGCGGAAACCAACGGCATTTCCCATTTTGTCGAGCACATGTTGTTCAAGGGGACGAAATCGCGCTCGGCACAGCACATCGCGCGCGAGATGGATTCGATCGGCGGGAACCTCGACGCCTTCACAGGCAAGGAAACCATCTGCTTCAACGTGAAGTCGCTTGCCGAGCATGTTCCGATTGCGCTCGACGTGCTTGCAGACCTGGTGCTGAACCCGGTTTTTGCTTCGCCTGAAATCGAGCGCGAGCGCGGTGTGATTCTGGAAGAGATCAAGATCGACGAAGATAACCCGGACGTACTGGTGCACGAGCTTTTCACGCAGAACTTCTGGAGAGACCATCCGCTCGGCAAGCCTATTCTCGGGACCTCGGCGACCGTAGGAAGGCTGGAGCAGGAGCAGCTTTTTGCCTACCACAACGATCGATTCCACGGCGGGAACATGGTATTCTCCGCGGCGGGCAATCTCGAACACGACAGCTTCGTGCAAGCGATCGAAGGGAAGTTTGCTTCCCTCAACGTGGGCAAGCCAGTGCGCGAAGAGCTTGCTCCCGAAGCCAGTGCGCGCATCCTGCTGCGCAACAAGAAGGCCCTGGAGCAGGTGCAGATTTGCCTGGGAGTGCCCGCGCCGCCCATCACCGACGACAACCGCTACGCGACGTTGATTCTGAATACCGTGCTTGGCGGCGGCATGAGTTCACGGCTCTTCCAGACCATTCGCGAAGAGCGCGGCATGGCGTATTCGATTTATTCCGATCTGAATCCGTATCGCGACGCGGGCACGCTCTGCGTCTACGCAGGGACATCGGCAGGGAAAGCTCTCGAGGTGGTGAGTCTGATTCTTTCTGAGTTCAAAAAGCTGAAGGACACGCCGCTTGGCGAAGAAGAACTGACGCGCGCCAAGGACCAGGTGAAGGGCAACATCCTGATGGGACTGGAGAGTTCCAACTCGCGCATGGCGAACCTGGCTCGCCAGGAGATGTACTTCCAGCAGTTCTTCACGGTGGAAGAAATCATTGCGCGGCTGGATGCGGTGGAAGCATCGCAGGTGCAGTCGATGGCGCATCGGCTATTCGATCCCGAGCGTATTGCGGTTACGCTGCTGGGCAGGCTGGACGGCATCAAGCTGACGCGTTCGCGGCTGGTCTGCTGACGAATTGACGCGGCTAGGATGCCATCCCTAATCCGACGAGATTGGCCGCTGCGATAATCACGGCGATTCCAGCCCAGAGCAGGCGAACGGGCCGGCCGTCGACCTCGGACCACTCGCCCAATGCCAGACCGACCAGGCCTCCGCAGAGAACATAGATGCTCATGTGCAGCATCCAGTTCACATAGCTCAGTTGCTGGGGGATGTTCGATGCGCCCCACGCATAGAAGAAGAATTGCAGGTACCACATGATGCCGCCCGCGGACGCGAGAGTGGCATTTTTGATGAGGGTTGGGCGGGGCTGTCCCAGATCGGCGCGGAGTGAGAGCTTGGGGAGTGCCACGAGGCGGAAGAAGCAGTAGCCCATGTTGATGACCGCTCCGCCGCCCATGATGAAGACGTAGCTGGGCAGGGCCGCATAGAGCGGATTGACGCCGAGGTGGAGCGCGGCTGCCTCCATCGGCTTGGCCGCGTCAATTGCGAACGACATGCCGGAGGAAAAGATGCCGCACATCACGGCGAGCACGAGGCCCAGCGACAAGTTGAACTCGGCGATCTCGCCCTGGAGCTGGCGTTCTTTCTGGTGACCTGCGTACGAGACAATCGCCACGCCGACCAGCGCCACGACAACGCCTGCCATCGTCAGTAATCCGCTTCTTGTAGTGAAGAGCATTGTGCCCTGGCCATGCATGAGCGGTGGCACCAGCGTGCCCACGATCAGCGTGACGCCGATGGCGACGCCGATGCCAAGCGACATGCCCAGGTGGCGCATGGTGAGGCCGTAGCTGACATTGCCCACGCCCCACATGGCGCCAAAGAGCGCGACTTTGAGCAGGAGGTGCGGCCCGATGGACGCATAGAAGGCGCGGAAATCGGGCAGCAAAAAGAGGCTCACACCGATGGGCAGCAGGATCCACGAGAAAACACCGGCCAGAGCCCAGGTCGTTTCCCATGACCATTTCTTAACTTTTTCTATCGGCGCATAAAACGAGGCGGCCATGCCCGCCCCGACCACATGCCAGCCGATCCCCGCAATCACTGAGGTCATGCGTTCCCTCTAGTTCGTCTGTTTTCCCGTCGCTTTAAAGTCGTAGCTTCCCGCAGCGAGCCGCATTCCGTGTTTTCCCGTTGGGCCCGTTGTGGTCTCGATCCCTTCGTGTCTCTCGACGGGCACAATCGTCCAGCCTGCCGCGGCGTCGTCGCTGAGCCATCCGGTTGCATTCGCCGGAATCGTCACATGCCAGGTTGCCGTAGCGCCGTGGACAGCCCAATCGGAGTGGATGATGCCGTAGGGCGAAGGGTAACTGAAGTCCACACTGCCGAGGCGCGCGTCAAACTGCGGATGCAGCACGATGGTGTGGAAGCCTGCATCGAGCGGGGTCGCGTCAACGCCTGCAGCATAGCGGTAGATCCAGTCGGCTACGGCTCCATAGGCGTAGTGGTTATAGGAATTCATGCTGGGATCGTTCTTCATCTGGTCGCCATTCCAGCGCTCCCACGTGGTGGTGGCGCCATGCTTCACCAGATATCCCCACGATGGGTAGGCAGTGTTGAGGAGGAGGTGATAAGCCAGATCGGCGTGGCCGGTCTTGGTGAGTTCTTCCAGCAAATAGGGAGTTCCCAGAAAACCGGTTCCCAGCAGGCCGTGATTCGCTTCGATCTTGTCGACGAGCTTTTGTGCGACCTTGGCGCGCATGCCTTCGGGAACCAGATTCATGTGCAGTGCCAGCACGTAGCCGGTCTGCGTGTCGCCGACACCCGCGGCGGCGGTCCTGGTCCGCTCACCGAATTGCGAAGAACCGGTGTCGGCTCCAGCCACAAAACCATCCTCGTGCACAAACTGCTTCTGGAACGCATCGCGAATCCTTTCGAAAAGCTTCGCGTATTTCTGCTCTTCCGCGCTGCGGCCGGTGGCACGCGCCATTTCGCGCATGAGGGTTGCATCGTAGGCCCAGGATGCGGTGGCGATCAGCACCTGGTTGGTCCGGCCTTCGGGTGCCAGCCAGTCGCCAAACGCAATGCCGGAATTCTTCCACAAGCCGTCGGGATTCGAAGCCTCGATGGCGGCAAGGTACTTCTCCATGGCGGCCCAGTTTTGTTCGATGACGCTGGTGTCTCCGTTCTGCAACCACGAGGTCCAGGGAATGATGACGCCGGCATCGCTCCAGCCGGCGCCATAGCCGGCATTTTCGCGCACGGTTCCGGGGGAGTAGATGCCGAAGTAGGGTGTGCCCTCCTGCGTTCCGCGCATGTCGCCGGCGAACTTGCGCGTGAAGGTTGTTACGTCCATGTTGTAGCTGGCGGCGCGCCAGAAGACCTGGGCATCAGCCATCCATCCCAGCCGCTCATCGCGCTGGGGGCAGTCGGTGGGCACGCTCATGAAATTGGACCGCTGGCCCCACTTGATGTTGCTGAGCAGCTTGTTGACGATTTCGTTGGCGGTCTTCATGTGGACGGCGAAGGGGGCATCGGTGTGAAGGACCTCGGCGGCGACGGTATCCTTGCCTGGGGCGTTTTTCAAGCCGGTCAATTCGGCGTATCGATAGCCATGATAGGTGAATTGCGGCACGAATTCCTCGACACCCTTGCCGCTCAGCGTGAAGTAGTCGGTTGCTTTCGCGGTGCGCAGGTTTTCGGTGTAGAGGGTTCCATCCGCGTTGAGGATTTCAGCGAAGCGCAAGCGGATTTTCGTACCCGCCGGACCTTGCACGCGCACCCGCTCCACGCCTGCCTGATTCTGGCCGAAGTCGTACACATAGACGCCCGGCTTTGGCTGGTGCAAGGACACGGCCTCGAGCGTGCGCTCGACGCGGATGGGCGGATAGGCTTGCGCTTCGATGCGGAGTTGCTTCGGCTCGATGGCTATCGCCTGCTTCCAGGCGGAGGCGTCGAATTGCGCGGTGTCCCACCCGGGCTGCTTCAAGCGTGCGTCCTGCGTTTCGCCGTCGTAGAGTTCGGCATGCTGGATGTAGGAGGTGTTCGCCTGCCATTCCGGACTGGTTGCCACCCAATCCACGCTGCCGTCGGAGTACTCCACGCGCAGTTGCGCGCGCAGAGCCGGCGGCCTATCGCCGTAATTGTTCGGCTGCTGGAACCATTCGAGCGGAGTCGCATACCAGCCTGGCGCCAGCAACGCGCCCATTGCGTTTCTGCCTTGCTTCAGGAGCGTCGTGACATCGTAGGTCTGATAGAGGACGTGTTCGCGATAGTCAGTCCAGCCGGGTGCCATGACCTGGTTGTCGACCCGGTGGCCGTTCAGGAACATCTCGTACTCGCCGAGGGCGGTCGCATAGATCCGCGCTGACCTCACGGGCTTGTTGAGGTCGAATGCGTGGCGAAGCTGCTTTACGGAGTCGGGGATCCAGGGATGGCCAAGTGGTGGGTTCTCCGGTCCGGTCTGCTGGCGCCACTCGACTGCCCGCTTCCAGCCGGCATCATCGAAGGTCTTCTGCTCCCAGCCGGAAGGCGCGTGAATCGTGCTTTTCCAGGATGTGTCGCTGGCGAAGGTCTGCGTAGTCCCATCTGCGTATTCAACAAATAGCGTCGCGATCATCGGCGCCGCTTCCTCGTTGACGATGGCGTCGGCATTCTTCTCGTAGCGCAGCGTCTCGATGGCGATGCTGTTGGAACCGGGGCTCAGGTGACCGGTTACGTCGGCACTGACAAACTTTTTCCACGGCATCTGTCCGTAGGGCGGCAAGGGATTCTCGGCCAGCACCTCGGTTCCATTGACCCACGCCGATACCGTATCTTCACCGGTGGCGTAGAGGGTCGCGCTGCGCAGCGGCTTGGTCAGCGATATGCCGGCGCGGTAGGCAACGCGTTCTTCCTTGTTCTTCTCGGTTGCCAGTTCATGGGCGTCCGCACTCATGATCCAGTTCGACGCCGCATGGCGGACCGCGGCCTCTTGCGGCGTTTCGTATCCGATCCATGAGCCGCGCCACGCATCCTGGCTCATCACTCCGGTTTCAAACCAATCCACTTTGCTCTGGGCGTATGGCTTTCCCCCGGCTCCCCAAACCTTCACCCACCAGAAATAGCGTGTGCTGGGCTTGAGCGCCGGCCCCTCATATTTCACATTCAGCGATTGGTCCGATGCTCTGCGGCCACTGTCCCAGATAATGGGCAACGCGCTCTGGATCTCTTTGGCTGCTTGCGCAGCGACCCACACCTCGTAAGCCGTCTGTTTCGCTCCGCGCGCCGGGTCATCGAGTTGCCACGAGAAGCGCGGCGCCGGATTGTCGATGCCAAGCGGGGTTTTCAGATCATCCACGCGCAACTGGACGGGTCCGGCTGCGTGCTGCGGTTGTGCGATCACGATTGAACCCGACAACATCAACCCCCATCCGAACATTCCCACGGCTCCCCGCATCGCGCGTTTCAACCCCCCATTCAGCCCTGTCCATTGTGAGGCATCCCCTTGGCGATCTGGAAATCAATGCAGCGCGTGGTCGGCGATGGGTTCCCCATTACACTCTCTCCATGGGGATCCGGCTCTACGCTGCCACCACCAGCCAGGGCAAGCTGCGCGATTTCGCTACAGCCGCCCAAACCCATTCGGTTTCGATCGAAGCGCTCCCCGGCCTCGACATGATTCCCGCACCCGAAGAAGATGGCGCGACATTTGCAGCCAATGCCATGATCAAAGCCGCTTATTATTCCCGTTTCGCGCCGGGAGAACTGGTGATTGCCGACGACTCCGGACTTGAGGTGGATGCGCTGGGCGGAGCGCCGGGCGTGCGATCGGCGCGTTTTGCGGCCGATTCGGGCCTGGTCGACTCGCCGGACGCGAACGACAATACCGACGTCTGGAACAATATGCTGCTGCTGCAGCGCCTCGGCTCGATAGACGCGTCGCAGCGCACGGCACGGTATCGCTGCGTGCTTGTGGCGGCGCGCGACGGCCATTTGGTGCAGACAGCCGAAGGCTCGGTGGAAGGGGTGATTCTGGATGCGCCGCGGGGCACGGGCGGATTCGGCTACGATCCGCTGTTCTATTTGCCGGCGCTCAGCCGGACGATGGCGGAGATCGATCTCGAGACCAAGCTTTCCCTCAGCCATCGCGGCCGCGCGCTCGTTGCTCTGCTCGATCTTCTCAAAATCTGACACGCGGCGCGCCTCGAACGCCCGATTCCGCCCAGCGTTCCTTGACGCTGCCAATCTCGAAATCGAATAATACTTAAGGATTACGACGACGAATCCCTCCTCTGCAGGCCGAATTGGCCTCGATTCAAGCCGTCCAGGAGCCGCAACACGCATGGCAACCGCGCAACATCCTTCCACGCACACGGTGCGTTCCGGCGTAATGCCCCTGCGTGCCGGCCAGGGTACCTCGTTTATCTGGCGCAAGCTGCATTCGCTGCTGGGCATTATCCCAATCGGCGCATTTCTGCTTGAGCACCTGCTTTCGAACTTCGAAGCGCTCAAGGGCCCGATTGCGTACGGCGACCAGGTGAAGTTCCTCAACAGCCTGCCGGTGGTGCGGGTACTCGAATGGGTTTTCATCTTCATCCCCATCGCC
>Ga0335072_10010641_pt1 | contig 13222 bp, 11 predicted proteins | sample Lox_Sample_21_FD_206725 | JGI IMG/M metagenome (GOLD analysis project Ga0335072, IMG submission 206725) | Soil microbial communities from Loxahatchee National Wildlife Refuge, Florida, United States - Lox_Sample_2.1 | ecosystem: Environmental > Terrestrial > Soil > Wetlands | place: USA...
CAGCGGTTCATACACACCGATCACGTCGTCGCATTCCGCGCACCGCAGTGGCGCCGGCCAGGAGCTGACGACTGGTTCGGAAATCCCCATGCCGAACGCCAGCATCGAGCAGGAGTACGCGCTGATCATCCGGAAACGACCGCAGTGGTTCGTGTCGAACTACTGAGACGGCAACTCGCGGCCACCATCGGTGGCGAGGTCGCGGAACTCGCCCCGAAGGCGAGCAGCACCGGGCCCGGCCACGTGCACCTGCACGCGGCCGGGCCGCGGGAAACCGGAAGTTAGGACGCGACGGTCGGGGTGATCCTGACCGGCTCCTTACTAGCTTCCGGCGGGAGCGGAACCGTCACTTCCACGACGCCGTCGCGCGTCGATGCCTTGATCTTCTTGGCGTCGATGCCGGCCGGCAGTGCGATGGAGCGGGAGAACGACCCGTAGCGGCGCTCGCGCCGCACATAGTTACCGTCCTTCTCGTCGGTGCGCTCCTCATGCTCACCGGAGATCGTGAGGATGTCGTCCTCGACCTCGATCTTGACCTCCTCGGGTTTGATCCCGGGCAGATCGGCACGCACGGCCAGGTGGCCGTCGTCGCGCACGACGTCGATTGCCGGCGTCCACGTGCGCTCGTGATCATCCAGCCACGGGTCGAACATACGATCGAACCGAGAACACAGTTCACCGAACTCGGCGAACGGCTCCCAACGCGTCAGTGTCCCTGGCATGACTCACCTCCTTTCTCGATCCTGAGGTGCACTTTCAACGTACGTCGCTCTGGCGGCGACGTCATCCGCACTCAACCCCGGGTTGCCTCCGTAGTAGGCCGAAGCGACCGGGGCCACTGGAGATCTCGTTCCATATCCGGAGCGAACAGGTCGTTCTGGAGTTCGACCAGCGACCCGATGTCGTGCACGTCGGCGCCCCGGTCGGGCACGCAGATCGGTTTCTCGCCGAAGGCGCGGAGCAAACGGTCGACCGCGCCGGCATCTCGGTCCGCGAGGCGCTGGACCTCGACATGAGTCTGGGCGACCTTGTCCGCCAGCCGGGCACCGAGCCGGTCCTGCAGCCGGGCGGCCACGGTGACGGCGTCGTGAGGCGCGCGATCGAGCGGTTGGACGCGATTGACGATCGCCCCGCACCGGTGAAGGCGGGCCCGGTCCAGTTCGGCGGCGAAGAACATCGCCTCGTCGACCGCCGCCCGCTCGGGCGAAGTGACGATCAGGAATCCGGTCCCGGGGTCGGCGAGCAGGGCGTGCACGTCGGCGGCCCGGCGGCGAAAGCCGTCGAGCATGCCGGCGAGCAAGCGGAACAGCGTCGTCACATCGTCGAGCAGCTCGACACCCGTCACGCGGCGCAGCGCGGCGAACAAGATCCCGGCGGCGCGCATCGCATGACCGGACGGTCGCAGCAGCGCGTTCAGCGCGCGGCCTTCGAGAAACGCGGTCAGCCGTTCCGGCGCTTCCAGGAAGTCGATCGCGTGGCGGGACGGCGGCGTGTCCAGCACGATCACGTCGTACTCCTGCTCGTGCTCGATTTCGAACAGCTTCGCGATAGCCGTGTACTCCTGCGAGCCGGCTACCGCCGTCGAGATGTGGCCGTAGATCGGATTGGCGAGGATCTGCTCCTTCGTGCGCGCATCCGGCGCGAGCAGCTCGATGAGCTCGTCGAACGTCCGCTTGGAGTCGAGCATCATCGCGAACAGCTCACCTCGTGGCCGCGTCCCGGAGCCCTCCAGGCGAGCCAGATCGACGGGCTGCGGACGGTTGTCGAGCGCGCGCAGGCCCAGCGCCTCGGCCAACCGCCTCGCCGGGTCGATCGTGACCAGCGCGACGCGGCAGCCGTCCATCGCCAATCCAAGCGCGACCGCCGCCGATACGGTGGTCTTCCCGACGCCACCGGCGCCCGCGCAGATCACGACGTGCCGGCCCGATAGCGCTTGCGCGAGCCGGCTCACGACCGGTCGGCTCCCAGGAGATCGGCGAACCGCTCGACGTCCGCACGGCCGAGCTCGGCCTCAAACCGGAATGGGAGCATGGTCAGGCGCCCCGGTGCGATTCCACGCCGCAGGCGCGAGAGCTGCGCCCGTTGCGCCTTGGCGCGAGCGGCGAACCAGCGCGCGGACCGGACCGCCGGATCCTCCGGGGCACTGGTCAGCACCCGCGCCTCCTCGGAGGTGAACCGCGAGGGAAAGACGCGGTTGGCCACGACGGCGTCGAGCTCGATGCCGAACCGCTCGGCGAGCGAGGTCTGAAGCGCGAGCGCCTCGCTCACCGCCATCTGCTCCGGCGTCGCGACCGCGATCACGCCGACGCTGTGCGGGTCGCGCAGCGCGCGCTCGACGGTCCCGGCCTGTCTCGCCACCGGCCCCACCCGGGCGATCGCCGCGAACATTCGAGGCGCGCCGAGCAGCCCGACCAGCTGACCGCTCGCAGGTGCGTCGAGGATGACCAGGTCGTATTCGGAGGTGCGGGGCCTGTGCCGCGGTCGCTGGACGAGCTCCCACACCTTCCCGATCGTGAGCAGATCGCTCATCCCGGGTGCCGCATCTACGAACGCCTGGAATGCCGCGCTGCGCGCAAGCGCCGCGGCGGGCAACAACCCCGGCACCTCGTGGCGCAGATACTCCTCGAGCGCGGCCTGCCGGTCGATGGTCACGTGATGAAGGCCGGGCTCGAGCTCGACCTCGACCAGCGGATTCCCCGCGCGCCGTTTGAGCATGCGCGCCACGTCGGCACGCCCGGCGGTCTCGGCGACGATCGTTTGGAGCCCGGCCCGAGCCGCGCCGACGGCGAGCGCCGCGGTAACCGTGGATCTGCCGACGCCGCCCTTCCCGGCGACGATCAACAGCCGCTTCGTGACCGCCGCGGTCATCGCGCCTCCCGTCGTTTGGTGAACTGGCCTGTGTGCCGAGGCTACGGCCGTCTTGCGCGACGAGAATCCGTACTTCTCCGATCGACGGATACGGCATACGCCCGGTCAGGACCTACTCTGGGGCCCATGCCCGACGACGACGGCTGCGTGATCGAAGCCGAGCGCAAGGCGCACGCATACGCCCGCGACCGAGGCTTCTCGGGTCCCCTGTACAACGTCATCCGGGCGCTGGCGGCTGCGGTGCTGCGGACGTGGTTTCGCGTTCGCGTCTCGGGCGTGGAGCACATCCCCGCGCACGGCGGCGTGATCGTGGCCCCCAACCACAAGAACTTCCTCGACCCGTTCTTCATCGGCATCGCCACTCGCCGGCACGTCCGGTTCATGGCGAAGATCGAGCTGTTCAAGGCTCCGCTGGCTGGGCTGCTCCTGCGCCTGGGCGCGTTCCCGATCCGCCGCGGGGGGTCCGATGCCGAGGCCCTCGACACCGCGGCGGCGATCCTGACCGCGGGCGGGCTGGTCGTGGTGTTCCCCGAGGGCACCCGAGTGGAGGAGCGCGACGCGCTCGGCGCTCCGCGTCACGGCGCGGGGCGCCTGGCGGTCGCGACCGGCGCGCCGATCATCCCGGCGGCGATCACGGGCACCTCGCACCTGTGGCGCGGTGCGCTTCCGAGGCTCCGGAGAGTCCAGATCGCCTTTCTCCCCGCGGTGGCGCCGGCGCCGCCGGCCGCAGGTCACGACCCCGCGGCGGAGCTCATCGACGATCGCGTATGGCCGGCCGTGCAGGAGGAGTACGTAAGGCTTGCGGCCCGACCGGGGGTGATCGCGGCCGCGCTCGCCGCGGCCGGGCTCGGGGGCGGCCTTGTGGCTTGGCGGCAGCGAACTCGCCGCCGACATGGCTCGTGAACGGCGCTGACCCCTGATCGAGGACCGGGTTTTCCCCGGATGCGCCGGGGGCCGCCGGTGGAGACGATCGCGGCGGTCTGCCTTCCCCGCCCGATCGAGGTGTGATGCCCAAGGATCTGATTATCGCCACTCTCGGTGAGAGTGAGCTGCTGCTGCCCGGACTCGTCACTGGAGGGCTCGCCGCGAACGATCGCGTCAAGTACCTGCTCACGCTGGTGCAGGCCGCGCGAGCGGCCGCGGACGGGGTGGGCGAGCAGAGCCCGTTACGGGACGAGCGTCTCGCGTGCGGGATCGAAGACTCCCGGCTCGACCGCGTCATCGCCGAAAGCGTCCGCGAGCCGGACGGCCGGTATCTCGTGCCCGGTGTGGAGGGACTGGCGCTGTGGGCGATCGACGAGGTGAAGGCGATGATCGAGCCCCTGCACGTCGCCGCGGTCCCGACGGCGCAGGCCCTCGCGGACCGCATCGAGGTCATAGCGGCAGAGCTGAGCGTCGACGGCGATCTGGTGAGCGCCGAAGACGTCGCACGGCTGACCCGCGGTCCCGGCGACGCAGGCGACTCGCTGCATCTGGTCGTGATGGATGCCCATCGTGAGCTGAACCGGCTCGAGGTCGAGATCGCCACAGAGTCGATCGACGGCGCCCACGTCCACGATCTCGCCGACGACGACCGCGAGCTGGTGAGGGCGTTCATGCGCGGGCTGCACTGCACCGAGCGGTTGAAGCTGGACCACCCCGGGCTCGGCACGACCGCGACGCGGAGTGGGGAAGCGCTGCTGATCCAGAACGATCTCGGCACGACCGATGCGCACATCGTCGTGATCCGGACAACGGGCTCGGTGGTGACGGTCACCTACACCGACGTTCACCTCGCGCGGCTGCTGTTCTTCCAGGATCTGCTGGCGTCGTTTGCGGTGGTGTGGGAGGACACGCGCTCGCGGAACGACGACTCGATGGAGAGCGGCCTGTTCCATCTGGCCACAGGCCGGTTCCAGGCCACTCCGGACATTCCCGTCGAGCGCTTCCTCGAGCATCTCGGCTCGCGGCTCGTGTTCCTCATCGACTGGAATCGCGCGCGCAAGCGGCTGCGCCGGCTCGTCGGCCGGCGGGTGTCGGTCCGGCTGCTGCGGTGGGCCGCCGAACATGGATACGGCCACCTGGCGTTCCTGCGCGCGGGCGCCGACGGGCTCGTGTACGACGCGCTCGAGTTCGCGGGCGGCCGTGTCGCCCGCGCCGGCGAGTCGCTCGAGGAAGCGCTGGGGGCCGACGCTGCGGAGGCGTACCTGCGGTCCGTGCTGAGGATCTGCTCGGAGGGACTGCTCGCCGGGAAGCCGGTCTCGCTCGTCCAGGATGAGGTGCGCGCGGAGCTGACCGACTATCTGCGCTCGGCCCGGCAAGAGATCCATGAGCTCGCCCTGGGCCACGCCGAGTTGTGCGTGGAGATCGCGGAGACCGCGCGCGACGGGCTCGAGCAGGCGATCGCGGGCGCGGTCGATCGGCGCAATGCCACGGCCGCGCGCGCTCGGGAAGCCGAGCATCGTGCCGATGCCCTCGTGACCGAGGCCCGAACCGCCGTCGTCCGCTCGCCGGACCTGGCGCCGTTCCTCGGCCTGATCGAGGCGGCGGATGACATCGCGGATTGTGCGGAGGAGGCCGCGTTCTACGCCACGCTCCTCCCGGTCGGGCAGCCGGGTGATGCCGTGCGGCCGCAGGTCCGGCGAATCGCGGGGCTCGTGCTGAGAGCCTCGCGCGAGTACCTGCGCGCCGTCCAGCTGAGCCTCGAACTGCGGCGCGGCGGCCCGCGCGAGGACATGGACGCGTTCCTGTCGGCCGCCCATCAGGCGATCGAGCTCGAGCACGAGACCGACGACGCCCAGCGTGCCGTCCACCGGGCCCTCGTTAGAGGGAACGGGACCTCGAGCATAGGCCTGTTCGTAGTGGTCGAGCTCACGCGCACGTACGAGGAGGCGGCCGACGCGCTGATGCATAGCGCCCATCTGCTGCTGGAGCACACGCTGGCCCGCGTGGTCCAGTCAGAGTCGGCGGTGCGCCGCACGGTCGACGCTGCCTTGCCCTCGCCGTCGCCGCCGCCCCGCCGCAGCGCGGTGAGTGACGACGTCTACGTGCTGGGCAAGCAGACAGGCCCGATCCCGAGCCCGTCGGTGATCGGCGCGAAGGCGTTCGGGCTCGCGAGGCTTGCGCGAGCCGGATTGCGGGTTCCGGACGCGGCGATCTTGAAGACGAGCGTCTCGCGCCGTCGCATGCGCTCCGGGACCGACGGCGAGCGCCTTCGGGACGTCGTCTCGGGCGCGCTCGATGCGCTCGAACGGACAACCGGGCTTCGCTTCGGCAGCCCGCGCCGGCCGTTGCTGCTGTCGGTCCGCTCGGGCGCCCCGACATCGATGCCCGGGATGCTCGAAACCGTCCTCAACGTCGGGTTGTGCGACGCCTCGGTGAAGGGCCTGATCGCTCAGAGTGGCAACCCCAAGCTCGCGTGGGACTCATATCGACGTCTCGTCGAGTCCTACGCGACCGTCGTGCACGGCTGCCCTCACCAGCCGTTCGAGGCGGCGCTCAGAGCTCGCCTCGCCGCTGCCGGCGCGCACCGCGCGAGAGAGCTCACGACGAGCGCGCTGGCCGACGTCGCTCACGACCATCTGGAGCTGTTCGCCGAGCTGAGCGGCGAGGCGTTCCCCCAGGATCCGGTCGAGCAGCTGATCGGGGCCGTCGATGCCGTGCTCGAATCGTGGGAGTCGCCGAGGGCCCACGAGTACCGCCGGATCCACGAGATCCCCTCGGACATGGGCACCGCCGTGGTCCTGCAACGAATGGTGTTCGGGAACGCCGGCGGCGTGTCCGGTGCCGGCGTCGCCTTCACGCGCGATCCCGCGCTCGGCACGCGCGACCTCTACCTCGACTTCCTCCCCGACGCTCAAGGCGAGGACATCGTCGCCGGCCGGCTGAGCCCCGACGGCGCCGGGACGCTGGCGGAGATCGCGCCCGACGTGCTCGCTGAGATCGAACACGTTTGCCCGCGACTCGAGGCCGAGTTCGGCGACGCCCAGGAGTTCGAGTTCACGGTGCAGGACGGCGAGCTGTTTCTTCTCCAGACCCGCCCGGCCAAGCGCACCCCGTGGGCGGCGCTGCAGATCGCCGTCGACCAGGTGCACGAGGGGCTGATCTCGGAGGGAGCCGCGATTGACCACGTCGAGACGCTCGACCTCGACGCGATCCGGCGCCGGCACGTCGTCGCCGGCAACGGCGCCGGAGAGCTCGCGCGGGCGACCCCGGCAAGCATCGGCGTCGCGACCGGGCCGCTCGCGCTCGATGGCGTGGCCGCGGGGCGGTTCGCGCGGGACGGGACCCCGCCGGTGCTGGTCCGTTCAGAGACCGTGACCGACGACATCGGCGCGATGGCTCTGTCTGCCGGCGTGCTCACCGGCGCCGGCGGCCGGACCTCTCATGCCGCCGTCGTCGCGCGCGAGCTGGGCAAGCCGTGCCTGGTCGGATGCGAGGCCCTCGAGCTCGATCTGACGGCGCGCACGGCGCGGATCGGAGGGCAACTGCTGTCCGAGGGCGAGGTCATCTGCCTCGACGCCGAGTCCGGTCTGGTATTCGCTGGTGCCCCCGCGATCAGGGAGGAGCGCCCCACCGAGGCGCTGAGCGAGATCGCCGAATGGCGCGCGAAGCTGTCCCGACCTGCCACCGCGACCGTCTGATGGCGACCTGACGACCTGACCGAGTCAGGGTTTTTCCGCATCGGAGGGCGGTATTAGCCGGTGGTCCGGGGCTCCGCTCACGCCTAGCCTATGCCGGGATTGGATGACGCTGTATGCCCCGATCCGGACCCGATAGCACTCGCCCACGCGCACCGAGAGACCCCTCGTTCGGTCTCGGCTTCCTGGTGGTGATCACGTTGGTCGGCCTGGCAGTGCTGATCGCCCTGAATCCGAAGATGAGCGTCGAGCAGACGGTACGCATCCCGTACAGCCCGACCTTCTTGGCCCAGGTGCGCGCGGGGAACGTGAGCGCGATCTCCTCCAAGAGCGCGACCGTTCATGGGACGTTCCGCACCGCCGTTCGCTATCCCAGTGAGGAATCCACGGCCACGACGTCGTTCGTGACCGAGATCCCCAACTTCGCCAACAGCGACGCACTGATGGCGCTGCTGCAGTCGAAGGGAGTGGAGATCAACGCCATCGCTCCCTCGACCGGTACGCCGCTGTTCGTATCGGTCCTGCTGTTCTTCGGTCCGGTTCTGTTGATCGTGGCGCTGTTCGTGTGGATGCGGCGCTCGAGCGGCCTCGGCGGCGGCGTCACGGCGTTCGGGCGCTCGCGAGCCCAGCGGGTCGAGGCGTCCGATCACACGGTCGACTTCGACGACGTCGCCGGGATCGACGAGGCCAAGGCGGAGCTGACCGAGCTCGTCGACTTCCTCAAGGACCCGGACAAGTACCGCCGCCTCGGGGGCCGGATCCCGCGGGGCGTGCTGCTGACCGGCCCTCCCGGAACCGGCAAGACACTGCTGGCCCGTGCGCTGGCCGGCGAGGCACGCGTACCGTTCTTCTCGATCTCGGCCTCGGAGTTCGTCGAGATGTTCGTCGGCGTCGGCGCTTCCCGCGTACGCGACCTGTTCCAGCAGGCCAAGCAGGCGGCGCCGGCGATCATCTTCGTCGACGAGCTCGACGCGATCGGCCGCTCTCGCGCGGGCGCGATGGGCGGCTTCGGCGGCGGGCATGATGAGCGCGAGCAGACGCTCAACCAGATCCTGACCGAGATGGACGGCTTCGACCCCTCGGTCGGCGTGATCGTGATCTCAGCAACCAACCGCCCCGAGGTGCTCGATCCCGCACTGCTGCGGCCGGGGCGCTTCGATCGCCGGGTGGCGGTCCAGCCGCCCGACACGGCAGGCAGGCGAAGGATCCTCGAGGTGCACACCCGCTCTGTCCCGCTCGGCGCCGACGTGGACCTCGACCGCTTGGCCGCCACCACCCCGGGCATGGTCGGCGCTGATCTCGCCAACATCGTCAACGAGTCGGCGCTCACCGCCGCGCGCCGGGGCCATGACGTGGTCACGATGGGCGATCTTCACGACTCGCTGGAGAAGCTCGTGCTCGGGAGCGAACGGCGGATCTTGATGTCCGACGAGGAGCGACGGCGGACGGCGTACCACGAGGCTGGGCACGCTCTCGTCGGCATGCTCACTCCCGGCGCCGATCCCGTCCGCAAGGTGTCGATCATCCCGCGCGGGATCGCGCTCGGTATCACCTTTTCGGCGCCCGACGCCGACCGGTTCAGCTACGACCGCCCGTACCTGCTTGGCAAGATCAAGGTCGCGCTCGGCGGGCGCGTGGCCGAGGAGCTCGTCTACGGCGAGGTGACCACTGGCGCTCAGAACGACATCAAGCAGGCCACCGAGCTGGCCCGCAACATGGTCGGGCTGTGGGGTATGAGCCCCGTGATCGGTCCGGTGACGGTAATCTCCGAGGAGAGCCAGCTGCCGTTCCCGGGCGCGAGCGACGTCTCGCCTCAGACGCAGCAGCTCGTCGACGACGAAGTGCGGCACCTGATCGATGACGCGCACGAGCAGGTCACCCAGCTGATGAGCGCCAACCGCGAGCGGCTCGACGCGCTCGTCGACGCGTTGTTAGAGCGCGAGACGCTCGAGCAGGATGAGGCGTACGCCGCCGCCGGGATCGAGATGGTCGGCGGGACGCCGGTGCTCGGCTAGGTCGACCTCGGTCATCGATCGAATAACTCCGCCCGTGACCGCCCTCACACCTCGGGCCGCGGAACGACGAGCACCGGGCAGGACGAGTCGTGCATGAGCGCCTCGCCGGTACGTCCGAGGAGAACCCGAGCGGCGCCTCCCCAGCGCCGCGACCCGATGACCAGCACGTCGACCCGCTCGCACAGCTCCATCAAAGTGGCCCCGGGAAGGCCGCGCCGAGCCTCCACCTCGCCGATCTCGGCGCCGGTGGCCTCGGCTGCGCTCTGGGCTCGTTCCTGCAGCGCGGCGACCTGCGGTGTCAGAAGCTCCTCCCACATCGCGAGCACCCGATTCCCGGCCGACCGCCAGCCGACCATCGGGACGCTGTCGTCGATCACGCTCTGGACGTGCAGCGTCGCTCCGGCGTGCATCGCGAGCGCTCCAGCAAGCGCGATCGCGGCTTCGGACTCGGGAGCGCCGTCGTACCCCACGCCGATGCTGGCGATTCGCCGCCCGGGCCGCTCGCTGAGCCCCCGTGGAGCGACCGCGAGCGCGCACCTGCTGTGGCTGAGAAGCTGTCGGGTGAGGTTGCCGATCCGGACGTGACCGTCGGGACCGCGACGGCTCGACCCGAGGACGAGCAGGTCGCGATGCTCTCGCTGGGCCACGCGCTCGAGGGCCCGCGGAACGGACCAATCGGTTTCGACGACGGTGCGGGCTCCGGGCGCCAGCGCATCGCACGTCTCCTTGAGAACGCGCTGGGCCTCCTTCCGCATGCCGGCCCAGCCGATCTCCGCGGGCAGGACCAGCATCGGATCGGGGTGCACCGCGACCAGCATCAAATTCGCGCCGGACGCGTCGGCGATCATGGCTGCCAGGGCCGTCGCGTCCCGGCCCTCCCGATAGCCGTCGACTCCAACCGCGATCCGCGAGATCGGCGCGGGGTGCGGATCGGCGTCTCCACCGCGAGAACCTGACGCCATCGGGCGGCGACCTCAGGACGCCCCGCCCGAACCGGCGGACATGGCGGCGCGATCGATCACCTCATGGTCGACCACGCGGTGATAAGCGTCACGGATGACCAGCTCGCACGGAAGCATGCGAGCGGCATGGAGGTAGGCGAGACGGCGCGCGTCGTCCAGCGTCTCGCAGCTCACGCAGGTCCTCCCATCGGGGAGCAACACCTGCCAGTCGCCTCGCCAGTCACGGTCAACCCAAACAATTCGGTGTTCGTATTCGCGCTTGCTCATACATCCATCGTCTATCGGCGCGTTCTCGAGCGCATCCGTGGTATCCCGAAGCTGCATGCGACACAACCGTCGGGCGGCCTCGGCAGAGACCGCCCGGCGATTCTTGAAGGAGGAACTACCGAGTCAGGTACGGCTTGCCGCCGTACGCGGCGAGACCGTAGATCACGAGCACGTCGATCGCTACGAGCGTCAGTGCCCAGAACGGGTAGGCCGGAATCGACAGCATCGCGGCGAGGGCGCCAAGCCCAGCGGCGAAGATCCCGAACCAGCGCCCGAACTCACCGCCGCGCCAGATCGACAGTGCGGCCAGGGCCTCGAGGACCCCGAACCCCATCACGATCCAGCCCCAGGTGTTCAGGCCACTGACGATGTAAGAGGCGCCCGCGACGAAGAAATGCGAGCTCGACACGGCCGCGATGCCCCAGATGATGCTGAGGACCGCGCCCATCACAAGCATGATCGCCGCGAACAGAACCCAACCTGCGCCCTTGTACGACGGCTCCTCGGCGTCGTACGACATCGAACGATCAAAGTCCAGCTCAATCTCTGTGCGTCCACCTCGGCTAGTCACGGTGGACATCTGAACCTCCTTTCTGGCTCGCTCGATTTGAGCTAACCATGTCCTCGAAGGACAACTGCAGGTTCAACTTATGCCGTGGACCGGCGGGTGTAATCCGGGATGTCGCGCAGACGCTAGGTTGACAACTACTGAGATACAGGCGCCGCCGTCGGCTCCGCTCAGGGCAGCGCGGTGAACTCTGCCGTTGCGCCCTCGCGGGTGCTGTTCGCCTGCACTCCGTCGTGCGCGGCGTACGCGTACGGGTGATGGAAAACGTCGAGGGCGAGCCCTCGGTCGCGGACCTCGACGCCGAACTGCTCCCGGCGCTTGGTATCGGTGACCGTCACCCATAGATGGTCGTCGTCCGCTCGCCACAGCAGCCGGACGTGGATGCCGTCGTTTACACGACTGTGCAGCTCGTGAACGGTTGCTGGGGCTGACTCGATCATCGCGGCTCTCCTCGACTGGCGGGTACGCTCGGCGGAACTCTGCCAGCGTCGCCCACGGGCTCCATCGGGGATCGACGCGATCTAACTTGCGGAAAAACCCGTAAGCGAGCCGTGGGACGCGTGCAGTGAGCGGGCCTCGCGCACGACGCGCTCGACGAGCGTCGGGAGGATCGCCTCGAGCGCGTCGGACAGCTCTGCCCCGGCGTCGTACCGCCGTCCCTCGACGGCGTACACGATCGCCCGCGCCGGCAACGCGCCGAGCGCGCGCGCGAGCTCGACGGCGTCGGCCAGGCCGGCGGTGTGGGTCGAGCGCGGTCCGTGTCGCTCGCGCGCAGGCAGCGGCCTGGTGCTCGCGTCGAGGCGGCGGATCGTGCCGGGAGACGCGCCGGACCGCATCGTGTCGACCAGTACGACGGCCTCCCGCCCGAGGCACACGTCGAGCAGCGCGGTCGGGTCGCCGGGAAGCTCACGGACGTCGATATCGTCGCTGCGGAGGCACTCGCGTACCCGCCGGGCGACCTCGATCCCGGCGCCGTCGTCGCCGCGCAGCACGTTGCCGACGCCGACGACGAGCACGCCCGGGCGGCTCGCGTCACTCACGGTCGACCGTGAGGTCGAGGAAGTGCGTCGAGCACGAGATGCACGGATCGTGGTTGCGAATCGCCTGTTCACAGCGCTGGGTCAGATCCTCGTCCGAGAGATCGAGGCTTCGCTCCACGACGCCGCGGAGGTCCTCCTCGATCGCGCGCTGGTTCTGCGAGGTGGGGGGGACGATCCGCGCGTCGAGGATCGTGCCGTCCTCGTCGATCTCGTAGCGGTGGTAGAGCATGCCGCGCGGCGCTTCGGTGGCGCCGTGGCCGACCGACCGCCGCGGATGCACCTCGATCGCCGGAGGGTCGGGCGGCTGGTAGGCATCGATCAGGGCGAGCGCCTCGTCGGCGGCCTGCACGAGCTCGACCGCGCGGACGACGATGCTCCGGAACGGATTCCGGCACGAGGAGCCCACTCCGGCCTCGCGCGCGGCCTCGCGGGCAAGTGGACGCAGCGCCGCCGACGCGAGGCTGTAGCGCGCGAGCGGACCGGTGAGGTAGGAGCCGCGTTCGCGCAGCCGGGCATGGAGCGCGGTCGAGTGCTCGACGTGCTCCTCGACGATGTGGTCGGCGAACGCAGATGGCTCGATGTCCAGCCCGCGGTCGGAGACGATCCGGCCGCGGTCGATCGGGTATCCGTCGGGGTCGGCGAGCGCGACGTGCTCGGGCTCGATTTCCACATCTGGGAACACCAGCGTCGAGGTCCACCGCACGGTCGCCAGCGCGGTTTCCCGCGCTCGCTCGAGCGGGTCGATCAGCGCCCGCACACCCGCCCGCGTGGGCGCCCGGTAGAACCCGCCCACGCGCACGTTGATCGGATGCACCTCGCGGCCGCCGATCACCGTCATCAGCGCATTCCCGGCCTGCTTCATCCGAAGCCCCTGCTCGACGAT
>Ga0335072_10010642_pt1 | contig 13221 bp, 6 predicted proteins | sample Lox_Sample_21_FD_206725 | JGI IMG/M metagenome (GOLD analysis project Ga0335072, IMG submission 206725) | Soil microbial communities from Loxahatchee National Wildlife Refuge, Florida, United States - Lox_Sample_2.1 | ecosystem: Environmental > Terrestrial > Soil > Wetlands | place: USA: Florida...
CATCACGATTTTCATCGCCAGAGCTCTCACATTCTTGGTTCACAGACGTCTTTGGCCTCTTCTGATTCTGTCTCGTAGAGCTTTTGGACGCTGGTTGATCTGCAAAGATTCAGCTGTATTTAAATTAGTCCTGAGCCAATTTAACTTACTGCTCCTTGTTACAGCGCTGGTAGACCGATATCTTGATGGAGCCATACTAATAATGTCCTGACTGTTCAACGAAAGGTAAAATCCTACCTCGCAATAGAGTAAAAAGTATATCTAGGTGGGTGCTAGGGCTTTGTGATGCGGAATCCTTTTAAATGAAGTGACAAAAAGAGACGAACAGAACCAATTCGAGAGTGATTAATGCTCCTCAACGCGACGCGTATCCATGCCCGCGAGAGGGATCTAGCACGGTTAGATGTGATAGGCTTGCAGGACTATTCAATACATATTAGTCTCTTGATAACAGGACTTAAATCTGAGCTAGCCTGAATCTTGAGATTGTGGTGAATTGTGGCTGGTGGTTCGCGCCAGTTGGCCGTTCGTGAGAGGTAAATATCCAGCATGGTGACGAACACTTCGGGAAATGCTTAGACTCGTTAATGCGCACTCGATCTCTGATCAATGCGTCCGGATCTTGGGCATAAATTTTGCATTGTGCTTGTTGCCGAGTCTTATTCGACCGGAAGCTGGGATATGAGCGGAAATCAGTAGTCTGAAGGAACAAGCCAGTCTTCCACAAACCCATAACGTTCCTTGCGAACGATTTCGAGTCTGTGTCCAACATTGTCGGCTGTAATACTAGTTGATGTGAGTGCTTAGGAGATTACTCTTCACCTACGCAAGAGAGTGGACGAGACAATCGTTGACAACTTCTATACGATTGTCCTGAACTCCAGTTCCTGAAAGCCTCGTCGTTGCCGTCAATCTTGCACAATGTTAACATGAAGCCCACCATACTGTAGCAGCAGAGTTGGAGTGGCTTGGTTAATTCCCGAAGAGGCTACAAATCCATGTCGTTCACTCTCCCGAAGTCACTCAAATCCGCTTGGACCAAAACCCGATTCCGCAGCCGCGGTTCCATGCTAAACTCGTTAGAGTCTCACCATTCCCAGTCCAGAGGGTGGCGTTTATATCAAGTTTCATTGCTGTCTAGAGCCCTGTATCGTGAACATTTCTTGACTCCTCGAAAGCAAACATACGCCACACAACCGGGCGCCGTACTCCTTAATACAAAATCTGATGCAAATTACAAAAGAATTTTACAGTAGAGCTTCCAGTTCCTCGTCTCGATCAATATGTCCTGCCAATGATTCAATAAAGACCAGCCGCGTACCATTACCGGCGGTTTGCCAGATCTAAAGAAATTGTCAATTCCGACCACTATATAAAGGATATTAGGGGAAAATCTTACATCAAGTTCTGTGTACTCTTCAATCGCCTTCTGGAATTGATCGATAGTGAAGCCCTTTGCAATGATGCGCTCTTGAACTTTACGGATACTCAACTCGCCCCCCATTTCATCGTCATCGTTGGCGAGGCACGCACCAGAGTCAGCTAGAGCACGGACCAGATTGTAAATCTTGCTCGATGGGCTAAGATCTTTCCTGAAGCCGGACTGCTCAGCGTAAAGACTCTGTTTCGAAGCATCGATCAACCTTAAAGCTTCATCCACATCCTCCTGGACGACTACTTCACTGAAGCGAAGCCGAGCCAGCGCTTGCGACAGGCGGAGAACGCCTAGTAACGTCCTAGGCGATGTATGTGCAAATTGCTTCCTCGCTTTCTCGTCGCGTCCTTGCTGATCACGCATGCTCACGTACGCTTTGACCATGTACTCCGAGACGTCCTGCGGCACAGTCGGCCGGTAAGACCTGGCTTGAGCGACGTATTGTCGAACTTCGTGGGGCGAGAATACAACGCCTTCGGTATCAGGGTGACGATTGTTCATGTGGACGAATGTCACATGCTTTGCCAGCTGCTGGTCAGTATCTCGATTGGCCTTGTCAAGGATAAGGAAGAGAACATCGAAACGAGACAGTAGTGCAGCAGGAAGATTGATATTCTCAACAGGTGATATCCGAGGGTTATAACGCCCGTAGAGCGGATTGGCAGCTGCTAGGATTGATGTACGAGCGTTTAAGGTTGTAGAAATTCCAGCCTTTGAGATAGAAATCGTTTGCTGCTCCATGACTTCGTGGATGGCAGTACGGTCGCTGTCGTCCATTTTGTCAAACTCATCGATGCAGCAAATTCCGTTGTCAGCCAAAACCAAAGCACCACCTTCAAGCACCATTTCGTCCGTGACTGGATCCTTCATTACAGCCGCTGTAAGACCAACACCACTGCTTCCTCGTCCAGTAGTGTATACGCCTCGGGGAGCAACTTTCGTGATATATTTGAGCAACTGCGATTTGGCAACACCAGGGTCACCCATGAGACAAATGTTAATATCTCCTCTAATTCGCATACCATCACCCATTTCCTTATTTACACCCCCTACGAGCAGTAAGAGAAGCGCCTTCTTCACATCGAGGTGACCATATATCTCTGGTGCAATTGACTTCGCGAGGTATTCATAGATGTGCCCTGAATCTCGATATTGCTCAATGCGTCTGAAAACACGGGCGTCAACTGTCAAATCCTCGTATGCTTTCTTATGTTGGGTTACGTGCTGAGCCTCAAGGTATGTATCCGTCAAAAGTCCGGCTCTGATTGCTTTAAATCCAGTGTATGGTGTCGGTAGGAATATTCCAGCACAATCAATCACATCGCCGGGGTTGATACGTCGTACCAAAGCACCATGACATAGAATTGTCAGTGTTCTAGGAATGTGGCCAATCGGCACCTGATCAGCCATCTCTTGGATCTTTACTTCTTGAAAGGGAAGGAATTTGGATGCCCGTGTTGATGGAAATAGTTGTCCCTTTGCCTGATTGACTGTACAATCTGGTGATGGACACTCAACCATTGGCCCGTAAGTCTTGGTTCCTACCGGCTGGAAGATTTCGCAACCACATCGGTCACAACTGTAGGCATTCACTTGAACAGCAGGCTTCACGTCTGAAACTCTCGTGGCAATTCCGCGCACGATGATGAGATGACCGAGATGCTCCCCACGGACTTGTCTGACTGCTAAAGCTTTGTTCGGCTCATTATCGATCATCGTCCGAGGCTTGAAATTAAGGGAATAGCGACGAGTAAGCTCCGGTGGGAACATGGAAGGTGTGGCTGCGGGATCGTTCTCATTCTCTGCCGCAAGGCTCATGGCGTCATTTCGTTGGGTTCGCTGAGACATGATTATGTCCAAAACATCATCCTTGAAACTGCCGGGTCTTAGCATGCAATCATTGTGGTTGCTCTGGTTTACTTACCTGATCTCTCGTGTTGCTGGTGGCATAACATTGTCTATTGCTCTTGCCATTATATCCAAGTAGTGGTTCGTGTTGGTCTCGATACCGCGAATTAGTCCAAGATGCAAACCTTCCTCCACCATGAGCTTCTCATACTAGAGAAGAATACATTAGCAGAGTCACAAAATGTTGCACTCTTACATACTTCGAACAAATCGTCAAGTTCTATAGTTACTTCATCCTGCTGCCGATTGGCGACCTGCTGCAATATCTCCATGTACTTTTTGCGTGGCATCCATGCTTGTTTTCGGGCAGCTCTCCGTACTTCTTGAGCCTCCTCATCACTCTCCGCAAAGTCGTACTCGTCGCTGAGATCGTCATCGTCGATGTTCATGTCAAGTAGGCCATCGGCAACTGAGGCGGTTTGGGTGGTTTTGAACGCCCCCAAAAATGATTCGAAAGCCACTAATAAAAAATTATTCAGCATACAAGCTCTCAATTGTTCATTTAGGTAGTCGGACTTACTCTGCTGTTGGTCATACTCAACCTGCGACTTATATGTGAGAAGTGCCATCGCGCCCGATTATGTACAGCTGTTCTAGCTGGGACCCTAGCTTTCTATATTTGTCAAGAAGTACTGAGTTTTTCTGTAGGTTCCAATAGAAAAGAGTGTCCTGGCAGAAGGTATGTACTTGGTGGAGGCGGTTTCTAGAGGTGGGAGCTCCTGGAATTGGCGACGTCCAGCACACGCGACGCGACGCGACAAATTTCGCGTTCCTCGGTAAGACCGAATTCGCCAATTCGTTGGTACGTACCAAACGAATTGGCCAATTTCACCCGATTGGCCAATTCGACGATTTTTCATAATTCTGGTGATAGTTGTCTTTGGTGTTTTAGTTGATTCTTACTGGTTTGGCCTACGGCTCGGGGTCCCCGTCGGTGTCACCGAAAGCTAGGCTGACTATTGCTATTAGTTAGAACCCAATGCTTTTTACAGCAGTCTATTCTACTTGAAACTGCGTTGCCAGCTGGAATTGACCTACCGTATAATCTGTCGGACAGGACCAGGCTCCAGTAAAAGACCATACTGACCAATAAGACCGTGCACGTCCTTTTGTATCCTACGTGGTGGCGACTTTTATAAAAGACCATGGTCCACTAATTTAATTGCATGCTCTTAGCAGCACTCTAAGCCCAAAAATAGGGTAATTGGCTGCTAGGGAGATGCAAAAGTAAGGATTTAAGATGTTAGAGATCAAAATAAAATACATTATATTAAAAGTCCCGCAATTAAACTGTCTGTTACTATGAAATAAAATGGTCTCCTGTAACTAATTACTACAATATCACTTTATATTCTCGTCCTCCTCGTCCTTGTCGCCGTCAGCATCCTCATCAAAGTCAGACTGGGAATTGTAGTTTATGCATTCGTTTGAATTGTCACTTGAATTAGTAGTAACATCGTCCTCGTTCTCTTCCTTAATTGCAATGTCCCTATCCTTATACAAATAGCTATCGTTCCTGCAATCTAACTCTATAAAATCACTAATATCGTTAAGGACTATGAATGGGTTCTCTGTAGTGTCTTTAAGAGCTTGTTGCTAGTTACTAATAGTTATATGTAGGAGGTCTTGTATCTTAAGAAGGTGATCTTTTAAGCTGTCTGTTAGAAAGGATAAACTGACATTCTAAAAGGTCTTAATAATAGCGTCTTAGTGATCCTTATATAGTTTCTTCTATGCATTTACAACCTAATAGGGTAATAGAATTCGACGATCTCCTATTAAGAACTTCCTTGCTTCTTATTCGTTTAGATGTTTATTAACTTATTAATCTTTAGCGTCCTTAATATATTGCTTAATGATTTTATTAACTGCAACGTCTAAGACTTGCATATAGCTTGTACAGCCACTTAGAATAATAGAGGTTGTAACATTTAGCTTTGCAAACTAATCTTAGAGTTGTTGCAATGCCTCCTCTTTAAGTCTCTTCTCCTTTGCCTTCTCTAACTCCTTCTATAAATCCTTCTAGCCCTTATTATTATATAGAGCGAATGCGTTAAGAGAGAGGAATTGAGGCTTGTTATTGTAGAGAGGGTAGGTAGAAGCTGTAGAGTACTATTATTTAACTTAATCAATAAGGGTGAAGGTATTGGCATATGCCTTCTTATTAAAGATAACAATAACACTAAGATGATACTTCTTGCGCTTAGTCTATTAACAAGAATCTCCTTTAACTTTACCCTTAAACATTAAAATGTGACGAGAGCGGTGTGGATAGCTTTAGCCAACTGCGCCATCCGGCTAAAAGGCATAAGAATTAATCGCAGATCAATTCGCTATTCTACTATTTAAGGTATACCGTGTACGGATCGCGCACGATCTGTAACACTACCCCTGCTTTTAGACAGCGGCTGCCTTCAGCCGCAGCTTCTTGGCACAGCCCTCTTAGGGTTCTAAACGGCGGTCGCCCTCGCTGCAGCTAAGCACAACCCCTAACCCACGCAGTATAGTTAACTATAAGACTGAACAAGTATTTACTTGCCTATGTCCTCGAGGGGATTGCACGTACGCGTGTCAACAGATCTCAATCCAGGGTAGGAAGAGACTTGTACCAACAGATCTCAATCTAGGGCAGGAAGAGACTTGTACTAACAGATCTCAATCCAGGGAGGAAGAGACTTGCACTAACATGCGTCAGCTACCTTCTTGGAACCATAGTATCTTTAAGCAGCTGAGTCCTTGCTAACTGAACGCTCTACACGTAACCCTGCTAATCTTAGAACTCGGCTACAAGTTAGATCAATTCTTCTGAATAGCTTTAACCAACTGCGCCATCCAGCTAAAAGGCACAAGAATTAATTGCAGATCAATTCGCTATTCTACTATTTAAGGTATACCGTGTACGGATCGCGCACGATCCGTAACATTAAGGGGATTGCAGTAAAGCTATAAATGCAATAAAACTAAAAGCTATAAATAGTGCTTAAAGCATTTAAAGCAACCCCTATTTGCTAGCTTGAGATAGAGTTGTATGTACTTCTACTAGATCTCTAGCTTAATAGGCGAATAGCACGCTTTTAAGCTAAAATGGAACACTTAAGGATTGTTGCGAACTCAGTCAATAAGTGGCACTGGGGGGCTGCGAATGGGTGAAGCCGATGCTATTAGTAGTCTTATAATACAAGAATCTAAAGCTGGGGAAAGAAGAAAAAAGAGAGAGTGGTTTACGTACAGGTTTATATAGCCCTTTACAGGTCACATGTCGCTTATAGGCCGTTTGTAAACCAAACTGCCAACTGCCCATGGCTAACCGCCTATAACCCCTGTCCGTAAGGGCAGTTTCGGGCCACTGCTCAGGCAGTTACAGACCGTTGCCTTATTTACGGTCTGTAACAGGGATAGCATAGAAGATTAAGGACGCTTATAGCATTATAAGGGCTAGAATCCTATGTCGTACAAATAAATAGTAGTAGTAGCAGCAGCAAGCTGGCGCACAGCCAGCTACTACTTTAAGGGCTATATAGAAGATACAGGTCGAAGAATGGATTAGACAACAGCTAAACTAATAGGACTAGCAGGAAAAGAAACTAGTCCTCTAAGACTAGGAAAAGTAGTAGCACGCAGAGAATAGGAGGCTAGGCCGCATTATATGACTAGGGGCAGATCTAAGGGGTTGTAAGGTAGTTCTTAAAACAATACTACTAACAAAACAAACTCTAAAGCTCTATAAGGGGCTCTAGAAAGCAGAGAGTGCATTACTAACTCAAGCCCGTACAAGGAGGATAGGGCTCGCTGAGTTCCTTTATAGAAGACGTATGCTTAGGGTAACTACTGCGACCTGCTTGTATAAGGCAAGATAGGAAACACTACGCAACATAGCCTTATACTGTATGTACAAAGCAGATAGGAGGTACTACTTGCACGTAAGCTAGAACTAGTTATACCCTCAAATGATAGGCACAAATGAAGGAGCTAGGCACTTTGTACAGTAGATAATGTGCTTAGGAAGGCTGAAGCAGTTTGCTTTAGCTAAACGCTTGCTATTTGACAGCGAGTAGCTAGCTAGCCCTCTCTTTGACAAGTAGGTAGCAGTAAGGCTACTTATTTAGTAATTACAGGCTACGAGTAGAGTATAGCTTTGCATAGAGACAAGCAGCTTAGGGTTTTTTATCCTACTATGTAAATAGTAAGGTTTTCCCTAGTTTAAGACTTTTATAGGAGACCCGCATAGCCTTAAGCTCAAACGGTGTAAGATTAATAATAATATATATAAAGTACTCTTAGAAGGATTATCGTTGTCAGATTCCTAATTACAGGCATCCCGTCCGCTCTGTTATACATGCCCAATTCTCCCTTAATCTCCCATACCTACGCGTCATTTTCCTCAGTCTATAATCGATACTCAAAAACTACGCGCCACATATTAACAGCGGTCTTCCGTTTACAGATAGCGTCTCCCAGTTGGGAGACGTGCTCCTCAACCCGGCCAACCAGAGGGCTCGAGTCATATGCATGCGCCACACTACCTAAGTAGATGCGCCAGCGCTAATCTGCCCAATCGCTTCGCATGTTCGTTGCTATCCCCTCGCCTGGTGAACTAAGGACAGCGTTAGCAGGGAAGGGTACAGGGGGTTGATTGGCACGCCACGAATGTAATTACCACTACAAATTATACCTAATTAGCATTATTTGAATGAAACTCTCACCAACACGACCCCTCCTTACAAAGCTGGATATTACAAAACTGACAACCAAATTGAGACTTCTTTAGGACTTTTTCGTCCTGTATACTAAAGGTCCTATTGCTTTTCAGCTTATAAAAGCATTATACACAAGTAGCTCGTGGCATCCGCACTAATACATGAAGGTAGGGAAGGTCAGATCCAAACGCATGCTACCTTAGCAAGGTCATCTGTAGCTGGATTTGCTGTACAGCTATAGAATATCCTAATAGCTTACAATCCAGCTTTGTGTGGAACTGTAGGTGGCTTAAAAGACGTGTCTTATGGCTGTGTTCTGTAGTATGCAGAACATATAGTCGGTAGGCATTTACACATATCACATTAATAAGCCAATAAAATAAGGGCCACCATATATAAAAGGTTGTTCTGTGCAGCTCGTACGCCTCTCAAAACTGATTTGCAAGGTCTACCCCCCTATAAAGTGGTTGTAGTTGTTAATAAAGGTTGGAATACGTAGCTCCTTTTTTGCAAGGTCTTTAAAAACCTTTTGTATAAGGGCGCTATTTGTTAACGCCTTTACAGGCCGCTTTCGTATACGATTAATCTAATCTTTAGCTGTATTAACTGTATGGATGTTTATAAGAACAAGGACAATATTGTTATCTTGCCAAGCTAGACAGAGCGTGTTCTGTACAACTTTAACAAGAAGGGTATTCCACTTAAGCCTTTTTAAGAACTAGTCTTTTAATTTCTTTATTTTAAGAGGGAATTCTAAGTGCAGACGAGTAGTTCCAGCTGCACTAAATTCACAAGAACGTGGCTCTTTAAGTAGAGGAACAGATGTGAAGTAATTGTCTATATATATTGTAATGCAACAGCAAGGAAAAGTTAAAGCTAGAGTTCGTACAAGAGAGCTTATAGGCGTAAGCTACGGATAAAAGACAATTTTCATGTAATCCTCTAAATCGTGAAGTCTATAAGAAGGAATAAAAAAAATCCATAGTCTGCTAACTTAAACACCTTATACCCTTATTATATTAGTTTGTTCGGCATCTTATAGGTATATAAAGTCCGTTTAAAGCAGCGTACTATTATCTTATCTATACTTACTTTAAAGCTTAAAGTATAGAATTGTACAAAAGAACGTTGTAAAGCTAATGCTAAAGGTTCAAGCTTATACTACTACTAATTTTGTACAGTCTTATCCTTGTTGAATATCCTCTTCTACATTAGAAACGTGTATGAATCATTTGATTTGTTCGAATTAACAGAGTAAGATATAAATAGGAACTGTATGTAAGGGGCCTGCTTAGATATTTGTGTTCTAATAGTTTTTGATTTGTAGCTCCTTGTGTACTCTTATATATTGCTGCTCTTACAAATACACGCAACTCTTCTAGTACAAGGTTTTTCCATGGCCGGTGACGTTCTTCAGGCTTCTTAAGATGTTGGAAAGCAGCATATCAATTCGAATTCGTAGTAATTGTCTTCCAAAGATCACCTGTAAGGAACAGATTTGTTACGGACCGGCGTCGTCCTTTACGGACCAGCGTTGTGTCTTACCGGACCGACCCAGGCCACTTGCGGTCCGTTAAGACCTACTGACAGACTACGCCTGTTCGGGCCCGTCACATGACCCGTTTTCCCTTATATATATACTGCTTTGCGCATTGTAGATTAGTTTTGAGCATCATCCTTACTTATCAATACATTATATACACATTTCGAGCACCAGCTGTAGCAAGATTAAAGTAGTCAAGTGGCTGTGGTTGTAATAGGAAAGACTGAAGGTAAGTTTGCGTGTACTTTTCTATAAGCTTCAGGCTTAAATGGATCAAATTACACTTGATTTAGAGTCTTAAATTCGTTGAGTATATCCTTAAAGGTATAGAGCTTTTTAGGAGCCGGTTCATCCATTGATTTGCGTGTATTACTGCGCGTCGTAGGATAACGCGTGGAAATGCGCGCGCATTCGAATTGATGTTTAATTATCATTAAAAATGCCAAATTTGGCTGTATTTGGGGGCTGTTCTGATGTAGAGTGCATTTGGACCAATGGTAGATACATGGACAAGCACTCCCTTGCTAGCGCTGTCCTTAGTCGCCAGACGAGGGGGTACAACGTTTCACATAACTCCTACAAAAGGTGATGAGGCCTGTTTCCTGTTGGCGCCATGCAGCTGGTTGGCTGGGGCAGGTAGGATTTGTATCTGGAAAAGTGGGACAGGATGCAAGCTTCCGGCTCAGCCTCTTCGTTCTCCAGAAGAATCTTAATCTTCCGGTCTTTCGTCTTTGACTTCTGGATTGGTTTGGTCGTCTCTACGCTGCTCACGCAACAGCGCATCAATATTTACATCGCTTATGTACCCCCGGAGACTCGTCGCGTCGCAATAGCGCAAGGCTCGTCAAATAAGGATAAGGATAAGGTTAAGGTACATGCCGCCTCGATGTGGGCGGGGATCGTCAAGTTCTGTCTTGCGCTCCAAGCGGCTGTCTTCCTCTCTGCCATATTTGTCGATGCAACTCTCGACCCAATTGTCGTTGTGGTACGTTTCAATTGCCACAAGTCAATGTTCGAACCAGACACAATTTCCAAAAGTTAACCTCTCACTGCGCAGGGTTCGCATTTCTTCTACAAGACAAACGGCAGCGAATTCTTCATCCGCGGTGTTGCCTACAGCCAAGAGACCGAAGGCTCAATCCCAGATCCTCTAGCGGACCAGACCGGCTGCCAACGTGATATACCATATCTGCAAGAGTTGAGGACAAATGTCGTTCGTGTCTATGCGATTGATCCTACCCAGGATCATTCGGCATGCATGTCATTACTCGACGCTGCAGGTATATACGTCCTGGTTGACTTGCCAGAGATTAATCGAGACGCTCCAACGTGGAATTTGGAGGTTTATGCGTCATATACCTCTGCGATTGACTCAATGCAGAACTATACGAATGTCTTGGGCTTCTTCGCGGGAAATGAAGTTATCAACAGTGTCAATACCAGCAACTCAGCTGCATTTGTGAAAGCTGTGGTCCGAGACATGAAGAGCTATATCCAGGCGCAAGGTTATCGGTCGATGGGCATTGGCTACGCCACTAATGACGATATAACAATCTTGAGCAATTCGGAGGATTACTTTAACTGTGGGGACAGTGCTTCATCCATCGATTTTCTTGGCCTTAACATATACTCATGGTGTGGCAATTCATCATATACAGAATCCGGCTACTCTGAGTTGACCGACTCCCTGTCAAACTACTCTCTACCAGTATTTTTCTCCGAATATGGGTGCGTCACTGTCGGGGGGGCCGCGGGAAGGACATTTACGGAAGTACAGGCACTCTACAGTTCACAAATGACTGGTGTGTTTAGTGGTGGCATTGTCTATGAATATTTTGAAGAATCGAATGACTATGGTAAGACAGTCATCCTGCCTCTCTCCACCGTGACAGCGAACTCATTTCCCAAAAGGTCTCGTGACAGTTTCTGGCAATTCCGTCTCAACTCTGGGGGACTTCAACGCCTTGTCCACGCAAATGGCTTCGGTGTCCCCGTCATCCACTGCATCGAGTGCCTACACTCCTACCAATACAGTTGCTCGGTCATGTCCTACCACGGGTTCTACATGGCTGGCATCTGAGATCTTACCCCCGTCCCCCAATTCAGCTCTCTGCGATTGCATGTTATCGTCTCTATCGTGTGTTGTAGCGTCGGGAGTCAACGCCACCAACGCAGCACCAACGCTCTTCAGCCAGATATGCGGCTCAGATCCCACTGCTTGTTCTGGGATCGCTGCGAATGCTACTACCGGAAAATACGGTACATACAGCGTCTGCAATGCTACGCAGCAAATCTCCTGGGCCATGAATCAGTACTACCTCTCCCAGAACAACGCATCGACGAGTTGCAACTTCGGAGGTCAAGCACAAATTCAATCTCCGTCGACGGCTGGAACACAGTGCCAAGCGCTTCTGGCTCAGGCGGGGCCCGAGGGAACGGGAACAGTGACCTCTCTATCCTCGAGCACAGGCACGAGCTCGGGCAGATCGTCAACTGGAACAGGTAGCCCGTCAACCGGAACAGGTAGCCCGTCAACCGGAACGGGTACCTCGTCCGGAGGAAGTGGAGGAGCAGCTACAAGTAATGGGGGTGGTCTCAGTACTGGTGCGAAAGCGGGCATTGCGATTGCCGCGATTCTGATCGTTGCTATCTTGGCTGGCATCGGAATCTATGTTTGGCGTCGGAAATGGAAGACGAAAGATCCTCCCCTTTCCGGTGAAGGTGGTCTTGAAGTTGGAGATGCACCTCCGGAGTTCACTGCACTTAGAAGGGCCGAAATGGAAGCAAAAGAAGCTGACACACCTCATATTATCACTGGAGAGCCCATGAATGAAGGACTCGCAGTGCACGGCATCCAACTCGATGGCAACGATTTAGATGCAAGCGGAGAGCGGCAGGAACTGGATAGCACTGGAGCTTCTATACAGCCAAGGCATGCAGAACTCGATGCGACAGCAAATTTATCAGAACTTAGCGATGCCGGTATTCCCTTCCGCGGTGAACTAAGTGGCGATTCAACAAGGAGATCCGAACTCTCGCCTAAACGCAAACCCCTTTCTGGCTCAGTATCGCCCAGAATAAGTGATCCTACGTCCCAATCACTAACTTCGGCGCCATGGTCCAATAAGCCATGGTCGAATCCTGATATAGAAGGTTTTGGAGTGGCTTATCCAGTAACGCATCAGAGTACCAATGAAGCTGCGGAGGCGGCAGAAATGAGGAGAATAGAAGAGGAAGAGCGGAGGATAGATGCGGCGATTGCGGAGTCGGAACGGCTGCAAGCCCTGCGGAAGCAAAAGGAGGAGTTGCAGAAACGCAAGTTAGAGATGATGGCAAGAGCTAGTGGAGGACCTGGGAGTAGCTCCACTGCGCCGAGTTAAGTAATTATGATACCACTTCTCGGGCAAGTCACAAACGATAGTATACAGTACGTCTATCTGCGCCAGTTGGGATCTTGAATTCTGGTAGGACAGCAAAATCGGTCTCAAAACCACGTGGGAAGGGAAATAGGAAAGGGAAGGGCAAGCAGGTAGAGGTTATTGCTATTGAGGACGATGGAGAAGCTGGTGACGGCGATGCTAATAAGCCAGTCCTAGTCCCAAAAACCACGTGGGAAACCAGGCCCAAAACCACGTAGG
>Ga0335072_10010643_pt1 | contig 13221 bp, 10 predicted proteins | sample Lox_Sample_21_FD_206725 | JGI IMG/M metagenome (GOLD analysis project Ga0335072, IMG submission 206725) | Soil microbial communities from Loxahatchee National Wildlife Refuge, Florida, United States - Lox_Sample_2.1 | ecosystem: Environmental > Terrestrial > Soil > Wetlands | place: USA...
GATATGTTCCAGGTAGTGAGCGGGGGAGTCGCCGGGTGCGGGAACCTGGCCTTCATAGAGACTGCGATAACGCAAGAAGGAAGAAAGCCTTTTCTGCAGGAGGGAAGCAATCATAACCGCCAATCCAGCCGGCACCAGCAGGTGATATCCCCCTGCCATTTCGGTCACCATCAGCATAGTGGCGACGGGAACGCGGGCTGCTGCGCCAAAGACGGCCGCCATCCCTACAACGGCAAACACCGCGGGAATCTGGTGCAGGGCAACCGCGAATGCGCCCCCCAGCATCGCTCCGACGAAGAGCGAAGGCGCAAACACGCCACCCGAACCACCTGAGCCGACGGTGAGCGCGAAAGCTACCATCTTCGCGAGAAGCAAAAGGATCAGGAGATGGAGAGCGAGCCGGCCATCGATGGCCAATTGAATCCAGCCATAGCCTCCTCCCAGAATTTGTGGCAGCCACAGTGCCAGTAAGCCAAGTAGTAAGCCTCCGACTGCCGGCTTTGTCCAGGCTGGAATCGGGAGGAGGTGGAACAGGTCCCGTGTGCGATAAAAGACCATCGGTAAACTCGTGCCTATCAGGCCGGCGGCGACCCCCAAGATTGCGTAAGCAATGTAATCGTGCACGGAAGGGGTCGGAATAGCTGGCACCCGAAAGAGAGGGTGAAATCCGACAAAGGCAGCGTTGACTGTAAATGCGACCGCCGATGCCACCATGGTGTACAGGAACGCACCAACTTCGAATTCCATGTTTCCATACAGCACCTCGATAGCGAACACGCCGGTTCCCATGGGGGTACGGAAAATAGCTGAAAGTCCCGCTGCCATTCCCGCCAGCAGCAGGAGCCGGCGTTCGGCTTCGTCGCGGTGCATAAGACGGGAATAAACCGAAGCTACGCCGGCGGTGATAAGGGCGATCGGTCCTTCACGCCCTGCCGAGCCCCCGGATCCAATCGTAATCGCCGAAGCGACCAATTTGATCAAGGGTACGCGTGTGCGAATCACTCCTTCGTGGCGATGGAAGGCTTCGACTACGGTATCGGTGCCGTGGCCCTCAGCCTCGGGCGCAAAGCGGAAGACCAGAAATCCCGATAACAGGCCGCCGACGGTAGTTGCAATTGGCACAAGCCATAAGCCATGGGCGCCGATGATTTCATGGGAAGGTCCGTTTTCGATTCCCGGCGGCGTGTAGCCGGCGATCCCCAGGAGTAAGATGCGATTGCACCATCCCAGGAGCCACATAAACAGGCGCGCACTCAGGGCGCCCGCTACACCCAGCAGTGCCGACTCGATAAGAAGCCGGGGCTCGCGGTCACGGAAGGTAAACAGTGACCGCAACGAGGTATCGATCGGCATGTGCTGGCGGCTACTCCAGGGCAGCTCCACACCTCCATATTAGACGCCCTTGAAGCAGCAGAAGGTATTTCGAAGACTCCGGCGGTCCTCGCAACGCCAGACAACAACGAGGAATGGTTTGCACATCGCTATAAGAGTGCAGCGGGGCCGAATCTGCAGAGCCGCCGCTGCGCGGGAGTGACTGCATGAGAGTGCTGATATCGGGCGCCGGGATCGCGGGACCGACCCTGGCGTTTTGGCTGGCTCGCTATGGATTTGAGGTCACTATTGTCGAGGTTGCTCCCGAACTGCGCAGGGGCGGTTACATTATCGACTTTTGGGGAGGAGGTTACGATATCGTCGAGCGCATGAACCTGCTGGCGGAGGTACGGCGCAGGGGATACATGGTCAGGGAAGTAAGGGTCGTTGGGAGGGACGGTCGGCGGGTGGCCGGCTTCTCGGCGGAGTCGTTCGGCGATATTACGCATGGGCGCTTCATCAGCCTACCCCGAGGTGAACTGGCCGCTGCCATTTTCAACAGCATTGAGAAACAGGTCGAGTCGATTTTTGCTGATGCCGTTGAGAGCATCGAGCAGAGTGACAAATCTGTTCGCGTCCTGCTGAAAAGCGGCGCGCGGCGGGAATTTGACCTTGTCATCGGGGCGGACGGTCTTCATTCACGAACCCGAGCCCTGATTTTCGGAGAGGCTGCGCGCTTTGAGAAGTACCTCGGATATAAGGTCGCGGCGTTCGAGGTGTGCGGCTATCGGCCGCGAGACGAGCTGGTTTACGTCATGTACACGCAGGTGGGCCAGCAGGTGGCGCGGTTCGCTCTCAATGAGGACCGCACGATGTTCCTCTTCACCTTTGCTGATAAGGGCGCCGGAATGCCCGCCGGTTTCAGTGAGCAAAAGGATCTGCTGCGAAAACGATTCGGAACCGGCGGATGGGAATGTCCGCAGATCCTTGAAGCGTTGGACAGAACCGAAGACCTCTATTTCGATCGTGTCAGCCAGATACGAATGGCCCCCAAGGAAGGATGGTCAAAAGGGCGTGTGGCTCTGGTTGGAGACGCAGCTTTCTGTGTTTCCTTACTCGCCGGGCAGGGCTCAGCGCTGGCGGTTATGGCCGCATATGTTCTCGCGGGCGAACTGTATCGCGCCAATGGCGACTATAGACGCGCGTTTGTTAAATACCAGGAGCTGTTTGGTCCATTCATTCTCAAAAAGCAGCAGGCCGCGCTGCGCTTTGCCGGGACCTTCGCGCCGAAATCGCAATTCGCGCTTTTCATGCGCAACCAGATCATGAATCTTATGGGCATCCGGTGGATCGCCAACCTTGCATTTGGCCGCGATCTTGCTGATCGGATTGCGATTCCCGACTATGAAACCAAAACGACGTAAGCTACAGCGAGCATCCCAGGCCACAGTGCAAATGCTGGTAAAGTGCGCGCATCATGACTAGATGCTGAGTGGATGTGCACATTCGGTGATTGAGTCGGCGTGCCATACTTAGGACGTCATGCGAGTCGCGGCTTTGTACGACATACACGGCAATCTGCCCGCGCTGGAGTCTGTACTCGACGAGTTGGAACATAGCATGGTGGACCGGATCGTCGTGGGAGGAGACTTGCTGGGCGGCCCAATGCAGACGGAATGCATTCAGCGATTGCGAGCGTTGTCCGTGCCTGTCGACTATCTGATGGGCAACACTGACCGTGAAGTGATCGCGGTCCGCCGTGGCGAGGATAATAAACAGCTGCGGCAGTCCGTTCTCGACGTGCTTCGCTGGAGCGCAAGGCAACTGTCTCCTGAAGATGATCGTTGGGTCGCGAGTTGGCCCAGGACGGTGAGAATGCAAATTACATCTCTCGGGCGAGTGCTCTTTTGCCATGCCACACCACGCGACGACAATGAGATCTTCACTTCGCGGACCGAAGAAGACCGTCTGGTACCGATATTTGCTCCCGCGAACGCAGATGTTGTGGTTTGTGGCCACACCCATATGCAATTCGACCGTAGGGTTGGTAGTACTCGAGTGGTGAATGCCGGCAGTGTTGGCATGCCGTTCGGTACGCCTGGAGCGGACTGGCTTCTGCTCGGACCTGAGGTCGAACTGAGGCACACTTGTTATGACCGGGACAGTGCGAAGCGGCGCATGGCGACTACAGGCTTTCCGACGACACCCGAGTTCGACATGCTTAGCCCCCGTGCCGCGGAAGAGATGCTCCGCTTATACGCCAGCGCGCAACTAAAGGCCTGAATGCGCACCCGAGGGTACGAATCCGCCGATGGTAAACTGCGTGCGACTCAGCCACTGCGTCACAGCACAATGTCTAACGTAGAACTACTTCAATGGGCAGTCGAATGCTTTGGCGTTGCGCAAAGGCGCGAGGAGTATTTTTCCCTGTACGCGGAAGATATTGTCCTTCACGGATATGAGGGAGTGGAATCAGGCATTTCGGCCGTAAAGGAGTTCTATCGCGCATTTTGGAAAGCATTTCCCGACGCCTCGATAGCAATTGAGGAAGTCATCGCGTCGGACGACAGAATTGCGGTTCGCTACCTAATTATCGGTTCCTTGCAGGGGCCTTTTCTCGGGATAGCTGCGCGCGGGCAGGCCATTTCTTTGCCGGGAATCAGCGTTTTGCACTTCAGAGACGGGAAATGCTTCGAGCGATGGGCGTGCTCCGATTCGCAGGTTCTGCTTCGTCAACTGGAAGCATGAGCCACTTTTCTTCGCAGCACACGGCCGGTCACCGTTGTCGAACCGACGTTCATCAACCCGCCCGGGCGGTTTTGCCACCATCGATGACCATTTGTGCCCCCGTCATGTAGGGGAAATCATCTGACGCAAGGGCCAGGGCGAAGGCGGCAATTTCCTGAGGTGTGGCCATTCGCTTCATGGGGACGTGGGCCTTCGCCCACTGGTGTTGTGCCGCCTCCCAAACGACGTCGGGTGCATTCTCCATGTGGGCTACCCGGCGTACGAGCGCCGTATCCGTCGTGCCCGGTATGAGCGTGTTGATGCGAATGCCCTTGTCGACGTAATCCAGCGCTGCAGACTGAACCAGGCCGACCAGTCCCCGCTTGCTGGCTGTATATGCCGAGCGCCCTTCCGTAGTGGCGATCGCGTTCGATGACGAGGTGACGACAATGTTGCCTCCGCCAGTGCCAAGCATGTAGGGAATCTCATACTTCATGGCAAGAAAAACTCCGCGGAGATTAGTGTTTAGGACGTTGTTCCACTCGGCGGAGGTGTACTCGTGGAGCGGCTTCTCTAGAGTGATGCCGGCGTTATTGAAAGCTACATCGAGACGACCGTAGTGCTGCACTGCGTGATCGACGAAAGTCTTCACGCTGCTTTCGTCGCGTACGTCGGCACGAATGTAGCACGCTTCGCCGTGCTGGGATTTGATTTCAGCCTCGACCTCGCGGCCCAGGTTTTCGCGCCGGCCGCAAAATGCTACCTTTGCTCCCTCAGCGGCAAAGGCAATGGCGGCCGCGCGGCCGATGCCCGAGGTAGCGCCGGTTATCAGGACGACTTTGTTTTCAAACCGCCTGCGGTGGGTCGTGTTGATGGCGGTACTGCTCTTCGCCTGCTGCGAACAGCCGGAAACAGTTCCGCCGAGGGCCGCGGCGGTCATCGCGATCATGGTTCGCCGATCGAGAATGGTGTTTGCTGGCATAACGTCTCCTAGCGCCGAGGCGCGATGAATTCGCCGATGAGATTCCCACCCGCCTTGAAGACGAACGACAAGTTGCCGATGCGGAGTGCATCGGCGGGTTCATAGCGGCTGGGATAGAAGGCATTCACGGCGGTGAAAGACCCCGCGTAGGGAGCCACCAGGGAGGGCAGAGAAAAGACGGTGCGTCCACCGGGCGTTTTCGCCGTAAGGACCGATAGGAAGGCGTGAGATGCTCGCGGGAGGAGTCCGGAACACGCGCAGGGGTGATAGGCGACGTCTTCATGCATGAGGGCACCCAGGGAGTATTCCGCGGCCTTGGTGGTCAGATTCATGCTGAAGCGCCAACCGTATCGTTCGGCGTAACCTTGCGCCCCGGAGTCCCATTCCGGTGGTGCGGGCTTGCTCTGATCGATGCCGGCGCCGATGGCCGTGCTGATCCAGCCAGGCGGTCCGAAGGTGTAGTAGAGATAATTCCGGAATTGCTGTTTGCCGTCCGGAAATGTATAGGCTCTGTTGGGCGCCGGGGCAGTAGTGGCGGAGGAAGGGACTGCAGGAGGATCGGGTCGAGCCATCCGGGTCGCGTCGGGGCTTTCCTGCGCATACAGGCTGAGGGCAGCGGCGAAAAGCAAGAGCGCGGGCATTCGGGTGATGGAAAACATGCATAACCCCCTTACGCCCGCAGTTTCTCCGGCCAGCGTAATCCCGCCAAGGCGGAACGGATGAGCGCAGGATCTTTGAATGTGAGTGCGTCGAATGCCGGTTTGAGCGACAGAAGCCGGCAACCTGGCGTGCAACCGATGGCCCTGCAGCGCTCACCTGCCTATTTCCGGCGTTCGTTCCTTTTCTTTTGGGAAGGCAACAGATTCCGGGGAAAATGAAGTTGGACGCGGAGACCATGAGCTATCAAGAGACCAACATTCTGCTGCAGGCCTGCGGCTTTGCCATCGGCACCGCGTTGTCTGCGTTGCTGCTGGTCCTGGTTCACCGTTCCGGAGGAACGGACCGCGGGCCACGCTTCCTCTTCGCGGTCTGCATTCTGGTGGCGAACTGTGCCGGCCTGGCGAAAAATCTAGCGCTGCTTGCGAACCCGAACCTGAGCCATGTGCTGGAGTTTCAGTTGCGGTCGATCGGTTTCGCCGCGGGAGCATTGTGTCCCTGCGGGATTCTTCTCGTCTGGCGGGCTAACGCGATCTCCCATGCCAGGCGGGCGGCAGGGACATGGATTGCGGCGTATGCAGCGGTCAGCGGCGCCATAATTGCCATTGCGGTCGTGGCCAGCGCATGGGGTTTCTCCCGCATCGCTCTTCTTTCGAATCAGGATGCCATTGGCAATCTGGCCATCTATAACGGTCTCGCGTTGCTGCTGATCGGCGGAGCGGCCTTATTACCGGGAAGGCTGAAGAGTGGAATCGACCGGATTGCGGTGGTGCTGATGGTTGCCGGGCTGCTCACCAGCGCAGCCAGCGCGGCGGCAATGATGTTCGTTCACCCGCCCGGCACCGCGGCACACCTGCTTCAGGTCGCGAGATTCCAGGGAATCCTCCCCCTGGTGGTTGGAGCCTTCTTTTATTTTTCGCACTTCCGGGCCGCAGACATCTTCGCCAAGTGGGCGCTGCGGCTGGTGCTTGCGGGTGCCTTGGCAATGGCGGGTTCGCTGGCGCTGTTTGGACCCATAGCTGCTGTGGTTCGCAGAGCAGGTTTGCCCAGGGCCGCCGGAATAGTCGCTACCGCAACGGTTACAGTAATCGTCATTTTACTGTTTGTAAAGGCGGGTGGCTGGATCGATTTGTTGGTCGAGCGGCGGATTTTTGGCAAGCGTAATCCGCGCCAGTCGATGCAGGAGTTTCGCCAGCAGGTGGGCTTCCTGGAAGCGAGGCCGGAGATTCTGGTTTTGGTTCACTCCGTTGCCGCGGAGGCGCTGGCGATGCCTGCGGAGGATATTCGGGTCACCACCGATCCCATTCATGAGTCCGGCTTTACGGCGGACCTTGTGGTTCCCATTCGATCACGCCAGTATCCAGCCACGCTTGCAGTTTCTTTGCATAACAGCCGCAAGACCCTGCTCACCTCAGAGCTTGATCTGCTAAATGACATCGCTTTGCACGCGGGCCGCCGGCTGGATGATCTGGAACGCGAGCAGGAGAGGATCGAGCGGGTGCGGATGGAAGGCCGGTTGAGCCGGCAAGTGATCGAGGCCGAGTTGCGGGCTCTGCGGTCGCAGATCAATCCGCATTTTCTGTTCAATTCGCTCAATACGATCGCTTCTCTCATTCCCTCGGAGCCGGCGAAGGCAGAGAAAATCACAGTCCGTCTCAGTGCCATATTCCGCTATGTGCTGCTCCACGCTGACCGGCCGTTCAGTTCAGTCGACGAGGAGATTGAGTTTCTCCGCACGTTCCTCGAAATCGAGCAGATCCGTTTTGGTGAGAGGCTGGCAGTCGAGTTTGCGATGGACCCTTTGACCGCGCACCTGACGATCCCATCGTTGATTCTGCAGCCGTTGGTGGAAAACGCCATCAAGCATGGCATTGCCCCCAAGATCGGCAAGAGCCGCATCGCCGTATCGATTCAGCGCATCGGCGACGCGATTCGCGTCGATGTGGAAGACGATGGAATCGGACTTCGCCGAAATGGTGCGTCCGATGGCTGGACGCTTGCGCGCGGCAGCGGGGGAGGGGCGAACAGCGACATGGGCATAGGTCTGCAGAATATCCGGGAGCGGCTCAGCACGCTCTATGGGACGGCTGCAGAACTCACGCTGACCAATCTGGAGCGCGGAGGATGCAGGGCCACGCTGGGCATTCCTATTTATGGAGTGAAAGATGCCAATCCGGGCATTGCTGGCGGATGACGAACCGGCGGCGCGCTCGCGGCTGCGCAGGCTGCTGGATGACTATCCCGATATTCGCATCGTTGGCGAGACCGAAGATGGTGTCGAGACCCTGCAGAGCATAGAGCGGCTGCGGCCTGAGTTGTTGTTCCTGGATGTCGAGATGCCGGGATTGAACGGTTTCGAGGTCCTCAAGGGGCTCTCTGGCGAGGTCCCTCGGCCGTTGACGATCTTCATCACCGGCTTTCACGAATACGCCCTGGAGGCATTTCGTGCCCGGGCCATTGCCTACCTGCTCAAGCCCATTGAGGAAGAACATCTGCGGGAGATGGTGCTGCGGGCGACGCTCCTGATTCAGTCCGAGTCGTCGCGTCGCACCGAAGATGAGAAGGTGAATCATCTTCTTGTAAACAACGCTCATGCAATGGAGCAGATCGTTGCCAGAAAAGCCAACCGTGTGTTTCTCATGAACCCCACCGATGCCGCCTATTTCTACATGGATCACGGTATCGTGCGGATGCGCGTCGAAGCCGACACTTACTGGGTGAACTATCAACTCAGCGAACTGGGGGAGGCGCTCTCGGAGCGCGGATTTTTCCGCGCTCACCGGTCATTTCTGGTGAATCTGTCCCGGGTGAAGGAGCTTCGCCTTGATCCACGGAGCAGCATCGTGCTGGTGATGAATGATTCGAGTCAGTCTGAAATTGAAGTCAGCGAGCGGCAGGCTCGTGTGCTCCGGGCGCGCATTCCGGGGCTGTGATGCAGATGTGGAAGCGATAGCCGGCCAGATATCATGGAAGTTATGCCGCCAGATATTTCCGGAAAGCGTGTCCTTGTTGACCTGGAAACATGGGAACGGCGCGCGGCCTACGAATTCTTCAGCGGCTTCAGTGAGCCGTATCACGGCGTTTGCCTGCGAGTCGACTGCACGGAGACCTTTCGATACGCTAAGGAACATCGTTATTCAGTGTTCCTCACTCTTCTGCATCGATCCTTGGTTGCGGCCAACCAGGTTGAGAATCTGAAAACTCGCATTGTGGATGGCGAAGTCTGGCGATACCAGCAGATCAATGGCGGAAGCGCAGTCGGAAGACCGAATGGAACGATAGGCTTTGGTTATTATGCCTTCCGGCAGGAGCTCGAGCAGTTTGTGCGGGAGGCTTCACTCGAGGTTGAACGGGTCAAACGGAGGGACGACCTGGAACGGCATCCGGGTCAGGATCTTATTAGATATTCGGTACTGCCGTGGCTTGACTTCACATCGATCTCGCATGCTCGCGATTTTGCGAGGAGAGATTCCGCTCCGCACATCACATTTGGCAAGATCACGGAGCTGAACGGCCGCTGCACCATGCCGGTCTCGATCCATTTGCACCATGGTCTTGCAGATGGCCTGCACGTGGCGCAGTTTGTCGAGCGATTTGAAAAGTATCTGGCTGCGCCTGAGCTAACGGAAATCAATGCCGGGGATTCTGCCTGAGCGAGGGAAGATGCCTTCATTGCAGTCTCGCGTACTCAACCTTTGCTTGTCGGAGGACTGGAATTCCGGGATCGGCGTTCTTCCAACGCGCAAGGAAATCCTGATATGCAGCTTTGGCCTTGGCGTGGTCTCCCTGCATCGCGTATGCGCGGGCTAGACCTAAACGCGCCATTACCCCCGTCGGTTTGCTGAAGACGAGCGCCCGATGCTCCAGGATCTTCTGGAACTCAGCGGCGGCTTCCGTTCCACGATGCGCAGCGAGATACGCGACCCCGCGCAGATAGACGGGGTACATCGCACCCGCAATTCCAGTTGGCGAACCAAGCTCGTAAGGCGCCGAGGCTTGAAGCGCATCAATAGCCTTTGCAGGGTGACCGTGGTTCAGCTCGAGTTGGGCGTTAAGGGTGGGTAGGTAATAAAAGCGGACGATCGTGTCCTCTGGAAAGCGCTCCGCCAGGTCGTCGACGAAGCTTTGTGCCTTCGCGGCATCGCCCGTGAACGCCTGTGCCAGGGCTGCTCCAAATTCGGCGTTGCGGCCGCTCGAAAGTTGGAGCGCCTTTGCGGCGTGCCGCCTGGCTTCTGCGGCGTCTCCTGCGAGAGCCTCCCACAATGCGGCGCTATCTTCGTAGGTTGCGGCCACCTCGTTCTCTTTAGCTCGTTCAGCCGAAGCCACCGCACGGCGAGACATCTCGCGTGCCTGTTCCAACTGGCCGGAACCCGCAAACCTATCGGCTTCTTTCGCAAGCAGGACATCTTCCACTCCCGGCTTGCCGGCCGCCCAGGCTACTTGCTGCGCCATTCCAATGTTGTCGTTCTGCACGAAGGCCAGGCGATAAAGGTTATAGTGAAGACCCGGGGAATCAAGCTGCTTTGCCTGTGCCTCCTGCGCTACTGATCGCGCTTCCGGCAATCGATCCAGGAGTAGATATGCATAGGTGAGGTTGCAATAACCGAGCGCATTGTGGTTGAGGCGGACGCTTTCACGGACGGCTTCGAACTCTTTATCCAATTGTCCAAGGTCGTTATAGACGTCCCACAAGTCTATTTGCGGGGTCCAGTCACGCGGATAGATTTGTGCCCAGAGCTCGTATACCTGGCGTGCTTTTTCCAGGTCTCCCTGGGCATCCTGATAGTAGTGAGATTCGACGTAGAACTTTTCCCGCTCGCTGGTGTGTTCCCGCAGATCGTATGCCTTCCCAAGGTTCTCCATACCGAGGTTGGACTCGCCCAGGTTCTTATAGCTCGTGCCGAGCCTGGCGTAGGCCATGGCGAAATTGGGATCGAGCCGGATGGCCCTTTCCAGGAACGACAAAGAGGCTCTCCAGTCGTTTGCTGCCATGGCTTTTCTGCCAAGGCTGTAGGCCTGTAGAGCCTCGAGGGAAGGGGTGGTGGCCTGCTCGAGCGGCGTGTCGAATTTCTGAACGGTGCTGAGCGTTTCCCCGAGTTTGGTTCGGAGTTGCGCGGCCGCACTGCTTAGCCCTTTGAGAACTTGCTCTTTGCTGTCAACGGTTGTCTGCTCTTCAGCCACTGCGTCGCCTGAGTGGCAACTTACGGCCTTGAGGCCTAATACATATTGACCTCCGAGCCTTGCGATCGAGCCATCAATCATCGCAGTGCTTCCTGTCCGTTGACAGATTTCTCGTGCCACATCCGGCGTGAGCCGGGCATCCCGGGGCCGGCCCATTAAGGTCAGCATCTGCCCAATCCGATCCTCGGAAACGAGGCTCAAGAAGGGCGACTGCTCGAGTTGGACCGCCAAACCCTGCCGCAAGGCTCCGTCGAACGCAGGATCACCCGTCGAATTGGCGAAGTCGGCAAGTACGATCGTGTCCTTCTCGCTGAGGGCATTGGATCGGCGCGGGAGAAACTTAAAAATGCCGACAGCTATCGCGGCCAGCAAAATGGCGGCAGCCGGGATCCATAGCCACGTCTTCGATTCTTTGACCTGTACCTCCACTTTAGAGTGGCTGGCCGCGACGATACTCAGCTCTTCATCGGGCACGAACTGAACATCTTCCGCAAACCGATACCCGCGCCCAGGAACGGTGACAACATACTGGTGGTCCTGCGGACTCTCCCCCAGCGCTTTGCGGAGAAGAAAAATATTCCGGCTGAGGTTTGCCTCTTCTACGAACGTGTCGGGCCAAACCGTCTTTAGCAACTCGTCTTTGGTGACGAGCTCCTTCTGTCGGCGAATCAGTACCAATAAAACCTGAAAAGCCTTTGGAGAAAGCGGGACGGCTTCGTTGTCACGCAGCAGAAGTTCCTTATCCGCGTCGACGCGAAAAGGCCCGAATTCGTAGAGCCGTCGGGTTTTTTGATAGGGGCTCGCGGCCATCGGTAGCTTGCTCCGTGATCGAGCCGTGGGACTGCTGGCAAGCATTCCGGATGACCTGCCAGCCCCCGACGAGATAGTTTTCCCCGCGCGACACCGTAGAGCAGGCCCTGGAAGACCAGCCTGGTGTCTTTCTGGACTCGGATTCTAGCACGGTCTCATCGTGATCCGAGCTTTTAATCCATTCCCGGCTTGTTCCGGAAGCTCCGTGCTTTGTGAGACTTAGCATCAGACGAAAAACAATCAGAAATAATCACGGCGAGAAAAAGACTTATGAGCAGCGATTCCTGCAAGCTCCCAGCCAATTCGACCACAACGGTGCCCAGTGAAGCGGTTTTGTTGGACGGGGCGAGAGTGGGGGTTATGGCAAAACAGACGAAGATCACAGTGGAGACAGATTCGTTGCTGGTCTTACGCGGGCGGAAAGCGTTGCTGGGGTGGTGCCCGCAATGTGCGGCCGAGAGTGAAATGATTCCTTTCGAAGGAATAGAGGTTGTTTCCAATCTCTCGCCGGCCGAGGTGGAGATCTGGCTCGAGTCCGAAGAAATCCACCGGTCACAGGCGCCGGATGGTACTCACCTGATTTGCTTCAATTCATTGCTCAAACGAGCCCCTAAAACGAAACCGCCAGGCAGATGAATACAACGTGACAGAAAAGGAGGAAATATCATGCACGGAATCCTGTGGCGGTCTCATCTCAAGTCTTCCATGAACTATCGAGGACGCCTGAGCTATCGGTTGTCTTCAGCCTCAATGACCTGCCTTGGTCTCGCGCTTGCAGGGTTGGGCGGGCTCCTACCCGCCCACTCGCAGGAGCAGTCGCATAACAACAATCAGACCGTCCACTATAAGATCCAGGATCTGGGTGTGGTGGGAGCGAATCTGAACGAGCCCGGCCAACCATTGGTGATCACAAACGGGGGGTGGGTGGCGGGAGCCGCGCGTGTGGGCTCCGCTGAGCATGCCATTCTGTGGCATGGAATGCAGGTGTTTGACATCGGTAAGCCTGGCCTGGGCGGCAACAGTATCGCGAACGGCATGAATGACTGGGTGCAGGCGGTGGGAGAGGCAGAGAATACGTCGTCGAAACTTTCGACGAGCGAAGATTTCTGCGGCTTCAAGGCGCTGGGTTTTTCGGCATCGCCGACGCCTTGCGTGCCGTTTCTCTGGAACCAGGGCAAAATGTATCCCCTCAAGACACTGGGTGGTGTGAATGGAGTTGCCAGCTACATCAACGACTATGGTGAGATTACGGGATACACCGAAACGGCCACGGTCGACCCAGGCTGTCCCCCGCCGCAGAAATATCAGTTCAAGCCTGCAATCTGGTTTCAGAACTGGATTGCGGAGCTCCCGACGGGGAACGATCCGGATGGGGTAGCGTTCTCCGGCAACAATCTGGGCCAAGTGGTGGGCACCTCTGGAAGCTGCGCGCCGTTCAATCCGGTCTGGTTGTTTAATCTCGCGCCGGCGCACGCTCTGCTTTGGCAGAACGGGAAAGCCATCGATCTCGGTAACCTGGGCGGAGCCATGAATAACTTCGCCTACAAGATCAA
>Ga0335072_10010646_pt1 | contig 13218 bp, 13 predicted proteins | sample Lox_Sample_21_FD_206725 | JGI IMG/M metagenome (GOLD analysis project Ga0335072, IMG submission 206725) | Soil microbial communities from Loxahatchee National Wildlife Refuge, Florida, United States - Lox_Sample_2.1 | ecosystem: Environmental > Terrestrial > Soil > Wetlands | place: USA...
TACAGCGGGATCGCGATGTATGGTACTGCTTGTCAGGGCAACGGTGCCCGTTCCATGACATGCCGGAGCTATCCCGGCTGTCACGGAACACGTCGGCCGCGCGCTTGCCACGGAATGTCGTCGCAGTGCGCGTCGGGTCTAGGCCTGCGGGGCGGGCCATGTTCCCTATCGACGAGTGCCGCCCGGTGAAGGAGGTGGACATCATGGCCATGGGGCCCACGGTTCGCAGGCGCCGGCTTGGCAGTGAGTTGCGCAAGCTACGGGACGCGACCAATCTCAAGCTGGAGGAAGTGGCGGCGGAGCTCGGTGTCGCCCCCTCAACCCTGTCGCGCATTGAGACAGGCAAGGCACCCACGAAGTCGGCCTACCTCAATCAGATGCTCGAGATGTACGGGGTCACTGACCCCGTACAGCGGCAGGTCCTCGTGGACATGGCCCGCGAAGGGCACAGGAAGGGCTGGTGGTCGGCCTTTGACGACGTCCTGCCCAGCGGCTTCGACATCTTCGTCGGCCTGGAGGCGGAGACCACCGGGATCCGCAGCTATGAGAACTCGGTCGTGCACGGGCTGCTCCAGACGAAGGACTACGCCCGAGCGGTCCTGCGCGAGCTCCAGCCGCGGCTGACGGCGGAGCAGATCGAACGCCAGGTGGACCTGCGGATGGCCCGGCAGGGCCGGCTGGACGACGAGCCCGCACTCGACTTGTGGGTCATTCACGACGAGGCCGTCATCCGGCGCATGGTTGGTGGCCCTGAGGTGATGAAAGACCAGCTCAGGCGCATGCTTGAGGAGGCCGTGCCCGGCATGACGCTGCAGGTGCTGCCGTTCGCGAGCGGGGCGCACGCCGGGCTGCGCGGGCCGTTCAGCATCCTGGAGTTCCCCGACAGGACAGACTCCAGGGTCGCCCACGTGGAGTCGGTCGGAGGCTTCCTCTACCTGGAAAAGGACAGGGAGGTGCGCTCGTGCGCGGACGCGTTCGACCGGCTGCGGGCGGCGGCCCTGTCCCCGGGAGCCTCGGTCGACCTCATCGAGCAGGTGGTGAAAGACCTGTGACGGGCCCGGGCAAGGACTCGCGGTGGCCAGTGTGGACCACCGCGTGCGGTGGCGCCACCTGGCCGCCACCGTGCAGGGGGAAAAAGGGTAAACAGTGGAAGGGGAAGCAATGGAAGCCGAACTGAGCACCCTGCTCTGGTTTAAGAGCAGCGCGAGCGCCGTTGGCAACTGCGTCGAAGTGGCGCACTTGCCGAGCGGCGGCGTGGCCGTGCGTGACACCAAGGACCGGGGCAAAGCTGCTCACGTTTACACGCGTACCGAGTGGGAGGCGTTCTTGGTGGGGGCCAAGAACGGGGAGTTTGACCTTCCGCGTTAGTAGCTAGCTGATCCACCAGGCCCACGGCCTAGCGCGGAGGATGCCGCCTCCGCGTGCTCCTAGCCGGGGGGAGAGAAACGGCGGGCTCCCGCGTTAATGCGGGAGCCCGCCACCTCTACGTCTGGTCAGGCCGATTCGCCATCCTTGGCCCCGCTGATGAAATCATGCCACCTGCGGGCCGTGAATACCAGTGCCCGCCCGGCCGGGATCCGCGAGTCCCTGACGGTGATCTCGTGATTGCCGAGGCTGGCGACCTCAACGCAGTTGCCGCCAGTCGGGCCGCTGTAGCTGCTCTTGACCCAGCGCAGATCAGCTGATCGTGGCATAGGCTCGCTACTCATTGCGTGCCGCCTCCAATTCTCTGATGATGTTGTCGACAAACTCGGGTGACCGCTGCGGAAGGTGCGCCGTGAGGCTCATCCGCTCCATGGCGAGCATGTAGCGGTCCACCTCGATCTGCTTGTCCAGGTAGAGGGCGCTGGTCAGGTTCTCCACGTACACGACGTCCGGTAGCTCCCGGTCGGCGAAGCGGAGGATGCTGAAGCCAGTCGGTGCCGCGTGGCCACCGGCACCGTACGGGATGACCTGCAGGGTCAGGGCGCGGGTGCTGCACATGTCGCGCAGGTAGTGCAGCTGGTCGATCTGGGCGCGGACGCCGGCCAGCGGGCGGCGCAACGCCACCTCGTCCAGGATCACCCAGAGCTTCAGGTGTCCTTCCCGGAACCGGCGCTGGCGCTCCTTGCGCAAGACCACGTGCCGCTCGCGGTCCTCGATCGGGAAGTCCCCGAACGAGATGACGGCGGAGCTGTACGGCTCGGTCTGCAGCAGGCCGGGGATGAACTGCGGCTCGTACAGCCGGATCGACTGCGCCGCCTCCTCCATGCCAACGTAGGCCTGGAACCACTCGGGCAGGATGTCGTTGTACCGGTGCCACCACCCAGGGCGGTTGGCCTGCTCAGCGATGGTGAGCAGCTGCTCGCGCTCGGCCGGGCTCACTCCGTACAACGTCAGCAGGTCTAGGACGTCGATCTCGCGGATCGCGTTACGCCCCAGCTCGATGCGGCTGATCTTGGACTCAGACGCGCGGATCGAGGCCGCCGCCTGTCGTGCGGTGATCCCCTTGGACTCCCGCAGGCGGCGCAGGTGGGTGCCAAGGAGAATCCGCAGGACGGTCGGCCCGTCGGAAGGGTCAGGCACGATGGCCAACCTCCTCACGTACCTGTCTACAGGTCTAGGGATAAATGCCATCTGCAGTTTTCACGCAATTGCGTGAAGCGGCCGACGCCTGCGGGATGCTCGGCACGCTTGGTGTCTTCATGCAGGTAGAGTGTGTTCCGGTGGGCTTTCACCGGGATGTGCAGGTAGGGGTACTGATCCCATGATATCCCATTTGGGATATCATGGGAGCCATCAAACCCTTAGTTTACCGGTTTTTTTGCGGTTGTCGCGGGGGAACGCGACGGCAAGTTGGCCCGGACCGCCGAGATCGTCCCGCGCTCGCGACTGATCAGCTAAAAGCGCGCCCGCACGATGCTGCAAGCCCGGTCAGCCTGCGGCGGCCGATGTGCGGCTGACCTGCGAAGCGCCCGCGTCGGCCGGCCTTCTCGCTGGCTTCGGCCCGGCCGCGAGGCAGCGGGCCCGCGACCCCCGCCCGGACCCCGGCAGGCGGCGCGAGAGCACCGCCGGCGGCCCCCTCGCGAAAGCGCATCCCACGCAAGTGCGCGGACAAATGCCGCTCTGAGGGGGTCGCCGACAGCGGAAAGCAATTTCGTGGGCGCCACGCCGGGGCGGCCTGGAAGAGACATTCATGTCGGCCGACTGAATTGCTGACGGCGGTTTTACGTGATTATTCGCCGAGTGAATTCGCGGCGGGCCGAAAACAGAAAATGAATGAGTGATCCGGCCCGCGCGCCGGCGGCGTGGCCGCAGGCCAGGCGGCCTCCTATCATCGGAGCATGCGCTATCGATCTCTTGGCCACTCCGGCCTGCTTGTCTCCGTGGTCGGTCTCGGCTGCAACAACTTCGGCGGGCGGCTTGACGTCCAGCAGACCCGCGTGGTGGTCGACGCCGCCCTCGACGCAGGCATCACGCTGCTGGACACGGCGGACATCTACGGCGGGGAAGGCAGGTCCGAGCTCGCGCTTGGTGAGGTGCTCAAGGGACGCAGGCAGGAGGTGGTGCTGGCGACGAAGTTCGGCAACCAGACAAGCGACATGGGCTACGGTCCCGCCGCCGGCGCCAAGGGCGGTCGCCGCTACGTCAAGATCGCCGTCGAGAACTCCCTGCGCCGCCTGCGCACCGACTACATCGACCTGTACCAGTTGCACAGTCCCGACCCGGTCACGCCGATCGAGGAGACGATCGCGGCTCTCGACGAGCTGGTCAGCGAGGGCAAGGTCCGCTACATCGGCCACTCCAACCTGTCCGGCTGGCAGATCGCCGACGCCGCGCACAAGGCCGCCGCGTCCGGGCGGACCCCGTTTATCTCCGCCCAGAACCACTGGTCGCTGCTTGAGCGCGGCGCGCAGGCCGAGGTCGTCCCGGCCGCCAGGCACTTCGGTCTCGGCGTCCTGCCGTACTTCCCGCTGGCCAACGGCCTGCTCACCGGCAAGGTCCGCCGCGGCCAGCTGGCTGCGGCCGGGACCAGGCTGGCGGAGCCACGCCGCGCCGGGTACGTCACCGACGCCAAGCTCGACGTCGTGGAGTCCCTTGCCGCCTGGGGCACCGAGCGTGACGTCAGCCTGCTTGAGATCGCGATCGGCGGGCTGGCCGCCCAGCCGGGGTGCTCCTCGGTCATCGCGGGTGCGACCACCCCCGAGCAGGTCAAGGCGAACGCCACCGCCGGGGAATGGGTGCCAGGCCCGCAGGAGGTCGCCGAGATCGACGCGATCGCCCCGGCCCCGGCCGCCAGCCGGTAACGGTACCCCTGGGCCGGTGACGGCACGACCAGGCGACGGTGGCCGGCGCTAGCCGCCGGCCACCGCGCTCTGGTAGAGGCTCGCCACGTTCGAGCCGAAGACGATCGAGTACGACACCTGCGGAGTGTCGCCGCCCTGCTCGTAGCCGCCGATAACGCCGATCACGGTGCCACGGCCCGTGGCCGGGCTGACGTCGGCGAGGAACGGGCCGCCGCTCGTCCCGTCGGGATACCCGCCGCAGTCGAACTCCTGCTGCGCCGAGCCGTAGGCCTTCGTCCAGTTCACGCAGGACACCGGCTCGGCCGCGCCGTCCGGGTAGCCGATCACCGTGACGAGGTTGCGCTGGGAGGCGCCTGTCCGCAGCTGGTCCGCGCCGGTGAGGCTCTGCACGGAGGCCCCGTCCGGTGCCGGGGCAAGCTGAAGGAAGGCCACGTCGTCGTTGGGATCCTGGGCGGCCGTCCACCCGGCGTCGGTGTAGACGTGGGTCACCAGCCAGGTCCCGTAGGGTGCCTCGCCGTCGTGGTAGTCAGGGACAAAGACAGTGGGCGTGGTCCTGCCGGTCACGCAGTGCGCCGCCGTGACAGCTAGGTCGCCCGCCGGGCTGGAGACCACGCTGGCGGTGCAGAAGTGCCCGCCGCTGACGTTAAGGCCGGTCGTCGTGCCGGCCGCGGCGCCGGCCGGGAACAGTGCCCCGGCCGCCGCGACCCCGCCGAACGGCGTTGCCTGCGGCGCGCTGGCCGGCCCGCCCGCCGCAAGCTGGACGAAGGAGTCGTCGATGTGCCTGACGACGTCGCCCGCGGGAGCGCGGGCCGGGGTGGCCGCGGTGAGCAGCGCGACGGCGACCGCGACCACGGTGGAGATGACGAAGGCCAGGGGGCGTCGCCTCCCGGCCCGGCCGCGCGTGCCTGCCCGTGCCCGCACAAGGCGTGCGCGCAGCCTCATCCATTTCTCCGATCAGTCCGCTGAACAGGCTCAACAGCCAGCGATGATGCCTAATTGTGATCTAACTGGTGCAAATTTTCCAGAGAGAAACCTGAAGAATCTCTCTGACTGGTTAACACGGCGGGGGCTTGGCTCGTTTGCCGTGATGGCGTGACCTTGTGCACACTTGTCGCCGTGAAGGTCAACCCCGGGCGTGAGCTGGACCGGCGCATCGCCATGCTGGCCGTGCCCGCCCTCGGGTCGATCGCGGCCGAGCCGCTGTACAACCTGGCCGACACGGCCATCGTCGGGCACCTGGGCCGGGTGCCGCTCGACTCGCTGGCCATCGCGACCAGCGCGCTCGCGGTCGTCGCCTGGGTGTCGATCTTCCTCAGCACCGCCACCACCTCCACGGTCGCCCGCCTGGCCGCGGCCCCCGGTACCGCGAGCGCGGCGGGCCGCGTGGTGGCGGCGGCCTACGTGATCGCAGCGGGCTGGGGGATCCTGGTCGCCGGCCTGCTCGCCGTGGCGGCCCCGTGGGCGACCGGGGCCCTTGGCGCCCACGGGGCGGTGCAGGCCGGAGCGACCAGCTACCTGCGCATCTCTGCCATCGGGCTGCCGTTCCTCTACCTGTCCTACGCGGGCAACGGCCACCTCACCGGCCTGGCCAACGCGAGGACGCCGCTGCGGATCGCCGTCAGCGCCAACATCCTCAACGTCGGGGCCGAGGTGATGCTGGTCTCCGGCCTGCACGCCGGGCTGCCTGGCTCGGCCTGGGGGACCGTCGGCGCGCAGGTCGCGGCGGCCGCGTGGTACGCGCGTGCCTCCTGGCGACAGGATTCCAGGCCCCGCAGGCCCAGCCGGCCTGAGCTGGCCCGCCTGCTGCGGGACGGCCACCAGCTGTCCGTCCGCACGATCGCCCTCGGGCTTGTCCCGCTGGCCGCGACCGCGATCGTGGCCAGGCTCGGCCCCGTCCAGCTCGGCGGCTACCAGGTCGCCTACCGCCTGTGGTACATGCTGGCGCTGTGCCTTGACGCCCTGGCCGTGCCCGCCCAGGTCTACGTCAGTGCGAGCCTGGGCAGCGGCGATCACGAGGAGGCCCGCCGCATCGGCCGTCGCGTCCTGGTACTCGGGCTGGCCGCCGGGACGGCACTTGGCGTCATCACCGCGAGCCTGGCCCTGGCGGCCCCCCAGGCGTTCACGTCCGATCCGGCCATCCGCCACGCCGCCCTCATCGGCCTGCTGGCCTCGGCGCTCACCCAGCCGCTCGCGGCGCTTGCCTATGTCCTCGACGGCCTCATCCTCGGGATCGGCGACTACGCCGCCATGCGCGGTGCGATGATCGGCGCGATCATCGGCTTCGTCCCGCTCGCCGCCCTCACCGCCCGCTTTCACTGGCTGGGCCAGCCCGGCGTCTGGGCCGCGCTCGGCCTGTGGCTGGCCAGCCGGTCGGTGCTGCTTGGCCGCCGCTGGGCCCGTTCCTTTCCCCCGCGGCGGGCCCGCCTACGCTTACCACCATGAAAGCCGCCGTGTACAGGGAAACGGGGCCCGCCCGCGACGTCATCACCGTTGAGGATGTGGAGCGGCCGGCCCTGGGCCCGGGTGAGGTCCTGGTGCGGGTGCGCGCCTCCGGTGTCAACCCGACCGACTACAAGAGCCGCTCCGGGGCGACCGCCCGTCCCATCGACGGATTCCAGGTGCCGCATCAAGATGGCGCCGGCGTGATCGAGGCGGTCGGCGCGGGCGTCGACCCCGGGCGGGTCGGCCAGCGCGTGTGGCTGTGGCTGGCGGCGGCCGGGCGACGATGGGGCACCGCGGCGCACTACACCGCCATCCCGGCCCGGCAGGCGGTTCCGCTGCCCGACGATGCCTCCTTCGAGCTGGGCGCCTCGCTGGGCGTGCCGGCCATGACGGCGCGGCACTGCCTGCTGGCCGACGGGCCGATCACGGGCAAGACCGTCCTCGTGGCCGGCGGCGCGGGCGCGGTCGGGCACTACGCGATCGAGCTGGCCAAGTGGGCGGGCGCCCGCGTCATCACCACGGTGAGCGGGCCGCGGAAGGCGGACCTCGCCGCCCGGGCCGGGGCCGACCTGGTCGTCAACTACCAGCAGGCCGACGCGGCCGAGCGGATCAAGGCGTTCGCGCCGGCGGTGGACCGGGTGGTGGAGCTGGCGCTCGGCGCGAACCTCGCGCTTGACCTGGCTGTGGCCCACCCGGAGACCGTCGTGGTCACCTACGCCGCCGAGTCATCCAACCCGGTGCTGCCAGTGCGCGACTGCATGACCGCCAACGTGACGCTGCGGTTCGTCCTGCTGTACACGATCTCGCCCGCGGCGCTTGACGCCGCCGTCACCGACATCACGGCGGCCCTGCGCGCTGGCGCGCTGACCGAGCTCCCCGTGCACAAGTTCCCGCTCGAGGAGATCGCCGCCGCGCACGAGGCCGCCGAGTCTGGCGCGGTGGGCAAGGTCATCGTCGAGCCGTAATCCGATGGGCCAGGCCGCAGCCCGGTCAGCCTGGCCATCAACCCCGTCGGCTGGGCATGGTGAGCAGAGCGTCCCGCCCCTGGGCGGTGCTTACCGCGGCCGGCCGCCGCGACCCGGGGTACCCGACGAGCCGCCGAAGATCCGGACGCCCAGGCGCAACTGGCGCCCCGTCCCGTGGCAGCCGGGGCAGTTCAGCCCCGGGTGGTTGGGATAGATCAGGTCGTAGTGCCGCCTGCTTGTGTCGCACCGCTTGCACCTGATCGTTGGGTGGATGCGAAGCGACAGATAGTAACCGAGTGATACGAATACGACAATGAGCAATAGAACGGACATTTTGTTGCTCCCGTCAAGGAGTGACGGAAAGGCCTGAGGCGGCCTGGTGGGGGAGATTATAAGACAGGCGCATTCCGGGGCGCACGGATTTTACGAGACTTTAGATTTTTATCTCTGGCCATTGAGTAACGCCAGTTAATTCCCGGGACCTGCGTGTTTGCCGTTAACAAGGCGGACGCGGCGCACGATCGGCAATCCCGGAAATTACTTCTTTGCCGGCATTCGCCCGGGTAAGGAACCAGTCGGCCGCCAGAACAACGAAACGACTCTACCGGCCGCGCGGAAATGCCCAGCCGCAGGGCCGGGCCCGCTCGCCGTCGCGCGGGTCGGGCACGGGCACCGGACCGCGACGCGGCGCTCGGTAGGCTTGGGGGTCATGGAACAGCGGATTCTTGGGCAGACCGGACGGCCGGTCTCAGTGGTCGGACTCGGGACGTGGCAACTGGGCGCGGACTGGGGCAGCGTCAGCGAGGCGGACGCCCTCGCCGTGCTCGAGGCGGCGGCCGGGGCTGGGGTCACGTTCTTCGACACCGCCGACGTGTACGGCGACGGGCGCAGCGAGCAGGTCATCGGCCGGTTCCTGGCCGACAATCCGGGGGCGGGGATCCTGGTGGCGACCAAGATGGGCCGCCGCGTCGCGCAAGTGCCGGCGAACTACGTGCTTGATAACTTCCGCACCTGGACGGACCGGTCGCGGGCCAACCTCGGGACCGACCGGCTTGACCTGGTGCAGCTGCACTGCCCGCCGACGCCGGTGTACGCGACCGAGGCGGTCTTCGACGCGCTCGACACGCTGGTCGCCGAGGAGCGGATCGCCGCCTACGGGGTGAGCGTGGAGACCTGCGCCGAGGCCCTCGCGGCGCTGGCCCACCCCGGCGTCGCCTCCATCCAGATCATCCTCAACGCGTTCAGGCGCAAGCCGCTCGACGAGGTGCTGCCTGCCGCGGCCGCCGCCGGGGTCGGCATCATCGTCCGGGTGCCGCTCGCCTCCGGCCTGCTGTCGGGCCGGTACACGCTGGACACCGTCTTCTCAGCCGATGACCACCGCAGCTACAACCGGCATGGCGAGGCCTTCGACGTGGGCGAGACGTTCTCCGGCGTCGACTACGCGGCCGGCGTCCAGGCCGCCGCCGACTTCACCGCCATCGCGGCCGAGGAGTACCCGCACGCGACGGCCGCGCAGGCGGCCCTGCGCTGGGTGATACAGCAGCCCGGCGTGACCACCGTGATCCCCGGCGCGCGCAATCCGCAGCAGGCGCGGCAGAACTCAGCCGCCGCGGGCCTGCCGCCGTTGAGCGACGCGACCCTGGCGCGCATCGCGGAACTGTACGACAAGTACTTCCGCGCGCAGGTCCACAGCCGCTGGTAACTCGCGGGCCGCCGTCGCCGCGGTGGCGAGGCGGGGCACCTGGGTCAACGTGAGTACTTGCCGACGAGCAAGACGTGGAAGACACCACGGCTGAAGGGCCGCGATCTCAAGATTCAACGAGAATCCATCTGGATATCTGGGCGATCTTGGCCTCTAGCCTCCCAGCACGGTTCTTGTTACAGTCGATCCACGTTACTGGCCGGTTTCCTAAGACTTTGTCCTAGTACTACTCACCAGCGGCCCAAGGGACTTGGCGTGCGTACTGTGCGGGAGGATCGGCAGCGGCCGAGTGCGAGGATTCGCGCCGAGCGCGCCTTGCGCCTGCTGGCCCACCTGCGGTCGAATCCGCGCGCGCGGCTCGCCCTGCTCCTTATCGTGCTCGCCTTCTGCGGCTACGGCCTGGCCATCGAGTGGTCGGGGGTGCAGGTGGTCATTGACCGGCTGCACTGGTATGCGTTCGCTGGGTCGGTGGCCGCGGCTATGGCCGGGACCTGGGCCATGATGATGGCCTGGCGGGCGCTGCTCGCCGATCTCGGCTCGCCGCTGCCCGTCCTGGCCACGACCCGTATCTCGTTCGTCAGCCAGCTGGCCAAGTACGTGCCCGGCGCCGTCTGGTCGTTCGCTGGGCACGTGGAGCTCGGCTACGACAAGGGCGTGCCCCGGCTCCGCGGCGCCGCATCGGTCGTGATGTCGCTTGGGGTGGCCGTCGCCGTGGGGCTGGTGATCGCCGCTGCCGGGCTGCCGCTGGCCTCGGCCTCCGCCGCCCGGCACTACCTGTGGCTGCTGGCCACGATCCCGCTGCTCGTGGCTTGCCTGTGCCCGCCGGTCCTCGGGTGGCTCACTGACCGGCTCCTTGGCCTCATGCGGATGCAGCGGCTCGCGCGACGGCCGACCTGGCGTGGCCTGGCGGTAGCGGTCGGCTGGAGCGTGCTCGGCTGGTTTCTGCAGGGCCTGGGGGTATGGGTGCTGCTGGCCAGCGTGAGCGGCCGCGGCCTGCACGTGCTGCTGCTGGCCGTCGCCGGGTACGCGCTGGCATTCTCGGCCTCGCTGGTGCTCGTGGTCTTTCCCGGCGGTGTCGGGCCGCGTGAGGTGATCCTGATCGCCACGCTCGCCCCGGTACTTGACCGGCCGGCTGCGCTCGCGCTCGCGCTGGTCGTCCGCGTCGCGACGACGCTCTCCGACCTGGCCTGGGGTGGGATCGGCCTGCTCATCGGCCGGCGCGCGCTGGCTGCCGGGCCAGCCGTCGCGCTGGCCGTCACCGGGCCCACGCGGACGCCCGCCAGCCTCGGCCCCGGCCCCGGCCCCGGCGCCCAAGGGCTGTCATGATGGGGCAGGACAAGACGGTGGGCATGCGGCTGCCGGCTCCGGGGGACGGCCAGGTGACGCTCGCCCAGGTGGCACCGTCAGCGGCGCCGCCGGAGCTGGCCGCCGCGCCGCCGGCCTCATCCGGGCGGCACGTGGCGTTCATCGCGTGGCGGGATCTGGCTAACCCGCGGGCCGGCGGATCGGAGGTCCTGGTGGACCGGCTGGCGCGGGGGATGGTCGCCCGCGGGGACCGGGTGACGCTGCTGGCCGGCGGCCCCGCAGAAGCGCGCGACTATCGCGTGGTCAGGAACGGCGGCACCTACACGCAGTTCCCGCGGGTCCCGCTGGCCTACCTGCGGCACCTGCGTGACGCCCACCTGGTCGTCGAGGTGTGCAACGGGATGCCGTTCCTCACCCCGCTGTGGTGCCGGCGCCCGACCATCTGCCTTGTCAACCACATGCACACCGAGCTGTGGGGGCTGCGGTTCCCCGCTCCGGTCGCGGCGCTCGGACGGGCCTTCGAGAACCGGCTGATGCCGTGGGCGCACCGGGACAACCTGTTCCTGACCGTGTCCAACTCGACGGCCGACTCCCTGCGGGCGATCGGCGTCGGCGCGAACCGCATCCGGCAGATCTGCAACGGCGTGGTGCAGCCGGATCCGCCGACCCCGCGGTCGCCGCAGCCGATGTTCCTCTCCTTCGGCCGCCTGTGTGACTACAAGCGCGTTGACCTCCTGCTGAAGCTGTGGCAGCGGGTCCGGCCGGTCACCGGCGGCACCCTGGTGATCGCTGGAGATGGCCCGGAGCGGCCGCGGCTTGAGGCCATGGCCGGCCCGGGCGTGATCTTCACCGGCCGCGTCACGGAGGAGGAGAAGCACCGCCTGATGTGCGCCGCCTGGCTGCTGCTGCACCCGGCGCTCATCGAGGGCTGGGGAATCGTGGTCGCCGAGGCGGCCATCCGGGGCACCCCGGCCGTCGGCTTCGACGTTCCCGGGCTGCGCGATTCGGTCATCCATGGGGAGACCGGGCGACTGGTCGGCAGCGAGGGGGAGTTCGCGTCGGCCTGGGCGTCGCTCGCGCTCAACCACGATGCCAGGCAGGCCATGGGCGTGGCGGCGGCGCAGCGGGCGGAGCGGCTGCACTGGTCGCTGGCCGTCGAGGGCTTCGCGCGGGTCGCGGACGAGGCGCTGGAACGGGCCGCGGGGATGAGGGCAGGCCGGTGACCACCGCGACGCCGCGGAGCTCTCCTGGGCCCGCGAGAAGTGACGCGGGAAGAGACTGAGGGACTTGGGAACCGGGTGGCCTACTGGCTTCCCGGGCAAGCACGAACGATGACATCTGAAGGACGCTCATGACCCAACGAGGCCTGGCACGGTCGGTGCGCCTGTTCCGGCTGTTCCTGCGCGAGCAGACCGATCCCGGGCTGTTCTACGCCAGCCTGGCAGAAGATGCCGTGAGTCAGGTCGCCGCCTACGGCGAGCTGGGCGGGAAGACCGTGATCGACGTGGGTGGCGGTGCGGGCTACTTCACCGCGGCATTCCGGGCCGCCGGCGCGGACTGCTACCTCTTTGAGCCGGACCTGGACGAGCTGCTCAGCAGCGGCCCGGTCAGCGACGGCACGGTGAAGGATGGCGTCGTACTCGCCGACGGGTACTGGCTGCCGGTCCGCGATGGCTGCGCCGACATCTGCTTCTCATCCAACGTCCTTGAGCACGTCGCCGACCCGATCGGCCTGATCGGGGAGATGATCCGGGTCACCCGGCCCGGCGGGCTCATCTACCTATCGTTCACGAACTGGTACTCGCCGTGGGGCGGCCACGAGATGTCGCCCTGGCATTACCTCGGCTCGCGGTTCGCCGAGCGGCGCTACCGCGCCCGGCATGGCCACGCCCCCAAGCACCACGTCGGCGGCAACCTGTACCGCGTTCACATCGGTGAGACGCTCCGGATGGCCCGGTCGCTGCCCGGAGCGCAGATCGTCGATGCGCTGCCGCGCTACTATCCGCGCTGGTGCCGGTTCGTGGTCCGGATCCCCCTGCTGCGGGAGGTGCTGACCTGGAACCTCTTGCTGGTGCTGCGCCGGACAGCGTGAGCAGGGGACGCGGCGTGACCGAACACGGCCAGGACACCGGCTCAGCGGGAACGGCGACCGCTGCTGGCCAGGTGGCTGTCCCGGGCCGGGCCGACCTGATCCCGCGGCACCCAGGGTCCCGGCCGCCGCTGGTGATTGGCTGGCCCGCCGATCCCGACCGGCCCGGCAAGCCGGTGTCGCTGCGTGACCGCTGGTGCTTCCTCGGGGTCTTCCTGATCAGCCTGCTGGTGTTCATCAGTGCCGATACCGGCCGGATGGTCTACGACACCAAGCTGGGCGTGGACATCGACGCGGCGGGCTTCCTGGCCCGGTTGTGGCAGCTGTGGGATCCGCTGGAGTGGTTCGGCACGCTGCAGAACCAGTACATCGGCTACGCCATCCCCATGGCGCCGTTCTACCTGCTCGGCCAGCTCGCGCGCATTCCGG
>Ga0335072_10010647_pt1 | contig 13217 bp, 10 predicted proteins | sample Lox_Sample_21_FD_206725 | JGI IMG/M metagenome (GOLD analysis project Ga0335072, IMG submission 206725) | Soil microbial communities from Loxahatchee National Wildlife Refuge, Florida, United States - Lox_Sample_2.1 | ecosystem: Environmental > Terrestrial > Soil > Wetlands | place: USA...
CGATGTACAGCCTGCGATCGTCCGCGATCGCATACTTGGCATGTTCAACTCTTGCGTAGGGAATGAAACCCTCGGGTGCCTCGGGCAGATGGCTGAATTTCACCGTGATATTCGGCAGGACAGCAAGGCTTTTCAGGTAGGCCTGCATCGGTTCGTTGAGCGCCCAGTCGGCGACGATGACATGCACCTGGACACCGCGGGCCTCGGCATTCCGCAGGGCGCTGTCGATCTCCGGCCACCAGCCCTTTGGGCCATAATGGCGGATCGCCGAGAAGGTCATGACCTGAATGCGTAGTTCGTGCTGGCTGGCGTTGATCATTCGTACCAGCGCCGGCTCTTCGGAAGTGACCCATGCGGGCATCAAAGACGGTGGACTGAAGGCGGGGAAAGCGATCAGAGGTTCGCCACTCTTCGCGTCGAGCAAAACGGAGTCTTCGGCCGTTGCCGGAGCAAAATCCGGCGCTTTCAAGGCTGCTACGGCGGCCTTCGGCAGATCGGGTTGCCCGGCAATCTCCCAGTCGAAATCAAAGGCTGCGGCGAAGGTTTGCGCAAAGCGCGCGTTCCGGATGCGTGCCCCGATCTCGTGAATCTGTTCGAGCGCCCGCCAGTCCCAGTTCTGGCTGCCGACGAAGACACTCTCGTCATCGACGACCATATACTTGGCGTGCAGCACGCCACCGGTCAGGGTATCGACCGGCAGGACGCGCACCTCAATGCCTGGCGCCTTGCGCAGCCGATCGATGTCTGCGTGGTCCGTCTTCAGGAAGCTCTGGTCGACCAGAATACGAACCTTGATCCCGGCGCCCGCCCGCTCCACGATTGAATCGAGCACTGGCGAGAGTGCGCTCCCGGGTTTGTTCGAAAAGTAAAACGCGGCGATGTCGATCGAGTGCTTTGCGCCGCGGATCATGTCGAGCCAGACAGATTGGGTGCGCAGGACGCCGGGCTCCCCGTAGATCGTTTTCTCGGGAACACTCTCGACGATCTGAAACTCCTGAGCGGAGATGGCCGGTGGATCCTGGGCCCGGGCTACGAGTGCCCCAGCCGTGAGGACTCCCATCGAAAAAAGCAACAATCGCCGATACATTGATTTCCCTGAATTCGTGACTCTGGAGTTGTGAAATCTTGACGCACGACTGAATCTGTTACTACTACTAACGACGTCATAGTAGCGTTAATATGACCCCGGCAAATGAACGCAGTTCAATTCGGGGGATGCACAGGAGGTTTGGATTGCATTTTGTCCCAAAGAAGCAGGTCCTCGTAACCACGGCGCAGATGCGTCGCGGCCATCCTGTTGTCCGGTCCATCTTCGAAGTGGGTCCGGCCGCGTTCGCTTTGCCGGCAATCCTGATGCTCGCGCTGCTCGCGTTGACCTGCACCGGATCCGCGGCGCAGAGCGCTGGAGCGAATGATCCTGCGGCTAGCGTGAATCCGTTTGTCGGCACCGGCCGGGGGCCTGCACCTGATGTCGACAGCAGCAACGAGAATTTGTTTCCCGGCGCGACGGTTCCGTTCGGCATGGTCCAGCTGAGTCCGGATACGGAAAGTCATGGATACGGGTATCACTATTTCCAGAACACGATCCAGGGCTTCAGCATGACGCATATGAGCGGGGTAGGGTGCGCGAATGAGGGCGAGGTCTTTTTTACACCGACCACCGGACCTGTGGCAACACAGGTGAAGGATTTCGAATCGCCCTACTCCCATGATCGGGAGGCGGCATCCCCGGGCTATTATCGCGTCCATCTGACGCGATGGGATGTTGATGCCGAACTCACAGCTACGGAGCGAAGCGGCGCGGCAAATTTTGTCTTTCCCGCCGGCCAGATGGCGAACATTCTTGTTCCCATCAGTCACACCCTGAACCACACGATGGCCGCATCGGTGCAAGTGGTTGGCGACCGCCGGATCGAAGGCTATGTGGTGAACCAGGCGTTTTGCGGCAGCAAGCAAACCTATAAAGTCTACTTCGTTATGACGTTCAGTCGGCCGTTTTCGAGCTTCGGTACGTGGAGCGGCAATCAGGCCGTACAAGCGGACCATCGCTCAGAGACGCAGACCAGCGAGGGACAATGGGTCGGCGCGTATGTCACCTGGCCGGCTGCCGCTCATGCGCAGACCATCACGACGAAGGTCAGTATCTCCTATGTGGACCTGAGGGGTGCAGAAAACAACCTTCGTGCTGAGGCTGGCGGGAAGGATTTCGAGCAATTGCACCAGGGGGCGATCTCTGCCTGGAACAGAGCGCTCAGCGTCATCGACGTCTCTGGAGGCACGCCGCGAGAGCGCAAGGTGTTTTACACCGCCCTCTATCACTGTCTGATGATGCCGGCAGTCCTGAGTGACACCGACGGACGGTATCTGGGCTTTGACGATCAGATTCATCGGATCGCCGCCGGACATTTGCTTTACGGCAACTATTCAGGGTGGGATATCTATCGCAGCGAGATGCCGCTACTGGCGCTCATTGAGCCGCAGCGGATGGAGGACATGGCTCAGTCCATCATCCTGATGTACCAGCAGGGCGGATGGATCGATCGCTGGCCGCAGATTAACCGCTACACCAATGTGATGGCCGGTAGTCCTCTCACCACGGTGCTTTCGATGGACTGGCTCGATGGTCTGCGCGGGTTTGACATCCAGAGCGGCTGGCAGGGGATGTTGCTGGATGCTACCCAGGCTCCGCCGGCGGGCAAGCCCTACATGGGCGAAGCGGGCACTGACTGGATTAACCGGATCCATTACGTCCCGAACGACAAGATCGACTATGGCTCGGTCTCTCAGCTTCAGGAAGATGGCGTCGCCTATGCCTCACTCTACCGGCTGGCGAAGGCGCTCGGGAAAACCGATGACGCGAAGACTCTTTACGAGCGCGCGCTTTACTACCGCAACGTCTTCGATCACGAGGACCGCTTCTTCCGCCCGCGCAATGCGGATGGCCAGTGGGTGGAACCCTTCGATCCTTCGCAGAGCGATCATGGCTTTATTGAAGGCTCGGGCTGGCACTATCAGTGGCTGGCTCCGTGGGATCTCTCCTGGCTTGTTCAGGCAGTTGGCCCCGACCTTTTCAACAGCCGCCTGAACGAGTTCTTCAGCTACAAGACACCGGGATGGTATGGGCAGTATTACAACCCCTACAATGAGACCGATCTTGAGGCTCCGTTTGAGTTCAACTTCTCCGGGGAGCCATGGATGAGCCAGCGCGTGGTTCGGCGCGTTCTCGCCGAAAACTATGCGGATACGCCGGATGGCATACCGGGCAATGACGACTGTGGCGAGATGTCTTCCTGGGCGGTGTTGAGCATGATGGGCGTCTATACCGTCGATCCGGCCAGCCTGTCCTGGGAACTGGTGAGTCCGGTCTTTCCCAGGATCACCGTTCACCTGCAGGCCCCCTACGCCGGCAAGACATTCACCGTCGAAACTTCAACGAATCCCGATTCCAACCCTTACATCCAGGATGTCGAGTTGAACGGACACCCACATGCCCACAACTGGATCTCGTTCCGGGATATGACAAACGGGGGAGTCTTACATTTTGCGCTCGGCTCCACTCCGAACCGCTCATGGGGTACGGCGGCAGAGGATGCGCCTCCGTCGTCGAGCCAGGACGAGCCGTGAACGAAGAGATAAGCGGTCCAGGCGAGTGTCAACTCGCACTCTCGAACGACTGCGGTTGTCTGCTGAGCGCTGGACCTGCTAAACGGAAATGGGCAGCCGTCCCAGCTTCGTCCACCTGATGAACGCGAGATACGCGAAGAAGAAGCCGGCGCAGCAGGCGATTCCAAACCGGCGAATGTCGCAATTGTCGCCGAAATGCACCACCCACGGATCGAGCCAAATCGACCTGGCAACTGTGCCCCGCGAATGGAGGGAGGGCGGGTTGAGTTGGAGGACAATTCTCTAATCGTCATGCTAATGCTCTCATGTTATCGTTAGATGATGACCAAGACAAACCAGAATCCTTCTATGATCGGCGATGTCAGTCGCACAGAGGCGAAAAGGGGCCTCCGGGCCGCGGCAGACTTCGTTGGCATCGGATTGTCGGTGCTCTGCTTGGTTCACTGTCTGGCCCTTCCGGTGCTGATCGCCTTTGCGCCCGCGATCCTTCACGGGCTGCCGGGGGACGACGTCACGCACCGCGCTCTTGCGGTAGCGATTGGACTTGTGGGTTTCCTCGCCTTCCGTTCCGGATACAAGGTGCACGGCAGGCGGTGGGTGCTTGCAGCTTTCATAACAGGGCTGCTACTGGTTTCCACAGCTGCGATCCTCGGAGGAGCCGTGCTCAGGGGTTACGGCGAGGCTGCCATGACCGTCTGCGGCGGGCTTCTGCTGGTCAGTGCTCATCTCGTCAACCACAGCTTCTGTCGATCCTGTGCTGCCCGGGCCCGCGGCGAGAGCTGCCCCTCTGGCTGTGAAAACGTCATCCCAGACTCTTATGCCCATTGCGATTCCGTTTGAGCGCAAGCCAGTTCAACTGACTAGAACGCGTCGGTGAACCTCGCTGCTCAAGTCTGCGTTCTGGTGCGTTATTGACTTTGCCGAGGTTTAATTGAGAATCTATTATTGTCAACGATGGAGAGGCGCAATACAAAACAGAAAGCGGCGATTCGTGAGGCGTTCCTCGATACAAACAGGCCGTTGTCTCCGGATGAGGCTCTGGAAGCCGCCCGGCTCCGTCATCGCAGCCTCGGAATCGCCACGGTCTATCGGAACATTCAGAATCTCGTTGAAAAGAAATGGCTGCAACCGGTAGAGATTCCCGGTGAGGCAACCCGCTACGAGGTTGCGGGCAAGGCCCATCACGATCATTTCCATTGCGATAAGTGCGGCAAAGTTTTTGACCTTGAGGGATGCATGGCGCCGGTAGCGCCGAAGCTTCCAAAGGGCTTCCGGGCGACCGGGCATGAGTTATTCCTCTATGGCACCTGCGCGGACTGTGTTCCCGGCGCCAATCGTGCCCATGCGTGAAAGGCGAACGACAATCAAGCCGACCGCATGCGTCCAACTGCTTTGGTCTTGCCGAAGCTAATCTGCCCTGGAATATTGGGCTCCTGTGTCGGTCCAGGATTCCGCATCCCGGTCATGAATCGGAATCTGTCGGGGCAGACCTGCCGTCCAGCGTTGAACCGGAGAAGCGGAGAACTCTGGCGCTGTTGGCGACGACAGCAAATACGGCGATGCTTTGCGCCAGAGCTCCCGCAAGCGGGTTCAGGATGCCTCCGGCTGCGAGAGCGATCAGGATGACCGCAAGCCCAAAGGCCAGCCAGACGTTTTGCCCGATCACCTGACGGGTGAGATCCGCCAGGCCGATCAATCTGGGGAGCCGGCTGAGATCGGCTCCCAGTAGCGCGACGTCGGCTCCGCCCAGTGCGACTTCATTCAGTTCCGCTCCAACCGCCACACCCACGTCCGCTCCCTTGAGAGCCGGCGCATCGTTGACTCCGTCTCCTACCATCATGACGACATGACCAGCCGCCTGTTCTGCCCGCACGACATCGAGCTTTTGAGCGGGCAAAACCTCGGCGACGACCGCATCCACGCCGAGAGCCCGCCCTACCTCATGGGCGGCAGCAACGCGGTCGCCGGTTAGGAGTATGAGGCGGCCGATCCCAAGCGATCTCATCGCGGCAAGCGCCTCATGCGCCTCTTTTCGTTGTATGTCGTGCAGCACCAGACTCCCAAGGTATCGGCCGTCGCAGGCGACCCGCACGTTCGAAGCACCCTCGTCGTTCTGAATGCCAGTGTCGATGCCGAACTCCGCGAGCAGGGCGCGACTCCCAAGAACAGCCCGATGTCCGTCCACCGTTGCAGTGACACCGAGGCCCGGTATTTCCACCAGATCCTGCGGCGGCTTGCTCGCGATCCCGCGCGCTAACGCCGCAGCAACTACCGCGCGCGAGACGGGATGCAAAGAGCCAAATCCGCATGGGGCCGCTACTTCCAGCAGCCGTTCGTTGCTCGTGCCCTCCACAGGCCGGATCTGTGTCACCACCGGAGCGCCGACGGTGACGGTTCCCGTCTTGTCGAGAATCAGCGTGTCGACTTCCGTCGCGCGTTCCAGGAAATCCGCACTCTTGATGAGGATGCGCATGCGCGTGGCTACCGTCAGCGCTGCGACCATTGCAGCGGGTCCGGCCACGACCAGCGCGGTCGGAGTAGCGACCACCAGGACGGCGATAGCACGGGAAAGGTCGTTGGTGAAGAACAATGTGGTGGCGGCGATCGTAATCACCAGAGGCAGCCACAATCCGGCGCGACGCTCGAAGAGACGAAGCAGTGGGAGAGAGGTACGCTCCACCTCAGCCAGAAGCTGCACGACCCGACCAAGCACGGTGTCGGCGCCAGCACCCCGCACAGAGATCCTGAGTAGCCCATCCAGTGCTACCGTTCCGGCGAAGACCGGACTCCCAGGCCCCACATCCTCATACACCGACTCTCCCGTGATGGCGGACTGATCGACAGCGGCCCGTCCTTCGAGCACCGTACCATCCACGGCGATTCTCTCGCCGGGGCGAACGAGGATCTCCTCACCGGGCGCAAGTTGATCCGGATCGACTTTTTCTTCCTGGCCGTTGCGCCATCGCACCGCCTGCCGTGCACGCAGCGCCCGAATTCCGTCTATGGCGGCGCGCGCGCCGAGCGAGCTTCGTTCTTCGAAGAGACGACCGAGCTCCAGGAAGAGTGGTATCAGCGTCGCTGTCACGAACTGGCCGCGCGATGCTGCTGCCAGCACGGCGATGGCGACCAGTTGATCGGTGGCTCGGCGCGTGTCCCCCGTAACGATTCCGCGGATTCCGGAGATCAGCGTGGGAATGCCGACCACCGCGGCTGCGATACCGCGGCAGAGTTCTCCGATCTGCCACTGTGCTGGCTCAAGGCGGATCAGCAATGTTCCCAGGCCGAGCAGTCCAACACCAACCAGCCCGGTGCCGAGCCGCGCACTGATGCGCCGCCGTTCCTCGGGTTCGAGATCGCCCGGGAGGCTTGTCTCTTCTACTGGTATGGCATTGATGGCGGAACTGCTCAACGGGTTCCATCCTCGGAATCCGCTCCACTTCCTGTTCCGCTGCTTGTCTGTTTGCCCGGCACGGTGATCCGGTAGCCGTGATACTTGCCACCCGCGGGCGGTGGAATCCAGCGAACCGAACCCGCGGCGCTGATTGCTTTGTCCACCGCGTCGCGGTAAAGGCGCTCGCGAACGACCCCAGGGTTTGACCGGTATTCGGCATCGAGCGCCCGAAAGGCAGCGGCCCCTCCCGTGGCAGTGGCCAGAACTGAGTCAGCATCGGCGCGGGCAGACTGCACCAGCTGATTGGCATCGGCCTTTGCTTTGGGAATGGCGCTCTCGGCATAAGCCTTTGCCTGGTTCTGCTGGGTCTCCGCATCAATGAAGGCACTCTGCACGGCGTCGAAGTCGCCGGCCAACGCCGCCGGTGGTGCAAGACGGATGAGCTCAAGCGACGAGAGTTCAAGACCAGCATGGGCCGCGTCCAGTCCGGCTTGAGCGCGGCGCGTGACCGCCATCAGGAGTGTTGTGCGTCCATCTGAGAGCACCCGATCGACCGTCATCTCGCCCAGCGAGCGCACCATCGCGGAGGTGACCTCCACGCGGAGGATGTCCTCGGCTTTTGGGCCGTAGAATGCCCATTCCGCCGGGTCTCGCACCCGGTAGCGGGCGACCACACTGGCCTGAACGATATTCTGGTCGCCGGTCAGGGCATACCCCTGTGTCAAGGGATCGAGCGTGGAATCGTTCTCATCAGCGGATTGATTCGATCCCACGCCCGGCGCGAGGGTGGTGACGGGAACTTCCCACACATGTTTGATCTGGACGCGGACTACCTGGTCAATCGGGCGCGGGAAGGCAAAGAGGAGGCCCGGTCCATGCTGTTGCAGCGCCGGTGTCGCGCCCACTAAGCGGCCCCAGCGCAGGACGACCGCGACCTCGTCCTGCCTGACGACGGTAATTCCGGAAACGGCGTACAAGAAGGCCATGGCGGCAATCCACCAGTGCATATGCTGCCAAGCCCAGTCGAACAGCCGACCAAGCGGCTCCGCAAGCCGCCGGATCTCAGAGGGTGGGCCGAGCTGCCTCATTTATGCCCTTTGTTTTCGAGGAGCGAGAACGGCTCGGAGTCGGTGCGAAGGATCAGCGAAGTGTTGCCAGTCACGAGCTTATCGAGGGAATCGAGGGAGCGCGTGTACCGGTAGAGTTCCGGATCGATGCGATGAGCGTCAGCATAGGTCTTTGCGACCCGCGCCGCGGACTCGCCGCGGATGCGCGCTTCCTCCTCAGTGCCTTTTGCCCGAATCTGCGCTGCTTCAAGCTCGGCGTCGGAATGGATTTTGCTCGCCGCCTGCTCTCCCTCCGCCTGGTACCGGGCAGCGAACTGCCGCCGCTCGGCGCGCATCTGGTCGAAGACCGCCGTGACATTCTCCTCCGGCAGTGCGATGCGCTCGAGCCGAATCTGCTCGATGTCTACCCCATAACTGTGCAGTGCCAGCGGCGCGGTCGACGCCAGAAGTTCCGACTCGATCTGATCCACCTGGAGATCACCCGGGTTCGTGGACACCAGCGCCGACAGCTCGTGTTCGCCGAGGGTTCCGATTGCGGCATTGGTCAATAACCCATCGAGCTTACTCTCGGCCCCGGACTCGCTGCCGATCGCCTGGGCGAAGGTCAGGGCATCGCCGACGCGCCAGACCACGAAGGTGCGCGCGATGATGTTTTTCTTGTCCCGGGTCAGCATCTCCGTCTGCCCGGTCTCGTAGATTCGTCTCCGCATGTCGAGGGAGATCGTTCCGTCGACGGGCCAGGGGAGCTTCCAGTGCAGGCCCGGCCGGGTCGCCGCGCGGAGCGGACGTCCAAAGCGTGTGATGAGCACGGCCTGCCCCTCTTTCACCACCACCGTCGTCGCGCTAAAGAAGATCGCGACCAACGCCAGTGTCCCGATCGCCGCCCGCAGCCAGCGTTGTGTTCTCAGGGTGTCTGCCATATCTCACCTTCATCCCGCAAAAAGCGTGCGTCCAGAACCGTGTACGAATGCCCGGGAAGATCCTTCTCCAGCGTCTCCAGACGCCGGCGAAAGAGGTACTCGCCCGGCGCCGCTCGATACTGCGACTCCAGAGTGCGAAAGCTCCATGCCTGGCCAGCCGCCAGGGCAAGAGCCTGGGCGCCTTCCGCACGCGCAGCGTTTTCACCCGTGATCACGGCGGACTCGGCGGCCGGAACCGTCTGATTGCGGAAGACCTGAGCGTCAATGGCGGCCGTCGCTGCGTCGAGCTGCGCAGAAACCACCGCCTCATAGGCAGAAGCCACGGGCACTGGAGGATGCAGGCCGCTGACGGTGAAAGCCAGAATATGCACCCCCAGTCCAAGACTGTCGGCTTCCTTCTGCACCATAGCCCGCATCCTCGCCGCCAAGGCGGAAATGTTCTGCGAGACGGCCTCGGAGAGGGTGAGGTTCACGGTGGAACGCATCACCGCCCGATAGGCGATGGCACGGAGCGCATCGGCCGGATTCTGGCAGTTATAACGCCAGGCATGGGCATCGACGATCCGGTACTGCACGGCTGCGTCCACAGTGATAAGGTCCCGTCCGTTGCCGAGCACCAGCGTGAACTCGTTGGGGGCGTGCTCGACGGCCCATAGTACGTTCTCCGGCCCCTCCCCTTCTTCGCCCTCGTGACCGACCTGTACCGTCTCGACCCGTTCAACGGGGATCCGAAAGACCCGGTCGACCGGCCAGGGCCAATGCAGGTGCAGTCCGGGAGCGAGAGGCGGGCCTGCCAGCGGTACACCCAGCCGCTCGACCAGTCCCTGCTCATCCACGCCAACCACCGTTACTGAGGTAGAGAGCGAGCCTGCCAGACAGAGACAGATCAGCAGCGGTTCCAGGGCGCGGCGCACGACGGTCAGCGCCCAGGTGGAGCGCAAATCGATTCCAAGCTGCTGCTCCGCCGCATCGAGGGCGCCGGCCAGGATATTCGGCCTTCTTCCCAGAACGGAGAGCAGACCGAAGTCAATTGGAAACGTCTTCCTGTCTGTATTTTTCGATGCCCCCGCGCGAAGAAGGCTGTAGCAGAGCGCGGCATTGAACAGCAGGATGGCGAAGTAGAGAGCCTGAAAGATGGATTCAAGACGCGCCCATGCGAAAGCAACCGAAAGGGCCACGAACACCAGGATCCACACGATGACACGGGCTCCGCGACAGAGGCCGACGCTCTCGGGAAAGATTGCAGGGTCGATCTCCGCGAGATAGCGTGCCGCGACAGCGGCGAGGCCTGCGCCGGCAAGGGAGAGTGCCGTTGCGACGATGGCCATTCGCAGTGACGGCGCGTCCACGAGGACACCCTGCATCAGCAGGAAGACGACGGCCACGCCCCCCGCAATGGCAGTGCCGCGGCCCACGTCGATGTCGGCGTCATCGAGCCATCGCCAGAGGCGCACAATGTCGCGCTTCCGGGGCGCAAGCAGGGGAGACCCTCCCGAAGGCGGGGGTTCGGGAGCACAATTTGCTTCTTCTAAATCTTCCCCGGGTACGTTCGCCGATTCCGTGCCTTCCCCCTGCAGAGATTTTCTGCGCGCAGACTGAGCCTTCAGGACGCCTGCGAGGGCGCCGACCGCGAGTTCCAGAGTAATAGCGGCTGCGAGCATCGCAGAGTTCGCCAGCTCGATGCCTCCCACAAAGGCAACCGTCATTCCGAGGATCGACGCGGCAAGAAGAACCCGGGAGACTGCCCGGTAGGGGTCCTGAACGGCATTACCTTCCTGACGCAGGGGCATACGATCCTTCCTCGACCGGTCATGGAGAGGTTTAGTCCCATATCCGGATGGGCGGTCAAAAGCCGCAAAGAGATTCCTGAACTCACTATACATATTTAATGCTACTGGATTCCTGGTTGCGGAAGCGGATCCCAGCCCGAACACGGGCTGAGGCAGCGGCTTCTGCAAAGAGGCCGGCGCTATGCAGCCTAGCCGCCAGGTTTTCGATTCCGGGCATGAGTTCTTCCAGCATGGAATGCCGTGCGGATCATGTGCCTCACGCCCCCACATTCGCACGCATGAGAGGCCACGAGCCCCGCTCGCGATCCCCTGTGCCAGGTCAAGCTGCTACTCCACCTTCTTGCGTCAATATCGGGAGATCGATAGCATCAGATTATGAAAGGGTCGATTCGCCAGCCCGAAAAGCCGATCGCGGCGGCGCTGTGTGTTCTGCTGACTCTTTTCATGACGGTGGAGGCCGGCCACAGTCACCCACCGTCGCACGCATTCAATCATTCTTTCTGCGTCTGGTGTTTTACGGCGCATACCGCAACAGTTCCCGCCACCGCTGTTCTGCCGCGCTCCTCAGATTTCGCCCGGGAATCAGTTGTACCGCCGAAGGTGCGCGAACGTTCGCTGCTCCTGATTCGTCTTGAACCGGTCCGCCCCCCGCCATTCCACAAACGAAAGGAAAGATCGTAATGAAGTCTCGCACCCCGATCGCGACAAGAAATACACGACAAAAGGACGCGATTCGCGCAGCTTTTGTCGAGACGGATCGCCCCCTCTCTCCCGACGAGGTACTCTCCTACGCAAAGCGCAGCGTAGACGATCTCAGCATTGCAACTGTCTATCGCAACCTGAAGACGATGGCGGAAGAGGGCTGGCTGGCGACCGTTCAGCTGCCCGGCGAATCTGCCCGATATGAGCTCTCCGGAAAGGCGCACCATCATCACTTCCTCTGCAACGACTGTCGAAAGGTATACGAGCTCGAGGGATGCGTTCCCGCGATCAAACCCAGGCTGCCGCGTGGTTTCCGCGTCGTCGGCCACGACCTTGTCCTTCATGGCATCTGCGCTGCTTGTGTCCCCAGGCATGCGTAACGCAGCCGAACGGCTGCTATTTGGGCGCGTTGCCGGAATAGAGCGGCATTTCACCTGGGATCCTGGTATGCAGGCGATAGATGCTGGTTGAAGCGGTGATGTAGAGGGTGCGGCCGTCTTCGGCGAAGCCCAAATTGGCTGCAACTTCAGGCAGCCTGATCTGGCCGAGGATCCTGCCCGCGGGTGTGACGATACGAATGCCACCCGGACCGGTCGTCCAGACGTTCCCCGCCATATCGACCTTCAATCCATCTGGAATGCCCGCTCCGCCGGAATGATTGGGATATGAGATCAGGACATGAGCGTTCGACAGATGGCCGTTCTCTCCGACGTCATATGCCTCTACAAACATCTTTGGACCGCTGTTGGACACATAGAGAATTTTGCCATTGGGCGAGAAACCGATGCCGTTCGGGAGTGTCAGGTTGGTGATTGCCGGCGTGAGCTTGCCGTCAGCGTAGCGAAAGACGGCGTTGAAGGGCAGCTGCTTGTCCGGAGACTTGTTCATTCCTTCCAGGCCATAGGGTGGATCGGTAAACCATAACGAGCCGTCCGGTGCGAAGACGATGTCATTCGGACTATTCAGCTTCCTGCCGTGCCACGAGTCGAAGACCACGGTTTCGTGCATCTGGTCGTCGAGGCGCACGACCTTGCGGCCGCCCTGCAGGCACACCAGCACCGTGCCATCTTTGTCGGGGGCCATGCCGTCCGAACCCTGATCGAGCCCCGGCATCTTGTCCCTCACGCCGCCGGAGTTGTCCAGCAGCAACTCCACTTTGCCGTCCGATGTGACGGCCCGCAGCTTGTCGCCACGAACGTCGGAAAACCAGAGCCGGCCCTCCCGCCACATCGGCCCTTCGGTAAAGGTAAATCCGGTTGCGACGCGTTCGATCTTCGTTCCCGGCGCGACGACGGCATCGAGGCCCGGGTCGAGGCGAATAATCGACATCTCCGGCTGGCCTGATTTCACAGGCTGGGAGGCAAACAGGGTTGGCACGGAAGCTGCTATGAGGACAGCGACGGAGGGTGCGAGCGGCTGGAATCGTCTCATGGAGTCCAAAGGGTAATTGTGTATTGTACGAGCTGAAACACGCTTTCACCTTGCAAAGCTGCTTAGTGGAGGGCTCGCGCGACAGCCGCAAAGAATGCAGTGTCGTCGAGCACGGTCGAGCCAGTCGGCTTTGGACGGGCACTCAGCACGACAATCACAAGCTTCTGCGAAGGATTGATATAGAGGTGCTGGCCGAAGATGCCGCGCGCCTCGAACGCGCCTGCGTGGATGGGATCGCCCGGGGGCATGGGCCACCACAGATAGCCATAATCGACAGATTTGCCCCCAATGC
>Ga0335072_10010649_pt1 | contig 13215 bp, 9 predicted proteins | sample Lox_Sample_21_FD_206725 | JGI IMG/M metagenome (GOLD analysis project Ga0335072, IMG submission 206725) | Soil microbial communities from Loxahatchee National Wildlife Refuge, Florida, United States - Lox_Sample_2.1 | ecosystem: Environmental > Terrestrial > Soil > Wetlands | place: USA: Florida...
TCGCGCCCCGGCGGCCCGCGATTGTGGCCGCCAACCTCGCCGACCGCGCCCGGCAGGTTCAGGACACCCAGCGAGAACGGCCAGCGGCGCTGCAGCCACCTGGCCACACCGGCCTGCTAACGCTGGCGCAGGCGATTAACCAGACGCTAGCTGACGAGTTGGCTGATCGACCCGGCATGATCGTCTTCGGCGAGGACGTCGCGCGCAAGGGGGGCGTCTACGGAGTCACCAGGGGGTTGCTGCGGGCGTTCGGGCCCGGCCGCGTCTTCGACTCGCCGCTGGACGAGCAGTCCATCCTTGGCCTCGCGCTCGGCGCCGGCCTGGCGGGACTGCTACCGGTGCCAGAGATTCAGTACGTGGCCTACCTGCACAACGCCGCCGATCAGATCCGCGGCGAGGCAGCCACGCTGTCGTTCTTCTCCCGCGCCCAGTACCGCAACCCGATGGTGGTGCGGATCGCTGGCCTGGCTTACCAGGAGGGATTCGGCGGGCACTTCCACAACGACAACGGACTCGCCGCCCTGCGCGACATCCCTGGCCTGATCGTGGCCTGCCCGGCGCGGCCCGACGACGCCGCCGCGATGCTGCGGACTTGCCTGGCCGCGGCCGAACTCGACGGCAGCGTGAGCATCTTCCTGGAGCCGATCGCCCTGTACCACCACCGGGACCTGTACGAACCGGGCGACGGCGGCTGGCTGGCCGCCTGCGAGCCGCCCGAGCGCCAGGCGGTCAGCCACGTCCAGGTGGGTCGCGGCCGACTGTACGGCAACGGTAAGGACCTCACGATCATTTCCTTCGGGAACGGGCTACGGCTCAGCTTGCGGGCGGCTCGCACGCTCGCGGCAGAAGGGCTGAACTGCCGCGTCCTCGATCTCCGCTGGCTCGCGCCGCTGCCGTTCGAGGACCTGCTCCGCGCGGCCGCGGCGACTGGCACTGTGCTCATCGCAGACGAGACCAGGCGGACCGGTGGCGTCTCCGAGGGCGTCATCACCACTCTGGTCGACGCGGGATTCACCGGTCGTATTGCCAGGGTCGCCAGCCACGACAGCTTCGTGCCTCTCGGTGACGCGGCAGGCGCAGTATTGCTATCGGAGGCCGCCATCGAGGATGCGGCCCGCGACCTCTTTCGTTAGCCCACCCGCCCGAGCCCTCAGCCCACCCGCCCGAGCCCTCAGCCCACCCGCCCGAGCCCTCAGCCCACCCGCCCGAGCCCTCAGCCCACCCTCCCGAGCCCGTAGAGCAACCCGGGGCGCAACACCTCCTGCCGCGCGTTATTGTCACAGCCATGAGCCATATTGCTGCCCCGACTGGCGGACCGTCCCTTCCCCAGCGCCGTCACCTGGCCACCGAGATTCCCGGCCCGCAGTCGCTCGAGTTGTTCGAGCGCCGCAAGCACAGCGTCGCCCGCGGCCTTAGCCACGTGCTGCCTGTCTTCGTGACCGCTGCTGGCGGCGGCGTGCTGGTCGACGTCGACGGTAACTCGCTGATCGACTTCGGCTCAGGGATTGCTGTCACGTCCGTCGGCAACAGCGCGGATCTGGTTGTGAGCCGCGTCACCGAGCAAGTGGCGCAATTCACTCACACGTGCTTCATGGTGGCGCCGTACGAGGGCTACGTAGAGGTCTGCGAGCAGCTGAACCGGCTGACACCCGGCAGCCACGAGAAGCGCTCCGCCCTGTTCAACTCGGGGGCCGAGGCCGTCGAGAATGCGGTCAAGATCGCCAGGCACGCCACCGGGCGAGACGCGATCGTCGTTTTCGACCACGCCTACCATGGCCGGACGAACCTGACCATGGCGATGACCGCCAAGAACATGCCGTACAAGGAAGGCTTCGGACCGTTCGCAGGCGAGGTCTACCGGGTCCCGATGGCTTACCCGTTCCGCTGGCCGGGTGGCCCTGCTCGCTGTGCGGAAGAAGCGCTGAGCGTCGTGACCAGCCTGATTCACGCCCAGGTCGGCGAAGAGAACGTGGCCGCAGTCGTGATCGAGCCAGTGCAGGGCGAGGGAGGCTTCGTCGTGCCGCCGGACGGGTTCCTGCCCGGACTGGCCGAGTTCTGCCGGGCCAACGGCATCGTCTTCATCGCTGACGAGATCCAGTCCGGCTTCTGCCGCACCGGCGACTGGTTCGCCTGCGACCACGAGAACGTCGTGCCTGACCTGATCACGACGGCCAAGGGCATCGCGGGCGGCCTGCCGCTGGCCGGCGTCACCGGCCGGGCCGAGCTCATGGACGCGGTCCACCCAGGCGGCCTGGGCGGGACCTACGGCGGCAACCCTGTTGCCTGTGCCGCCGCACTCGGCGCGATCGACACCATGGAGAAGGAAGACCTGCCTGCCGCTGCCCGCACGATCGGGGCCGCCATGCTGCCCAGGCTGCGCAAGCTCGCCGAGGCCAACCCGGTCATCGGCGACGTTCGCGGGCGGGGCGCGATGCTTGCGCTCGAGCTGGTCAAGCCGGGCACAATCGAACCGCACGCCGCCGCGGCAGCCAAGGTGGCAAAGACCTGCCATACGAACGGGATGATCGTGCTCACCTGCGGGACGTACGGCAACGTGTTGCGCCTGCTCCCGCCGCTAGTCATCGGTCAGCCGCTGCTGACTGAGGGCATGGGCATCCTGGAGGACGCCTTCTCGGCACTCTGACCATGATCACGCCAGTGACTAGGAGTAGATGATCTCGGTGTCGTGACAGAAGTGGACCCGGTCCGGCGCAGTTGCGCGGATCCTGCTCACTGATGCGCGCCACGCGGTCACGTCGCTGGCCTGCCCGTCGGGCAGGTCGTCGCTGGCCGGGTTCAGGTACTGCCGCGGCTTGTAGGCGGCGTCGCCGACCAGCACATCGGACAAGCCGTCAGCCGAGTCGACGAGCACGGACTGGTGGCCGACGGTGTGGCCGGGTGTCGCGACGACTCGCAGGCCGGGCAGCACCTCGGCGTCGCCGTCTAGCAGCTCGAACTTGGCGTTCATGAAGTCAAACCAGGCGGCAAGCTGGGGCGACTCTCGCCGGGCCCGGTCCAGTTCGGCGCGCTGGACGTAGAAGGCCGCGTGCTTGAAGACCGCATTCTGCCCGCAATGGTCGAAATGCAGGTGGGTGTTGATGACCAGGCTGATATCGCCCGGCGTAAGGTCATGATCATCCAGCGCGTCGGCGACCGACCTGTTTACGACCCGCCAGTCGTCCAGCCACCGCTGCGGGCCGCCCGCACCGGTGTCGACGAGCACTGCACCGCCGGGAAAGCGCACCAGGAAGCCGTGAACAGGCCACTCATTCCCGTCCACGCCGCGCAGGCTGGCCAGCGCCAGCCGGGTGATCTCCAGTGCCACCGGCCACCGCCCTTGTGAGATCGGGACGACCCGGCCGCTAATACTAAGCCAGGGGGCCAGGACGGCACCGGGTCAGTATCCCGCTGAACGCCCCAGGCACCAGACACCGCGAGCAGGACCACAGCGACAGCCGCGCCGAACAGCACAACGGGCGCGAAACCATGCACGAGGAACGCGTCGAATCGTCGCAGCGACCTGACCGGCACGCCGCCAACATTCCCTGGCATGTTGGCGATAGTGGCGGCGCACAACCTGGCCAGCACGAGCCAGTCGAGCCTGGAGGCCGGATAGAGCACCAGGACGCAGATGATCATCGCGTCGTACCAGGGCAGCTGGTACGGCCAGACGACGAGCCACGCCAGGCTTAGCGCGATGGCCGGGCGGAGGGCCGGGCGCCGCAGATCACCCGGCGGCAGGCGCCACAGCAGTAGCGCGGCCATCCCGATGAACAGCAGGGCTGCCATCACTACCAGGTACTTCCAGCCCGTCAGCTCGGCAGACCGGTAGAAACTGTCCTGAGTGGTCTGGTCCGTGCGCGCGAACAGGCCCGCGATGGCCGGCTTGCCGAGCCAGGCGTAGGTCGGGGCGAGCACGGCCAGTCCTCCCGCGGCCGCTGCGATCAGCGCCGGACCAGACTTGCGCAGCGCCCAGACCAGCGCGGCACCGAAGATCACATAGTCGATCTTGAAGTCAGCCGCCAGGCCGACCAGCGCGCCCGCGGCAACAGCCCGCCAGATCCCCGGCTGCCACATCCGCGGCTGGAAGCCGTCTCCGGCCGGCAGGCGGCCGAGGACAAGCAGGCTGAGGATGCCCGCCGCAGCCGCCACGGCGTCCACGTGCCCGGCTGCTACCAGATCCCACAGCAGCAGCGGGTTGATGGTCCAGAGCAGGTGCGCGCGAAGTCGTGCGGTCGGCCTGAGCCGCAGCGCGCGGTCGAGCGCGACAGCCACCGCGCCGAATGCCAGCGCGTTCCAGAGCTTGAGCCAGAACACCACGCGCGCCATGGAGTTGCCGCCGAACCTGGCCGCCAGATATTGCTCGATCGTCGCTGCTGGGCCGTACAAGCTGACCTGGTGCTCCCAGTGGGCCGGAATGGAGGCCCCGAATACCGGATCAATCAGGCGCAGATACAGCGGCGTCGCCACGTACGGGTTGTCGCCGAGCAGCGTCAGGCGGCCGTACGCGGCGTAATCGAGCGCGTCAGTTGAGCCGGCTGGCGGCAGCACGGCGAGCACCAGCACGGTCACGGCCGATGCCACCAGGATGAGGCGGATCGGTCCGTGCGCCCCCCGCCGGGCTGCCAACAGCCCAGCGACCACGCCGCCCAGCGCGAGCAACGCGGCCAGCCAGAGCGCCACCGACGCGAGCAGTCCGGACACGCGGACGTGCAACTCGAACGGGGGCCCGGTAGCAGGCATCGCGATTGGCGGTGCCATCCAGTCCTCGCGGACCAGAGCGGTTCCGATCATGATCAGGATCGCGCTGCCGATGCCGACGCCGGCTAGCCAGCCGAGAGCCCGGACTCCCCGGGTCTCAGCCGCGCTAGCGGCAGCAGCCTGGACCGGGTGAGTCAGCCGGACTGAGTCGGTCATTGGTCCTTATCGCAGAAGGGGTCGTGGCGGTGCCGCTGTGCCAGCAGCCAGACCCGTACGCTGGCCTTTTGCCTGCTTCCGGGCTACCACCCGGATGTCGCGCCCCCCGCTCAGCGCGAGCCGCCCCCGCGGCGCGGGATCTGTCTGACCTCAGAGTGAGGCTTTACCCGGCCCCGCCAAGCGGCGAAACGTCGCGGGCCGGCCATCTCGCGGCGCGCCCGCTGAGCTGCCTGGGAAGTGCCGGGTATCGGACGTAGCGACAGGCAATCGCACGGACCAGCGACCACCGGTGTAACTGGCCGCTGGCAACGACCTCCGGCCGGCCGCGGCAGCAACTGCCGGGCCGGCCGCGCGCTGGCTCAGCCCTGGTAGTACCGGTCCGCGACGGCGAGTGCCTCGTCGAGGATCGCGATTCCCTCTTTGGCCTCTGCCACCGAGATCGTGCAGGGCGGCACCACGTGCACCCGGTTGTAGTTCGTGAACGGCATCAGGCCGCGCGACTTGCACTCCGCGACCAGCGCGTTCATCGCCTCCGACGCACCGCCATACGGCGCGAGCATCGCCCTGGTCTCCCGGTCCGACACCAGGTCCATTGCCCAGAAGACGGCGGTGCCACGGACCTCACCGACCACTGGATGGCGTTCCGCCAGCTCAAGCAGCCCGGGGCCGATTACGTCAGCGCCGATCCTGCGGGCGTTCCCGACGATGTCCTCGTCTTTCATCACGTCGATCGTCGCGACAATCGATGCGCAGGCCAGCGGGTGCCCGGAGTAGGTAAGCCCGCCGGGGAACACCCGGTCGTCGAAGGTGGCCGCGATCGGCTCAGAGATGATTACTCCCCCGGCCGGGACGTAGCCCGAGTTGGACCCTTTCGCGAAAACGATGAGGTCAGGCACGACCTCGTGATCCTCGAACGCGAACCAGCGACCCGCCCGGCCGAATCCGCACATCACCTCGTCGGCGATGTACACGATGCCGTACCGGTCGCACAAGGCGCGAACGCCCGCGAGGTAGCCCGGCGGGGGGATCAGCACCCCGGCCGTACCGACGATCGTCTCCAGCAGGACCGCGGCGATCGTCTCCGGCCCCTCCATCTGGATGACCTGCTCCAGGTGGGTGAGCGCGCGCTCGCACTCCTGCTCGGGTGTCGCCGCCCAGAACGCCGACCGGTACAGGTACGGCCCGAAGAAGTGCACATGACCGATGGCGAACTCGTTCGGCCAGCGCCGCGGGTCACCAGTGGAGTTGATCGCCGCGCCGGTGTTGCCGTGATACGAGCGGTAGAAGCTGAGCACCTTGGTGCGCCCGGTGTGCAGCCTGGCCATCCTGATGGCGTTCTCGTTCGCGTCAGCGCCACCGCCCGTGAAGAACACCTTCTCGAAACCCGCAGGCGCGAGCTCGGCCAGCCTGGCCGCCGCTTCGCCGCGCGCGGCGTTCGCGTGCTGTGGCGCGATCGTCGTCAGCTTGGCTGCCTGCGCCGCGACGGCCGCGGTCACCCGCGGGTGCTGATGTCCGATGTTCGTGTTCACCAGCTGACTGGAGAAGTCCAGGTACCGCTTCCCGTCGTAGTCCCAGAAGTACGAGCCGTCAGCGCCTGCAACGACGACCGGATTCAGTGCCTTCTGCGCCGACCAGGAATGAAACACGTGCGCCCGGTCCATCGCGTAGACCTCTGCACCACGCTGCGGATCGGCGACATAGTCAGTCATGGCGGCCATCTTCCTGCCCGGCGGCTGCTGCCTGAATGCACGGCTAGCAGAAAGTACTGCTAGCTGCGCAAAAGCCTAGCAGCGGGCTTTCCTCGCGAGCCCTGACACATCGTCGGCGTCTCGTCGCCGGGGGTTACATTCCGTATCCGGAGTCGCCGGGGCGATGAAGCCAGCGATCGCCTCGGCCAGGCCCGCGGCGTTCAGTCCGGCCTCTGCCAGGATCTCGTCCCTGGTCCCGTGACCGACGAACTCCTGGGGCAATCCGAAGGTGCGAACGGGGGTGTCGACATCACTCGACCGCAGCAGCCGGCAGACCGCATCGCCGAACCCGCCGGCCACGCCGTTGTCCTCGACCGTGACTACTAGCCGGTGCCGCCGGGCCGCGCCGGTCAGCGCCTCATCCAATGGCTTCAGCCACCGCGGGTCCACGACAGTGACCCCGATCCCGGCTCCGGCAAGATGGTCTGCCACCTCGAGGCCGGTGAGTGCCATCGGGCCGGCCCCGATCAGCAAGACATCCGCGGCAAGGTCCTGTCGCGGATACCGCAGCACATCCATTCCGCCCAGCCTGCCGGCCGCTTCGACCTCGCCGCCGACCTTGCCTTTGGGGTAGCGCAGCGCGGTTGGCCCGTCGCTGACGTCAACAGCCTCGTTGAGCAGCTCGGCGACTCTGCTCGCATCCCGCGGAGCGGCGATCCGCAGACCCGGCACGAGCTGCAGGACCGAGCCGTCCCACATGCCGTGGTGGCTCGGCCCGTCCGGGCCGGTCACTCCGGCCCGGTCCAGTGCAATCGTGACTGGCAGCCGGTGCAGCGCTACATCGAGGAGCAGCTGGTCGAATGCCCGGTTCAGGAAGGTGGAGTACAGCGCGACGACCGGGTGCAGCCCGCCCATCGCCAGCCCGGCCGCCGAGGTCATCGCGTGCTGCTCGGCGATCCCGACGTCGTAGATCCGGTCCGGGAACGCCGCGGCGAACGGCGCCAGGCCGGTCGGGTGCAGCATGGCGGCTGTGATCGCGACGACGTCCGCGCGGCGGGCACCGATCGCCACCATCTCGTCACCGAACACCCTGCTCCACGTCCCTGGTGCGGCCCCGGCCGGCGGGAACTGATGCATGCAGTCCACTTCGTCCTGCTCAGCGGGCAGGTAGCCGCGCCCCTTCTTCGTGATCACGTGGACTACTACCGGAGAGCCGAAGTCACGTGCCCTGGCCAGCGCATGCTCGAGGACCTGCTCATCGTGGCCGTCGATCGGGCCGAGGTACTTAAGCCCCAGGTCTTCGAACAAGACCTGGGGCTGCAACACGTCCTTCACGCCCTTCTTGATGCCATGCAGCGTCTCGTAAAGCGGGGGGCCAACCACCGGGGTTCGGCTCAGCGTCGACTTGATGTGCTCAAGGACGTTCTCATAGCGCTGAGACAGCCGGACCCTTGCCAGATGCTCGGCCAGTCCGCCGATCGTCGGCTGATAAGACCAGCCGTTGTCGTTCACCACGATCACGAGCCGGGAGTCCTTGGCGGCGGCGATGTTGTTCAGCGCTTCCCAGGCCATGCCGCCGGTCAGCGCGCCGTCGCCGATCACCGCGACCACAGCGCGATCGGTCTCGCCGCGGATCTTGGCTGCCTTGGCCAAGCCGTCGGCGTAGGACAGGCAGGTCGAGGCGTGCGAGTTCTCGACCAGGTCGTGCTCGGACTCGGACCGGCTCGGATAGCCGGACAGGCCGCCGCGCTGGCGCAGCGTGCCGAACGCGGGAAGGCGGCCGGTCAGCAGCTTATGGACGTACGACTGATGTCCGGTGTCGAAGATGATGCGGTCTTTGGGCGAGTCGAAGACGCGATGCAGCGCGATCGTGAGCTCCACGACGCCGAGGTTGGGCCCCAGGTGGCCGCTGGTCTTGGCAGCCGACGGGCCATGTGCCCAGTCGACGAGAACCTCGCGCAGCTCGCCTGCCAGCTGCGGCAGCATGCCGCGGCTGATTTGCTTGAGGTCGTGCGGCCCTGAGATCGTCTCCAGCAGCCTCACTGTCGGCCGCCCGCGCCCGGCGCAGACCAGTCGGTGGTCAGATGAGCAAGATGAGCTCGCATGAGACGCTCCGCGAGCGGCCGGTCCCCGCTTGCCACCGCGGCAAGCAGCGGCCGATGCTCGGCGGCGGACGCACGCAGCTCGCCGGACTCCGCGAGGTGGCGCAAGTTGTACAGCCGGGCCTGGTCTCGCAGGCTGGCGACCAGGCTTGCCAGGCGCCTGTTCCCGCTCGCGCTGGCGAGCACGAGGTGGAACTCGCGATCGGCGTCAAGATTTCCCGCGATGTCGCCGGCTTTTGCCGTCTCTTCGATCACTTCGACCAGGTTCTCCAGCGTTGCCTGAACGTCGCTGATGTCGCTCTCGGCTGCGAGGCCGACAGCGGGAACCTCAAGCAGCTCCCGCAGCTGGATGATCTCCGCAGTGTCCGCGGCGGTCAGCGTCACGGGCCGGTAACCGCGGTTGGGAACGACCTCCATCAGCCCCTCGTCAACGAGGGCAAGCATCGCCTCGCGTACCGGGCTGTTCGACACGCCCAGCTCGGCGGCCAGTGCTGCCGCGGAGTACACAACTCCGGGCACGATCTGGCCCGTCACCAAGCCATTGCGGATGGCACTCAGGACCTGGTCCCGCAAGCTCGTCCGTCGCAGCGAGACATCGGTAAGCATTTCCACACAGGTAACATATTACCGATAACCGGTGATAAGCAAGGGGAGCGCGCGCCGCCGCGGGCGGGCGGCGGACTTCTCAGCCGCGCCTAAAAGGGCTGGCTGGGGGGGCACTTCATGGATTTGCCGCAACACTTCATGGATCTCTGCATTACAAACCAGGGCATAGCGGGCACAAAATTGCGCGAAACCCATGAAGTGTCGCACTTGCCGGCTCACGGCCGGGCGGTCTCCCGGAACAGCTCAGCGACCTGTGCGCGCGGCAGCCCCGGACTGCGGTGGCCGTCTCGGCCCGTCATGTCTTCACCGGCCGCGAGAGCGTTCGCGACCGCCTCCTCGGTCGCTTGCACGACCGCGGCGTAGAACGGGTCGAGCCCGCCCCACCGGACGAACCGCAGAACGTCGTAATCATCCGCGTTGCCGGCGGCGCGCGCTCCGGCGCCGGGCGTGATCGCCCCCTTATTGCCTGTCGAGTACGCCAGGAACAGGTCGCCCGAGTAGTGCGAGCCCGCCGTGCCGGTCCTGGCCAGGCCGAGCGTCACCCGTCGGGCCAGCGCTTTGCACTGACCGGGAAGTAGCGGAGCGTTCGTGGCGACGATGGCGATGACCGATCCGGAGCCCTCCGGCGCGAGACTGAAGCCGGCCATCGGATCGTCGGTGCTGACAAGCCGCCCGACCGGCACGCCCGCCAGCGTCAACTCGTCGCGGCTGCCGAAATTCGCCTGCACGAACACACCCACGGCGTACTCCGTTCCGGAGTAGCTCACAAGCCGTGACGCAGTGCCCGAGCCGCCCTTGAAGTGATAACAGTTCATGCCGGTACCGCCACCGACGGAGCCTTCGGCGACCGGCCCTGATGCTGCCGCCTCCAGCGCGGCCACGGCAGTGCCTTCGGTGACGTGGTGGCCATTGATGTCGTTGAGGTAGCCGTCCCACGTCTCGGCGGCAACCGGAAGCAGCCACACCTGTGCAAGGGCCGGATGGTGCTTGATCGTCCAGGCCACGATCCCGGCGTGGACGACACCGACCGCATGCGTGTTGGTGATGCCGACCGGGCCGCTGAACGTGCCGGATTCCTCGATCCACGACAGGCCGGTCATCTCGCCGTTGCCGTTCTGGGCGAAGAAACCAGCAGTCACCGGATCGCCGGCCCCGGCCGCGCCGCGCGGATGAATCGCGGTCACGCCGGTGCGCACCGAGTCACCCCGAATCAACGTCTGGTAGCCCACCTCGACACCGGGCACGTCAGTGATCGCGTTCCACCTGCCTGGCGTTCCCTCGAACGGTATGCCGAGGTCACGCGCGCGGACTGGCCCAGCTGGGCGCGAACTGCTCATGCGGGATGCTCCTCGTCGATCGCCGGACCGAAGCGTGGTCACTTCGCCGACCCTGGGCTGACCGAATCTCCTGAGCCCGCGCCGAGCTGACCAGAGACGCAGAGCCGACCAGAGACATTGTGCTCGGCGATCACTCCAGCGCCGCGGTCGGCAGGTCCTGGATCCGCCGCGCCCAGCGCAGCATGGCCTCGCCGCCCCGCGGCTGCAGCGCCACCTGTTCGACCAGTTCTTCCAGCGTCGGTGCGGCGACTTCGGGGCTGTCACCGACAATGTCGTGCGCCTGGTACTGGCCGTCGCAGCCAGTGACGTCATACATCGGCGCCATGTGACCGTAATCCCGGAAAGGGTAGATCGCGAACTGCAGGTCCGCGTCCGGCACCAGGCGGCCCCCGGCGAAGTGCGCCAGCGCCGCGGTCGTCGCCCAGTCGGCCGCCTCGGACAGGCTCGTCGCTACCATCCGTGACGGTTCCTTGCCGCCCTCTCCGACCCAGATGACCTCCCACTCACCCTCGTGGACGCCCGACCCGGCGGAGATGATGGCTGTCAGCAGCCGGTTGCGCGGGCGGACCCTGCGGCCGAAAAGCGGCATGCCTGCCTCCTGCAGTAAAGCGAGCCGTCCGTGCCATCATGGCCGCACATAGCGGCGATCGTCGCCCCGAAGTGTTCGGGATCGCGGCGATTATTTCCGCACCGCTGGCGAGTCTCAGCCAGCGAGGGCCTAGGCCAGTCACCCTGACACTGCCATTGTCCCGAATGGAGTGATGTTAATGCTCGTGCCTATAACCACGCTCGACCGGGAATACAGCGATCCGGCCGCGACCGCAACGACCTGGCAGCAGACCCGCACGGTACTCGAGACCGCCGAGCTGTTCTGGATATCCACCGTCCGGGCCGACGGCCGGCCGCATGTCACTCCGGTCGTCGCCGCGTGGTGGAACGACGCGATCTGGTTCTCCACTGGCGCCGATGAGCAGAAGTTCGCCAACCTGCGCGCAAACCCGCACGTGGTGCTGACTACCGGCTGCAACGGATGGGACCAGGGGCTGGATGTCGTGGTCGAAGGCGACGCGGTGCAGATCACCGACGATGCCGTGCTCGCGCAGGCGGCCAAGGCGTTCGCAGCCAAATGGAACGGCCGGTGGCAGTTCGCCGCTCGCGATGGCGCCTTTCGCGACCCTGATGGAAACGGCGGGGCGATGGCGTTCTCGGTCACGCCAGTAAAGGTCTGGGCCCACGCCAAAGGCGATCCCTTCGGCCACACCAGGCACCGATTCCCGGCAGGCCGTGTCCCGGACGGCTGGCAGCCGGCCCGCGGCGGCTGACAGGCCTACTGGTTGACCGGGAAGCCGAGGTTCACGCCGCCGTGGCTCGGGTCCAGCCAGCGCGAGGTGATGGCCTTACCACGAGTGTAGAAATGGACGCCCTCGGTGCCGTGCACGTGCGTGTCACCGAACAGCGAGGACTTCCAGCCGCCGAAGGAGTAGAACGCCATCGGCACCGGAATCGGGACGTTGACACCGACCATCCCGACCTCGACCTCGTGGGTGAAGCGGCGCGCTGCTCCCCCGTCGTTGGTGAAGATCGCAGTGCCGTTGCCGTAGGCATTGGCATTCACGATTTCCAGTGCCTCGGCGTAGCTGGTGGCACGAACGACCGACAGCACCGGGCCGAAGATCTCATCCTGGTAAGCGCGCATCTGCGGCGTCACGTGATCAAGGACGGTCGGCCCGAGCCAGAAGCCGTCGGCCGCGTCGCCGCTAACCGGGTGGTCGCGCCCGTCGACCGCTAGCGTCGCGCCGTCCGCGACGCCCGAGTCCAGGTAGCTGGCCACCTTGTCGCGGTGCTCGCGAGTGACCAGGGGCCCCATCTCCGAGTCTGCGGCGTCGCCGGGCCCAACTACCAGCTTGCCGATCCGCTCCCGGATCTTGCCGACCAGCTCGTCGCCGACCGGGTCCACGGCGACCAGGACCGAGATAGCCATGCACCGCTCTCCGGCGGAGCCGAAGCCGGCGTTTACCGCTGCATCGGCAGCGAGGTCAAGGTCAGCGTCGGGGAGCACGACCATGTGGTTCTTGGCACCGCCGAGCGCCTGCACGCGCTTGCCGTGATTGGTTGCCGTCTGCGCGACGTAACGCGCGATCGGCGTGGAGCCGACGAAGCTCACCGCGCGGACGTCAGGGTGGGTCAGCAACGCATCCACGGCGGGCTTAGCGCCGTGCACCACGTTGAATGCCCCGTCCGGCAGGCCTGCCTCGGCCAGCAGCTCAGCCAGCAGCAGCGACGCCGAGGGGTCCTTCTCCGATGGTTTGAGCACGAAGGTGTTGCCGCAGGCCAGCGCGATCGGGAACATCCACATCGGCACCATGGCGGGGAAGTTGAACGGGGTGATCCCGGCCACTACGCCGACCGGCTGCCTGATGGAGTAGGCATCGACTCCGGTGGACACGTTCTCCGAGAACCCGCCCTTGAGCAGATGCGGTATACCGCACGCGAAGTCGACTACCTCGAGGCCGCGAGCCACCTCGCCCGCGGCGTCCGAAGCGACCTTGCCGTGCTCAGCGGTAA
>Ga0335072_10010650_pt1 | contig 13214 bp, 12 predicted proteins | sample Lox_Sample_21_FD_206725 | JGI IMG/M metagenome (GOLD analysis project Ga0335072, IMG submission 206725) | Soil microbial communities from Loxahatchee National Wildlife Refuge, Florida, United States - Lox_Sample_2.1 | ecosystem: Environmental > Terrestrial > Soil > Wetlands | place: USA...
GCCGCCAGCGCGGTCCTGGTACCCCGGCCCGGCGTCGCCCCGGGCAGAGTCGCCGCGCCCCAGGTCGCCGCGGCCGGAGTCGGCGCGCCGCCCGCGGGCGGCCGGGCGCTCGCCCGGGCGCTGACCGTCGGCCCACCGGCCCTTGATGCCCTCAGGGGAGAAGTACTCGCCCGGCGACCAGTTCTCGTCTTCGTCGGCCCGGTAGCCGTCGGGCGCGTAGTCGTAGTCGTCGTATTCATCGTCACGTCCGGCATCGCCTTCGCGATTGCCTGACCGCGAGGGCCGACGGCTCAGGAACGACATTCAACACCACCCGGCAGAGCACGGCCTGGCGTTGGCACTAGCGAGGCGCGCGCGGCCATATACGCGAGCCTGCCCCCGTTGTCGCTAGCACCCTTGAACCGGCACTGGTTCGTTAGATTGTTACCAACCTTATGCCTACCTGTCTCGTGAATCACGAAACTTCACCACCAAATGACCCAAGACTCGACATTTAAGACAAAGGGTGCAGCACTGCTCTGCTGCCCCGTGCGCGGTCACTACCGCGGGCGCGCCACGGGACGCTCGCGGAGACCCGGCGCTCGTTCACGATGCCGCGTTCACGGGGAGCCGGCCGCGCCCGATGGTGGCGGCGGCGATCGCGCGCCAGGCCGACACCAGCGACGTTCCGTTCGGCAGGTTCAGCACGCGGTTGAGAGCGTACACGGTGAGCCGGTAGCTGTGCCCCTGCGAACCGGGGCACGGCGGGTCGTACCGGTCGTATCCGGCGCTGCCCCTGGCCTGTTTCGCCCCCGGCGGCAGCTGCCCGACCTGGATCGCCGAGGTTCCCGGCTGGATGTCGAACACGATCCAGTACAGGTACGGGCTGATCGGCGCGTCCGCGTCGTCGACCACGATCGCGATCGACTGCGTCCCCTTGGGCTCGCCCGACCAGTTGATCGGCGGGGAGAGCACCTTGGAACCCGCGCAGGTGAACCTGGACGGCAGCTCGCCCCGCTCGACGGCGGCGCTCGACACCGTCATCACGGCCGGCGCGGTAATCGTGACGCCCTGGCTCAGGAGCCCGCATCCAGTCAACGCGACGGCCGTCCCCAGACCGCCGCAGCCCGCCATTACCCGCCGCGCCGCACGATTCACGTCCCCGATCTTAGGGCCTGGGCCGGCCGGGGGCAGGCCATCCGGCGCGCCGGGGTCATCCAGCGCGCCGGGAGGCGCTACTTCCTGAACGCCTGCTCGCCCGTCAGGGCCTGGCCGATCACCAGCGTGTGCATCTCCGGGGTGCCCTCATAGGTGAGCACCGACTCCAGGTTGGCCATGTGGCGCATGATCGGGAACTCGTAGGAGATGCCGTTCCCGCCGAGGATGGTGCGGGCGGTGCGGCAGATCTCCAGCGCCTCGCGGGTGTTGTTGAGCTTGCCGAACGAAACGTGCTCGGGGGCGAGCCCGCCCGCGTCCTTGAGCCGGCCGAAGTGCAGCGCGAGCAGCTGGCCCTTGCCCAGCTCGACCGCCATGTTGGCGAGCTTCTCCTGGGTGAGCTGGAACGACCCGAGCGGCGCGCCGAACTGAATCCGCGTGCCCGCGTACTCCAGGGCCGTCTCGTAGCAGGACCGGGCCGCGCCCAGGGCCCCCCACAAGATCCCGTAGCGCGCCTCGTTCAGGCAGGAGAGCGGCCCGCGCAGGCCGGTCGCCTCGGGCAGCACCGCGTCGGCGGGCAGCCGGACCGAGTCGAGCACGAGCTCGGCTGTGACCGAGGCGCGCAGCGACCCCTTGTGCTTGATCTCCGGGGCGGAGAACCCGGGTGTCGCGGTCGGCACCACGAACCCGCGGATGCCCTCGTCGGTCCGCGCCCAGACCACGGCGACGTCGGCGATCGTGCCGTTGGTGATCCACATCTTCCGCCCGTTGAGCACCCAGTCGTCGCCGTCGCGGCGCGCGGACGTGCGCATCGCGGCCGGGTCCGAGCCCGCGTCGGGCTCGGTGAGGCCGAAGCAGCCGATCGCGTCGCCGGCCGCCATCGGCGGCAGCCACTCCTGCTTGTGCGCCTCGCTGCCGAATTTCCAGATCGCGAACATCGCCAGCGAGCCCTGGACCGAGACCAGGGACCGCAGCCCCGAGTCGGCCGCCTCGAGCTCCAGGCAGGCCAGCCCGTAGTCGACGGCGGACATCCCCGCGCAGCCGTACCCGGTCAGGTGCATGCCGAGCAGGCCGATCTTGCCGAGCTCGCGGGCCAGCTCGCGCGCCTGCGGGAACTCGCCGTTCTCGTACCACTGGGCGATATGCGGGTTGATCTTGTCGGCGCAGAAGTCCCGCACCGCCTGCCGCACGGCGCGCTCCTCCTCGCTCAGCAGCACGTCGATGCCTGCCGGGTCGTGCGGGTTGAGGCGGGGCCGGGCGGAGGGTACGGAGCTCATCGCGTTGTCAGCTTCCTGGTCGGGACACGGTCGCCAGACAATTCTGCCTCACCCGAGGCGCCCGCCTGGACGGCCGCCAGCGTGTGCATGGCCACAGCCAGCTCCGACGGCGGCCGGACGAAGGCCAGCCGCAGCCACGGCGAGCGCCGCCCGGACACCGACAGCAGCCGCCCGGGGATGACGGCGACGCCGCGCCGGAGCGCGGTCTGGGCGAACGCCGAGGAGTCGGCGTCGCCGGGCAGCCGGGCCCAGATCGTCAGCCCGCCCGCCGGCGGCGTCCAGTGCCAGCTGGGCAGGAGCGAGGGGAGGGCCGACGCCATCACCGCGTACCGGTCCCGCGTCCAGTCGGCCCGTCCGGACAGGATCTCCTCGTGCCGGTCGCGGACCAGCGCCGCCACGATGGCCTGCTGAAACGGGGGCGAGCCGAGGTCGGCGGCGGCCTTGGCGGCGGCGAGCCTGGCGATGATGCCCTCGGGCGCGCGCACCCAGCCGGTCCGCAGCCCGCCCCAGTACGTCTTGGAGAACGACCCGACCGTCACCACGTTCGGCAGCCTTGGCGCGAGCGCGGCCAGCGGCGGCGGTGGGTGCCGCCAGCCGCGCGGGCCGGCGGCCAGCGGCAGCTCCGCGATCGAGCGGTCGTCGATGATGGTGACGTCCGGGTGGCGGCGGGCCAGCTCGACGATGTCACTCCGGGCGGCGGACGGCAGCAGCGAGCCGGTCGGGTTGTGGAAGCTCGGGATCAGGTAGACCAGCGCGGGCCGGTGCGCGGTCACCGCGTCGGCGATCGCGGCGACGTCGCCCGGCGGCACGCCGACGAGGCGCCCGCCGGCCCGGTGGACCGCGTCGAGGAAGCCGGGAAAGGTCGGGTCCTCGGTCACCACCGCCTGGCCGGGGGTGACCTCGGAGTGCACCAGCAGGTCGAGCGCCTGCTGGGCGCCGGTGGTGACCAGCACCTCGGCCGTCGAGGTGGGCACCGAGTGCGCGGCGTCGAGCATCGCCGCGATCGCCGACCGCAGCTCCGCCAGCCCGAACGGAAGGTAGCCGGTCCCGCTGGTGAGCCGGGATAGTCCCCGGGTGCCGAGGACATCGCGGGGGGACTGCAGCGCCTCGGCCACGATCGGCGCGCACTCGACCGCCCCGACGGACAGATCGATGGCGACGGCGTCGCCCAGCATCCCCGCGAAATAGCCGTTGGCCCGGTGCGCGGCGGCCGGGGTGATTCGGTGCGGCATCAGCCGGGTACCAGACCCCTGACGGCTCTCGGCCATGCCGTCGTCGCGCAGCACCTGGTAGGCGAGCGCGACCGTGTTCCTGCTGACCGCGAGCGCCGCCGCCAGGGCGCGCTCCGGCGGCAGCCTGATCCCAGGGGGGAGCTCGCCGGTGTCGGCGAGCCTGCCGATCCGCGTCGCCAGCAGGCGATAGAGCGGGCCGTCGGCGGCGGGCCACCGGCCGAGCAGGTCGGCCAGCGCATGCGGGCCGATCAAGGCCACTTCCGAGTTGATTGGCACTGTCATGACAGATCCAATATTGCCATGGTTGCCACCATGCTAAGTCTTTTCATCGCGCTCGCCGTCGGCGTGGTCGCGTTCGCGGGGGTGTTCTGGCTGGCCCTCGAGGGGTTCAGGAACGGCGACCGGCCGGACGACGCGCCGATCCGGGCCGCGCTGAGGTCGAGCGGGCAGCCCGGGGAGAGGCGCCCGGTCGCGGTCGTGGCCGTCGGCAATCCGGGCGGCACGCCCGTGCTCGCCGCGGTCGCGGTCCGCCGCGCGCTGCTGCCGAGCTGGCTGGCCGGGCTGGTCGGAGCGATCGGCAGCTCCGTTCCCCGCCGAACCGCCCGCCGCGCCTACCGGCCGGACGGCTTCCCGACGGTCGCGGTGGTGCCGGGCGGCCAGTGCGCGGAGCTGTCCGCCCCGGTGCCCGCGGTCGTGCGCCGTTACCTGGTCACGGTCCTGGTCGGCCAGGCCGGCGGTCGGCTGCGAGTGCATCGGGTTCGGATCGACGCCGCCGCGGTTAACGGCGGATGGCGCGGTTACGCGACCCCCGACGTGTTCGGGCTGACCGGCTGGGCGCACGACTGATCGCGGCCTAACGGCGGGCGGCGACGGGCCGCTGTCGCGCAGCGCCGACGCTGGCATCAATAATGTTGCCGTGACGTCATCCGTGGGACGAGACGCCGGGAACCCGGCGCTCGGCGGGACTGAGCAGCCGCAGGTGTTCACCTCCCGGCTGAGCGGCCGCCCGCTGCTCGACAGCGACGACCTTGCCATCGGCCGGGTCCGCGACGTGGTGATCTGGCCGCTCGCGGGCGATGATCCGCCGCGCGCGCTCGGCCTGGTAGTCGCGCTGCGACGGCGCACCATCTTCGTCCCCTTCGGCCGGATCAGGGAGATCTCGGTCGAGGGAGCGCACCTGCTCGGCGGCAACGTCGACCTCGACCCGTTCACCCAGCGCACCGGCGAGATCCTCGCCTCGTCGCTCTACGGTCAGCGCACCCCGGCCGGCACGGTCGCCGATGTGGCCATCACCCAGCGAGAAGAAATGCGCAACGGGTGGGAGGTGACCGCGCTCGCCCTTGGCCGGGGGCGGACCCTCCTCGGTCACGGCCCGACCATCGTCCCCTGGCAGGAGTGCCGCCAGCTGTTCGAGCCCGGCCCGCTCGCCGAGCAGCTGACCAGCCTGCGCGAGATGGCGCCGGCCGACCTCGCCACCGCCATCGAGACGCTGCCCCAGGCCAGGCGCAGTCAGCTCGCGGCGGCGCTCGACGACGACGAGCTGGCCGACCTGCTCGAGGAGATGCCGGAGCAGGATCAGATCCGGCTGCTCGACAGCCTTGAGATCGAGCGCTCGGCCGACGTCGTCGAGGAGATGCAGCCGGACGACGCGGCCGACCTGCTCGGCGAGATGCCCCCCGAGCAGCGAGAACGGCTCCTCGCGGCGATGCAGTCGATGCAGGCGGCCGACCTGCGCCGCCTGCTCCGCTACGACAAGTCCTCGGCCGGCGGCCTGATGACCTCGCAGCCGCTGGTCTTCTCGCCCGACGTGGCCGTGGCCGAGGTGCTGGCCCGGGTCCGCGACCGCCATCTGCCCGCGACGGCGGCCGCCCAGGTCTACGTCTGCGAGCCGCCCGCGGTCACCCCGACCGGCCGCTACCTCGGCACCGTCGGGTTCCAGCGGCTGCTACGCCGGGCGCCGTCGGTGCAAATCGGCGACTGCATCGAGGACCGGCTGTTCGTCAAGCCGGACCTGCCCGAGCGGGAGCTGGCCGCCCGGCTCGCCGCCTACAACCTGATCGGCGTCGCCGTCTGCGACGACGCCGGGCGGCTGGTCGGCGCGGTGACCGTCGACGACGTGATCGACCGCCTGCTGCCGGTGGGCTGGCGACGAATCGGGGGAAAGTAAATGGCACGGCTCGCTTCCATGCGCGGTACCCGCGGTGACCTGTCCGTCCCCAGAGGCACGCCGGTGCGCGGGGCGCTGTACGACGCCGACGCGTTCGGCCGGTTCTCCGAGAGCCTCGCCCGGTTCCTCGGCACCGGCAAGTACCTGGTCGGCCAGACGGTGATCGTCATCTTCTGGATCATTCTCAACTCACTCGCCGTCGTCCACCACTGGGACCCGTACCCCTTCATCCTGCTCAACCTGGCCTTCTCCACCCAGGCCGCGTACGCGGCGCCGCTGATCCTGCTCGCCCAGAACCGCCAGGACGAGCGGGACCGGGCTACCATCGAGCGGGACCGCCAGGTCGCCGCCAGGACCCAGGACGACACCGAGTTCCTCGCCCGCGAGCTCGCCTCCGTCCGCCTCGCCCTGGCCGACGTGGTGACCAACCAGGACCTGGACGAGTCGCTCACCCGCATCGCCAAGCTCATCGCCGACCACCCCTGACCGCGGGTCAGGCCCGGGAGCGGTCGGCTAGCTGCTCGCGGAGCGCGTCCTTGCGGACCTTGCCGGAGGCGGTCAGGGGGAAGGCGTCGGTGATCAGCCAGCGGACCGGCACCTTGTAGGGGGCGAGCCGTTCGCGGCAGAACTCGGCCAGCTCGCCGGCCAGGTCATCGATGGCCGCCCCCGGCCGGGCCGGGCGGATCGCGGCGGCGACGGTCTCGCCGTAGTGCTCATCGGGGAAGCCGAGGACCGAGGCGTCGGCCACGGCCGGGTGGCCGATCAGCACCTCCTCGATCTCGCGCGGGTAGATGTTCTCGCCGCCGCGGATGATCATGTCCTTGATGCGGCCGGCGATCCGCAGGTAGCCGCGCTCGTCCATCGAGCCGAGGTCGCCGGTGTGCAGCCAGCCGTCGGCGTCGATGGCGGCGGCGGTCGCCTCGGGCGCGTTGAGGTAGCCGCGCATCACCAGGTAGCCCCGGGTGCAGATCTCGCCGACGGCGCCGCAGGCGGCGGTCTCGCCGGTGGGCAGGTCGGCGATGCGCACCTCGGTGTCGGGCAGCGGCCGTCCGAGCGTCTCGGCCCGGTCGTCGGCGGAATCGGCCGATCCGGTCATGGTGATCGAGCAGCTCGACTCGGTCTGCGCGAACGAGATCGAGTAGGTGAGGCCGAGCGTCGCCTCCGCCTGCCGGACCAGGGCGGGCGGCGATACGGCGCCGCCGGATAGCGCCCGGCGCAGCGACGAGACGTTCCGCGCGGCCAGATCCGGGTGGCCGAGCATCGCGATCATCATCGTCGGCACGCCGAGCAGCACGGTGGCCCGGTACGTCTCGATCAGCTCGAGCTGGAGGGCGGGGGAGAACCGGGGCATGAGCACGTGGGTGGCGGTGGCCGACACGGCGCCGAGGGTGAACAGGCCGCCGCCCACATGGAACAGCGGCATCGGGTTGACGAGCACGTCGTCGGCCCCGATGCCGGCCGCGTGGAAGGCGAGCCGCGCGTTGTTGGTCAGCCCGCGGTGGGTGAGCAGCGCGCCTTTGGGACGGCCGGTCGTGCCCGATGTGTACATCAGCTGCGCAACGTCGGACGGCGCGACCGGGGGCAGCGGCCCGGTGCCCGCCATCCGCACGGTGAAGTCGTGGTTGTCGAACGAGATGACCTCGCGCAGCCGAGGCAGTCGGCCGCGGACTTCGGCCAGGATCGCGTGCAGGTCGGCGCCCTGGTATTCGTCGGCCAGGAACAGGCCGTCCGCCTCCGAATGGCCGAGCACGTGCGCGAGCTCGTCACCCCGGTAGGCCGGGTTGACGGTAACCAGGGTGAGCCCGGCCAGGGCGGCGCCGAACTCGAGCATCAGCCAGTCGGGGCGATTGCCCGACCAGACCGCGATCCGCTCGCCGGGGGAGAAGCGACGCAACAGCGTCCGTGCGGTCCGCTCGGCGTCGGCCAGCAGCGCGCGGTACGTCCACCGGCGGCGCCCGTCGCCGGCCGGGTCGCCGTCGATGAGCGCGATCTTGTCGGCTGCGCGGTCGGCGGCGTCGCGGAGGATCGACCCGATCGTGCTCTCGCGCAGCGGCGTGGACGTCTGCGCAGGCCAGTACGCATTGGTCAGCGGAAACTCGGGCATGACCCCACCTCTCGCCCGCACAGCAGACGCCCTGCAGCTGACGTTACCCCGCCTGCGAAGGCAGGAGAAGGGCCGAGAATGCGACCGCGGGCGCGGCCGTCAGCAGGTGGCGGACGGGGTCGGCGACGGCGCCGCCGCCGTCGGCCGGGGCGCGGGCGCTGCCGCCGCCCGCCCGGCGGTGGTGGCGGCCGGGGACGCGGGCGTGACCGACGTTGACGCGTGGGCCGAGGCGGCGGGGGCGGCCGAGCGCGGGGCGGCCGAGGCAGCGGCCGCCGGGGGCGACGTCGGGTCGCCGCCCGCGCCGTACATGTACACCCCGGTGGACTGAACCTCATCCGGGTCGAGGGCGACGTCGTGCACGGTGACCTGGTGGCCCTCGATGTCGGTGAGCCGGACGGTGAACGGGCCAGCGCCCGCGCCCGACGGCGCGATCCAGTAGTTGTAGCTGGCCCGCGCGAGGCCGAGCCAGCCGCCGGAGGCGGTCTCCACCTGCACCGAGGCGAGCGGGTTGCCGGTGTTGTCGGCCAGCAGCGCCAGCCAGTACTGGGAGGAGCCCGACTTGACCTCCATCGTGATCGGGCCGGGCAGCGGCGGGTCGGTCAGGGACTGGTAGCGGACGTTGATCTGCCCCGCGCTGAGCGGGGCGAGTTCGGCGAAGGCGGGCTCGCTGAGGTCGATGTGCCCGGTCGCGCAGTCCGGGCACTGGTCGATCACCTGGACCGTCACCGACCCGTCGGGTCCGGTGACGGTCAGGTAGCCGCCGCAGCCGGCCGCGCCGTCGTACTGCGACGGTGGCAGCGCCACGAACAGGTCGTTCGCCGGAGGGCTCGGGTACGAGCAGTTGGGCAGGCTGGACAGCACGTAGTGGGTCGCGATGCCCGAGACGGTCCCCGACTGCTCGGAACGCGCCGACACCGACAGCGCCGACACCGACGGCGCCGACACCGACAGCGCCGACAACGACAGCGCCGACACCGACATGGCCGACGCGGAGATAGCCGACGCCGACGTGCGGCAGGCAGTCTGGCCGCCGGTGAGCTGGCCGATGCCGACCACGGCGGCGACCGCCACCACGGCCAGCCCGGCCCCGGTCACCCCCAGCCCGGCCAGCGGCAGCCGACCGCGCCGGCGCTTGCGGTGACCGCCCCGGTCCCCATCACCGGGTCCGAAGCCGCTCAGCCTGGAGCCACCCTGCCCGAAATCACCATGTTGGCCGTGAGCCATGACCGGATTGTAGGGAGCGCCGAGTCCGCTGCAGTGGTCATTCACGGTTATTGCCGGACGAAACCGTCGCTACCCGCCATGGACGAGGGCGCGCCCGCCATGGCAGGCTCGGGATCGACGTACGTCGACGAAGGGGCAGGGACGCGCACCATGACCGTGACCGAATGGAGCAGGCCGGCAGCCGGCCAGGAGGCGGCCGAGGAGGCGCGGCTGCGCCGCGAGCTGGCCGCCGTCTACCGGCTCATCGCGCACTTTCGGATGACGGACCTGATCTACAACCACATCTCGGTCCGGCTCCCCGGCCCGGAGCATCGGTTCCTGCTCAACCCCTTCGGCCTGCTGTACGAGGAGGTCACGGCGTCGAACCTGGTGATCGTGGGGCTCGACGGACAGCTGGTCACCGACGGGCCGTGGAAGGTCAACCCGGCCGGGTTCGTGATTCACAGCGCGATTCACGAGGCGCGCGAGGACGCGCTGTGCGTGCTGCACACGCACACCAAGGCCGGCTGCGCGGTCGCCGCCCAGGAGCACGGCCTGCTGCCGCTCAACCAGATGTCGCTCGAGTTCTACAACCGCGTCGCCTACCACGATTACGAGGGCATCGCGCTGTCGCACGCGGAGAAGGCCCGGCTGGTCGCGGACCTCGGCGCCAAGCCGGTCATGATCCTGCGGAACCACGGCCTGCTCACCGTCGGCGCGACGCCGGGCGAGGCGTTCCTGCGCATGTTCTACCTCGAGCGCGCGTGCGAGATCCAGGTCGACGCGCTGGCGGGCGGCGCCCCGATCGTCATCCCGCCGCCGGAGGTCTGCGAGCACACCGCCCGCCAGTTCGAGGGCAGCCCGGGCAGCGACGACCACCGCACCGACGACTACAGCAACGACGCCGCCCCCAACCTCGCCTGGGACGCCATGCTCCGCCTGGTCGAGCGCCGCTACCCGGACTACAAGGACTAGCGCGATCGCCGAGAAGCCTGTTGCACCAGGCCGCGCGGGCCGGGTCGTCCTCGTCAGCCGGGCCGGCGACGAGGAGATCCTGCCCCGTTTCCAGGCCGCGTTCACCGAGGCGCTCGACCAGCCGGACCGGTCCGCCGTCTACGACGTCAACCTCGAACCCAGAATCCCGGCCGGCCCCGACGTCGTCGGCCTCGCCGTCGCTCCGCCCACCCGGGTGACCGCCGCCGACGTCGCCGCGCTGCCGGGCCTGCGCGTCGTCGCCGCCGCGGCGGCCGGCTACGACCACCTCGACGTAGCGGCCCTGGCGCAAGCCGGCGCCACGGTCGCCCACGCCCCCGGCTACTGCGACGTCGAGGTGGCCGACCACGCGCTCGCGATGACGGTCGCGCTGCTGCGCAACCTGCACGTCGGCGACCGCTACGTCAGGAGCGGCGGCTGGTCGTCGCGGGCGGTCGGCGCGAAGCGGGTCACCGGCTCGGTCCTCGGCGTCGTCGGCCTCGGCCGCACCGGCGCGCTGGTCGCGCGGAGCGCCGCCGCGCTCGGCCTGCGCGTCGTCGCCTGGGCGCCGCGCACCCCGGCCGCCCGGGCGCGGGAACTCGGCGTCACCCCGGTCCCCACGCTGGCCGAGCTCCTTGCCGCCAGCGACGTGGTGTCGCTGCACGTGCCGCTCACCCCGGAGACCAAGAACCTGATCGACGCCGACGCGCTCGCGCTCATGCGCCCGGGCGCGGCGCTGGTCAACTGCGGCCGCGGCGGCCTCGTCGACCTCGGCGCGCTGAGCGCCGCGCTGGAGTCGGGCCGCCTGGCGGGCGCCGCCCTCGACGTGCTCGAGACCGAGCCGCCACCGCCCGACCACCTCGCGTTCACCCTGCCGAGGACGATCATCACCCCGCACCAGGCCTGGCTGTCGCCGGAATCGGAGTACGCCGCCTACGAGATGGCGGCGGAGGCGATCGCCGCCGCCTTGTCCGGCCGGCCCCCGCTGCACATGGTCCAAAAGCGGAAATAACACCCCGGTCATCTCGAACGGACCCGGCCGGCTCTGACCGGAATACGGCTCCTTTCCGCGCGGTTGCCGAGGTCGTGACGGAACTGAATACCGCAGCGAGCAGCCTCCCCCTGACGTTGCTCGACGGGGCCGACGTGTCCCCCCTGTTCTCCCCGGTCAGCGTCGGCGAGCTCAAGCTCCGCAACCGCTTCGCGATGGCGCCGATGACGCGGCAGTTCTCGCCCGACGGGATTCCCGGCGACGACGTCGCGGCCTACTACCGGCGCCGCGCAGCCTCGCTCGGCCTGCTGATCACCGAGGGCACCTACGTGGACGAGTCGGCCGGCAGCTCCAGCCGGGTGCCGAGGTTCTTCGGCGACCAGGCCCTCGACGGCTGGCGGAAGGTCGCGGCGGCGGTGCACGACGAAGGCGGCGCGATCTTCCCGCAGCTCTGGCATCTCGGCGCGCAGCGCCGCCCGGGCAGCCCGCCCTACCCCGACGCGCCGGTCATCAGCCCGTCCGGCCTCGACCCAGTCGGCAACGCGGTCGCGGAACCCGCCACCGTGCCCGAGCTTGAAGGCGTGGTGGCCGCGTTCGCCCGCGCCGCGGCCGAGGCCGAGGCGGCCGGGTTCGACGGCGTCGAACTGCACGGCGCCCACGGCTACCTGCTCGACCAGTTCCACTGGCCGGTCACCAACCGGCGGGCCGACGGCTACGGCGGCGCCATGGCCGGCCGGGTGCGGCTCAGCGCCGAGATCGTCGCCGCCGTGCGCGCCGCGACCGGGCCGCGGTTCCCGATCGCCTTCCGGTTCTCCCAGTGGAAGGGCGCCGACTACAGCGCCCGCATCGCCGAGGACCCGGCCGAGCTCGAGGCGTTCCTCGCCCCGCTGGCCGACGCCGGCGTTTCGATGTTCCACGCCTCCGTCCGCCGCTACTGGCTGCCCGCCTTCGCCGGCTCCGACCGGACCCTGGCCGGCTGGACCAGGCACCTGACCGGCCGCCCGGTGATCACCGTCGGCTCGGTCGGCGTCGCCGCCGCCTTCCGCGGCACGGCCGACGAGGCGGCTCAGCCCAGCCTGACCCTCGCCCCGCTGGTCGACCTGCTCGAGCGCGGCGAGTTCGACCTCGTCGCGGTCGGCCGGGCGGTGCTGGCCGACCCCGAGTGGGCCGCCAAGGTCGCCGGCGGCCGCCTGTCGGACATCCGCCCCTACGACAAGTCCGCCGACGCGACCCTGTCCTGAAGCCTTCGCCGGGCGGGCGAACCGTTCACGAAAAGTCAAGGGTCAAATCTCAATTATCGATAACGTGCCGCCCAGACTCTTTGCTCCCACATTTATCAATTGACTGGACGCCGGGCGGTAGCGCAGGCGAGCGGTTAGGGCTGTCGTTCGTAACCACGGTCGGCGAGCGGCGGGTGTCGGATTCGGTTCATCCTCGTTCGTTGAGCTAGCGAGGCCGCCCGATCGCGGCTCGATAGCGTTGACGGCGACAGCCGATCAGGAGGAACGATGGCCTTCTTGTCCGTGATGCCCAACCTGTACGTGTCCGACGTCGGGCGGGCGGCCGCCTTCTACCGCGACCTCCTCGGCGGCGTCGAGACGTTCCGGCTGCCCGCCGAGGGTCCGGCCGAGCACGTCGAGCTGCGCCTCGGCGGCGTCGTCATGGCGCTGAGCGCCGCCGCGGTCGTGCCCGACCTGGGACTGCCGGCCCCGACCCCCGGCCACCCGCTGGAGCTCGTGGTGTGGTGCGACTCGACCGACGACGCGGTCGCGGCCCTGCGCGCGGCGGGCGTGCGGGTGCTGGTCGAGCCCAGCAGCGGCCACGTGTCCGGCCACCGCCGTGCCTACGTCGCCGATCCCGACGGGAACTGGCTCGCCCTGGTCAGCAAGGCCAGGCCGTAGCGCGCATTCATCGCGTTCGGTGGGTGCGGCGTGCCCACCCCTCTCGCACGCCGCACTCCGGGGGCCGACCGTGGCAGCAGCCGACCGCGCCTCAATAGTCACACGGCACCGGCGGGCGGCACGAGTCCAAATAGCTGACACTTTCCCCGGAACCTGACAAATACCGGTCACGGGGTCGCGCCGCGGCCGGCGAACTCACGGTGCAGCGGCGGCATCGCGGCCGGCAGGGCGTC
>Ga0335072_10010651_pt1 | contig 13214 bp, 12 predicted proteins | sample Lox_Sample_21_FD_206725 | JGI IMG/M metagenome (GOLD analysis project Ga0335072, IMG submission 206725) | Soil microbial communities from Loxahatchee National Wildlife Refuge, Florida, United States - Lox_Sample_2.1 | ecosystem: Environmental > Terrestrial > Soil > Wetlands | place: USA...
GGCATCGAAGCCGAGGCCGCGATGCTCGGCCAGCCGGTGTCGATGCTGATCCCCCGTGTCGTCGGCTTCAAGCTGACCGGTGAGATCCAGCCGGGCGTGACGGCCACCGACGTGGTGCTGACCGTCACCCAGATGCTGCGCAAGCACGGTGTGGTCGGCAAGTTCGTCGAGTTCTACGGCGAGGGCGTGGCCGAGGTGCCACTGGCCAACCGCGCCACCCTGGGCAACATGAGCCCCGAATTCGGTTCCACCGCAGCGATTTTCCCGATCGACGACGAGACCATCTCCTACCTGCGCTTCACCGGCCGCAGCGACGAGCAGCTGGCGCTGGTAGAGGCGTACGCCAAAGAGCAGGGCATGTGGCTCGACCCCAAGCACGAGCCCGCCTTCTCGGAGTACCTGGAGCTCGACCTGTCCACCGTGGTTCCGTCGATCGCCGGCCCGAAGCGACCGCAGGACCGGATCAAGCTGTCCGAGGCCAAATCCACGTTCCGCGAGCAGATTCCGAGCTACGTCGGCGGCGACGGCGCTCAGGCCTACTCCAAGCTGGACGAGGTGGTCGAGGAGACGTTCCCGGCCAGCGACCCCGGGTCCCCGTCGAACGGCCACGCCGACGACCTCCCCGAGGTGCAGTCGGCCGCCGCGAACTGCGAGGGCCGCCCGAGCAACCCGGTGACCGTGAAGTCTGACGAACGCGGTGAATTCGTGATCGACCACGGCGCGGTGGTGATCGCCGCGATCACGTCGTGCACCAACACCTCGAACCCCGAAGTGATGCTCGGCGCGGCACTGCTCGCCCGCAACGCGGTGGAGAAGGGGCTGGCGTCCAAGCCCTGGGTGAAGACCACGATGGCGCCGGGCTCGCAGGTGGTCAGCGACTACTACGACAAGGCCGGCCTGTGGCCGTATTTGGAGAAGCTCGGCTTCTACCTCGTCGGCTACGGGTGCACCACCTGCATCGGCAACTCGGGCCCGCTGCCCGACGAGATCTCGAAGGCGATCAACGACAACGACCTCGCGGTCACCGCCGTGCTGTCGGGCAACCGCAACTTCGAGGGCCGCATCAACCCCGACGTGAAGATGAACTACCTGGCGTCCCCGCCGCTGGTGATCGCCTACGCGCTGGCCGGGACGATGGACTTCGACTTCGAGTCGCAGGCGCTCGGCGAGGACAAGGACGGCAAGGACGTCTTCCTGAAGGACATCTGGCCGTCACAGAAGGACGTCTCGGACACCATCGCCTCGGCGATCAACCAAGAGATGTTCATCAAGAACTACGCCGACGTCTTCAAGGGCGACGAGCGGTGGCGCAACCTACCGACCCCGAGCGGCAATACCTTTGAGTGGAACCAGGACTCGACCTACGTGCGCAAGCCTCCCTACTTCGAGGGGATGTCCGCCGACCCCGAGCCGGTCAGCGACATCAGCGGCGCCCGGGTGCTTGCGCTGCTCGGCGACTCGGTGACCACCGACCACATCTCCCCCGCCGGCGCCATCAAGCCGGGCACCCCGGCAGCGGAGTACCTCGACGAGCACGGCGTGGAGCGCAAGGACTACAACTCCTTTGGCTCCCGGCGCGGCAACCACGAGGTGATGATCCGCGGCACCTTCGCCAACATCAGGCTGCGCAACCTACTGCTGGATGACGTGTCCGGCGGATACACCCGCGACTTCACCCAGGACGGCGGTCCGCAGGCGTTCATCTACGATGCGGCGCAAAACTATGCGGCACAAGACATTCCGCTGGTGGTGCTGGGCGGCAAGGAGTACGGCTCGGGTTCGTCGCGGGACTGGGCGGCCAAGGGCACCCTGCTGCTGGGCGTGCGGGCGGTGATCGCCGAATCATTCGAGCGCATCCACCGATCCAACCTGATCGGGATGGGCGTGATCCCGCTGCAGTTCCCAGAAGGCAAGTCGGCGGAGGACTTGGGGCTGGACGGCACCGAGGTGTTCGACATCACCGGCATCGAGGCGCTCAACGACGGAAAGACGCCCAAGACGGTGCACGTCAAGGCCAGCAAGGACAGCAAGGACAGCAAGGACACGGTCGAATTCGACGCGGTGGTGCGCATCGACACCCCCGGTGAAGCCGACTACTACCGCAACGGCGGCATTCTGCAGTACGTGCTGCGCAACATGCTCAAGTCCGGCTGACCCCGGGCGACCCGAAGCCCTGGCATGCCAAGAGTCAGCGAGGACCATCTGGCGGCTCGCCGTCGTCAGATCCTCGACGGTGCTCGCCGTTGCTTTGCCGAACACGGCTATGACAGAGCCACGGTGCGGCGGCTGGAACAGGCGATCGGGATGTCGCGCGGCGCGATCTTCCACCACTTCCGCGATAAGGACGCGCTGTTTTTCGCGCTCGCACACGAGGATGCCGAGCGGATGGCCGACGTCGCCTCCCGCGAGGGTCTGATCCAGGTGATGCGCGACATGCTTGCCGCACCCGACCAGTACGACTGGCTGGCCACCCGATTGGAGATCGCGCGCAAGCTGCGCAACGACCCGGCATTCAGCCGCGGCTGGGCGGAACGCTCCGCGGAGCTGGCGGCCGCGACGACCGATCGGCTGCGGCGGCAGAAGGAGGCATACCGGGTGCGCGAGGACGTACCCGGCGACGTGTTGCAGTGCTACCTGGAACTGGTTCTCGACGGCCTGGTCGCCCGGCTGGCATCCGGCGAAGATCCCCGACGGCTGTCCGCGGTCGTCGACCTGGTGGAGAACTCGTTGCGCCGCAATGATTCTGGCCCGCGAGCATAACGGCACTGCGACTGAGGGGATCGCAGTGACGTCACGCTCGCTCAGGCCCGCCGGGCGAGTCTACCGGGAACGTGTGGAGGTGTGGTTGGGGCCCCCGCGGCTGCGCATCGTGGTACCCGACTCGAGCAACATGCTGTGAATCGATCCGTACGACCTGCCGGTAGTGGCAACCAGGTTGCGGATACTTGCTCCGCCTTCATAGGCGTTGCGCAGCTCGTACAGCAACTGGTCGCGCGTCTTTTTCGACTTTCTCACCGGGCCCCTCCACGCTTGAAACACGATCCCAAGCACATAGAGTAGAAACCGACCGTCGACCGCGTGACGATTTCGCCGAAATCGCCTGCGGCGACATCAAGATCAAGCCAGCTCGATGAGATCCCGATACTCGTCGGACCAATAGTCCTCGGTGCCGTCGGGCAATAGCACGACACGTTGCGGATCCAGCGCCTCGGCCGCCCCGGGATCGTGCGTCACCAGCACCACCGCGCCGCGATAGCTTCGCAGCGCGTCGAGCACCTGTTCGCGCGACGCGGGATCGAGATTGTTGGTCGGTTCGTCGAGCAGCAGAACGTTCGCGGTGGACGCCACCAGGCCGGCCAACGCGAGGCGGGTCTTCTCCCCACCGGACAGGGTGCCGGCCATTTGGTCGAGCTGGGGACCGCTGAACATGAAAGCCCCGAGCAGGCCGCGTAGATCCTGCTCGCCGGTTTCGGGTGCGGCATGCCGGATGTTCGCCCAGACCGTTGCATCGTTGTCGAGGGTGTCGTGCTCCTGCGCGAAATACCCGATCCGCAAGCCGTGTCCGGGCTCGAGTCCTCCGGTGTCGGGGTTCTCGACGCCGGCCAGCAATCGCAGCAGCGTGGTCTTGCCGGCGCCGTTGAGCCCCAGCACGACGACCCGCGAGCCACGGTCGATCGCCAGATCGATGCCGGTGAACACTTCCAGCGATCCGTATGACTTGCTCAACCCCTTGGCCACCAGCGGTGTGCGCCCGCATGGGGCCGGGGTGGGAAACTTTATCCGGGCCACCTTATCGGCGACCCGCTCTTCATCGAGTGCGGCCATCATCCGATCGGCACGGCGCAACATGTTCTGGGCCGCAACGGCTTTGGTCGCCTTGGCGCCCAGTTTCGCGGCCTGCGTACGCAACGCGGCAACCTTGCGTTCGGCGTTGGCGCGTTCCCGGCGGCGACGCTGTTCGTCGGTGGCCCGGGCGTCGAGATACTTCTGCCAGCCCATGTTGTACACGTCGACCTCGCCGCGCACGGCGTCCAGAAACCACACCCGGTTGACGACGTCGCCGATCAATTCGACGTTGTGGCTGATGACCACCAGCCCGCCGGTGTGCGAGCGCAGGAAATCCCGCAGCCAGCCAAGCGAATCCGCGTCGAGGTGGTTGGTCGGCTCATCCAGCAACAGTGTCGTCGACGAACCGGCACCGCTGTCGGACGCGGCGAACAGGATGCGCGCCAGCTCGACCCGGCGCCGTTGTCCACCGGACAGGGTGCGCAGTTGCTGCGTCAGAACCCGTTCCGGCAAACCGAGACTGGCACAGATCCTGCCCGCTTCGCTTTCGGCGCCGTAACCGCCCAACGCGACGAATCGCTCCTCCAGCTGGCCGTAGCGGCGGATCGCGCGGTCACGCGCGTCGTCGTCGGCGACCTCGGCCATCAGCGCCTGCTGCTTTTCCAGATCGGTGAGCAACACGTCCAGCCCGCGAGCCGACAGCACCCGGTCGCGGGCCAGCACGTCGAGATCGCCCTCTTTGGGATCCTGTGGCAGATAACCGATTTCGCCGTTGCGGGTGACCGACCCGGCATACGGTTCGCTCTCTCCCGCCAGGATGCGCAGGGTGGTGGTCTTGCCCGCGCCGTTGCGTCCGACCAGCCCGATGCGGTCGCCGGGCTGCACGCGCAGGTCTGGACCGTCGGGCGAGAGCAAGATGCGCGCACCAGCGCGGACCTCGAGGTCCGTAGCCGTGATCACGATCGCTCTCCTGGATTAAGGGTTATTTGTCGTCGGTGAAGACCGGCGGTCGTCGTTCTGCGCGCGCGGCAACCGCTTCTTCGAAGTTGGCGGTGAGCAGACGGACGAAAAGCTGTCCCAGGCCTTCGGCCTGCATGTGTGCTTCCAGGCTACCGGCGTCCAGTCCACTCCAGAGTGTGCGTTTGGTCAACTCAATTCCCGGCCGCGAGAACGCCGCCATCCGGGCCGCGATCGCATAGCAGGTGTCCAGCAACTGGCCTTCCGGCACCTGACACGACACCAGCCCGATGCGCTCGGCTTCCTCGGCGGAAACGTCGCGGCCGGTCAGCATGATCTCGAACGCCCGCGACGATCCGATGGCCCTGGGCAACAGGTAGCTCAGCCCGAGCTCGCTGGCGGTCAGCCCGTTGTTGATGCCCGCGGCCCGGAAGTAGGCGCTGGTCGAGGCCACCCGGATGTCGGCGGCCAGCGCCAGGCAGAGTCCACCGCCGATCGCCGGGCCGTTGACCGCCGCGATCACCGGTTGGTGTAGCCGCCGCAGCGCCAGGATGACGTCGTCGAGCACTTCCATGGAGCGCAGCGCATAGGTAGGGCGGGTCAACCCGTCGATGTTCGGCACCGTGCCGGCCGATTTGTGATCGGCGCCCGAGGAAAACCCACTACCCGCCCCGGTCAGCACGACCACGCGCACGGAATTGTCGTAGGTGACCTTCTCCAGCGCCTCCTTCAGCGGCACCATGACGTCGAACGCCATCGAGTTCATCCGCTCGGGCCGATTGAGGGTTATCAGTGCCACGCCGGTGCGCGGCCGTTCAACGAGTACCAAACTCACCCGTGAACGGTAGCGCGTATCTCGGTGTCAGCCCTGCTCGGCTTGAGCAGCTCTAAACGTCTGAGACGTCGAAGTCCTTGATTTGCTGCACCAAGTCCTCCAGCGCCGCCGGTGGCAGGGCCCCGGCCTGGTTGAAGAGCAGCTTGCCCTTCTTGAAGGCCATCAGTGTGGGGATTGACCGGATCTGGGCGGCGGCGGCCAGCTGTTGTTCGGCCTCGGTGTCGACCTTGGCGTGCACGATGTCGGGGTGTTTCTCCGACGACGCCTGGAAGGTCGGCCCGAACTGGCGGCATGGCCCGCACCAGGAAGCCCAGAAATCGACCAGGACGATGTCGTTGCCCTCGATGGTCTCGTTGAACTGCTCGGCGGTGAGATCGCGTGTTGTCACAGTCGTCCTAACGCCCGGAGCTGGTCTGATGTTCCCGGCGCGGGATCCGGGCTCAGCGCGCTGCCGATGCCGCGTCTCGCCGGCGCCTGGTTACGGTTGCGTACGTTTTCCGACGTCCGACACACTTGCGGCGGATGATCCGCCTTCTGAAGGAACCAGCGAGGGAATTGCCTTGGGCCACTACATCGCTAACGTGCGCGATCTGGAATTCAACCTGTTCGAGGTGCTTGATCTAGGCGCGGTCCTGGGCACCGGGGCCTACAGCGACCTCGACGCCGACACGGTCCGAACGATATTGGCCGAAGCCGCCCGCCTGGCCGAGGGCCCCGTCGCCGAATCCTTTGCCTTTGCCGATCGCAACCCGCCCGTATTCGACCCGGACGGCCACACCATCAGCGTGGCACCCGAGTTGGCCAAAACGGTGCACGCGATCCAAGAGGCGGGCTGGTGGCGGCTGGGTTTGGCCGAAGAGATCGGTGGCATGCCCGCGCCTGCGCCGCTGGCATGGGCGGTCAACGAAATGATCATCTGCGCCAATCCCTCGGCGAACTTCTACAACCTGGGCCCGGTGTTTTCTCACGCTCTCTACATCGAGGGCAACGAGCAGCAGCGGCAGTGGGCGGCGGTCGGTGTGGAGCGCGGCTGGGCGGGCACAATGGTGCTCACCGAACCCGACGCGGGCTCCGACGTCGGGGCCGGGCGCACCAAAGCCGTCGAACAACCGGATGGCACCTGGCACATCGACGGGGTCAAACGGTTCATCTCGGGTGGGGACGTGGGCAACACCGCCGAGAACGTCTTCCACCTGGTGCTGGCCCGGCCCGAGGGCGCCGGTCCCGGAACCAAAGGCTTGAGCCTGTTCTACGTTCCCAACTACCTTTTCGACCCCGACACGTTCGAACTCGGGCCCCGCAATGGGGTTTTCGCCACCGGGCTGGAACACAAGATGGGCATCAAGTCCTCCGCGACGTGCGAATTGACTTTCGGCGCTACCGATGTGCCCGCAGTCGGCTACCTGGTCGGCGGCGTGCACAACGGGATCGCGCAGATGTTCACCGTGATCGAGCACGCACGCATGACGATTGGCGTCAAGGCGGCCGGCACCCTGTCCACGGGCTACCTGAACGCGCTGGCCTTCGCCAAGGAGCGGGTGCAGGGTGCTGATCTCACCCAGATGGCCGACAAGACCGCGCCGCGCGTCACGATCATCCACCACCCCGACGTCCGTCGCAGCCTGATGACGCAGAAGGCGTACGCCGAGGGCCTGCGCGCGCTGTATCTGTACGCGGCCGCGCACCAGGATGACGCTGTGGCGCAACGGGTTTCGGGCGCAGATCACGACATGGCGCACCGCGTCGATGACCTACTGCTCCCGATCGTCAAAGGGGTGAGCTCGGAGCGGGGTTACGAGATCTTGACCGAGTCGCTGCAAACGCTTGGTGGCTCGGGCTTCCTGGTCGACTATCCGCTCGAGCAGTACATCCGCGATTCCAAGATCGATTCGCTCTACGAGGGCACCACCGCCATCCAGGCGCTGGACTTCTTCTTCCGCAAGATCGTCCGTGACCGCGGTGAGGCCCTGCAGTTCGTGACAGCTCAGATCAGCCGCACCATCGATACCTGCGACGAGGCACTGAAACCGCAAGCCGAGCTGCTGCAAGCCGCGCTCGACGACGTCACCGCGATGACCGGCGCCCTGACCGGATACCTCATGTCCGCGGCGGAGCAGCCCACCGACATTTACAAGGTGGGACTCGGATCGGTGCGGTATCTGCTCGCCGTCGGCGATCTGCTGATCGGCTGGCGATTGCTGGCACAAGCCGGTATCGCGCATGCCGCGCTGGCCGACACCGCGGCGAGTAGCGCAGCCAAAAGCGATGAAGCGTTCTACCAAGGCAAGATCGCGACCGCGGCGTTCTTCGCCAAGAACATGCTCCCGAAGCTCACCTCGCAGCGCACAATCATCGAGAACATCGACGACGAGATCATGCGCCTCCCCGAAGACGCGTTCTAGAAACCGGCGAGATACACAGGTCAGACACAGCTTGAGCGGGTACACCTTTTCGTGGTCCAACCACGATTGGAGAAACCTTGATGCCTGTCAGCTGTCGCACGCCTCGCCTTGCCCGGTTCGCCATCCTCGCTGTTACGGGCGCCACCGCGCTGTCCGTCGCGGCCTGCGGCGCGTCGAACAAATCGAGTCCGTCGTCAACGTCCGCCTCCACGTCGACGGTGACGTCGACGGTCACATCGCAGGCGCCCGCCCAGGGTGAAGCGCAGGTCAACGGTCTGATCGCATCGGTGGCGGGCAACTCGATCCAGGTCACCAAAGAAGACAACACCAACGCCGACGTGAACTTCACCTCGACCACCAAGGTCACCGAGGTCGCACCGGCCACGCTGAGTGATGTCACCTCCGGCAGCTGCATCACCGTGCGGCCCACCCGGGAAATCCAGGGCGGGCAGCCGGCCACCGCGGCGTCCGTCCGGGTCAGCCCCTCCGTCAACGGCACCTGCCCGCCGGCCAAGCCGTCCGGGCAGGGTTCCACCACCAGCACGCCGCCTCCCGGTTCACCGACGCCGGCGTCCCCCAAGCCGAAGCCGCTGCGCGGCTCGGTTGCCTCGGTGACGGGTAACACCATCACCGTCGCGGGCACCGACCCGAGTGGCAACACCACGCAGACCGCCGTCACGGTCGACGACCAGACGAAGTACTCCAAGCTGACGACCGCCACACCTGACGCGATCGCGCAGGGCAAGTGCGTCAACGCGCGCGGAAGCCTGGACAACGGCGGCACGCTGCAGGCGACGACGATCAAGCTGCGACCGGCCAACGACGGCAAATGCGGGGGTCCGGGCAAGCCGCCCCACGGTGGCTGACCGCCCCACAGAGCTCGAACGCATTTGTGAGAACCGCGCTACCGTGGGTACCCGATTGCGCAGGTTAAACGGGCGATCGGAGAAACGTGGATGCCTACCATCAGCAGGCCCCGGCTGAGTCAACTCGCGATCCTCGGGGTCATCGTTCTGATCGCGTTGTGCGTCGGCATGTGCGGGCCCTCTGACAGCACGTCGAGCAACAGCAACTCGGGAAAGCCGACCGTCTCTGCGGTCCCGCCGAGCTCGGCCCCGAACGCGGCACCCCCGCCGGCGCCCGCACCCCCTCCGGTGGGTAAGGACTACGTGGAGGGCCTGGTGCAGTCGGTATCGGGCAACACCATCGCGCTCAGAACGCGGACCGGGTCCGCGACGGTGGACTTCAGCCCGTCGACACGGGTCGTCGAGGTGACCCCGGCGCAGCTGACCGACATCACCCCGGGCAGTTGCGTCAATGTTCGTGCTACCCCGCAGAGCGCTCCCGCCGGTGGTGCTGGGATCACCGCGCAAGCCGTGACGATCACCGCAGCGGTTGACGGCAAGTGCCCGCCGCCCGCGGGCTTTTTCGGGACGGTCACCTCGGTTTCGGGTAACACCATTGCCGTCAACGGCATGGGCCCCGATGGCCCGAGCGCTCCCACCAATGTGACCGTCGCCGACACGACCTCCTACAGCAAGCAGACAGCCAGCAGCACTCAGGCGATCGTGAACGGAAAGTGCATGGGTGCTCAGGGGACGCAAGACGGCGGCGTGCTACACGCGACCATGATCAGCCTCGAAGGGTGCCCGCCGATGGGGCGTCCACACCCCCACCTGCACCTCCCCCATCTGCCTCATGTCCACATTTAGCGTGTGGGAGACGAATCCGCTTGATTGCGCGCCGGATTCAGACGGTGAAGCCGAGGGCACGCAGTTGCTCGCGCCCGTCGTCGGTGATCTTGTCGGGGCCCCACGGCGGGTTCCACACCCAGTTGATCCGGATGTCGCTGACCAAACCGCTGCCGACCAGCGCACTGCGCGACTGATCCTCGATGACATCGGTCAGCGGGCAGGCCGCCGACGTCAACGTCATGTCGATCAGGGCGACGGTTCCTTCGTCGCCTTCCTCGACGTTGAGGCCGTAGACCAGTCCGAGATCGACGACGTTGATCCCCAGTTCCGGGTCGACGACATCGCGCATCGCCTCCTCGACGTCGCCGAGCAGCTCGTTATCCGCGGTGGTTTCGCTCATGATTCGCTTCCATCGATAGGTTTTTCCGCACCGGCCTGGGCCAGTGCGTCTTTAAAAGCCATCCATCCCAGCAACGCGCATTTCACCCGCGCCGGATATTTTGCCACTCCGGCGAAGGCGACGCCGTCGCCCAGGACGTCCTCGTCACCCTCAACGGTTCCCCGCGAGGACACCATTTCGGTGAACGCGGTAATGGTTTTGAGCGCCTCGCCGACGCTCTGGCCGATCACCTGCGCAGTGAGCACCGAGGTGGACGCCTGACTGATCGAGCAGCCTTGCCCGTCGTAGGAGACGTCCGCGATGGTCTCGCCGTCGTCGGACAACGTAACGCGCAACGTGACTTCATCACCGCAGATCGGGTTGACATGGAAGACCTGCGCGCCGAACGGCTCCCGCAGTCCGCGGTGTTGCGGGTGTTTGTAGTGATCGAGGATCACGTCCTGATAGATCTGCTCCAGGCGCATGGCGGCTCACGCCCTGCCGAAGAAGTCCAGGGCCCGTCGCACGCCGGCCACCAATCGGTCGACCTCGTCGGCGGTGTTGTACACCGCGAACGATGCTCGCGCGGTGGCCGCCAGACTGAACCTGCGGTGCAGCGGCAAGGCGCAATGGTGCCCGACCCGTACGGCGACGCCCTCGTCGTCGAGCACCTGACCGACGTCGTGCGCATGCACTCCGTCCACGACGAATGCCACCGGCGAGCCACGGTTTTCCATCGACACCGGTCCGATGATGCGCACGCCGTCGATGCCGGACAGGCCGTCGATGGCAGCGGCGACCAGTTCGTGTTCGTGGGCGGCGACGGCTTCCATGCCGATGGCGTCGAGATAGCGGACCGCTGCGGCCAGTCCGACCACCTGGGAGGTCATCGGGGTGCCCGCCTCGAAGCGCTGCGGCGCGGGCGCATAGGTGGAGACTTCCATGGCCACCTTCTCGATCATCGAACCGCCGGTGAGGAACGGCGGCATCGCCGACAGCAGCTCGCGCCGGCCGTAGAGCACACCGATCCCGTTGGGACCCAGCATTTTATGCCCGGAGAACGCGCCGAAGTCGACATCGAGCGCGTGCAAGTCGACCGGCTGGTGCGGCACAGACTGGCAGGCGTCCAGCACGGTCAGCGCGCCCACGGCCCTGGCCCGCGCGACCAGCTCTGCCACCGGGGCCAGCGCGCCAGTCACGTTGGAATGATGGCTGAACGCAACAACTTTGACGCGCTCGTCGAGATGCAACGAGTCCAGGTCGATACGACCGTCGTCGGTGACCCCATACCAGCGCAGCGTGGCTCCGGAGCGACGGGCCAGCTCCTGCCACGGGACCAGGTTGGCGTGGTGCTCCAGCTCGGTGGTGACGATGACGTCACCCTCGCCCACGGATTGCTCGAACCTGTTGTCGCCCAGCACATATGACACCAGGTTGAGCGCCTCGGTGGCGTTCTTGGTGAAGACCAACTCGTCGGCATCGGCACCGACGAACGCCGCGATGTCGGCACGGCCCTGCTCGTAGGCGTCGGTGGACTCTTCCATCAACTGGTGCGCACCGCGATGCACCGCGCCATTGGAGGTGAGCAGAAACTCGCGCTCGGCGTCGAGCACCTGTAGCGGGCGCTGTGACGTGGCGCCGGAATCGAGGTAGGCCAGCTGATTTCCGCCCCGCATCACACGCTTCAGGATGGGGAAGTCCGCGCGGATGGCTGCGAGGTCCACCGGAGTCACCGAAGCCGCCATACCTACGCCCCTGTGGCCGCCGCTTGCGAGAAGCGTACATAGCCGTTTTGCTCGAGTTCGTCGGCCAGCTCCGAGCCGCCGGATTCGGCGATGCGGCCGCCGATGAAGACGTGCACGTATTCGGGGTGGATGTAGCGCAGGATGCGGGTGTAGTGGGTGATCAACAGGATGCCGCCGTGCTCGGTTTCGGCGTAGCGGTTCACGCCCTCGCTGACCACCCGTAGCGCGTCGACGTCGAGCCCCGAGTCGGTTTCGTCCAGCACGGCGATCTTGGGCTTCAGCAGTTCCAGCTGCAGGATCTCGTGCCGTTTCTTCTCGCCACCGGAGAAGCCCTCGTTGACGTTGCGCTCGGCGAAGGACGGGTCGATTTCGAGGGACGTCATCGCGCCCTTGACCTCTTTGACCCAGTGGCGCAACTTCGGCGCCTCACCGCGGATGGCGGTCGCCGCCGAGCGCAGGAAGTTGGACACCGAGACGCCGGGCACCTCGACCGGATATTGCATGGCCAGAAATATCCCGGCCCGCGCGCGCTCGTCGACGCTCATCGCCAGCACGTCCTCGCCGTCCAGCGTGATGGATCCGGAAGTCACCCGGTACTTGGGGTGACCGGCGATGGCGTAGGACAGCGTCGACTTACCGGAGCCGTTGGGGCCCATCAGCGCATGCGTCTCACCGGATTTCACGGTCAGGTTGACGCCATTGAGGATGGGGATCTCGCGTTCGTCGTCGGCGGCGTTGGGGTTATCCACGCTGACGTGCAGGTCTTTGATTTCCAGGGTCGTCATGAAGCCGTTGTCTTTTCCGTTGCTTTTGATTCCGTGATTTCTAATTCGTGTTCGATGGCTGCGGTCAGCCGCTCGCGTACGTCGGGCACCGCGATCTTGGAGATGATCTCGCCGAAGAAGCCGCGGATCACCAATCGGCGGGCCTGCTCTTCCGGGATGCCGCGGGAGCGCAGGTAGAACAGTTGCTCGTCGTCGAAACGCCCGGTGGCACTGGCGTGTCCGGCACCGATGATCTCCCCCGTCTCGATCTCCAGGTTGGGCACCGAGTCCGCACGCGCACCGTCGGTGAGCACCAGATTGCGGTTGACCTCGAAGGTGTCGGTGCCGGTGGCTTCGGCGCGGATCAGCACATCGCCCACCCACACGGTGTGCGCATCGGGCAGCGCGGAATCCGGATCTCCTTGCAGCGCACCCTTGTACAGCACATTCGACCTGCAGTCGGGGTGCGCGTGGTCGACCAGTAGCCGGGACTCGAAGTGCTGACCGTCGTCGGCGAAGTACAGGCCGAGCAGCTCCGCATCCCCGCCGGATCCCGAATACCGCACGTTGGCCGACATCCGCACCACCTCGCCGCCCAGCGTGACGGTGACATGCCGCAGCACCGCGTCCTTGCCCAGGTGCGCGTGGTGCG
>Ga0335072_10010653_pt1 | contig 13214 bp, 14 predicted proteins | sample Lox_Sample_21_FD_206725 | JGI IMG/M metagenome (GOLD analysis project Ga0335072, IMG submission 206725) | Soil microbial communities from Loxahatchee National Wildlife Refuge, Florida, United States - Lox_Sample_2.1 | ecosystem: Environmental > Terrestrial > Soil > Wetlands | place: USA...
CGAGGGGGCGGCGTGCGGGGCGCTGCCGATCAGCGCCGCGCACTCGGGCCTGGCCGAGGTCTCAGATGCGCTGGCCCAGGCGGTGCCGGGCGAGGTGGCGCCGCTGCTGTCGTTCCCGGTCGACGATCTCGCCGCGCAGGCCATCGCGCAGCGGATTGTCGCGTGGCTTGAAATCGACCCGGACCTGCGCGAGCGGACACGCGCGGCGCTCGTGCGGGTCGTGCGCGAGCGCTGGTCGTGGCAGGGCGTGGCGCGCGGGGTGATCGCGGCGGCACGGGACGAGCTGGAGGAGCTCCCACCTCCTTGAGGCAATCGTTACAATAGGGAGATCGTGCAGGTACGCGACGGCATGACTCAAACGGCGCTGACGGTCGGTCCCGGACACTCGCTGCGGGCGGTGGCGCGGCTGATGTCAGAGCGCCGCGTGGGGGCGGCGATCGTGCTCGACCCCGACGGGCACGGCCCGGGGATCGTGACCGAGCGCGACGTGTTGCTGTCGGTCGGCGCCGGACAGGACGTCGATCGCGAGCTGGTGGCCGATCACCTCACGCGCGAGGTCGTGTACGCGGCGCCGGACTGGTCGCTGGAGGAGGCCGCCGCCGCGATGGTGCGGGGCGGGTTTCGCCACCTGATCGTGATGGAGGGCGGCGAGATCGCCGGCGTGTTGTCGGTGCGCGATGTCGTGCGCTGCTGGACCGAGGACGGGGCGATCTGCCCGGTGCCGGCGGAGAGTGCCGCAGGCGTGAGCTGAGAGCGCGGGGGAGACTCGAACGAGCCTAGTGCTCGCGCGGAAGCTCCTCGATTTCCTGGCGCGTCTCTTTGATCCAGCGCGCCACGGCGTAGATCGTGAGCAGCACGCCGATCACGCTCAGCTCGATGAACGTGGTGATGCCCACGAGCGCGAGCGTCACGCCGACCGCCGTCAGCAGCGGCAGGACCGACGGGCCGGGGAGGTGGACCTCCTCGCCGACTGGCGGGATGTCGGGGTCGAGCGGGCTCACGAGATGTAAGCGGCCGCGACCACAAAGGTGATGCCGAACATGAACATGCAGATCGCGCTCACGATCAGGCCGGCGCGGATGTTCTTGCGTGCGAGTCGTCTGTCCATGCCAGGCGGAGTCTATAGAGATCGGCGGCAGCGCGCCTCGCAGCGCGCCTCGGAGTGGGCCTCGCAGCTCGCCTCGGGAGTGTGGCCCGAGAGCCGAATAATTGCTATCGTATATGCAGAAGCGTGGGAGAGTCGGCGGGGGAGTGTGCTCAAAGGACGTTAAGGGTCGATACCATAGTTATCAAATTTCAAAAAGTGTATGCCCCAACCCCCGCCTTTACAATCCTTTCACACCACCGTCTTCCACGCAAACAGGGCGGGGCTACAACGGAAAAACAACGGAAGAGCCACGCACGCGCTAAAGGTGCACGTCGGCGACCATCCCGCAGAAGAGCAGGGCGAGGTAGGCCAGCGAGTACAGGTAGAGCTGCAAGGCGGCGCGCCGGTCCCGGCGCCGGTAGAGGCGGATCGCGCCGAAGATGAAGCCCAAGCCGAGCGTCATCGAGACGGCCAAATAAATGGCGCCAAGCCCGCCGGCGCAGAACGGGAGCTGTGTGACCGCGTAGAGGAGAAGGGTGTAGATGAGGATCTGCCGGCGCGTCTCCTCCTCGCCGCGCACCGCGGGCAGCATCGGGATACCGACCCGCGCGTACTCGTCCTTCATCAAAAGCGAGAGCGCCCAGAAGTGGGGAGGGGTCCAGAAGAAGACGATGAAGAACAGGAGAACCGCGGTCCCGCCCAGCGAGCCGCGAACCGCGGCCCAGCCGACCAGCGGCGGGATCGCGCCCGCGGCGCCGCCGATCACGATGTTCTGGACGGTTCGTCGCTTCAGCCACATCGTGTACACGCCCACGTAGCCGGCGAACCCCGCCAGCGCGAGCGTAGCGGCGAGCAGGTTCACGGTCAGAGAGAGCTCGAGGAAGGAGAGCGCCGCCAGGGTGCACCCGAACGCGAGCGCCGCACCGGGACGCACTCGCCCGGAGGGGATCGGACGCGAGGCGGTGCGGGCCATGCGCGCGTCGATGTCGCGATCGAACCAGTGGTTGACGGCGCCCGCGCCCCCGGCCGACAGATAGCCACCCAGGCAGGTGAGCGCTATCAACCCGAGTGAGGGGTCGCCGGCGACGTACATCGTGGCGATCGTCGTCAACAAAAGCAGCGACTGGACCTTGGGCTTGGTCAGCTCCAGGTAGTCGCCGAGCAGCCCGAGCGTGCCGCCCGACCTGCGATCGGCTGTGAGGCCGAGGTGAGGCGCGTTCGCGGCTGCGGACGCGCCGGTGCCCGCCGCTGCTGCGCTCCCCGGCGCCGGCGCCTCGATCGCCTGGACGGCGCCTGTAGTTGGTGGGCTCATCGCCGAGGCATCCTATCGCCACGGGTCAGCGGTGGGCGACGACGGTCGGCGCGAGCGGGTGGCTGGCCCGTCGAGTCCGGCGCTACACGCCAACTTGCGTGGCGCCCGCCGGAACGGTGGCGCCACCCGGGATGGAGACGTCCGCCCCCGAGCCGGTGCCGGTGCGCCGGGCGACCTCGCGGCGGATGTCCTTCATCGGCTCGGCCGAGCGCACGACGGGGATCGTGTCGAAGTTGTTGACCGGCGGCGGAGAGGTCGTGAACCACTCAAGCGTGTTGGCCTTCCACGGGTCGGGCCCGGCGATCGCGCCGACTTTGAGCGAGCGCCAGACGTTTATGATCGTCGTCAGGACGCCGGCGGCGAGGATGAACGAGCCGATCGTGGAGATCAGGTTGTAGAGGGCGAGGTTGCCGACGTTGGGGTACTCGTACACGCGCCGGGGCATCCCGTCGAGGCCGATCGCGTGCTGGATCATGAACGTGACGAGGATCCCGATGAAGATCAGCGCGAAGCTCAGTCGGCCGAGATGTTCGCCGAGCATACGCCCGGTGATCTTCGGGAACCAGAAGTAGATCGCGGCGAAGATCGGCATCACCGCGCCGCCGAGCAGGACGAAGTGCAGGTGGGCGACGACGAAGTAGGTTTCGTTGACCTGCCAGTCGATCGGGAACGTCGCCAAGAAGACGCCGGAGATGCCGCCGATCAAAAAGATCGCGATCGCGCCCGCGCAGAACAGGAGCGGCGTGCGGTACTCGACCGTGCCGTTCCACAGCGTGCCGATCCAGTTGAGGATCTTCACGCCGGTGGGGACGGCGATGAAGTAGGAGGAGAGCATCACGAACACGACGACGGCCTCGGGGATCGGGGCGGTGAACATGTGGTGGGCCCAGGTGAGAAAGCCGAGGAACGCGATCGCGACGGTCGAGGCGGCGATCGCCTTGTAGCCGAAGATGGGCTTGCGCGCGAAGACGGGCAGGATCTCGGAGATGACGCCGAATCCGGGCAGCACCATGATGTAGACCTCGGGATGGCCGAAGAACCAGAAGAGGTGTTGCCAGAGGATCGGCGAGCCGCCCTCGGCGGGGTCGAAGAAGTGCGCGCCGAAGTGGCGTTCGGCGAGCAGCATCGTCACGGCCGCGGCAATCACGGGCAGCGCCACGATCAAGAGAACCGAGTAGGTCAGGATCGTCCAGATGAACAGCGGCAGCCGGCCCCAGGACAGGCCGCGCGCGCGCATGTTGGCGATCGTCACGTAGAAGTTGATCGCGCCCAGGATCGAGGACAGCCCGGTGAGGTGGATCAGATAGATCCAGGCGTCCTCGCCGCCGCCGGGGGAGTAGGTGCCGTTGGCCAGCGGCACGAAGCTGATCCAGCCCGATTCCGGCGGGTTCCAGAAGATCGAGGCGTAGAAGACGATTCCGCCCGCTAACAGCAGCCAGTAGGAAAGGGCGTTCAACCGCGGGTAGGCCATGTCGCGGGCGCCGATCATCAGCGGCACGAAATAGTTGGCCAGACCGGCCATCATCGGCACGATGAACAGGAAGATCATCGTGGTGCCATGCATCGTGAACAGCTGGTTGTAGGTCTGGGGCGCGACCAGCGTGTTTTCGGGCGCCCCGAGCTGTAGGCGGATCATCAGCGCCTCGACGCCGCCCAGACAGAAGAAGGCGAACGTCGTGACCATGTACATGATCCCGATGCGCTTGTGGTCGGTCGTCGTGATCCAGCTCATCCAGCCGCGAGGCTCGCGCTCGGCGCGGTGGGCGACGATTTGAGGGACTGGTTGAGCTACTGCTGTGGCCATTGGGGGCTGGGTCTCCTGGGGTCGGTCGTTAGGAGGTTCGAGGTCTGGGTCGGAATGGGATTGGGATTTGGGAAGGGGATGCGGTGGCGTGCAGGTTGACGGGTGCGCGTGGGGAGGGAGTCGGGTCTAGGGGTTCTCCACCTGGCCGGCGCCGACCTGGGAGTTGAGTTTGGCGCGGGCGTTCGCCGCTTCGTGGTTGGCTTCTGCGATCAGCTGTCGCTGACGGACGAGCCACGTTTCGAACTGGGCCGGCGGGATCGCCTTGACGGTCGCGATCATGCGCGCGTGCCCGCGTCCGCACAGCACGGCGCACTGGCCGCGGAAGATTCCGGGGTGTTCGATCTTGAACCAGGTGTAGTTGTGATAGCCGGGAACCGCCTGGAACTTGCCGCCGAGCTGGGGCACCCACCAGGAGTGCACGACGTCCTGGGAGACGATGTCCAGGGTGACGGTCGTTTTGGTCGGGACGACCAGTTCCTCATAGGAGTAGGGCGCGCCCAGGCCGTCGCGTTCGGTGGCGCCCGGGTAGACGAACTGCCATACGAACTGTTTGCCGATCACCTTGATTTCCAGCGATTTGCCGTTGGGGGGCAGGTGTTGGGTGGCGGTGGCATAAAGCCGGCCGCCGCTGCCGGCGTCGCCGGCTTCCTCCTGCGCTTCGGCGGTGCTGAGGTTCGCGCCGGCGGCGTCGGAGTTGGGCGGGGTCTCGATCGAGCTCAGGCGCGAGAACGTGAGGATCGCAAGGCCCACGAGGATGATCGCCGCGGCCGAGGTCCAGCCGATCTCGAGGCGCGTGTTGCCGTGGATCTGCTGGGCGGTGGCGCCCTTGCGCGCGCGGAAGCGGATCATCGCGTAGGTCAGTCCGCCGATCACCGCCACGAAGATGATCAGCGCGATGACGAGAACGATCTTGTAGAGCGAGTCGATGTTGTTCGCGTTCGGCGACCCCCCCGACTCGGGCGTGAAGAACGCGAGCACGGCCCGGATCGCGGCCGGCGCCGGGGGTGCTGTTGCGAGCAGGCGGGTCAAAGCGAGCGGGATTCTATTCACGCACGGGCGGGAAGTGCTTGATGACGATTGCTACTTGCCGGCAAAGCGTGCCGAGCGCTTTTCCACGAAGGACATCGCGCCCTCCAGGAAGTCGTCTGAGCCGGCCATCTCGCGCTGGATCTGGGCCTCGAGCTCGAGCTGCTCGGCCATCCGAGAGTACAGCCAGTTGTTCAGCTGGCGCTTGGTGCCGGCGTAGGAGCGGGTCGGGCCGGCGGCCAGGCGCAGCGCCAGCTCGCGCGACTCGGCGGCGAAGCGCTCGTCGGGCACGACGCGATTGATCAGTCCCCAGTCCAGGGCCTGCTGCGCGGGCACGCGCTCGCCGAGCATCGCCATCTCGGTGGCGCGGGCCATGCCCACGCGCGTGGGCACGAACAGCGAGGAGCCGCCGTCGGGTACCAGGCCGATGTTCACGAACGCCAGCAGGAAGTAGGCGCTCTGCGCGGCGAGGATCAGGTCGCAGCACAGCGCCAGCGAGCAGCCGATCCCGACCGCCGGCCCGTGCACAGCGGCGAGCACCGGCTTGGGCGTCTCGCGGATCGCCGTGATGATCGGGTGGTAGCGGTGGGTGAGCGTTTTGTACACGTCCGGCCGCCCGTCCGGAGTCGTCTCCGCGCCGAAGTCCTTGAGGTCCGCGCCCGAGGAGAACCCCCGCCCGGCGCCCGAGATCGCCACGGCGCGCACCGCCTCATCGCGGCGGACGTGGTGCAGCGCGGCGAGCAGATCTTCCCCGAACTGCTGGTTCCAGGCGTTCATCGTGTCCGGCCGGTTCAGCTCGATCGTGCCGACGCCCTCGGCGACAGATACGTTGACTGTCTGTAGATCCATGAGTGCATCCTATGGTGTGAGGCGATGACCAGACCCGTGATCGGTATGTGCGCGGCGCTCGAGCGGGCGCGGTGGAGCGTGTGGGACATGCAAGCGCTGCTGATGCCGCGGAATTACGTACAGGCCGTCCAGAACGGCGGGGGCATGGCGCTGGTGCTGCCGGTCGACCCCGAGCTCATCGATGATCCGACGCAGGCACTCGATCTGATCGACGGGGTGATGCTCATCGGCGGAGCGGACATCGACCCCGGCTCCTACGGCGAAGAGGCCCATCCCGAGACGGTCGAGACCGTGCCCGAGCGCGACGCGTTCGAGATCGCGCTGACCCGCGCGGCGATCGCAAGAGACATGCCGGTGCTGGGGATCTGCCGCGGTATGCAGTTGATCAACGTCGCCTGTGGCGGCACGCTGAACCAGCACGTGCCCGAGCGCTACGGCCACCACGAGCACCGCCGGGTGGTGGGCTCCTTCGATGGCGCCGACCACGACGTGCTGCTCGTCGAGGGCTCGCTTGCCGCTCGGGCTGCGGGTGAGCTCACGCACACGACCAAGTCCCATCACCATCAGGGCGTGCAGCGGCTGGGGGAGGGTCTCGTCGTGAGCGGCAATTCGACGCTGGATGATCTGCCCGAGGCGATCGAGCTGCCGGATTGCTCGTTCGTGCTGGGCGTGCAGTGGCATCCGGAGGCCGACACGGCGAGTCGGGTCATCGGCGCGTTTGTCGCGGCGGCAGCCATGCGTTCGGCCGATCGCGCTCTCGCGGGCTGAAACGCCCGGACGCGACCGTATACTCACCGCGCAGTGCGGCTGTCGAAGGCGATACGGGCAACCGCCTGGGGAGTGCTCGCGGTAGGGGTGGCGGCGCCGTTGGTGCGCAAGCGTGTGCCTGCGCCCCCACTCATCGTGCAGACGGCCGCGTTCGCCGCGCCGGTGGCGCTGTGCGTGGTCCTACGCCGCTCGCGCACGCGCGATGTGACGGTGTGCGCGCTGCAGATGTGGGCGTACCTGGCGGCGTACAAGACACCTCACGACGATGAGACCGGCCAGGCGCGGCGCGTGCACATCGACTACCCGATCGACGTCGATCGCGCTCTCGGATGGGGCGAGCTGCCGACGCTGCGTCTGCAGCGGGCGCTCGCGCTGGTAGATCCCGACGACGGCCTGCCCCGCTGGCGCACGCTGGACAAGGTGCTCGTGTGGGCGCACTGGGTGTGGTTCATGGTGCCCCACGGGGCGCTGTTGTATGTGCTGATGCGGGCACCCGAGCGGTTTGAGCGCGCGGCGGTGATGACCTATGCGGTGTTCGACTTGGGCGCGAGCGTCTACTGGGTGGCGCCCACCGCGCCGCCGTGGTACGCAGCCTCGGTCGAGGGGCGCGAGAGCCACGGCGCGGAGGACGTGCGCCGGATGATGGTCGAGTACGGGGAGCAGTTCTGGAGAGACGGCTGGGGTCCGCTCTACAGTGTGCTTGGAGGCAATCCCCTGGCTGCGATGCCCTCGTTGCACTTCGCCACATCGTTGATGGCCGCGCTCCTGCTCGCCGAGACCGGAACGGTCGCGGGCGCGCTCGGCGGCGCCTATACCGCGGTGCTCGGGTTCGCGCTCGTGTATCTGGGCGAGCACTACGCGGTGGACCTGCTCGCCGGCGGAGCGCTGACGGTCGCGGTGCGGCGGTTGGGTCCGCGCGCGGGACCGGCGTTGCGGGGCTTGCGCCACGCGGTGGCGGCGCTCGAGGCGGTGGCGCACAACACGAGCGCGAGGAGGTGAGCGAGACGGAGCGGGACACGGCCACGACGCCGGCTGAGCGTCACAGGACTGGGCATGAGGAGGAGATGCCGCGTGTGGTCGTCACGCGGCGTCAGGCGATCGCGGCGGGGGCGTTCGTGCTGGCGATCGTCGGCTTCATGTACTTCGTGCTGCCCAAGCTCGCGGGCGTGGGCCAGACGCTGCGCCGCCTGGAGGGCGGCGACGTGTGGTGGATCGCCGCCGGGGTCGTGCTCGAGCTGGCCTCGTTCGCGGGCTATGTCGTGCTGTTTCGTTCGGTGTTCGTCCTCCCCGAGACCCGTTCGCCCAGCCGCATCGGCTGGCGCGAGAGCTACCAGATCACGATGGCCGGACTGGCGGCCACGCGCCTGTTCGCCACCGCGGGCGCCGGTGGGATCGCGCTCACCGCCTGGGCACTCAGACGTTCGGGCATGGAGCCGCGCCTGGTCGCCTGCCGTATGGTCGCGTTCGTGGTGCTGCTGTATGCGGTGTACGCGGGCTCGGTGCTGATCGACGGACTCGGACTGGGTACCGGCCTGTTTCCCGGTGGCGGCTCGTTTGCGCTGACGATCCTGCCCGCGATCGCCGCGGCTGCGTTGATCGCCGCGGTCGGCGCGATGGCGCTGCTGCCGGGCGACTTCGAGCGGCGGCTGGGGCGGTGGGCGTCGCACTCGGGCCGCTGGGCGCACTGGATCGCCCGCGCGGCCACCGTGCCCGCGCTCGCGGCCAGCGGTGTGCGCACCGCGATCGAGCTGATCCGCTCGCGCGATCCGGGCCTGCTCGGCGCGATCGCCTGGTGGGGGTTTGACATCGGCGTGCTGTGGGCAATGTTCCACGCGTTCGGATCGCCGCCGCCGTTCACGGTCATCTGGATGGCCTACTTCCTGGGCATGCTCGGCAACCTGCTGCCACTGCCCGGCGGTCTCGGCGGGGTCGAGGGTGGGATGATCGGAGCGCTGGTCGCGTTCGGGGTGAGCTTCGACCTGGCCGTGCTCGCGGTGCTGTCCTACCGGGGGATCTCGTTTTGGTTGCCCACGATTCCCGGCGCCGTGGCCTACTTCCAGCTCCGCCGCACGGTCGCGCGCTGGCGTGAGGAACAGCAGGGCGCCGGTGCGTCGGTGGCAGCTGAACCCGCGCGGGCCGGCAGTGGGATCGAGGCGGCCAGCGTTCAGGCGCTGTAGGCTCTATACTTTACAAAGTAAAGCGACTATCGGAGAGGCAATGAGCAGCAGCGAGACGGAGGATGTCGAGAACGTGATCATCGTCGGCAGCGGCCCGGCGGGGTACACCGCCGCGCTGTACACCGCGCGGGCGAATCTGCGACCGCTCGTGATCGAGGGGTTCGCCTGGGGTGGGCTGTTGCAGCAGACGACCGACGTCGAGAACTACCCCGGCTTTCCCGAGGGGATCATGGGACCGGAGATCATGCAGAGGTTCCGCGACCAGGCGCAGCGGTTCGGGGCGCGGTTGATCACCGACGAGGCCGAGCGGGTGGAGCTCGCCGATGGAGCGGACCTCGCCGACGGAGCGGATTCCGCTGATAGAGCGGACCCCGCCCACCCCGCCCCCCCCGGCATCCACCGTGTGTGGGTCTCAGGCGAGGAGTATCGCGCGCGTACTGTCATCCTGGCGATGGGCGCCGAGCACAAGAAGCTCGGCGTGCCCGGCGAGGATGAGCTCGGCGGGCGCGGGGTCAGCTACTGCGCCACCTGCGACGCGGCGTTCTTCAAAGACGCCCGCACGCTGATCGTCGGCGGCGGGGATTCGGCGATGGAGGAGGCGATCTTCCTATCCAAGTTCGCCGCCCACGTGACGATCGTGCACCGGCGCGAGGAGTTCCGCGCGTCGAAGATCATGCTGGACCGCGCCCGGGAGCAGGAGAACATCGAGTTCCTGACCCCCTATCGCGTGAGTGCGCTGCACGCCGGCGAGCAGGGAGCGTTGGGGCACGCCGCGCTCGTCAATACCGTCACCGGCGAGGAGCGCGAGATCCCGATCTCCGGCACGTTCATCGCGGTCGGCCACGAGCCCCAGTCAGCGCTCGTGCGCGGCCAGATCGACGTCGATGAGAACGGGTACGTGGTCGTCGACGGGCGCTCGACCAGGACCAACCGCCCGGGCGTGTTTGCGGCCGGCGATCTGGTCGACCACACCTACCGCCAGGCGATCACCGCGGCGGGCTCGGGCTGCCAGGCGGCGCTGGACGCCGAGTGGTACCTGCGCGACACCCCCGGCGTGCCCGTCCCGGCGGAGATGCCCGCGGGCGATCCCGCTGAAGCGCAGTGGGCGCCGACAGCTTCGGCGGGGAGCTGAACCGATCGACTTGGCGTCGGTCGTGCAGGCCGAAGGCAGGGTCAGTCTCTGAGCAATTTGTCTACCCCATCGTCGTCTGGGACGATGTGGGGGAGATCATCTATGTCCGCAAACGCGAGGTCGGCTGAGACGAAGGCGTCTGCGTCGAACGTCAAGGCGGTGGCGGCCAGCACGGCATCGAACGCGCCAAGTCGGTTGTGGCGTTCGAACAGCGACAGTCCCCGGCGCAGGTGCTCGTCGGTGGGAACGAGCAGCGGCGCAAGCAGATCGATGTAGTCACGCCCCAGGGCTGCCGCGTCGGAGCGTTCACGGCGCTGGGCGCGTACGTGGACAAACTCCTGGATGACCTCCACAGTGCTGGTCGCCTCGAGTCGCCCGACAGCAATCGCATCGATCAGTCGGCGGCATGGATCGCGCAGCGGATGAGCGCTCCCCTTGGCATATGCGAGCACAGTCGTGTCGAGAACGATCATCTTCTGCGTCTGTCATGCGCGGCGTCCGCGCAGCGCATCCAACTCGGCGCGCAACTCCCTGGGGTCCTCGGGCATAGGCATGTCGGCGGCCTCCAGCACGCGCCGTCCGGCGGCTCGCCGGCGGGCGGACGAGCCGCTCATGCCATGGTCAATTGCTTCGCGCACAACGGTTGCGACCGATACGCCCCGCTCGTGCGCCGCGCGCACGATTCGCTGATGGCGCTCGTCGTCGATCAAGACTTGTAGGCGATGCTCCAAAGGCATGCTCATACTGTAGCATGCTCATCATCTCGATACTGGAAGAACCCCGCCCCGCTCGTGCACCCGATGCGGCCTTCACCTACGAGCCGCCGCAGGACGGGCGCCGGCCGGTAGCGCTCCTCGCGGTAGGTGTCGCATAGTCCGTCGAGCACTGCCAGCACGCGGTCGAGCCCGATCTCATCGGCCCAGGCGAGCGGTCCGCGCGGGTAGTTGAGCCCGAGCGTCATGCCGGTGTCGATGTCCTGGGCGCTGCCGACGCCTTCGCCGAGCGCGAACGCGCACTCGTTGATCACCTGGCAGAGGATTCGCTCGAGCACGCCGCCGGCCGTGGGCGTGGGCGCGGGGTTGGCATGGGCGCCGCCGCCCTCGGTCTCGCCGTCGTTCGCGGGTGTGGCATTGGCTCGCGCGGCGTGACCTTCGGTTGCAGAGCCATCCGCGCCCCCAGTGCCGCCCGCGTGCGGCTCGGGCTTCGGCTCCGGCTCCGGCTCCGGGTCCGGGGGGCGGTAGGGGTCGCGCGAGTAGTCGTAGTAGCCGCGCCCGGTCTTGCGCCCGCAAAGACCCGCGGCTACGTAGCGGGCAGTGATCGGGGAGGGACGCCAGCGCGGCTCGTAGAAGCTCTGCTCGTAGAAGCTGATCGAGATCTCGAGGCCCGTGTCGACCCCGACGAGGTCCATCAGCTCGAAGGGACCCATGCGAAAGCCGCCTTCGGTGCGCATGGTCTGGTCGATCGTGTCGATGTCCGCGATACGCTCCTGCAGGATGCGCAGCGCCTCCAGCCCGAACGGGCGGTTGCAGCGGTTGACCAGGAAGCCGGGCCCGTCCTGCGCGCGAATGACGGTCTTGCCCATCGCCTCGCCGGTCGCGTGCGTGAGCGCGAGCGCCTCATCGGAAGATTGCTCGCCGGCGACGACCTCCAGCAGGCGCATGATCGGCGGGGGGTTGAAGAAGTGCATGCCGACCACCCGCTCCGGGCGCGGGACGGCCGCCGCGATCGCCGTGACCAGCAGCGAGGAGGTGTTGCTCGCGAGTACGCAATCGTCCGCGACGATCTCCGTGAGGCGGGCGAAGAGCTCGTGCTTTAGCTCCAGGCGCTCGGGGGCGGCCTCGATCACGAGCTCGCAGTCGGACATGGCGTCCAGCGTGTCGATCGTCTCGATCCGCGACGCGGCCGCCTCTGCCTCCCCGGCCTGCAGCCGTCCCTTGGCCGCTTCCTTGGCCAGACCTTCGCGAGCGCGCTGCGCGCCGCGGGCGAGTGCGTCGGGAAGCGGGTCGTGCAGCAGTGTGCGCGCGCCCGCGCGGGCGGCGAGCTGAGCGATGCCCGCGCCCATTGTGCCGGCGCCCACCACGCCGATGACGCTTGCCGGAGCAGCTGACTCGGGTGCAGCGCTGGACTCGGGCTCGGGGTCAGACACGGCGTGCCAAAACGACGTTGGACGCGCGCGCACGCGTACGCGCGCGCGTACGCCATCCAAACAGTAGGTCGTACATCGCCTCCGCGCGGGGGTGCATCAGCTCGGTACGAGCGTGGGTCGGCTGGCGCTGGTTGTGCATCAGCTCGGCACGAGCGCGTTGATGCCGGTCATGCCCCGCCCGATGATCAGCCGTTGGATCTGCGAGGTACCCTCGTAGATCGTCGTGACGCGCGCGTCACGGTAGTAGCGCTCGACCGGGTGATCGTCGACGTAGCCCGCGCCGCCGTGGATCTGGATCGCGAGGTTCGCGCACTCCAGCGAGGCCTCGGTCGCGTGCAGCTTGGCGATCGAGGTCTCAAGGGTGTTCGGGCGGCCCTGGTCCTTGAGGAAGCCGGCGCGCCACACGAGCATCCGTGAGGCGTCGGTCTTCAGGACCATGTCGGCGATCATCGCCTGCACGAGCTGGAAGGAGGCGATCGGCCGGCCGAACTGCTCTCGCTCCTTTGCGTAGTTCACCGACTCATCGACGCACCCCTGGCAGATGCCCACGCAGCCCGCGGCCACCGAGTAGCGCCCGGAGTCGAGGTTGGACATCGCGATCCGAAAGCCGTCGCCGACCTCGCCGAGCATGTCCTCGTCTGAGACCTCGACGTCATCGAGGGAGATCGAGCCGGTGTCGGAGGCGTGCAGGCCCATCTTGTGCTCGATCGTCTGCGCGGAGTAGCCGGGGTGGTCGGTGTCCACCAAGAAGCAGGCGACGCCCTTGTGGCCGAGCGCGGGGTCGGTCTGGGCGAAGATCAGCGCGAGCTTGGCGTAGTTGGCCATCGAGATCCACATCTTCGAGCCGCTCAGCACCCAGCCGGAGTCGGTCTTGCGCGCGCGCGTCTTCTGGTTGGCGGCGTCTGAGCCGGTG
>Ga0335072_10010654_pt1 | contig 13213 bp, 11 predicted proteins | sample Lox_Sample_21_FD_206725 | JGI IMG/M metagenome (GOLD analysis project Ga0335072, IMG submission 206725) | Soil microbial communities from Loxahatchee National Wildlife Refuge, Florida, United States - Lox_Sample_2.1 | ecosystem: Environmental > Terrestrial > Soil > Wetlands | place: USA...
GTAGGACGTAGCGAGGAGGTACGCGGCATCGCAGCCCGACGGCAGCAGCATCGCCTCCAGGAGCTGGCGCGCGGTCAGCACGTCCCCGGCGATGAGCCCGGCGCTGCTTGCCCCGTCCTTCTCGACATAGCGCACCGCCGCCTTCGTGACCCGGATCCGCCTGCTCAGGTCGCCGGCCTTCAGGACCAGCAACGCCGTCATGACCTTGGTGATGCTGCCCATCGGCCGCTCGGCTGCCGGGTCCTGCACCCACAGCACCGCGCCCGTGCTGGCATTGATGAGCTCTCCGGCCAGGACACTGACGGGAGGCGTCAGGTCACGCGGCATCGTGCCGCCGATGCTGACGGTGTGCGCCGACGCAGCCGGTGCGGCGGCAGCGGGCACGCCGACGGCGACAGCACAGCAGCAAATGGCGCCGACAGCACCGCGACGGAGCCTGCCCGTCATCGCTGTCACCGCCGCGACTGCGGAAGCTTGACGGACCGGTTACGGCCGCCGGTCGCAGACGGCGGCGGTACCACGGGCCCGATGTCACCCTCGGGAGCCTCGTCGAGGTCCACGATGACCGGGGCGTGGTCGCTAGGTCCAGTGCCCTTCCGGGCCTGCCGGTCCACCCAGGCCGCCTGCACGCGCCCGGCTACGCTGTCCGTCGCAAGGACCAGATCGATGCGCATGCCGAGATCCTGGTGGAACATCCCGGCCCGGTAGTCCCAGTACGTGAAGATCCGGCGATCCGGCCAGTGGTCCCGGACCACATCGTGCAGGCCGGCCGACTCAAGGCTCGCCAGCGCTGCCCGCTCGGGTCCGGTCACGTGCGTCTGCCCGACGTACGCGGCCGGATCGAAGACATCGCTGTCCGTCGGGGCGATGTTCATGTCGCCGCAGACGACCGCCGCGTCGGGACCGCCGCGCACCACCTGCTCCAGAGCGCCGAGCCAGGCAAGCTTGTACCGGTAGTGATCGGAGTCCGGCTCGCGGCCGTTCGGCACGTAGACCGAGTGCACGCGGACGCCGCCGCAGGTCGCGGCCACCGCGCGCGCCTCCGGCTCGGGGAACCCCGGCGCTCCCTCCAGGCCTTGGACGACGTCGTCGAGCCCGGCCCGGGACAGAATCGCGACACCGTTCCACCGGGGCTCGCCGTAGACGGCCGCCTGGTAGCCGCGGCTTTCCAGGTCGGCGCCCAGCAGTTCGGTGAACGCGTCGTCGGCGAGCTTGATCTCCTGCAGGCACACCACGTCGGGCTGACGCTCGTCCAGCCAGGGCAGCAGCCGGGGCACCCGCTGCTTCACCGAGTTCACGTTCCAGGTAGCAAGCCGCACGGCGCTTACACTAGCCGCCATCACAGCCAGCCGCAGTGTGTGGCGGACGGCCGAAGTGTCCATCTCCCGCGACCGGATTCGTCGTACCGGCGAGAAGCTCGCGCCGACGAGGAGGAACTGTGAAGTACCTGCTGCTCGTGTGCATGGAGGAGGCGCCCGACCCGCCGCTGGAGACGGCGGCGGAGATCGCTGACTGGGATGTCGAGGTCGACGACATCAGGCCGTGGCTCGCTGACGTCGACAGCCGCCGGCTCTTCGGCAGCCAGGTCAGTAAGCCCGCCAACGCCGCGACGGTGCGGGTGCGCGGTGAGGAGACCCTGGTGAGCGACGGGCCGTTCGCGGAGACCAAGGAGTGGATGGCGGGCTTCGACGTCATCGAGTGCGACACCATGGCTGAGGCCATCGAGATCGCCGCGAAGCACCCGGTTGCCCGGTTCGGCATGATCGAGGTCCGGCCGTTCCGACCGCTCCCCCGGTAGGAGCCGGTCAGCGAGAGGTAGCAGGCCCGTGCGGGCTGGACGGAAGGACGCGCTCCGCGACCACCTTCAGCCCTTCCGCGAACTCGTGCGCGGTCGTCGCATGCTTCGGATCCAGGAAGTACTTGGCGAGCAGGCCGATGAACAGCGCGTGCATCACCGGCGCCGCAAGCCGCGACGCCTCCGGCTCGGCCTGCATGTCGATGCCGAGGAAGAGCTCCGCGATGCCCTGGCCCGCGTAGGCCTGAATCCCGGCCAGGAATGCCCGCAGGTCGTCGTTCCGCAGTGCCAGGCTGATCAGTTCGAGCTGGACGGCCCACAGACCTGACTCGCCCTCGCCGAAGGACCTCATCGACCGGCTGACGGCTCCCTCGAAGCGCTCCAGCGGCGGACGTCCGAGGACGTCGTCGGAGCTCATCGACCGCTCCAGCTCGTCGGCCCAGTCCCCGATCGTGTCGAAGACGGCCTGATTCATCAGCGCGTCTTTCGAGCCGAAGTGGTAGCCGATAGCGGCCAGGCTCACGCCCGAGGCTGCCGCGATATCGCGTGCGGTCGTGGCCGCATAGCCCTTCTCGAGCAGGCAGCGCTTGGCCCCGGCGATGAGGTCCTCGCGGTTTCCCATGGCCGCAGCATACCGCTGCGTCTCACACGAGCGTCTTGGACGAATGTATTAGACGTTCGTGTCAGACAAGTGTACAGTTCTGTCGAGATGGCACCCCGCCGCCGGCGGACGTCCTGACAAGCCCATCTCGACGGGAGGCACCATGTCCACCGCGCAGTCCGCAGCCCACGCGTCCCCGCCGCTCCGGCCGTCCGGCCCGCCCACGGCAGGCGCGCGCGAATGGACCGGCCTCACCGTCCTCCTCCTGCCGCTTCTGCTGGTCTCGATGGACGTCTCGGTGCTCTACTTCGCCGTCCCGTTCATCAGCCGCGATCTGGAGCCAAGCAGCACCCAGCAGCTGTGGATCTTCGACATCTACGGCTTCGTCCTGGCCGGCCTTCTTATCACGATGGGCTCGCTCGGCGACCGGATCGGCAGGCGCCGGCTGCTGCTCCTCGGCGCCTTCTGCTTCAGCCTCGCGTCACTCGGCGCGGCGTACTCGCACTCAGCCGGCGACCTCATCGCCGCTCGCGCGCTTCAGGGCGTCGCCGGGGCCACTCTGATGCCGTCCACGCTGGCACTGATCCGCAATATGTTCCACGACGACAAGCAGCGCCGCACCGCCATCGCGATCTGGACAAGCGCCACCATGAGCGGCATCGCCCTCGGCCCGGTGCTCAGCGGATTCCTGCTCGCCCACTTCTGGTGGGGCTCTGTCTTCCTGATCAACGTGCCGGTCATGATCCTTCTGCTCACGCTCGGCCCGGCGCTGGTGCCCGAGTTCCGCGCCCCCCAGGCAGGCCGGTTCGACGTGCTCAGCGCGGTGCTCTCGCTCGCCGCGGTGCTGCCGGTCATCTACGGAATGCAGGAGCTTTCGGCGAACGGAGCGCGGCCTGCTTACGTGGCCGCCATCGCGGCCGGAGTCGCCGTCGGAGCAGCTTTCGTGATGCGGCAGGCGCGCAGCCGGGCGCCGATGATCGAGCTGGCCCTGTTCCGCAGTCGCGGCTTCACCGGGGCAGTCGCGCTGACCCTGGTCTCCATGTTCGCCATCGTCGGCTTCGCCATCTTTGCCACCCAGTACCTGCAGTCTGTCCGTGGCATGACCCCGTTCACCGCGGCGCTGTGGTCCTTGGTGCCGATGACCGGCACCATGACCGCCGTCCCGCTGAGTCAGCTGCTGGTGAAGCACGTCGACCGCGCCTACATCGCCGGCGGCGGCCTGCTCGCGGCGGCGGGCGGCTACGCGCTGCTCACCCAGGCTCAGGCACAGTCCGGCCTCTGGTTCGTCCTGCTCGGCGCCAGCGTCTACGCAGGCGGCGTCGTGGCCGCCCTCACCGTCGGAAACGAACTCATCATGGGCGCTGTCCCGCCGGAGCGCGCGGGCGCCGCCGCCGCGGTGGTCGAGACGTCGTCCGAGTTCGGCGGCGCGCTCGGCATGGCAGTCCTCGGCAGCATCGGTGTCGCGGTCTACCGGTCCGAGCTGGCCCGCACCGCGCCGGCCGGTCTGCCATCAGCAGCTGCAGATGCCGCCCGCAACACCCTCGGCGGCGCGCTGGGCGTGGCCGGGCACTTGCCCGGACAGCTGGGCAGCCAGCTTGTTGCAGCCGCCCGGGTGGCCTTCACACACGGGCTGGACACCGCCGCGCTCGGCGCCGGGATCGCCATGCTCGCCGCCGCCGTGATCAGCGCCCGGTACTTCCGCGGTATCGAGGTCGTGCCCGAGGGTGCCGAGCATGCCGATACTTCGACGCCCAGGCCCACGCCGGACGAGGACACAGCCGGCGACGACGCTGCTACCCGGCCAGAGCTGGTCCGCTAGCCACCACGTTTCTTCCCGTCGGAGGGTGGAGCCGACGGTCTATCGCTGCGCCGCCGCGAACGCGAACGCCAGCAGGGAGTTGGCGGTGTAGTCGTCGGCAGGCTCGACCGACGGCCAGGACACCACGTTGTCCTCGTACTTGGCGTCCTTGGTGTTGAACGAGCTGAAGTGGCCGGCGCTGCAGGCCCGCATGCCGTCAACGGTGCCCAGCCCGACGAAGTTCGGCGGGCTGCTCGGCCCGTCGGTCACTGCGCCTAGCTGGATGTTGCCCTTGCCGGTCAGCGAGCCGGCCAGGTTGGCGATCTCACTCTGCATGCAGTGCGGGAACGTGGTTCCGGCGCCGACGACGAATGTGGTGCCCCAGCCGTTCGCGCCGAGGGCGAAGTTCAGCTGCTGCTGGGCGAACGCGGCGAACTGCGAGCCGCCGCCGTACTCCTGGTAGAGCGCGTTGGTGATGTACAGGCCGAACGCGTGCGGGGTGGCATCACTCGGGCCGAGCTGCGTGCCGAGCTCGAACGGGTCACCCTTGGCCCAGTTCTCGCCGAGGCGGAGCTGCGCCGCCAGATCGGCCAGCAGCGCCGACCGCGAGATCAGGCCACTGTCCGGCGTGGCTGCCTGGCGCGGTGCCTGATCCTGGGCCTGATCCTGGGCCTGATCCTGGGCCTGCTGCAGCGCGCGCAGCAGCTCGCCCTCGCCGAGCGCGCCGTTGTCGTAGAGGTTCAGGGTGTCGCCGCCCGCCGGGTGGCCCTGCTTGATGTAGGCCTGCGCCCAGGAGCTCGCCGTGGCCAGGTCAGCGGTGAGCTGGCTCGCCGGAGCATGCAGCGCCTCGTCCGCCAGCGCCATCTCGGCCGCGCCCCAGAGCATGTCGCTTTTCCACTCGGTCCCCGGGTAGTAGTCGTTGGGGTAGGCAGTGATGATCTTGCCGACGTTCGTCGTCTTCGCCATCGCGTAGATGCCGCGGGCAAGCGACAGCAGATGCTCGGCCTCGGGCCGGTTCGTGCGCGCGTCCAGCTGCGCGGCCAGCGCGAAGTCGGCCGCGAACCGCCCGGCGAAGTCGGGGTCGATCTTCTTCCCCGGCGCGGCGGCCTCGAACACTGGCCGGTACTTCACGTAGTACGCGGTCGGCCCCGGGTTGCCGCCCTTGGCGACGTCCATCTTGTCCTCCGCCTGCGGGAGGAACCAGAAGTTGTAGTCACCCTGGATCGTGTTGCTGGCGTTGCCGTTGCCGATGCCGACCTGGATGTAGAGCACCTTCTTGGCCGGGTTCCACAGCTTCTCCAGCCAGTTCAGTCCGTAGCTTGCCTCCGCCCCGAGCGTCGGGTACCGGCCGGGGTTGTCGCGCTGGGCGATCTCCAGCAGACCGTCCGCGTAGCTGGCCGTGTACGCGAACTTCTCGTACCCGCCGCCGGCGTCGAACCAGCCGCCGGACACGTTGACCGGCCCGGCGATCTTGCGGAGCTTGCCGAGCAGGTTGTCGTTGCTGTCGTACTTCGGCGCCGCGTAGACGTACGCGTGCCGGTCGGTCAGGTTGGCGGGCTCGCGGCTGAGCACCGAGTGCTCGACGTCCGAGCCGTCCCGCTCCGAGGTGAAGTAACGCACCGCGTTGGTCACAAGCGTGCTGTAGTTCGCGCTCGTGCCGCCGACGCTGAACTGCGGCGAGGTGGCCGTCTGACCGCCTGCGCTGATCGTCACGCGGTAGCGGCCGGGCCAGCGCAGCGCCGAGAAGCTGAGCTCGTACACCGCGTGGTAGCGCTTGTTCCAGTAGCCGGCGTCGTCGGTCGACCTCCCCCGGTAGACGACTCCGTGCGCGCCCGAGACACTGAACGCGACGCTCCCGACCTTGGCGGGCAGCATCGCGTACGCGACTTTCGCGCCACTGACCGGGTAGGCGACCTGGTTCACGCGGACCTCTGCGGGCACCGCGGCAGCTGACGCCGGCCCGGCCCCTCCTACTGCGGCCAGCAGCGGCGTAGCTGCCAGCACTGACGCGGCGACAAGCGGCAGAGCCCGAACGCGCACGATCCGCCTCCACGATCCCGGTTCCAGGGTAATTCGTTAGGAAACCTACTAAACAAAACTAAAGGGCACAAGGCCCGGAAACGAGGATCTTCCCGCCCCCCTGCCACCACTCGCGCGCGGCCGCGGACGCGAGCGGCGATGGATGCCGATTTGGTGTTGTTATAGCTACAGCAGATCGGCATCCATGAAGATCATCCAGCTGAGCGGGAGCCGATCTCGAGGGGTATGCCCAGGTTTGCGGCGAGGCGGGCGGCGCGCTGCCGGTCGGCCGGAGTGAACGCCGCACCGTTCGAGCGCACGAAGCGCAGCGCGCCAAGCCGCCCGCTCCGATCCGCTTCTCGCGGACCAGGGCGGCCAGTCGCCGCTTCAGCCGATTGCGCGGATGGCCGGCCGGGTCCGCCGCGTTCGCCGGCCTCATAGGTTCGAGCCTCTTCGACCAGGCGCAGGCGCGCGCCATTCGGCCAGGTCAGCTCGACAGCTGCAACCGCATGCCGGTCCGCTGCGACCACATCCCCGTCGCCCGTTGCCGCCGCATGCCCGGCTCCGGTCACGTCGTGCTCGCGGACGAGAGCGCCGTCCAGGACGTCGCGGAACAGCGTGATCGCGGCCGCGAGATCGCCGACGTAGTGCTCGACGAGGGCGAACTCACAGGACGGCCCTGGCGGTGGCAGCTCGGCAGGCGGCACCAGCGCGGGCGGCTTGCCGTCCTGCTGCGCCACCTGGATGACGATGCCGAAGGCGTCCCTGGGGTGGAGGAATGCTTCCTTCCAGTTGGGGTGGTCCAGCCGTACGCCGACCGGTTGGATCCCGGTCGCCCGGATGCGCGTCAGCGTCTCGGTGATATCCGGGACGATGAAGTTGACGTGGTGCGGCCCGGACCCGCGAGCAGCCAGGAAGCGCTCGAGGAACGCCGAGCCCGGGCTGGCCGTAGGCGTGATGAGCTCGATCTTCGGCCCGGCTGCGAAGCCCAGCTGACCCCACCAGAATCCGACGTCGCCGCCATAGACCCAGGAACCGCCGAGCAGCCCGCCGAAGAGCTCCCAGCCGTCGGTGAGCTCGCGCCCGCCGATCGCGACGTGATCCAGTACTGCCGTCGTCATGAGCTCTCGCCGCGTCGCACGTTAGCGATGCTAACCGGGCCCCCCGCAGCACTGACAGCGGGAGGCCGGCCTGGCTGGCGCGGCTGACGGTGCCGTAGCGGCCAGGCCGGCCTGCGGGACTGCCGGTCAGTCGACGAGGTCCTCCACGGGCTTGACGCCCGCGGTGCCCGAGCGCAGCCGCCAGACCAGCGCGCACACGTACCAGAGCAGCGCGAGCCCGGCGCCGTAGGCGACCACCTTGTCGGCGGCGTGGAACGGTCCCGGTACCGACAACACGACGATGATCAGCGCGCTGTACAGCAGCACGAAAATGATCACTGGCCAGGCCCACCGGCCGAGGTTGAAGGCGCCGGGGATCGAATCCAGCGTGCGGCGCTTCCAGGCGTAGCCGCCGGTGATGAGGAAGTAGATGATGTACGGGATGATCGCGGTCGCGCCCACCAGCGTCGCGAAGGCGCTGGCTTGCAGGTAGCCGTACCAGGTGATCGCGATGTCCACTACGGCGAAGACGAGCAGCGCGACGATCGGCGTCTGCGTGCTGGTGTTCACTTTCCGCAGGTACTTGGAGAACGGCAGCATGTTGTCGCGCGACATCGAGTAGGCCAGCCGCGCCTGCGCGCCCGCCCCGACCACCAGGATCGCAAACATCGAGAAGATGACGAACGCGACGAAGACCTTAACCAGCCAGCCGGGCAGCCAGTAGTCCGCGATCGCCAGCAGCGGCAGCGGAGCCGACTCCACGGTCTTCAGGTTCGGGATCGCCAGCGTGAAGCCGATGAGCGCGATCATGCCGAGTACTGCCGATCCGGCAACCGCCAGGATCACGCCGCGCGGCACGCTGCGGCGCGGGTCGACGGCATCCTCGGACATGTCGGCCGCCAGCTCGAAGCCGACGAGCGTGAACGCGCCGATCAGCCCGGCGAGCGCGAACGCGTAGATGGTCGGGTTGTGCAGAACGGACGTGGTGTTGCCCAGGATGCTTGCGCCGTACGGCGCGGGCTTGGTCTTCAGGCCCCACAGGATCAGCAGCAGCACGCCGAAGACCACCGTCCCGATGATCTCGGTGAACACCGCGATGTTGTTCACCCTGGCCGCGACCTGGATGCTGATGATGTTGATGATCACCGGCAGCACCATGAGGATGAGGGCCACCGCGAGCACCAACCGCGCGCTCGGGGTATCCACGCCGAACTCGCTCAGCAGCAGGGGGGAGGCGACACCGAGCATGATGGCGCCGCCGCCGACTGCCATGTACAGCAGGCCGGCGAAGCCGACGAACCATCCGTAGGTCGGGTTCACCAGGCGGGCGCTCCACTGGTAGGCGTAGCCGGCCAGCGGAATCCGGGTACCGAGCTCCGCGACGACAAGCGCGATCATCAGGTTGCCGACGCCGACGATCGGCCAGGTCCAGATCGACGCCGGTCCCCAGTACGACAGGCCGAAGCCGTAGTTCAGGAAGATGCCGGTCGTGATCGAGATGATCGAAAAAGCGATAGCGAACATCGAGAAGAACCGCAGCGAGCGGCGCAACTCGGGCCGGTAGCCGGCTCTTGCCAGAATCTCTTCCCCGGCATCGCCGGGCGGCGCGACAGCACTGGCAGTCGTGGCGGAATCTTCAGCGCTCATGTGCGGTGCCTCCTCCTTGGTTTCCTATCCGGACGTCTGTCGCTCCTGGACAGCCGCAAAGCCCTCGTCAGTCGCAGCCAGCGCCGCAGCGATGTCTGCCTCGGTCATGGCCGCCGACACAAACCAGTTGTGCCGCGGGTGCAGATAGGTGCCTGCTCGCATGGCGGCGGCCGCGAACGTGCTGCCCAGCTCGTGGTTCCGGTCGCCGCGGAAGGTCAGGTACGGCATGGCTGCCGGGCCGGTGTAGCTGACCGACAGCTCTCGTGCCTCGGCCTGGCGGAGGATCCCCGCGCGGAGCGCCTCGCCGGCGCGGTCCATGGCCTCGATCGCGTTCTCCGCACGTAGCGCGCCAATAGTCGCGACGGACGCTGCCATCGCCGTAGCGGAAAACCAGAACGAGCCGGTCACGAAGATGCTCGCCGCGGCGTCAGCCCATGCACCCGAGCCGAGCACAGCTGCGAGCGGATGCCCGTTCGCGATGGCCTTGCTCCATGCCGACAGGTCCGGCAGCACGCCGATCGGTTCCCAGCTCGAACCCAGGTGCAGCCGGAAGCCGCACCGGACGTCGTCGAGGATCAGGGCGGCGCCGGTCTCGGTGCACAGCTCGCGCAGTCCGCGGGCGAATTCGGGCTCGACCAGCTCCTGGTCGTAGCCGGCGTCGTGCTTGAACGGGCTGACCACGATCGCGGCCAGGTCGTCGCCTGCCTCCGTCACGGCGGCCTGCACGGATGACAGGTCGTTGAAGGTGTAGTGGCCGAGATTCGCCCGGTCCGCGGTGGTGACTCCGGCCAGTCGCGGCGTGCACCACGGCGCCGCGCCGTGATAGGCGCCCGTCGCGACGAGAATCTTGGACCTGCCAGTGCGGGCCCGGGCAATCGTGCAGCAGACCGTGGTGGCGTCCGTGCCGTTCTTGGCGAACATCGCCCAGTCGGCGTGCGCCACGGTGCCGACCAGCAGCTCGGCCAGCTCGACCATGATAGCTCCGGGACCGTTCTGGCAGTCGGCGAGCTCTGCTTGGGCGCGAGCCGCCTCCTCGACCGCCGGATGCCGGTGCCCGAGCACCACCGGCCCGTAACTGCACATCAGGTCGACGTACTCGTTGCCGTCGACGTCCCAGATCCGGGCACCCTTGCCTCCGCGCATGAACTGCGGATACTCGGGCGGCAGCGGCACTGCGGACTGATGCCCGTACATGCCGCCGGGGATCACTGCCCGGGCGCGCCGGCGCAGCTGAGCGTCTGCGCTGCGCGGCCGGATATCCCGGCCGCTTGCCCGGGTCAGCTGGTCAGTCATATCGCTCGCTCCTTCTCGCTTGTCGCGGCCGCGATCCGGGCGGCCGCCTCGATGTTGGCGGAGGCCAGGAAATCCAGTGCCTGGCCGAGGCTCTGAAGCCCGGCATCGGAGCCGAGCCCGGTAGCGACCAGGGACCCGCAGGCAGCACCGAGCCAGGCGGCATCCGCCGGCGAGCAGCCGGACATCAGGCCGGTGAGCATGCCCGCGTCGAACGCATCCCCGCAGCCAGTCGTGTCGACGACGTCGACCGCAATGGCCGGAACGTGCAGCAGATCGCCGCCGGAGGTGACGAGGCACCCCTCCCCGCCGAGCGTCACGGCCACGCCGCCGGTACCGAGGGCCAGGACGTCGCCGATCGCCTGCTCGATGCCGTCGCTGCCAGTCAGGGCCAGGAGCTGATCGCTGTTCGGGCAGAACCAGTCGGCCAGGGCCAGCGCACCGCTCAGGCGCTCGAAGTCTGCCCGGTTGCCGGGGTGCAGCGTGTCGACGAGGACAAGCGCCCCGCTCCCCTTCGCCGCTGCCACCACGGCTGTGAGATCTACGCCGGCAAGTCCCGTAAGGGCATCCGGACCGCCGAGCACCAGCGCCTGGAAGCGCGCAAGCCGGCTGAGATCCAGGTCAGCGGCACGCAGCTGGCGCGTCGCGCCGGGTACGTGCAGCGCAGGCCGCTCTCCGTTAGGTCGGATGGGCAGGATGGTCGCCGATGTCTGCGCGGCAGCTGTCCGCACCAGGCCACAGGTATCGATGCCCTGCGCCGTCAGGGCTGCCAGCAGGATGTCCGCGAGGAGGTCGGTACCGACCGCACCGAAGCAGCTGACGCTCGCGCCCAGCTTCGCCAGGTCGACGGCGGTCCCGGCCGCTGTCCCCGCAGCGGTCGCCTTGATCTCGGTGAGCCGCGCACTGCCCTGCCCCGGCGGAATGGCCTCGACTGGCCTGCCGAGCACGTCGAGGATGTGCGGCCCCACCACGGCGATGGCGCGCCGGGTTCTGCCCGGCCCGTCCGGGCTCGGGCCCGTCGGGCTCGCGCTGGCCGCGGCCGCAGTCACCGCGTCTGCCGTTCCCCGTAGCGGCGCCGGCGTGACTCGGCCACGACTTCGTCCAGCTCTGCCGAGGACAGGATCCGGGGCGAGCCCTGCGCCTGAGCCAGCCGGTAGACCCGCGCGAGCCACTCGAGCAGGAGGGCGCGATCGTAGGCTTCGCGCAGTGTGTTGCCGTAGCAGACTGCCCCGTGGTTCTGCAGGATCGCGGCCCGCCGGCCGTCCAGAGCCTCCACTGCGGCTCTGGCCAGGCCGTCGGAGCCGAACCGGGTGTAGGCGGCGACTCGAACCGGTCCGCCGAGCCCGGCGATGGCGTAGTGAATTGCCGGCAGCTCGCTGTGCACGCTCGACAGTGCAATGACCTCAGCCGAGTGGGTGTGAACGACCGCGCCCGCGTTGGTCGCGGCGTAGACCGCCAGGTGCATCGGCAGCTCGCTGGACGGCGTCTGCGGCATCTCGATGTGCTCCCCGTCGGCCGTAACCACGCAGATGTCGGTCGGCGCCAGCTCGGTGTAGCTGAGGCCAGACGGCGTAATCGCCACGACGTCGCCCGCGCGCGCGCTCAGGTTGCCTGCCGTGCCGACGGCTAGTCCGTCCGCGACCAGGCGCCCGCAGTAACTGACTAGTTGCTCGCGAGCCGTTTGCAGTTCGCCGGTGCTGTGCATTAGAACGGATGTTAGACGGACGTCCGACAAAAAAACAGCCTCTGCTCGGGCGGGGCTGCGGGCTTCCGGCGAGGAGCACGATGCCGAAGATCGTCGACTGGGACGAGCGACGGGACGAGATCCTGTCGGCCACGTGGCGGGTGATTGCCCGCGACGGCATCGCCGGGGCAACGATCCGCGCTATCGCGAAGGAAGCGAACTGCTCGCGCGGCATCCTTGCGCACTACTTCGACGACAAGGCCGACATCCTCGGCTCGGCACTGGTGCACTCGCATCGCCGGGTCGGCGCCCGCATGGCCAGTGCAGCAGCCGGGCTGAGCGGCCTGACGGCGCTCCGCGTGGTCATGCTGGAAGCACTACCGCTCGATGACAGGCGCGACGTCGAGGCGCAGATCGAGATCAGCTTCTGGGGCCGCGCGCTCGGCAACCCCGAGCTCCGCGAGCTGCAGCACACTGAGTTCGACCGGCTCTGCAGCCGACTGCGCAGCCACCTGACAGAGGCCGCCCAGCTGGGCGAGCTGGCCGTAAGCTGCGATCTCGAGCTGGCCACGCATCAGCTCGTGGTGCTAATCGACGGCTTGTCGGCCGAGCGCGTCCTTTACCCGGACCGGGTCACTCCGGAGCGGCAGGCGCAGCTGCTCGATCTGCTGCTGGCGAGCTTCCGCCCCCGGCCGGCCCTGGTTGCGGCGGCCGACACTGAACCAGCCGACGAGTATTCGTGAACACCGGAACGAACCGCGAGCCGCATCCGCTCCCGCTCGGCGGCGCCCGGGGGAATGCGGGCTACCGTGGCACAGTGGCGAGTCGGGCTGAGCGGTCGATGTCCTTCGGGGCTATCGCCGGGGACTACGACCGGCTGCGGCCCGATCCGCCGCCGGAAGCCGTCGACTGGCTGCTGCCGGCGCGCCGTGACGTCGTGGTCGACCTCGCTGCGGGGACGGGAAAGCTCACCCGCGCGCTTGCCGGCAAGGTGCGGCACATCGTCGCGGTCGAGCCCGACGACCGGATGCGCTCCGTGCTGAGGTCGCGCTCCGGCGACGTGGAGGTGCTGCCGGGACGCGGCGAGTCGATCCCGCTGCCGGACGCCAGCGTGGACGCGGTTTTCGTCTCCTCGGCCTGGCACTGGATGGACCCGGAGCTAGCGGCTCCGGAGATCGCCCGCGTGCTGCGCGGCGGTGGCCGGTTCGGCATGCTGTGGACCGGCCGCGAGCGTGATATCGGCTGGCTGCACGAGAACGAGTGGTTCCGGGAAGCCCGG
>Ga0335072_10010655_pt1 | contig 13212 bp, 12 predicted proteins | sample Lox_Sample_21_FD_206725 | JGI IMG/M metagenome (GOLD analysis project Ga0335072, IMG submission 206725) | Soil microbial communities from Loxahatchee National Wildlife Refuge, Florida, United States - Lox_Sample_2.1 | ecosystem: Environmental > Terrestrial > Soil > Wetlands | place: USA...
CCACCGCGCTGAGCGGTGGGCGTAAGCGCTGCGAGGAGTCGCGATGAAGCGCCGGTTCATGCAGGCCATCACAGTCACGTCGTCGATCGCGGTTGCTGTGGGCGTCTTCGGGATGGCGGCCTCGTCGGTGTCGGCGTCGACCAGAAGTGGACGCGGATTAACACCGGGCGCGCGTTTCTACGTCCCTCCGCCGGCTCAGGGGTCTGTTCAGCAGATCCGGCAGCTGGTCAAGAGCGGCCAGGTCAAGAATGCGGGACTCATCGCTGCGATGGAGGCGGTGCCGTCCGCCGTCTGGCTTGACGGTGAGACCTCGGCGCAAGCGGCGGAGCCCGGCAACCTGGGCTCGCAACAGGCCGACGCCGACGTAGCGCGGCAGGTGAGGCAGACACTGGTCGCGGCGAGGCTGCAGCACGCCGTACCGATCTTTGTCGCGTACAACATCCCTGGCCGTGACTGCTCGGAGTACTCAGCCGGCGGTGCGCCGTCCGACGCCGCTTACGATGCCTGGATCGACTCCATCAGTCACGCACTCGGTGACGCAAGAGCAGTGCTGCTCGAAGAGCCGGACGCTCTGGCCAATCTTCCCGGATACTGCGGCTCTGCATACACGAGCGAGTTCCCGGATATCACCAACACCACGCGAATTGATGACATCCGCTATGCGGTGACCACCCTGGAGAATGATCCCAGCATCAGTCTGTATCTCGACGGCGGGAACAGCGACTGGCAGAACGTCGGCGGCATGGCCGAGACGCTGGTCGCCGCGGACGTCCAGGACACGCAGGGCTTCTTCCTCAACGTCTCTAACTACCAGTACGCCACCGACAACGATTACTTCGGCACCTGGGTGTCCTCGTGTATCGCCTACGCGACAGTGAACGAGGCCCAGACTCCCGCTGACGCGCTGGCCGCCGTTGCCACCTGGACCGGAACGTCTACTCCGACGGGTGCTTTCGCCGGCGTGGCTTATCCTCCGACGTCGCCGCCGGGCGGCTGCGCCAACCAGTACTGGAATGGTGGCGCACCGGGAACCGCCATCGCCACGCTGCTCGGTGCATACAACGGCGTGGCCCTGAGCCCGTTCGGCGTCTGGAGTGAGACCACCACCACCGCGGACCTCAACACCTCCGGTATCGACGCGAGCTATGCCACCGCTCTGGACGGCACGGTTCCGACTACCGGATTCATCGTCGACACCAGCCGTGACGGCCTCGGGCCCAACAGCATGCAGACCTACGCCGCCGCGCCCTACAACCAGCCCGCCAGCGTCATCAGCACCCTCGTGGCCGGCGGCTGGTGCAACCCGCCGGACGAGGGTCTCGGAATCAGGCCGACCGCTGATACCGGCGTTCAGCTGAGTGCCCTGGACAGCTACCTGCCCGGCAATCCGCCGTTGCTCGACGCCTACTTGTGGATCAAGACACCGGGTCAGTCCGACGGCCAGTGCGACGCCGCGGGCGGCGTGCGCACCTGGGATAACGCTGCCTACACACCGCCGATTGCCGGCTGGCCCAGCAGCTCGAGTGCCGCGTTCCAGACGTTCGACCCGCTGTGGAGCCTCCAGACCGGCTCCGTCTTCACCGACCCTCCGGCATCGCCGGCCTCGGAGGCCTGGTTTGCTCAGCAGGCGCTCATGCTTGCGCAGAACGCGAGCCCCGCGCTGGCGCCGCTGGCGCGCTAACGCGCTGACGGAACCCCAGGATGTGGAGCCGCGCATGGCTCAAGCCGGGCAAACCGGGCACGAGGCGCCGCGTCTCCGCTTGCGATCAGGTTTTGTCACCGGTCTTGATTAGCCTGCAGGAGGGCGCTGGCCCCGGTGGCCTCGTTTCTGGTCGTAGGCGTGAAGGGACAGGTGGATGGAGCAGCTCGGCTTCGAGGGCATGCCGCGTCGGCTGTATGCGTGCACGCCTACTCGGCTGAGCACGTGGCTGGACTGCCCGCGGCGGTACCGGATGGCGTACCTGGACCGGCCGGCGCCGCCGAAAGGGCCGCCGTGGGCGCACAACAGCGTGGGCGCCAGCGTGCACAACGCGCTGGCCGGCTGGTGGCGGCTGCCGAGGCAGGAGCGGACCGTGGCTGCCGCCGGGCGCCTGCTCATGAGCGGCTGGCTGACCGACGGGTTCGCCGATGACGCGCAGTCGCTGGCCCACCGGCGCCGGTGCCGGGAGATGGTCGAGAGGTATGTAGCCGGCCTCGACCCTGACTGCGAGCCGCTTGGCGTGGAGCGGACGGTGGCCACCCGTACTGAGCTGATCGCCGTCTCGGGCCGCATCGACCGGCTGGATGATCGCCGTGACGGGGATGGCCGGCCTGGTGAGCTGGTCGTGGTCGACTACAAGACCGGCCGGCACGTCCTCACGGTGGATGACGCGCGGACTTCGCTCGCGATGGCGCTGTACGCGCTAGCGGCCGGGCGGGTGATGCGGCGGCAGTGTCGGCGAGTTGAGCTCCATCACCTGCCGAGCGGTCGAGTGCTGGCCTGGGAGCACACGCCCGAGTCGCTGGCGCGGCAGCTGGGGCGGGCTGAGGCCCTCGCCGAGGAGTGTGCCCGCGCAGATGAGCAGTACAAGGCTGCTGCTGCAGGCGGGCCGTTGGCTGACGAGACCTTCGCTGCCCGGCCCTCCGTCGGCTGTGGCTGGTGCGACTTCCGTGCTCGTTGCCCGGAAGGCCAGGCTGCCGCCGAGCAGCGTCGGCCCTGGGACGGTCTGAGCGAGCCGATCCCAGAGGTTCTCGTGCCGCCTGCTGTCGAGGCCACGTTGCTAGCGCAAGGCTAGTTTCCGGCCTGCCCTCCAGACGATCTTGTGCTGACAGCCCGGGTCCGGTGAAGTTGGCGGGCTATCCTGCACAGCTAACGCAGCAAGAGCGCTAGCACGGAAGGCAGCATTGTCGATGGCAACAGATGAGGCCCGCATTGAAAGCGTCACCAGCCGGACGAACTGCTGGATTGTCGGCGACGACGAGGAAGTCATCGTGATCGACCCCGGCCAGGGCGAGGCCGCCGCCGTGCTGGACGCCGTCGGCGACCGGGAGATTCTCGCCGTGATCTGCACGCATGGTCATGCGGGCCACGTGGGCGCAGCGGTCGAGGTGGCCAAGCGCGATGAGGCGCCGGTCGCGTTGCATCCGGGCGACCGGCATGCCTGGCGTGAGGTGTACTCCGGTGAGGAGCCGGACATCGACATGGAGGACGGCGGCAGGTTCGAGGTCGCCGGCGTCACGCTTGAGGTGCTCCACGCGCCCGGGCACACTCGGGGGTCGTGCTGCCTGTACTGCGAGGAACTGGAAGCCGTGTTCACCGGGGACCTCGTGGCAGAGACTGGTCCGGTGCCCAGGGAGGACGGCAACGCCAACTGGGGTAAGCAGCTCGACACGATCGGCGGCCAGGTGCTGACGCTGCCGCCGGACACGAGGATCCTGCCAGGACACGGGAGCGATTTCACCGTTGCTATCGCCGAGAAGCGGTTCGACTCCTGGGCAGCGGCGGGCCCGAATCCCCAGACGATCGCCGATTTCCGCTCGTCCTCCATGGACGCCGCCGAATAGCAGCCGCGCTCCAGTCGAGAGCATCGGCCTGGATCTGGCCAGTCCAGAGGCTACCGCTGCCGTCGAGCTTGAATCTGAGCTTGCTGCTGAGTCCGGACTGCAGTCAGCTTCGGTGGCGGTCCCAGCGGCACGTTCGCTGGATACTCGCCCACGGCGCACTCGAGTGCTTGCTGAACGAGGCTCTGCCTGCGCATGAGACCGGTGCGGTAGCCGTGCAGTGCGTGAAGCTCGCGGAGTGCCTCGCTCCAGGCTGAGGTTCTTGATCCGGAGCGGTCGCAGGCGCTGATGAACTGCGCCACCACCCCGCAGCGTGCTTCGGTCTTCTTCAGCGCCTTGCTCACCAGGGCGTCGGCCAGGCGCAGCGCCTCCTCCTGCGTCATCTCGTCCATGACTGCCTCTCTTACTCCGGGCCTGCGGGCCTGCACGACCACGAGGTTAGCCGGAGCGCCGATTGCGGCACTGATGACGATCGGAGCGGACTGGCGCAGGGCGGCTGGTAGGCAGACGGCCTTCATTACGCTCCGCTGGCAACAAGCTGAACATTAGCTGGTTTGCGCAGGCCCTATCACCTCTTGACCGTACGATGACGCTCGTTACGCGCTCGCCTGAGGCGCAGCCCAGCTGGCCGAACGCCGGCAGCAGCTGTTCGGGCGCGCCGCATGTCAGCGGCGCCGAGGGCGAGCGCTGGCTCCGTTGCGCCGGCGGTCGTCGTGCTGGCAAGGACCAAGGAGATCAGTCAAGGTGGATGACGTTCGGGCCGGGGAGGCAGACGGCCGGTCGGCAGTCCCGGAAGCAGCGCTGCCGCCCGGTGGGGTCAGCGGCTCGCCGACCCTGACGGCCGGCCGGAAACCGGCGATATCGGATCCGGGCGGAACCGACGGCTGGCGTGCCGGGCTTCGCCGCGTGCCGGGCTGGGCGCTGGCATTAATCGTTTACCTGGCGCTCTCGCTGTTCATGTGGTGGCACGTGTGGACTGGCGGGCACGCGGCGTCGATGATGCTGTGCAACTGTGGCGATCCCTCCTCCTTCGTGTCCTTCATCGAGTGGCCCGCCTACGCACTGACTCATGGCCAGAGCCTGCTCCTGGCCCATAGCGAGCAGGTACCCACCGGGCTGAACATGCTGGACAACACCAGTGTTCTCGCGCTCGGTGTCGTGCTCACGCCGGTCACCTGGCTCTTCGGCCCGGTCGCCTCGCTGAACGTTGCGCTCACGGCGGCACCCGTGCTGTCGGGCATCTCGGCGTACGGATGCCTACGGCGCGCCTTGGGCGTGTGGTGGCCGGCCGCCTTCGTGGCAGGCCTGCTTTTCGGCTTCTCGCCGTTCATGCAGCGCAACGAGACGATCGCCCACCTCCAGGTCTCCTTCCTGCCCCTGGTGCCGCTGATCCTCCTGTGCTGTTACGAGCTCATCGTTACCCAGCGGGGCAAGGCATGGCGGTGGGGGCTGCTGCTCGGGCTGCTCGTTGCCGTTCAGTTCTTCATCGGCTCTGAGATCCTCACGCTGGTCACGCTGACCGTGGCCGGGTCCGTGGCAGTCACGGTGATAGTCGCGGTCATCTTCCGGCGCCAGGCGCTGGTCGCGCGGTTGCCGTTTGCGGTCACGGGCTTCGGCATCGGCAGCTTGGTCGGCGCGGCTCTGCTGGCTTACCCCGTGTGGTTCGCCATGGACGGTCCCGATCACATCAGCGGGTCTGACTGGGCCCGGGTAACCACGAACAGCCTGGACCGGATCTTCTTCGCCTGGCGCCAGGCACAGGTCTCCATCGTCCGGCTGCCGGACGCCGGCTACCTCGGCACGGCCGGCGTGGCCAATGCCTACCTCGGCATCGTCGCGATCCTGGTGGTGATCGCGGCGGCAGTGGTGGTGCGCAGGCCGCTGACGAGCTTGTGCGTGGTGATCCTCGTCTTTGCCTCGTGGGCGTCGCTCGGCACTTACCACCAGCTGGCGGCCTTCAACGGCATGCTGTCGTTTGTGCCGTCGCTGTGGCGCGTGGTCAAGGATGTCCCGGTTCTGGATCAGGTCACACCGCAGAATTTCTCCGCGATCATGGTGTCGGCCGTCGTGATCTCAGCCGCGCTACTGCTCGACTGGATCTGGCGCCACCGGTCCGGCAGCTGGCTTCAACGGCTGCCCGCTCGCTTGCCGCGTCCGGCGATCTCAGCTGGAGTTGCTGCGGTCTTGTCCCTGGCGCTGATCGTGCCCTGGATGCAGGCCTGGCCGATGCCGTTCAAGGTCATCTCGGTCACGACGCCGACTCCGGTCGAGCGCATCCTGTCGAGCCTGCCCGCCCATGCCGTGGTGCTCTTTTATCCGTTCCCCTCGTCGGAGCTGGACCAGGCTCTGATCTGGCAGGCCCGCGACAACCTGCAGTTCTCCCTCGCGGGCGGACGGGGTATCACCGCCGGGCCCGGCGGCGCAGCCGTGCACGGACTTGAGGCAGGCACGCCTGCGGGCATGCTCAGCGCGCTGAGCACCTCCTACGAGCCGTACGGCACGCTAGCCCTGCCCCCGATGCCGACTGCGGCAGTGCAGGCAAGCATGCGCGCGGCACTGCGGTCCTGGCAGGTCACCAACATCGTGATGTCGGGCGGCGGCCGGGCTCCCGACTACTCACGGCAGTGGCTGACCCAGGTGCTCGGCACACCGCCGCACCTGCAGGACGGCCGCTATGTATGGACCAACGTCCAGGCGCTGGTCGCCTCCTGACGAAGCGGCGAGCTAGCTCGGCGGGTCAGCCGGGTTGTCGCGGCGGCTGCCGTCCGACGCTGCCGGGTCCACCTCGGACCAGGCCAGCTCCTGCAGGTTGACGACGATCGCTTCCTGAGTCGTGCGAGCGATGACGACGATCGCCTCGGTCTCCGGATCAGGGTTCTCCTCGCGGTGCGGGACGAACGGCGGCACGAAGAGGTAGTCACCTGGCCTCGTCTGTATTCGTCTCTCCACCGGCTCTTCGCCCTCGACGTCAAGGAAGACGAAAGCGGGATGCCCGGAAACGACGTAGATCGCTGTCTCTGATTCGCCATGGTGATGGTTTGCGGAGGTCGTCGCCGCCGGAACGTGGGTCTGACCCATCCAGAGGTTCCGGGCGCCGACCGTCTTGCCGCTGATGGCCTCGAGGCGCCTCATGCCGGTCGTCTGGCCGGTATCGCCAAGCAGGCCCGCCGGGAGAACATGGTGCAGAGCCCGGTGGAAGGCGTCAATATCACCCGGCACGAAGACGCCGCTGGGCGTACGGATGACGTCTCGTCCGGCCGGGCGGGGACGGCTCGTGGTCATCGGGCTCCTTGGTCGGCCAGGCGTGAGAGTCAGCCGACCTGCTCGGTCGCGGGCCCCGGAGCGGTGGCGCGCTTCGGGCGGCCGCACGAATGGACGGTGGGCTGGCGCCGCTCGGCGGCGTTCCAGAAGTCGGTGAGGATACTTGCCGTTGTCATCGGCGCCTCGACGGCAGGGGAGTGTCCGGCGCCCGGGATGCAGACGCGCTCGGCGCCGAGCCGCTTCGCCATCTGGTCTTGCTCGCTCGTCGGCCACGCGTCGTCGTTCTCCCCGTACACCACCCGGATCGGCAGGCCGGCCGGGGCAGCCGACTTGGCCAGCTCGTCGGTCAGGTCCGGGCACTCCAGAAGGTAGCGCGCGATCACGATGTAGTGGATCGGGCAGGTCCGCAAGGTCCGTTCGCGCAGGAACGCGATGATGTGATCATCGGTGCCGTCGGCGCGCGCCTGCGGCTCGAAATGGTCGTGCCACATCTGCCGGATTGTGTCCGCTAGCGCCGCGTGGTCGTCGGGCACGGCCCCGCCACTCGGATCGAGCACCGACAGCAGCTCGGTAAGCGCGGCAGCCCGTTCCCCGGCCAGAGCGCCGGGCCCTGAGCCGAGGAGCGTCAGCGACAGGAACGCGCCCGGCCGCCGCAGCACCGCCTCGCGCGCGACGAGCCCGCCCATGGAGTGACCCACCAGGTGCACTCCGTCACTGCCGGAGGGCACTGCATCGGCGATCGCCAGCACGTCGGCTGCGAGCTCGGCGGGCGCATAGCCGGACCGGTCCGGCGCATGCGGACTCTGGTACTGGCCGCGCTGGTCGACGGCGTAGACGGGGCGGCCTGCCGATGCGAGTGGCTCGAGGATCGGCAGGAAGTCTTCCTTGCTGCCGGTAAAGCCGGGCATCAGCAGTGCGGGCTTGCGGTAACTGACTCCCCGGGAAGGCTGGGCCTCCAGGATGGCGAAGGAACCACGAGCCGTCTGCAATGTCGCCGAGCGGACGTGGTCTGGCATCTCCAGGGACCGGGGAGTACTCACGGGTCGGCAGCCTATCGATGATTCGCTGAAATGTAACAGTCAAATAACGCAGGATTCGCTGAGAGCCTGGTCCTGCCGACCGGGAGCATGCCCGGTCGATTTCGGCCCAAACGTGTACCAGTGCTAGTCACACAGTGTTTACACAGCAGCGGAGCCACTAGCGCTACCGCGGCTGCGTGAACGGCGGCGCCGCGGGCGCCGCGATCCCTCTGGCCCGCCACCCGCGCCGTCAGCGCTTGCCGATGCTGCGCCGCCGGCAGCCGGCCGGCTCTCGGTGACCTGGGCCCCCGTGCCGCTGGTGGCAGCACCGTGGGTTTCCGGCCGACCTGCCGCACTCTCGGGCGGTTGACCTCCCCTGGTGCGACGGCGGGAACGCGGCGTCCGCGACCCTGCCTCTCGAGCTGCGCCGTCCGAGCCATGGCCGCGGTCGCGACCGGCGGTTGCGCCTGCGCCCGTGCGGCCGTCCCGCGTGCTACTGCGGCTTCCGCCGCGGGAGCGCGTCTTGCCGGTCTCGCCGATGTCTTCCAGATCCTCGGCCTCGAGCCCGGCACGTTCCCGCTGTGATCGCGGAAGCACGCCCTTGGCGCCGGCCGGGATGTTCAGCGCCGCGTACAGATGGTCGGAGGTGGAGTACGTCTCGAGCGGCTCCTCGAAGTCCAGGTCCAGGACTTCGTTGATCATCTTCCAGCGCGTCAGGTCCGCCCAGTCCACGAAAGTGACGGCGACGCCGTCGCGACCGGCGCGGCCGGTGCGGCCGATGCGGTGCAGGTAGGCCTTCTCGTCCTCAGGGCACTCGTAGTTGACCACGTGCGTGACGTCGTCCACGTCCAGGCCCCGTGCGGCAACGTCGGTCGCGACCAGCACGTCGACCTTGCCGGAGCGGAACGCTCGCATGGCCCGCTCGCGCTGGCCCTGACCGAGGTCGCCGTGCACGGCCGCGGCCGCGAAGCCCTTAGTCGTCAGCGTGGTGGAGACCTGGTCGCAGGACCGCTTGGTCCGGCAGAACACGATCGTCAGCCCGCGGCCCTCAGCCTGCAGGATCCGGGCCAGCACCTCGACCTTGTCCATCTGGTGCGCGCGGAACACATGCTGTTGCGTCGTCGGGACGAACTGCGACTCGTCGTGCTGCTCGGCCCGGATGTGCATCGGGCGGGACAGATGCCGCCGGGCAAGCGTGACGATCTCGCCGGGCATTGTCGCGGAGAACAGCATGGTCTGCCGGCTCGCCGGGGTCAGCTGCAGGATGCGCTCGACGTCCGGCAGGAAGCCGAGGTCCAGCATCTTGTCGGCCTCGTCGAGGACCAGGGTGTTGACCTTGCCGAGCTTCAGGTGGCCCTGCCGGGTGAGGTCGAGCAGCCGGCCGGGGGTACCGACCACGATGTCGACAGTGGCCAGGGCATCGATCTGCGGTTCGTACGCGCGGCCGCCGTAGAGCGTCACCACGTTGGCGTTCATGCGCGAGCCGGCGACGCGCAGGTCGTCAGCCACCTGAATCGCGAGTTCGCGGGTCGGAACCACGATCAGGGAACGTGGTGAAGCGGTGACTCGAGGTGTTTCGTCGAGCCGCTCCAGGATGGGGATGCCGAAAGCAAGCGTCTTGCCGGTCCCGGTACGAGCCTGGCCGATCAGGTCGTGACGATCGAGGGCGACCGGCAGGGTCAGCGCCTGGATCGGAAACGCGGTCGTGATTCCCTGGGCTTCCAGTGCCGCGCAGATGGGCTCGGAGATGCCGAAATCACGGAAGGTCTTCTCGCTCGCCGGGAGCGCGGCGATGGCGAGCTCGTCGCCGAGCATTCCGGTTGCGCCGAGGTCGGGAGCTGCGATCGGAGCGCCTTCGGGCTCCGGTGTGGGGTTATCGTCCATGCTTGTCGTCAACGTAGTCAGGGCTTCCGCCTCTTGTCAGGCCTGCGGCTGGATGGCGCACGTTGCCAGGCACTATCTGCCACGGGCAGGTCTGTGATCTCTCCTGCGGGGCAGCCACGCCATGACGCGGCTCGGGCCGCGCGCTCGCGGAGGAGAAGTGGCGCATCGTCATCCGGGTGCCGGGGCACGCTGATCTTTACGCCTAACGTCCAGTACAACGCGCTTGGGGACTGCAGCATTCCGCATGTGGATCACGAGCATTTTAGCAGGCCGCTGACGGTGTGGCGGTGACCGGCGTCCGCGCCGCGCGTGGTGGATAGTTGTTACGCTGCGGCTGTGGGCGGCGAAGCACCCGGATCCGCGGACTCTCAGGCCGACGGCGTACTCGACTTGCTGGGCCTGCTCGCCTACGCCTCGATGACTGCTTTCTTCCGGATTTCCGACGACGCGGCACTGGCCATCTCGCTGGCAGACAAGACGGCGCTAGCTGAGCTGGCGGTTGTCCAGTTCGGCCACTTCCAGCTGCTGAGCAGACGTATCGAGGAACTCGGAGCCGAGCCGGGCGTCGTCATGCAGCCGTTCGTCGCCCCGGTGGACGCCTTCCACGCCCGGACAGCGCCCTCTGACTGGCTCGAGGGGCTGGTGAAGGCCTACGTCGGGGACGGGATCGCTTCCGATTTCTACCGCACGGTGGCCCAGGTGCTCGAGCCGGACACCAGGGATATCGTGCTGGCCGTCCTCGCCGACGCCGGGAACGCGGAGTTCGTCATTGCCCGCGTGCGCCAGGCCATCGAAGCGGACCCCCGCGTTGCCGGGCGGCTGGCCCTGTGGGCTCGCAGGCTGGTCGGCGAGGCGCTCGGCCAGGCTCAGCGGGTCGCCGCCGAGCGAGAGTCGCTTGCGCGGCTGCTCACCGGCGAGACAACTCACCAGCTGGGTGACATCGGCCGGATGTTCGCGCACCTGACGGACGCGCACGCGGCCCGGATGGCGGCCCTGGGCCTGGACGACTGACGGACCGTGCCGCGGGCGGCCGCCGACCTCGTCACAGGTTGCTGAAGCCCACCCGGCGCGGCTCGTTCTCGCCGATCTCCAGGTAAGCGATCTTGTCGGCTGGAACGAGAATCTTGCCACCGCGTGCCGTGGCCAGGGTGAGAACGCCACCTTCAGCGACAGCGGCCTTGAGCGCTGCCTCGACCTCGGCCGCGGCCGACTCCGTCTCGATGGTCAGCTCGCGCGGCGCCGACTGAATACCGATCCTGATGTCCATGCAGCTCCCTTCCGTACTGGAAGGCTAACCGGCAGGCCCGGGCGGCGTGCCGCGACCCGTCGGCCAGGGTGAGCCAGGGCGATGAGGGCACTATTCATGGCGACGGTAGATTTTCGTGCCGAGTTTGACTGATTTGCCCCGTCGCGGCCATCAAAGGCAGCGGGGGGTGCGCCAGGTCCGCTTTAGTGGTCGGTGCTCATCGGCCAGCCGCTGATGCCGCGCCAGCCGAGCCTGGCCACCAGTTCTTCGGCCGACTCCTTCGGGATGGCCCGGTCGGTGCTCAGCCAGTACCGCGCGCTGACCTGAGCCATGCCGACAAGTGCCATACCCAGCAGGTGGGCTTCCTCGTTGCCGACGCCCGCGTCCTCGCGGATGAACAGACTCACCATCTCGGCGCAGTCGTGCATGGCCTTGTCGAGCCGGGCGCGCACGGCCGGCTCGTTACTCAGGTCGGACTCGAAGACGAGCCGGAATGCCTCTCCGTGGCCGGCGACGTAGTCGTAGAACGCCTTGAATGTCGCCGGCACTCGTTCCCGGTTGTCGGCCGTCGAGGACAGCGCCTCGCTGACGTTGCGAACCATTTCCTCGGCCGTCTCGTCGAGGAGTGCCAGGTAAAGATCGAGTTTGCCGGGGAAATGCTGATAAAGGACGGGCTTACTCACGCCTGCGCGCTCGGCGATCTCGTCCATGGCAGCCGCGTGATATCCCTGAGCGACGAATACATCACGGGCCGCTCCCAGGAGCTGCAGCCTCCGCGCTGCTCGCGGTAGCCGCGAGCCGCCGGGCTTGGCCTGGGGTGAAACGGTCAACGATGGCTCCGGAAAGTAATTCAATGACGTTGGGCCGCTGCCGTCCTCGTCGCATGGCAGCCTTTCCCGTGCGATTCTACGGCGCGCCGAGTCGCGCACGAGCCGCTAGCGGTACTCGTCGTCAGCCGGGCCGATGGTGCGCGCCTGCTCCGTCGCGTCGGCCTGGTCGGCCTCGAGCGGAAGTTCCGCCACGCGGTCGAGGTCCTCAGGCTCGTCGGTCGCCTCTTCGTCGTCAGTGTCCGGCGCAGCGTCGAGATGCTGCTCTGCTGCGTCGGCGTCTGGCGCTTCGAGATCCATGTCGCTCACACCGCGCCCCCTTCGCCCGGAAACCGCCATCGAACACATTGCCGAATAGCCGCATACGGATAACACTGGTTCTATCAGTACCCGCCAGGAGACTGACATCCGCGGCAGATCAACGCGAGAATAGGTAGCCCATCCGGCGCGGGGTAGGGAGATGGTCATGCGCAGCATGTGGAAGGGGGCCGTCTCCTTCGGGCTGGTGATGATCCCGGTGAAGCTGTACGCCGCCACCGAGACCAAGGACATCGCGTTCCGTCAGGTACACCGCGAGGACGGCGGCCGGATCCGGTTCCGCAGGTTCTGCACGATCGACGAGCAGGAAGTGCCCTACGAGGACATTGCCAAGGGCTACGAGCTGCCGGACGGGGAGATGGTCGTCCTCACCGAGGAGGACATGGCGGACCTGCCGCTGCCGACAACGAAGAACATCGAGGTCGTCCAGTTCTGCCCCACCGAGCAGCTCGATCCCATCCTGTTCAACCGCTCGTACTTCGTGGAGCCTGAGGCAGTGGGAACGCGTGCCTACTCCCTGCTCAGGGACGCGCTCGACGAGTCGGGGAAGATCGCGATCGCCAAGGTGGCGCTGCGCCAGCGTGAGTCGCTCGCGGTGTTGCGCGTCCGGGAGGGCGTGCTGGTGCTGGAGACGCTGCTGTGGCCGGACGAGGTGCGAGTACCCGATTTCGGGTTCCTCGACGAGGACGTCGACGTCCGTCCTCAGGAACTCCGGATGGCCAGCTCTCTGATCGAGTCGATGACCGTCGACTTCGACCCGGAGGAGTATCACGACAGCTACCGCGAAGCGGTACAGGAACTGGTCGCGGCCAAGACCGAGGGCCGCGAAGTGTTCCAGCCCGAGCCAGCTGCGACCGACACTGGCGGCGGGTCGAGCCTGGCGGACGCCCTGCGGGCCAGCCTGGCCGCGGCGAAGGGCGGCGGGCCGGCTGCTGTAGCGGCAGCAGAGGAGGACCAGGAGGAAGCACCCACGCGGCGCAGGTCCCCCACAAAGGCCAGCACCGCAAAGGCCGGCACCGGGAAGGCGGGCACCGGGAAAGCTGCCGCGACCCCGGCCAAGCGGGCCGCCCGGACGAGCACGGCGAAGCCGGCCGCCAGCAAGGCGAGCTCAGGGTCG
>Ga0335072_10010657_pt1 | contig 13211 bp, 9 predicted proteins | sample Lox_Sample_21_FD_206725 | JGI IMG/M metagenome (GOLD analysis project Ga0335072, IMG submission 206725) | Soil microbial communities from Loxahatchee National Wildlife Refuge, Florida, United States - Lox_Sample_2.1 | ecosystem: Environmental > Terrestrial > Soil > Wetlands | place: USA: Florida...
GACCTCTGAACCCGTCGGCGGCCGTTACCGGCTGTTGAAAGACATCGGCAAAGGCGGGATGGGGAAGGTCTGGCTGGCCGACGATCTGGTGCTGCGCCGTCCCGTCGCCCTGAAGCAGCTGCTTCCTCAGTTCGGCCATGCGGAGTTGCGCGAACTAAGGGACAGGGCGCTGATCGAGGCTAGAGCGCTGGCTGCGGTTAACCATCCCAACGTGGTCCGCATTTACGACGTGCTGACCGTCGGCGACGACCCCTGGCTCGTCATGGAGTATATCGAGGGCCGGTCACTGTACCACATCATCAGGGACGAACGCCCCGATGAGCGGGCTATAGCCAGAATAGCGCTGCCCGTACTCAATGGCTTGTGCGCGGCTCATGGCTGCGGAGTCATTCATCGGGATGTCAAGCCGACGAATATCCTGCTCGCGGACAAGGGCCGCGCCGTATTCCTCGTTGACTTCGGCATTGCGAAGATCGACGGTGAGACGACGATCACGAAGTATCCGGGAGGAACGCCGGGGACCGTAGACTATGTCGCGCCTGAGCGGCTGCGCGGGGAAGTGGCTGACGCGGCCTCTGACCTCTGGGCACTTGGCGTGACCATGTTCTTCGCCCTCGAGGGCTACTCACCCTTCTTGCGCGCGGGGCATGAGGCGACTAGGTGGGCCATTCTCTCGGAGAGAACACCGGAGCTCAGCACCACGGGCAGGCTGGCGAACCTCGTGGTCAGGTTGCTTGACAAGGATCCCGAGCGGCGAGCTAGGGCGGATGAAGCCGGGCACGAACTGCGTGCCATCGTCGACGATCCGCAGGTTCCGCTTCGCCTGTCGCAGCAGCCAACCACGAACGTGATTGCCAGGGCAGACGGGTCTTTGTCCGCACCGTCCCGGTTTCGGTCCACGCCCGCGAATTCAGCGGAGCCGCCGCTCAATCAGACCCAGCTCGATGATGCCCGTGAGGCGATCAGGAGAGCGAGCCCTGAGTCGGGCGCGGCGATGCTGCTCGCCATGCCGGAAGAAAAGGCCGCCCAACTTCTGGCAGGCATGCACTCCAGGGAAGCGGGATCGCACATCCAGGCGATCGCGGCCCACAGGCGATCCGCAGCGGGGGCAATTCTCAAGATCCTCTCTTCTAGCGGGGCAGGTCACGCCGTCGATTACGTCAGTGCATCGGTCGTGGCGTCCGTGCTGGCCGACATGCAGGTCCTGGAAGCGGCCCGGATCCTCAGCCGCACGAGCGCAAGAACCGCGGCGCAGGTCATCATGATTTTGCCCGACAGCACCTCAGTGAGGTTCATTAAGGCGATGCCCACCAAGCAGGCGGGCCTGATGCTCAACTTCGTCTGGCCTAGTACGGTCAAGCGTCTTTTCGACGCGTCGGACGAAGTGAGACGCAAACTTGAGAACGAGCTTGACCCGGCGCTGCGTACTCAAGTCCGTCGCCTCCAGTGATCTGTACGGTGCGGTGGGTCGTGGCCTCCCACCGGCGACCAGGTAAGAGGCCTGAAACCGGACATTAGACCAGTAAGCGATGTCATGTTCTTGTGATTTTGCGCGACCCAGAAGCGCTCTATAGTGAGCAGGTGGCGACCGAGCGTACTATGTCACCCCATGCCGCCCCGGCACTTGTTGTCCGTGCCGGGGGTTCCGATCGCACCCTGACTCCTGAGCGCAGCTACAAGATAGGCCGCGACCCGCGGAGCGACATTGTCGTGGCCGATCCCAGGGTTTCCTGGGAGCACGCGGTCCTGCGGGTCGCCAACGGTCAGTGGATGCTGGAGGACGCGGGCAGCACGAACGGTACCTTCGCTGGCTCGCAACGGATCAGCCAGTTCGCCATCGCCTCTTCCTGCAAGGTCTGGCTCGGCTCGGCCGGTGACGGCCCTGTCGTGTACTTCTCTGTCGGGCAGGTGCCAGCCGAGCCCGGCCAGGGCACTCAGCTAGTCACGCCTGAGGCCGGGCTGCCGACCGAGCGCCGGTCGGGTCCGTCGCGCCAGCCCAGTCAGGTCATGCGGCTGCCGACGAAGGTGCTGCGGATCGGCCGGGCATCGGACAACGACATCGTCGTTACTGACCTGCTGGTCTCGCGCCATCACGCCGAGTTCCGCAAGCTCGCCGGCGACGGCTACGAGATCGCCGACCTCGGCAGTTACAACGGCACCTACGTCAACGGCCAGCGGATCACCTCGGCGCGGGTGAACGAGCGCGATGTCATCGGCGTCGGCAGCGCCAGTTACCGCATGGTCGGTGACCATCTGCAGGAGTTCATCGACACCGGCGACATCTCGCTTGACGCCCGCGGCCTCACGGTCAGGCTCCCAGGCGGCAAGGTGATACTCGACGATGTCAGCTTCCCGCTCGGCGAGCGCTGCCTGCTCGGCGTGATCGGGCCGAGCGGCGCGGGCAAGTCGACCCTGCTCGGCGCGCTGACCGGCCTGCGGCCGGCGACCCAGGGCACTGTCTTTTACGACGACCGTGACCTTTATGCCAGCTACGAACAGCTCAGGCACCGCATCGGCCTGGTCCCGCAGGAGAACATCCTGCACACGCAGCTTTCCGCACGCAAGGCGCTCGGCTTCGCCGCCGAACTGCGGTTCCCTAAGGACACGAGCAAGGCCGAGCGGGAACGCCGGATCGAGGAGGTTCTCAGCGAACTCGCACTGACCAAGCACGCCGACACCCGCACTTCTTCGCTGTCAGGCGGCCAGCAGAAACGCGTCAACGTGGCGCTCGAACTGCTGACTAAGCCGTCGCTGCTGTTCCTCGACGAGCCGACCTCAGGCCTTGACCCCGGTCTTGACATGCAGGTGATGGACATGATGTCCGGCCTGGCAAGGGACGGCCGCACGGTCATCGTCGTCACGCACAGCGTGGCCAACCTGCACGTGTGCGACCGGCTGCTCGTGCTGGTGCCCGGCGGGAAGGTGGCCTACTTCGGCCCGCCGGCAGAAGGCCTCAAGCACTTCAGGCAGCCAAGCTGGGCCCACGTGTTCCGCGCGTTCGAGGACGAGGCGGACAGGGACTGGGCAGGGGAGTACCGTGCCTCGGCTTACCACCAGCAGTACGTCAGCCCGGCGACGGGGGACTCTACTCAGCGGGTGCTGCGCCGCCAGGCTTTCGCTGTCATGCCGCCCCCGCCGCCTTCAGACCGGCTGTCACAGCTAGGCACGCTGGTCAGGCGCTACCTCGCGGTGATCGGCTCTGACCGCAACTACGCTGCCGTCATCGCGCTGCTGCCGGTCATACTCGGCATCGTAGTCAGGGTCATTCCCGACCCGCATGGCCTGGTCGCCGTGCCCGGCGGCAACGGCAACGCGATCCAGGTGCTGCTGATCCTGATCATGGCTGCCTGCCTGACCGGCGTGTCCAACGCGGTCAGGGAAATTGTTAAGGAACGGCCGATCTATACCCGAGAACGGGCGGCCGGCCTTTCTGTCGGCGCTTACCTGTGGTCCAAGCTGGTCGTGCTCGGCGTGATCAGCGCCGTGCAGGCGGTAGTTCTCGTGCTGATCAGCCTGGTGGGCCGGCCTTTGCCGCCGCATGGTGCCCTGTTCGGTCCCTTCCCGCTAGAGGAGATCATGGCGGCGATCGCGGTACTCGCCGTGGCGTCTATGACGGCCGGGCTGCTGATCTCGGCGGCCGTGAACTCCTCGGATAAGACCCTGCCGCTGATGGTGGTCGTTGTCCTTGTCGAGGTCGTGCTCAGCGGCGGCGTGTTCAGGCTGAACGGCAAGGCCGGCCTCGAGCAGGTCGCCTGGCTGTCGCCATCAAGGTGGGGCTTCGGCGCGGCGGCGTCGACCACGAACCTGAACGCGGTGACGCCGCCTCCGCCCGGCTCAGGCCCCGACCCGCTGTGGAATCACAACGCAGGTACGTGGCTGGTCAACATGTTCCTGCAGGCCCTGCTTGGAGCGGCGTTCGCGGCGATCACCTGGTACCGGCTCGACCGCTCAGGACCCGGCCGGCGGAGGTAGCGCGGTTTCGCTGGCGCTTGGCCGCAGGCGGCGCCACCGCGGTCTCCTGCCCGGCGAGACCGGCAAGCAGCGCCGCGATGTCCAGCGCGGCTGCCGGGCGCCCGAGCCTGGCCGATGCCGCCCGCATCGTGTCGAGCCTGGCAGGATCTTGCCGCAGTTCGTCGAGCTTGGCGACCAGGCCGCGCACCGTGGGCTGATAGCAGCCCGCCCCTGCCCTGGTCACGTACTCGACGTTGCCGTGCTCCTGCCCAGGCACGAACGAGGTAAGGATCAGCGGCGCCCCGCAACAGGTGGCCTCGGCTATTGTCCCAGGACCCGCCTTGCTGACCACGACGTCGGCGGCGTGCAGCCAGTCGGCCATGTTGTCGACGAAGCCCTTCACGACCAGCCGCCCTTCTGACTTGCCTGCCAGCGAGGACAGCCGCCGCCTGGCGATGCCGTTCCTGCCGCACAGCGCCACGACCTCGACGTCAGCGAGGCGGCCGATGATCGCGGCGGCCCGCCGCACCAGGTCACCAGAACCTTCCGCCCCGCCGAGCACGACGACGAGGAACCTGTCGCCGCTGAGCCCGAGCGAGTGGCGCATCGCCGCCCGGCTGCCGAGTTCTGATGGCCGGGTGCCGAATTCGGCCCGCACAGGCAGCCCGAGGTTGGTGAGGCGCTCCCGCGCGATCCCGTCGAGCTGGCACCTGGCCTGCACGGCCGCGGAAGGCACCACGATCTGATCGACGCCGTCGTACCGCCAGGCCGCGTGCGGCCTGATCAGGTCGGTGATGACCGTGACGACCGGCGTCAGCGGCAGCCTCGCCTTCCTCGCGCGCACGGCTGGCCGCGAGGTCATCCCGTGAAAAGACACGATCAGTGCCGGGCGGTGCCTGGCCACGGCCATGTCAACCATCTTGTACACGGGCGCGAACAGCGCACGCTCGTACAGCCAGAACGTGAGCCTGGTATTCGACGTGTGCCAGATCGCCCCCCACAGCCAGGGAGTCAGCCTGATCCCCGGCCCGTAAAGAGCCGTCACCCAGCGCAGGCGGGCCGGCGCGTCGCGCCGGCGGAGCGGGTCTTCGATGACCGGCGCGAACCGTCCGGGGAAGCTGAGCTCGAGTGCCTGGCCGACGGCCAGGGCCGCGCTCCGGTGGCCGCCGCCGGTGTCGGAGACCAGAAATAGCAAGGGCACGCGAGCGTCGTCATCGTGCTTCATGGTAAGCACCTGGCCTTATGCTGCCGCTCGAAGGTATTTTCCGGCCATGAGAGCGTAAACCGACTCCCATTGGGCTAGCGTCGAATCCTGCCCGTGCCTGGCGATGATGCGCAAGCTTTCCCTGCCCATCCGCAGCCGCGCGTCCTTGTCGGCGTTCAGTTCGTCGAGGTAAGAAGCAAGCTCGCTGCTCTGGCCGCGGCCGAACAAATAGCCGTTGGCACCGTGACTGACCAGTTCGGAGACCCTGTCCGCTGTTCCCTGGCCGGCGACCATGGCGTGCAGAGCCGCTTCCTGCGGACCGGCACCGACGACGACAAGCTGACACTCGCACGCTAGCCGCCCGGCGGCAGCGAGCAGCACGTCAAGCCGCTTCTCCGGGCTCAGCCTGCCGACGGAAAGGACCACTGGTCGGCCGAGCCGAAGGCCGTACCGGGCGGCGAGCGCGGGATCGGCCGGGCCGGGCCGGAACTTGCGCAGGTCAACACCGTTGGAGATGACCTGCGACGGTGCCTGGAGACCGCGCTCGGCCAGGAGCCTGAGCGCTGTCGTGCTCGGTGCGGTGACGTAGCCGCAGCGGTTGGCGAAGCTGACTACCCACGAGTAGAACCAGGAAGTCAGGAGCGGCGAGCCTTCGCCGGCCGTCCCGGCGAAGTTGGCTGGCAGATAGTGGTTCGTATACACCACAGGCACGCTGGTGCGTGCTGCCTGCCAGTTCGCGAGCACTCCGAGCACAACCGGCGAGTGGATGTGCACCACGTCTGGTGCGGCGGCGCAGATGTGCCTGCGAATCGCGCGGACCGGTATCGTGGCCACCCGCATGCCCGGATACCAGGGCCAGCGGAGCGAGCCGAGGTAGCGGACCCTGGTCTGCCCCTCCATGGCGGCCGCGCTCCGCACGCCCGTGCTTGGTGCGAGCACTGTCACTGAGTGCCCGCGCTGCGCCAGTCCGGTCGCCAGGCTCCTGGTGACCGCAGGTACCCCGCCTACCATGGGGGCGTACTGGTCTGTGACCACAATGATTCGCATAGCGGGGACATCAGCCATGGACAGGCCACGCGGAAGACGCCCGCCATGGCGGCATGAGCGGGGTCGTTTTCCCGATAGTCGTCATGACTGCGAAGGTTAACCGCCTTGGTGGACACGTAGCTGAACAACAGCCCGAGCGGAAGCGGCCGGACGGTGACATGAAGCAGGGGCGCGGGTGTCCTGACGCTCGGCCTGGCCGTCGGCCCGCTCGCCGGTCGATCCTGATTGACGCGCGGGTCAACGGCATGCCTGGCGCGTACGGGCTGGCCAGGTCGGCGATGCGGCTGGCCGAGCACCTGGCGGGGATACCGGCCGACTTGGCCGTACTTGCCCTGGTGAACCCGGCGCGTGAGCAGTTGTATTCGCTGTCCAGGCTGTCGGAGAGAGCGGAACTGATCGCCACTGGAATCACCTTCGGTGCCGTTCACCGCTCACTTGGCCTGGCGCGCCTGATCCGCGCCGCCAATGCCGCCGTGCTTTACGCCCCCTACCCCATGTTCCTGCCGCTGCTGTGCCCCTGCCCTGTCGTCGTTACAGCCCACGACGCCACGGTCGAAAGCGACCCCGCGTTCGCCGGAAGCCGGCGTCGCCAACTCGGATTCAAGATCGTCACCGGTGCCTCGCTGCACCGTGCAAGCGCTGTCACTACCCCGACAATGTCAAGTTCTCTTCTTCTCCGCCAATTTTATCCGGGCACTCGAAACCTGACAGTGATCCCGAACGGGGTTGACGCTGATGCGTTCACGGCCGTATCAGGAGCGGCGGTCGCCGAGGGCAGGCGGAGGTACGGCCTGCCCGAGCGATTCGTGCTCGCGGTCGGAGCGCACCGGCCGCATAAGAACTACGAGACGCTGCTCAAGGCGATGAGCCTGATGCCAGGCGACGTGCCCCTGGTCATCGTCGGCTGCCTTGATCCCGCTTTCAGGTCGCCCGTTCCCTCGCTGGTTGACTCGCTCGGGCTAGCAGACAGGGTGAGGCTGGTGCCTGCCGTCGGCGATGACTGGCTGCCAGCGCTATACCGCGCGGCCTCGGCCTTCGCGCTGCCATCACTCGCCGAAGGATTCGGGCTGCCAGCACTCGAGGCGATGGCGGCCGGGGTTCCGCTCGTGGCCAGCGACATTCCCGTGCTGAGGGAAGTGTGCGCCGGCGCGGCGGCGCTGGTGCCGCCACGTGATGCGGCCGCCTGGGCGGCGGCGCTGACCACGGCGCTGGCAGGCGGCCACGCCGTAGCCGAGCGCGTCCGCGCCGGAGCGGCCGTGGCCGCCGCTGCGACCTGGGAACGCGGCGGCCGTGCCCTCGGCGAGTTGCTCACGGCGGTGGCGCGGTCGCACTGATGGGGCGGCGATGCTGTCAGGCGTGGTGGTTGAGCGCGATGGCGAAGGCGTGGAGGGCGCCCGGGCCGCTTCCGATAGCGGTCGGGTCGATCGTGGTCAGGTTGCTTACCATCACGGGGACATCGCTGTTGGCACTGCCGGCGTTGCCCAGTTCGCCGTCAATGCCCGCGCCCCAGGCGAAGACCTGGCCTGCGGTGGACAGGGCATAGCCGTCGTCGCAGCCCGCGCTGATCGCCTTGACCTTGATCGTCGTGGGAAGCATGACGCCGACCGGCTTGAGTTCTGTGGCGCTGCCGCCGTCGCCTAGCTCGCCGAACCCGTCATATCCCCAGGCGAGGACGCCTCCCTTGGAGAACAAGGCGATGGTGAAGTTGCAGCCGGCGAAGATGCTGGTGATCGTGCCAGGGCCCGAGCCGCGGAACAGGAAGGTGATCAGGACGGGGACGTCCTGGTTGTTCGTGTTGCCCGTGCCAAGCTGCCCGTCGGCGTTGAGGCCCCAGGCGAACAGGCCATCGGAGGTGAGGGCGAGGGTGTAGTCGCAGCCGGCGGAGACTCCAGTCGCCTTGGCGCCGGCCGGCAGCTTGACCAGGACCGGCTTGCTGCGGGTCTTGTGCGTGCCGTCGCCGAGCTGGCCGAATCCGTTCGCGCCCCAGGCGTAGAGCTTGCCAGAGGCAGTGACGGCCAGATTATGGGCACAGCCCGCGCTGATGGCCTTGACCTTGGTGCCCTTGGGAAGGCTGACCCGCACCGGGGAGGCGGAGTTCTTGGTCTTGCCGTCGCCGAGCTCGCCTGCCTGGCCGATGCCCCAGGACAGCACGGTCCCCGCCTTGGTCAGCGCGATCGTGTCCTCGCAGCCGGCCCGGACGGCCGTGACCTTAGTGCCCTTCGGCAGCTTCACGCTGACCGGGGTGGTGCGCTCATTGAACGTGCCGTCGCCGACCTGGCCGAAGGTGTTGTTTCCCCAGGCCAGCAGCGTGCCCGACTTGGTCAGCGCGACGCTGTGGTCGCAGCCGGCCCTGATCGAGGTCACGGTGACCCCGGCAGGGATCTTCACCTTGACCGGAGTAAGCGCGTCGAGGGTGCCGCTGCCGCTGCCGAGGGAGCCGTCGTCGTTGGTACCCCAGCCCCTGACCGTGTAGGCGGAAGCCGTGACTGCGGTTCGCGGCGTCCCGGCCGCGCTGGCGGCGACCACGGGCGAGACCAGCGTTATCGCAGCGGCCGTTGCTGCCGTGAACAGGAGCTTCATAAGGTGATATTGAAACCTGGCTGCCTGGTAATTGGCTGGGAACGCCATGAGAAGGCTACTACGGTGCCGATCATGACGTTATCGGTCCGGACGTCGGAGCCGGTGACCTGGCGGGCGTACGACGGCGGCGAAGCCGCAGGGACCGTGTGCGCCTTTCTCCGCCCTGATCACCGCTGGTTCGCATGGTTCGAATCGTGCCGTGACGACTGCTATCAACCGCTGATCGAGATGGTCGCCGCAGACCTGGGCCGTGACCTGCTGACCACCGTTGACGAGGCCGACGAGGCGGGGCTGGCACGGCTGACCGCGATCGGGTTCACCGAACTGCGCCGCGAGGGGCTCTACGTGATTCCAGCGCGGCCGGACAATGGCGGCGCTGAAGTGCCCAGGGCACTCGAGGTGATCTCGGCCAGCGCAGCCGGCGAAAGCAAGCTGCGCCGGTTCGACGACGAACTGCGGGCCGACGTGCCAGGCAGCGACGGGTGGACCTGGGACCCTGACGACTTCCACGAGGAAACGTACGACTCGCGTGAGTTCGACCCGGCTACATACCTGATCGGCGTGGATAAGGCCGGCGGCCAGTATGCGGGGCTCGCCAGGATCTGGATGCGGCCCGAGTCCGCCAGGCTCGGGCTGATCGCTGTCGCGGCGCCTTACCGGCGCCGCGGGCTCGCGCGTGCGCTGCTCGGAAGGACGCTCGCGGCCGCAGCCGCGCAAGGGCGTACCGAGGTGACGGCCGAGGTCGACGACACGAACCTGGCGTGCGCCGCCTTGCTGGCCGGCTTCGGCGGGCGGCGGGTGGGCGGGACGGTCGAGCTTGTCAGGGCACAGGCTGCGTAAGGCCTGGCCGCCGTATTCCGGGCTGCGAGGGCACAGTGCCGGGGCAAGCAGCATCGATGGCCCTGCGTTGCTATTGGCGGCCAGGATCCAGCGACAACGATGGCCGCCTGATGCTGTACCAGTGACATCGCCGGGACTTCGTTGCTGTAGCCGGGGCCGGGCGGACAGCATCGGTGGACATCTGATGCTGCTGGCCGGGGTGTGCGGGGCGGGCGGAGGGCCGGGGCGAGTGCCTGAGTGGTGGCCGGGCGGGGGGTTTGCCCGGTTACGGGCGGGCGGCGGGCGATGCCGTGGTGCCGGGAACTGCCGAGCACGCCTGGCAGGATGTCATGGATGAGTTTCGCGCGCAGGTTCCTGCCCATCGACGCCAGCACGGGGGGCGCGGTCTTCGACCGCGAGGGCACGCCAAGCGAGGTACTGTTCACGCTCGGCCCGCCGCTACGCGGCCTGGCCCTGAGCGAGATCGTGACGGCCAGGATGCGCCGTGGCTAGCGTTCCGCTCGCGGTTCTGGACCTGGTGCCGATCACGTCGGGGTCGAGTGCGGCGCAGGCACTGCGCAACAGCATCGACCTGGCCAGGCAGGCCGAGCAGGCTGGCTACGCGCGTTACTGGTTCGCCGAGCACCACTTGCATCCGGGGGTGGCCGGCACTTCGCCCCCCGTCCTGCTTGCCCTGACCGCTCACGCCACGTCGACGATCAGGATCGGCTCGGGCGCCGTGCAACTCGGGCACCGCACCGCCCTTTCGACGGTCGAAGAGTTCGGGCTGATCGACGCGCTGCACCCGAGTCGGCTTGACCTCGGACTTGGCCGGTCAGGCGGACGGCCCAAGGGCCAGCGGCGCACGCCGGCCGATCAGCCGCCCGCCAGGCACCGAACCGCTAACGGGCTGCTTATCCCTGCGCCGCACTCGAACGAGCGGCTCGCCAAGGCGCCGCTGCTGGCGCTGCAGCGCCAGTTGCTTCAGCTACCGAACGCCCAGCCGCAGAACTACGCAGAACAGGTCGATGACATCATCGCGCTGCTGGCTGGCCGGTACCGGTCTGCCGACGGCGCAGAAGCGCACGCCATTCCGGGAGAAGGGGCTGACGTGCAGATCTGGATACTGGGCAGCAGCGGGGGAGAGAGCGCTAACGTCGCAGGCGAGCGAGGACTGAGGTTCGCCGCCAACTACCACCTCAGCCCGGCCAGCGTGATCGAGGCCGCCGAGGGTTACCGGGGCGCGTTCCGTCCTTCTGCCGTGCTGGCCGCGCCTTACCTGAGCGTGTCCGCCGACGTCGTGGTCGCGAAGGATCAGGCCACCGCGCGCGAGCTCGCGGCGGGCTACGGGCCGTGGGTGCGAAGTGTCAGAACCGGAGAAGGCGCGATCGAGTTCCCCGCGCCCGCGGAGGCCAGAGCGCACCAGTGGACCGACGAGGACAGGGCGCTTGTCGCCGACCGGCTAGACACCCAGTTCACCGGCTCTCCCCGGCAGGTCGCTGACGACCTGGAAAGGCTGCGCGACGCGACCGGCGCCGATGAGCTCATCATCACGACCATCACCCACGATCATGCCGACCGGGTCAGGTCGTATCAGCTGCTGGCCGAAGAATGGAGCAGAAGGTGAGCGTCACGGTGGCTGCCGCCCCCAACTGGGAAGATCGGGTGCGCTATCCGACCCCTGTCTTCCCAGTTACCGAGACGGGAACCGCCCGCTGCCCGGCCGGCCGGCTGGCGGCATTAGGATTGCGAGGGACACTGACCGGGGTCGTTGGTCGTGGCCCAGGGAGAGCGTTCGGAGCACGCGTTGCTTGAAGAGGCGGTACTGAACTCGCCGGCCGAGGAGACGGACTCGGGTGGCTACCTTGATCTGCTGAAATACGATGCGGAGCCAGCCGAGCCTGCCGATGGCCGGGCCGCGAGGTCGCATCGCACCAGGCGGGCGATCATCAACGCGATGCGCGCACTGCACGCCGAGGGCGACCTGCGCCCGACCGCTCCGAGGATCGCCGAGCGGGCCGGGGTCTCGCTGCGAACGGTCTGGCAGCAGTTCACCGACATGGAGGCGCTGCTGGTCGAGTCCGTCAAGCGCGACTCAGAGATCCTGCGGTCCCTGGTGCGGAAGATCGAGCCCGATCGCCCGCTCGCAGACCGGATCGACACGTTCGTGAGTCAGCGTGCCCGCGTGCTCGAGGAAATGACGCCGACCTGGCGCGCGGCCAGCATGTCCCGCCCGACGTCTGCCGAGCTTCGCTCTGATCACGGTAAGAAGCTCGCGGCCGGCCGGGCCGAGCTTGAGCTGGTATTCGCGCCGGAGTTCGGCAAGCTCCAGGGCAAGCAGCGGGACCAGCTTGTCGAGGCACTGCACGCGATCAGCATCTGGTCGTTCTGGGAGTCGCTGCGTACCGACCTCGGGCTCAGCCCGCTCAGGGCCAGGGAGCTTGTGCGCAACACGTTCGCAGCGCTCTTCACGCAGGCGGGGTTCCCGCTCGCGGCCTGACGCCCGCCTATTGAACTTGCACGCGGCGTGCAGATATCTTGACCTCACCGTCAAGGGTCTTCCTGGCCCGTCAATTCAACATTGGTGAGGTCCACATGAGTGCGACCGCAGAGGGCGTGGTTTCTAACCCCCGTTCAGGAATGTCGTTCCTATGGCGCCGCCAGCTCGATTCTTACCCGGACACCGGTGCGCGGATCTGGTTCCTGGCGATCACCGTTCTGGCCACCATCATGCTGTACTACGAGCTGTACGTCGGCGGCTCCGTGTCAACGCTGATCCTGGCCAATCTGCACATGAGCTTCACGTTCTTCGTCACGACGCTTGCCTTCGGCAACTTGCTCGGCGCGTTCGGCTCGCTCTTCGCAGGGCTCACTGACCGGCTCGGACGCGCCAATCTGGTCGTGGTGGGGCTGTTGTTCACCGGCGTATTCGTGGCCTTTATCATCCCCGCTGCGACCAGCAAGTGGACGTACACGATCGAGAACTTCGTGGTCGCGATCGTTGAGGGAATCTGCCTCGTCGCCACTCCAGCGCTGATCCGTGACTTCTCGCCGCAGGTTGGCCGTGCGACCGCGATGGGCTTCTGGACTAGCGGCCCGGTCGTCGGCAGCCTGGTCGTGGCGGTCGTCGGCAGCGCCACGATCTCCGCGACCATCACCGCCGCCTCCGACCCGCGATTCTGGACGCACGAGTACCGCATCTGCGGCATCGCCGGCATCGTCGTGTTCGTGATCGCGCTGATCGGGCTGCGCGAGCTATCACCTCAGCTACGTGACCAGCTCATGGTCACGCTCCGCGACCGCGCGCTTATCGAGGCCAAGGCCAAGGGCATCGACATCGCCGCCGCGCTCAGGAGACCGTTCCGCCAGTTGCTCAAGCCCGACGTCGTGATCTCGGCGTTCGCGGTGTCGATCATGCTGCTGATCTACTACACGGCAGTTGGCTTCGCGGTCATTTACTTCTCTACGGTGTTCGGCTTCGGGCTCAAGGACGCCAACGGGCTCGGCAACTGGAACTGGGGCTTCAACGTCATAGCAGTGATCGGCATCGGCATGGTCTCTGACTTGTTCAGGGTCAGGAAGCCTTTCATGGTGATCGGCGGTGTGCTCG
>Ga0335072_10010658_pt1 | contig 13210 bp, 11 predicted proteins | sample Lox_Sample_21_FD_206725 | JGI IMG/M metagenome (GOLD analysis project Ga0335072, IMG submission 206725) | Soil microbial communities from Loxahatchee National Wildlife Refuge, Florida, United States - Lox_Sample_2.1 | ecosystem: Environmental > Terrestrial > Soil > Wetlands | place: USA...
TCGCGCATCGCCTCCGCGTTGCCAGCGAATTCGGCGGAGCGCGTGTCGATGTCGGAGCGCAGGATCATGCGACGGGAGATCGCGGCCTAGGCCGCCCGTTCGTCCCGAGGGGCGCCCCGCACTGCCGCCAGCCACCCTGCCCGCCGCGCCTCGGCCTGCCGTGCCAACGTACCATCCGCGCCGAACGCCGCCATTGCGCCACGCGCCAGCCCTCGTCGCAGCTCCACATCGCGCACCAATCTGCTCAGGGCCACGAACCACGCCTCCGCGCGGTTCGGCAGCAACATTCCCCCCAGCCCGTCCGCCAGGGAGCAATGGTACGCTGCCACATCCGATGCCACCACCGCCAGCCCGAGCGCGGCGTAATCCAGAGTCTTGATCGCCGACTTGCAGCGGTTGAATGCAGTATCCGCCAGCGGCGCCAGACCGATGTCCCAGCCTTCCTGTTGCGTGATCCAGTTGACGAACCCGGGATAGGTCGCAGTGGTTCCCGGCGGGACAGAGGGGCGGCGCGCCCAGTCCGGCAGATCGGCACGGGTACTCACGCCCAACACATCGATCGTCACCCGGCCCCCAAACGTCTCGTGCAGACGTGCCAGCGCCGGCTCGATCATCGCGAAGTCGGCTCCGTGGGTCGCCGTCCCCATGCATAACAGCCGCACCGGGCCGCCGCGCATCCGGCGTCCGGGCAGGCAACCCTCCGGCGGCGCGGCCCAGATCCGTTCATCCAACGCGTTTGGAACCAGCACCGCATCGGCCCGTACCGGCTTCAGGCTGGCCGCAAGCGCCGGCGTGGACACGAACACCAGCCCGGCATCGCGCAACAGCCGCTGCACCACCTTTGCCTTCGGCCGCAGCATCGCCGCGTCGGCATGATCGCGCGGGATGTGCAGCAGGTCGTCGTCCAGGTCATAGACCAGCGTGGAACCTGTGCGGCCGCAGTGCGCGGCCAGCCGGTCGGCCGCCGCAACATCCGGCACGGCAAGCCGCTGCGTCGCCACGATGTCGGCGGCGTAGCGAAGCGCCTCCTTTGCGTCCGCCAGCACAATGTCGAAGCCATCGCCGATGACCGGGTGGTCCAGAGGCTGCAGCAGCCGGATGTAGGCGCAAGGGCTGAACTCGCCGTTATCCAATTGCTCCGGCACGACGACGATGCTGGTTCGCCCCTTGCGCCGTAGATCCACCAACCCGCCCGCTGCCCTGCCCTGCCCGCCGCCGCCACGGCGCGCCCGCAAATAGTCGGTCGCGTAGAAATCCCCCACTTCGGTCCGCGGCACCACGGCGATCGGGCGTGGCGACGCCAGCGCTTGCCGGACTTGCTCGAAGCAGCGCAGCCAGTCCTCCGCCGAGGCGCGCGGATCGACCAGCCAGGACAGCGGCCGCCCTTGCAGCCGCTCGACAAAGGCGCCGATACGCGAGGCGACCACCGGCAGCCCTGCCGCGACAGCGGCGCTCAGCGTGTAACTGTAGGTCTCCGGCCACTGCGCCGGGAACCACACGAGATGCGGCTTCACCCGCGCCAGCAGGCCCGGCAGTTCGGACTCCGAATACGCGCCCGCCACGACGATGCGGTTTTCGACGGAATCCGGCAATTCGTCTTCCGGATGGCCGATCAGGTGCAGTTCCAGCGTGGCAGGATCGGCGGCCTCGGCCACCGCGATGACGCTTTGCGCTCCTTTCTGGTCCGCCAGCACGCCGATAACGGCCACCCGCAACTTGCGGCCCTTCAGTGGTGGTGGGGTGACCACCCAAGGACCGGCAGCGACCGGCTCATGCGCCACGACGATCGCCCGGTCCGCCAGGCCATATCGCGCCAGGCGGGCACGAGCATCTTCACTGGGGCAGATCACCCGCTCGGCTTCCAAAAACTGCCATCCATGGCGACGGCGCCAGGACAGGATGTCGCGCGCGCCATGCGATGGCTGGTCGGCGATGCAGGCATTGCAGTCGGCCGGCCCCGGCTCGCCGCAGTACTGCGCCGACGGAAATGGCAGCAGGTTCACCTGCGGACAGATCGCAAAATAGTCGTGCAGGGTGACATCGAACGGCACGCCCAGCCGATGGATCAGAGCACGTGCATCCAGGTCCATGTCGATCAGGTGATGCACATGCGCGCGGCCGACGCCGGCGGACTCCAGAACGGCGACGAAATCGTCCAGCCGCTCGGCAGGAAGCAGGAGTAGTGGGCCAGTGTGCAGCGCCGGCACCGACAAGGCCGATCCACGCGTCGACTCCTGCAACATCAATACATTGGCTCGTCCCGCAACCCTGGCGACCAACTCGTCGATGTGCCGCTGCACGCCGCCGCCGAGTTGGTGTGACAGCATCAGCACGACCGGCAGGCCCATGTGGCGGAACAAGGCAGCGGTCACCGCGAAGCGGAACGGCGCCACGGCATCGTTCTTTACGTGGCGATCGATGATCCGGGCGTAATCCGGGTAGCGTTGGGCGAGCGTATCCAGCGCGGCGGCCTCGCGCTTGTCCTTGACGCCCCGGAAGCTCACCGCGCCCTCATGGAAAACGAAGGTGTCGCAGGCGAGCCGATGCGACCAGCCGCGCTGGCTGACACGCATGCAGAAATCGTTCTCCTCACCGTAGCCACGCCCGAAGGCTTCGGCGTCGAAGACGCCGACCGCGTCCAGCGCCTCCCGCCGGATATACATGCAGAAGCCGACGGTGGTGGGCAGCGCCACGCTACGCCCGGCATTCACGGTTCGGCAGGCTGCGTCGATCGTGCCGAGGTCAAGGCCCAGCGGCAGCGGCCCGCCCTCATCGCAGGGGTAGCCGCAGATCGTCGCGTTATTCGAAAATGGTGATACCGACGCGATGCGCGGCCCCGCATACGCCTGCGCTGCCAGCCGCCGCAGCCACCCCACCGGCACCTCGGTATCATTGTTCAGCAGTGCCACGTCGTTCCGGCCGGCTGCCTCAATTCCGCGGTTCACCGAGCCGACGAAGCCCAGATTGCGCCGGTTGCGCAGCAGCGTGATCCGCTCCGCCGCTGCCAGGTCATCGAGCCAGGCCGAAAGGTCGGCTTCCGGGGAGTGGTCGTCGACGACGATCACCCGGCCCGTCGGCCGATCGCGATCAGCGAGCACGCTTTCGATGCAGCGCCGCGTCTCCGCCAGCCCGCGATAGACCGGAATGACGACATCTACCTGAACGTCGGCGGGACACGGCAGCGGGACCGCGGCGGAGGGCAGGTAGTCGGCAATCGTCACCGTCGGCTCGGTGGGCCAGCCGCGTGCCTTGCCGAACAGCAGGTGGTGCAGCAACGGGTTGCCGGAGGCTTCCGGATGCTGGTCCGCATACCAGGCGGCATCGAAACGGGGATGCGGATTGCGCAGTTCCGCCGCGCCCGTGACCATGTAGTGCAGCAGTGGTGGCATACCGGTGGCGGCCACGTCCGGGTAGCGCTGCATGTAGCGACGGCTGTCGAACCAGGGGTTCGGATCACGCCCCTCCGCCGCGCCCCAATGGATGAAATGCGCGATCGGCTCCAGGCCGCAGGTTTCCACATCCGGATAGCGGTTCAGGTACCACTCGGCATCGAAGAACCCGGTCAGGACTTGCTCGAGGTCGCTGGGTTTCGCTTGGTCCGATGGCGAAGATTGCAGCGGCATCTATGACAAGGTCCTTGCGGGCAAAGCGAGCGAGGCAGCACGTAGCATAGCCGGTGGCCCGACAGCCCAGGCCGGAGCGGCGTTGCCAGATAGCGCTCGCTTTCCCTGGAAGCTGCCTCAAAGTCAAGAAAATCCCCGGTTTCAGCTCACCCTGCCGCAACCGGTAGACCTGGCCAGCCGCCGACCTTTCCGGCTGACAGGTTTAGTTTGAAATACTGACTAACATGAGTTAGGATAGAAATCCATTTTTCGACACCGTATTTCGGAGCGACATCTTTGCGTCCACGTGAGCGATTCCATGACTACCTCGGCATGGCCGGGCGCCCCGGCCCTGTCCTCAACGCGCCTGAAACGGGCGCGGCACGGCCGCTATCGACCGACCGGGGCTATGCATCGAGCTCAGGGCCGTGATCGTCGAGATTCTGCGGCTACTGAACACCTTGTTGTCCATTCTGGGCAACTGGCGCCAGCCGCTCGCCACGCTCGTGCTGCAACCCTTGGTCACCGTCGCCATGCTGCTGTGTATCTATGCCGGCTGGCACATTCGCGACGAGGGCAGTGTGGTCCGAGGCCTGCGCGTGGCGTTCGTCGATACGCGAGCAAACCGCGAGGCGGAGGAGCAGCAGATCGTTGCCGCGTTGCTGCAGGCGGAATTGCAGCAATATGCCCGAGGCGGGAAACTGATCGACCAGGCACTCATTAATCTGCTGCAGCATTCGGCTGGGGCCGCGCGGATCCGGCTCGGCGTGATCCATAACGGTGTCAGCGGCCTGACCGGGGTCAATCTGTTACGCTACGATATCATCAACGCCATCGCGCCGCCTGGCCGCGCGCCGGGCGCTCTGGTCATCAACGAGCCACTAACGACGTGGAGCGACTTTCTCCCGTCATTGCTCGCCGCCAGATGCCAACTGCTGGCCCTCGCCGACGTGCGCAATTTTGCGCTACGGGCGAGGCTGGAGAATCTGGGCGCCAACAGCTTGCTTGCCTGTCCGGTGATCGACCTGGAAGGCAAGCTTCTGGGCGCGATACTCACGAGTTGGGATGCCGCAGACAAACCTCCTTCCGGCGCGCAATTGGAGGCGGTAATCGAGGCCAATCGACGCATCGCCGGGCTGATCGCCTCGGCGATCACGTTGCGCGGGAGTCCCGCCGGCGGGCGGCCGGCACCATCGCATAACACCTGCGAGGCACAGCCAGACAGCCCGGCATCCGACCAAGCTCCAATTGCACCACCGCTCCGGGCAGTGCCACCCGCCGAGATGCCCGTTGTGCCGTGAAAGGTTCCGTCATCGAGCGCGCAATGCGGCACCGCCGATTGGCTGGCACAGACAATGCGCCACGATGACACGGGAGCGTCAGCAAGGATTGCCGCGCAGTCTCGTGAAAGTAGCAAAGCCGTTCTGCCGCGCACGCGGCGCGGACAGACCCCTCGGCAGGGGCGGCGACATGCATTCACCGCAGGCGCCTCGGCTTGCATCGCGCCCCAGCCGGCCGCAGTACCACTATCGGCCGACACTCAGGAGTGCTTCCGTCATGCCTCGTCCCGCCGCCATCATTTTCGATGCCTATGGCACGTTGTTGAACGTTCACGCCGCGATGGCGCGTCATGCGGACCGTCTCGGGCCCAAGTGGCAGACGATCAGCACCGACTGGCGGACGAAGCAGATCGAATACACCTGGGTGCGAAGCCTTGCCGGCCCGTCTCATCATCGCGATTTCTGGACCCTGACGCAGGAGGCCCTCGCCTGGACCGCGGCGCGCCACGAGATCACCGACACCGGATTGCTCGCGGATATCCTGCAGGCCTACCGCGTCCTGGATGCTTACCCGGAGGTGCCGGCGCTCCTACGGCGCCTGGGTGAGATGGGCATTCCGCGCGCCATTCTTTCCAACGGCGAGCCGGGCATGCTGAACGATGCCGTGCGTGCCGCCGGCATCGAGGCGGGCCTCGACGCCGTCCTCAGCGTGGAGGCAGTGGGCGTGTTCAAGCCCGATCCTCGGGTTTATCGCCTTGCCGCGGACTGCTTCGGCGGCGAGGCAGGCGCCATCGCCTTCGTCTCCTCCAATCCATGGGACGCATTCGGCGCGGCCAGCTACGGCTTCCAGGTGTTCTGGCTGCGCAGAACCTGGGTGCCGGTCGAGTACGGGTTGCCGACGCTGGCGACGGAACTGACCGACCTGGCGTCCTTGCCCGACCGGCTGGCGTGACCCCGGCTGCCCGGACCGCCGCCGCGATCGACCTGCTGACCGCAATCGAAGCGGACCGCGCCCGCCCGGCCGATTCAGTTGCGAACGACTGGCTCCGCGCCCGCCGTTTCATCGGCAGCAGCGACCGGCGCGCGGTGTCAGAGCATGTCTGGTACGCGCTGCGGCATTATCGGCGGCTCGGCTGGTGGTTGGTGAGGAGTGGAGCGGCCGTCATAAGGGCTCCCACTTCCCTAAGGGCATGGGAGGAGGGGTTCAAGCGGGCAGTTAACGAGGTCGCGCGTCCCCCTCCTCCCACCCCCCTCCCACAAGAGGAGGGGGCATCCACCTCCCTCCCTCCGCCCCCCCGCCAGCTGATCGCCGCCTCCCTATTGCTCGGCGGCACACCCCTGCCTGCCATCACCCCGCTGTTCTCCGGCGGACGGTTCGCTCCCGCCCCGCTCGACGCAGCGGAGCAAGCAATCCTGCGCCCGTTGCAAGGTCACACGATCGACCACCCTGCCATGCCCGAGGCGGTAAGGCTGGAAATCCCCGATTGGCTATATCCCCTCCTCGCGGCCCGCTTCGGCCCGGCCACGTCCGCCGAACTCGAGGCGCTGCTGCAACCCGCCCCGCTCGATCTTCGCGTCAACCTGTTGAAAACCACCCTGGCTGCGGCCCAGGCTGCTCTTGCCACTGAGGACCTGCACCCCACACCCACCCCGCTGTCCCCCTGGGGCCTGCGGCTCGATGGCCGCCGCCAGATCACCGCTGGCGTCGCCTTCCAATCCGGCCTGGTAGAGATCCAGGATGAGGGCAGCCAACTCGTCGCAGCCCTGACCGACGCCCGCCCCGGTCAGCGAGTGTGCGACTACTGTGCCGGCGCCGGTGGCAAGACCCTGGCGCTCGCCGCCGCCATGCAGAACCGCGGCCACTTGCTCGCGTGCGACACCGCCGCCGCCCGCCTCGACAACGCCGCTCGACGCCTGCGCCGTGCCGGCGTCAGCAACGTCGAGCGCCATTTGCTCCAACCGGGCGACAAATGGGCCAAGCGCCGCGCCGGCGCCTTCGACCGCGTGCTGGTCGATGCGCCCTGCACCGGCACCGGCACCTGGCGCCGCAACCCTGACGCACGGCAACGCCTGTCCGACGCCGACCTGGCTGAATTGCTCGACCGCCAGGCCGCGATCCTTGACGCTGCCGCCCCCCTGGTTCGCACGCAAGGCCGTTTGGTCTACGCTACTTGCTCACTGCTGGATGCTGAGAACGAGGCCCAGGTGACACGCTTTCTCGCCCGCCATTCCGGCTTTTCCCTGATGCCGCTGGCGCGCGCGTGGCCTCTGCAAGCACCGCCGCCCTGCAAGGGTGACTTCCTGTCCCTGACCCCGGCGCGCCACGGCACCGACGGGTTCTTCGCCGCCGTACTGGAACGGACCGTATGATCAGCATCCGCCGCGCGCGCGCCGCCGATGCCTTCGCGATCGGCGCCGTGCACGTCGCGGCCTGGCGCAGCGCCTATCCTGGCATCCTGCCGGACACCTATCTCGCCAATCTCTCGGTCACCCGCCAGGCCGCTTACTACGATGCGGCCATCCGCAGCCCCACCGGCGTGTTCGTCGCCGTTGCCTCGGGAGCCGACGCGCCACCCGTCAGCCCCGGTACAGCGAACCGCCCGCGCATTGTGGGTTTCGCCAGCGCCGGACGCTCGCGCATCAGCGGGGACTTTGGCCGCCGCCTGGGCGAAGGCGAGATCGAGACACTTTACGTCCTCGACGACTGGCGTGACCGCGGCGTCGGCCGCCGCCTGATGCGGTCCGCTGCGACGCATCTCGCCGAAGCCGGTTGCCGGTCGGTGTTCCTGTGGGTGCTGCGCGAAAATCCCAGCCGCTGGTTCTATGAACATCTCGGCGGCAGGCCGACCGCCGAAGCACTGATCCGCTTCGCCGGCCGCGACGTGATCCAGACCGCCGTCGTCTGGGACCCAATCGAGCGCTTGCTCGCGGCCAGCCCACAGGAATCCTGAAAAGCAGATACGGAGGAGCGCCATGCCGGTCATCGATGTGCAGGTCCACTGCTACGAACGCGATCATTCCGGCCGCCCCTGGGCCAGCACATTACAGGGTCCGCCCGAAGTGACCGGGGACCAAATGGTCGCCGCGATGGATGAAGTGGGCGTGGACGGCGCGTTGCTGGTGTCGCCCTATGCAATGTATCGTTACGATGCCAGCTATGCCCTCGAGGTCTACGCAAAACACCCCGGCCGCTTTGGCCTGATCAAGCCGGTCGATCCGAGCAATCCCGCGGTGGGCGACATCGTCACCGATTGGGCCGCGACCAACGGCACGGTCGGTGTCCGCATCATGCTGAACCGCGAGGGTATCTCGACTGACTCGGCCGACCCCGGCCTGAACATCGTCCTGGCCACCGCGGCGCGTCACGGCCTGCCGGTGAACCTGATGGCCACCGGCCGCCTGGAGCAAGCCGCTGGCCTCGCCGCCCGCAACCCGAACACGCAGGTGGTGATCGACCATCTGGGCCTGCCCCAGCCCCCTGCTCCGCCACCCCCAGCCGAACCCTGGGCCGCCCTGCCCAAACTGCTGGCACTCGCAAAGCACGACAATATCGTGGTGAAGGTCAGCGGTGCCTGCACGCTGTCGCACCAGCCGTTCCCTTATGCCGACATCTGGGATCCGTTGGCGCGCGTGTTCGACGCGTTCGGTATGGGCCGTTGCATGTGGGGCACCGACTGGACGCGGGCGACTGCGCTGCTGACCTACGCGCAGGGAGTCGATGCGTTCCGCATCATCGATCGCCTGTCCGAAAGCGACCGCACCGCGCTGATGGGCGGGACCTTGCAGCGTATCTATCGGTGGTCGCCGGCGAGGAGCTGAACCGCACGGCTGCGGTCACGCGCCGGTGATTCAATTGCCATCGTAACCGGAACCATCGCGCGCGCGATGCGTTGAATGGGGCTATGCTGGACCAGGATGCCCAACATCTCGTGACCGATCTGCGTCTGCTGCTGCCATTGCTCGTCAGCAATGCGATGCACGTTGTTGCTGCCATTCTGATCCTGATCGCCGGGTTCTGGGTGGCCGGCCGAATGCAGGCGCTGGTGGTGCGGTCGCTGAGCAAGATGCCGCACCTGGACACGATGTTGCGAGGTTTCTTCGGCAACGTCGTTCGCTATTTTGTCCTCACCATTACGGTGCTTGCCGTCCTGTCGCAGTTCGGCATCCAAACGGCGAGCCTGGTCACTGTGATCGGTGCGGCCGGCCTGGCGATCGGGCTCGCGTTGCAGGGAACGCTGTCACATCTCGCGGCGGGCGTGATGCTGTTGATCTTCCGGCCGTTCCGCATCGGCCAGCACGTCCAGATCGGTGGCGCCGACGGCACCGTCCGAGAGTTGTCTTTGTTCTGGACCGAGATCGTCACCAGCGACAACGTGCAGGTAATCATCCCCAACGGCAGCGTCTGGGGCCAGCAGGTGCGGAACTTCAGCATCTTTCCGCAAGCGGCCGCGACGGCGCAGGTGCGGTTCCGTTTGCCGGAGGCTGATCCCGCCACGGCGCGTGCGCAAATCGAAGCAATCGTGAAAGCCAATCCCAGGGTGCTGGAGAACCCGGCGCCCGGCGTGCTGCTGGATCGCAATGCCATCGACAATGCGCTGGAATACATCGTGACGTTCGCGCCGCTGGATGGCGGCGGCGCTGCGGCCGCAGTGAAAAGCGAAATCATCCAGGCTGTTCATGAGGCGCTCGAGGCACCGGCCGTGGCGTCGCAGCCGGGCAACGCGGAGCCTTTGCCGATGCGGCGATCGGGTTGACGCACATCGGCAGGTCAGTTCGGAAAAGCTTATTCAGGATAGATCATCTTCCGCGTCACACCGCCATCGATAACGAACTCGGCGCCGGTGATGAAACCGGCGTCAGGGCCGAGCAGGAATGCCGTCAACGTCGCCACGTCCTCGGCCGTGCCGACGCGACCTGCGGGATGGAACGCGTGGTCTTGCGCCCGAGGTGCATCGCCTTTGGTGAAGATCCAGCCGGGGCTGATGCAGTTCACGCGCACATCGGGCCCCAGACTGATCGCCAGCGCATGCGTCAGCGCTACGAGGCCGCCTTTCGATGCCGCATACGCCTCGGTATCAGGTTCGGACATGCACGCGCGGGTCGAGGCGATCGTAACCACCGCGCCCTTCGCTGCACGCAACAGCGGCTCCGCGGCGCGCACGAGAAGGAAGGTGCTGGTCAGGTTGATGGATAGCACGCGCGACCATTCGGAAACCGACAGGGCCGCGATCGGCTTGCGGATCATGATGCCGGCATTGCAGATCAGAGCGTCGAGCCGGCCTTCGGCTGTGCGTACATCCTGGAGCAAGGCGGCGACCGCAGCTTCGTCGGCAACGTCGCAAACGATCGCGCGGCCATGGGTCGGAGCAACGGCCAGACCAACATCCGCAACGATCGTGCGGTAGCCGTCACGTGCGAGACGGGCAGCGATGGCGGCACCGATACCGCGGGCACCGCCGGTAACCAATGCGACGCGGTCCGGATCAGAAGGCATAGTTTGGTTGCAATATCATTTCAACACGGAGAAAAAACGGAGGACATGCACGGAGCAAGCCATCAGAGTGACGTACGCAGGAGCATTGCAGCAGAACTCAGCACGCGAAGTCTAGTGCCGCCAATCGCGTCAACCTCATCGAGGTTTGCTCTAACTTGCCAACGCCAAAGCGGATCGCCGGGCGGCAAGCTCCTCCGCTTGCATCACCGGCGCCATCACCGCCAGCAGTTTTTCCTGCGTTGCCAGCAGCGCGCGAGTCAGCGGCAACCGCACCTCGTTGCTGCCCAGCCCAAGATTCGCCAGCGCCGCCTTCAACGGAATGGGATTGCTCTCCAGGAACAATGCCGCATGCAGCGGATGCAGCAGATCGCGCAACGCGGCAAAGCGGGAAAGATCGCCGTTATCCCACGCCTGGTGCAGCAGCGCGCACAGCGCCGGCGCGACATTGGACGTAACGGAGATGCATCCCATCCCGCCCATCGCGCGATACGCCGGAGCGGTCGCATCGTCACCGCTCCACTGCATGAACGCATCGCCACAACGCTCACGCAGCCGAGGTGGCCGCGTCACATCGCCGGTAGCATCCTTCACCCCGACGATCAGCCCCGCATCATGCAGCCGCGCCACGGTATCGTCGCTGATCGGCGTGCCGGCGCGCGACGGAACGTCATAGAGCACGACGGGAACATCGGCAGCCTGCGTAATCGCGCGGACATGCGCAAAGATGCTGTCCTGCGTCGGCTTCACATAAGGTGGCACGGCGCAGAGCAATGCATCCGCTCCCGCCTCGGCGGCCTCGGTCGCGAGCGCCATCGCGGTGGACGTGCACATCGCGGTGGCGCCGGCGATCACCGGCACGCGGCCCCTGGCGGTCTGCGCCACGAAATGCACGGCGCGCGCGTATTCGCATTGCATCAGCGAGGCAGCCTCGCCGGTGCTGCCGCACACGATCAGCGCGGCGGTCCCGCGCTCGATCTGACGCTCGGCCATGCGGCCGAACGCATCCCAGTCCACGCGCGAATCGTGGAACGGCGTCGCCAGCGCGGTCAGTGACCCGCCGACGCCGGAAATCGAGTTGCGCACTATAAAGAGTCCTTTCAGGCGTAACGGCGCATGCCGAACGCCGGGAGTTCTGCCGTGAGAATCTGGCCCGTCCTCGCCCGGCGCGTACGGACTGCGGTGAAACCATGCACCGCCAGCACACGCCGCAGCAGGTTCTTGGTGATCGGCTGCGCCGCGAACGACAACACCAGGCGTCCGTTGGCATGCAGCGCGCGGCGGATCGAGGGCAGCGCCTTCGATAGCCAATCGATCGAGGGAACCTGCGGCACGATCGCCAGGCTGGCACTATCCGCTTCAGGGCGCCCCAGCGAGCGAAGATGGGTGACTTGTGCCGCGCCTGCTCGCATCAGCGCGCACATCAGGTCGGGGCCGTCCTGCCCGATCACGAGGATGTTGTCCTCATCCTCGATGCCCGCGAGGTTCTCGAGCAGGGCGGCCTTGGGTTCCGGAGGCTCGGTTTGTGGGGGCAGACGGCGCGACTGGCCGCCCGCCCGGGACTGTGCTGGCATGAAAGACGACTCCCGCCGCTGTGATCTGCGGCTGGATTGGCCGCTTATCGTGGCGGGCTGGAAGATCGGCGCCCCGGCATATAATTGCGATTTGTGTCGTGGACGGAGGGAATAAACGCGGCATAGATGCCTTACCATGTCATTGCGAGGCCCGCAGGGCTAAAGCAACCCCGGTCATCGGGAGGATCGGGCTTGCTTCTTCGCTCCGCTCCTCGCAACGCCGGTACGCAAGATATCGATCCGGTTTCGCGCGGCGTCCCAGCAGCTCAGCCTGCTGCGCCGACCACAAGAGGATATCGTCTTTGTAGAGATTGCTGATGGCACAACCGTCAACCCTGGCACGGCTCCGCATGACACCATGCGGTACAGTCTCCAAGAGCAACATATCCCTTCTACGTCAGCGCGCGCTTCAGCGCCTCATTCACCAGCGCCGGGTTTCCCTTGCCGCCCATCCCACGCATCACCTGGCCGACGAAGAACCCGAACAGCTTATCCTTGCCGGATTTGTACTCCGCAACCTTGTCCGCATTCGCCGCCAGCACCTTGGCAATGGCCTCATCGATCGCGCTGGAATCGGTGACCTGACGCAACCCCTTCTCGTCGATAATCGCCGCCGGGTCCTTGCCCGTCTCCACCATCACCTCGAACACGGTCTTGGCGATGCGGCCATTGATCGTGTTGTCCGCGATGAGATCCAGCAGCCTCCCCAATCCACCGGCCGTCACCGGCGACGTTTCGATCGAACTTCCCGTGCGATTCAAAGCCGCAAACAGATCGCCCATGATCCAGTTCGCCGCCGTCTTCGCATCGCGTCCACGCGCGACGGTCTCGAAGAAGTCCGCAGTCGCGCGCTCCGCCACCAGTACCGCCGCATCGTACGCCGGCAGGCCGTACTCCCGCATAAATCGCGCCCGCTTGGCATCCGGCAGCTCCGGTAGCGCCGCCTTCAACGCCGCAACCCAATTCTCCTCCAACACCAGAGGCAGCAAATCCGGATCGGGGAAATACCGATAGTCGTGCGCATCCTCTTTCGACCGCATACTCCGCGTCTCGCCCCGCCCCGGATCGAACAATCGCGTCTCCTGCTCCACGGTGCCGCCGGATTCCCAGACCTCGACCTGCCGCTTCGCCTCCGTCTCGATCGCCTGCATCACGAAGCGCACCGAGTTGACATTCTTCACCTCGCAGCGCGTGCGGTATGGTTCGCCATGCCTGCGCACCGACACGTTGACGTCGGCCCGCATCGAACCCTCCTCCATATTG
>Ga0335072_10010659_pt1 | contig 13210 bp, 12 predicted proteins | sample Lox_Sample_21_FD_206725 | JGI IMG/M metagenome (GOLD analysis project Ga0335072, IMG submission 206725) | Soil microbial communities from Loxahatchee National Wildlife Refuge, Florida, United States - Lox_Sample_2.1 | ecosystem: Environmental > Terrestrial > Soil > Wetlands | place: USA...
GGCGTCGGCACGGTTGTCACCAACCGCCGCATTCAGCGGAAGCTGGCCCTGAGCAGCCTTTACGAAGACCTCAGGGCGTCGGGGAGGGAACCGGCAACCTTGGTCCTGTCGGTACGCTCCGCGCCCGCCGACGACGAGACCGCTGCCGCCCTCGGTGTCGCACCGGGGCATGCCGTCACCCGGATCGACCGGGTGCGCGAGGCGGACGGCCGCCCGCTCGCGGTCATGCGCAATTTCCTGCCGGCGGATTTGCTCCAGGGAACGGACGTGGAGTCTGTACTGGCCCGCCACGGCTTGTACGAGACACTGCGCCAGCAGGGGGTTCAGTTCCATTGCGCCGAAGAAGTCATCGGCGCGCGCAAGGCCACGGCGGCGGAGGCGACACTGCTGCACGCGCCGCGCAGCAGCACCGTGCTCACCATGACACGGGTGGCGCTCGATCCGGCCGGCCGCGCGATCGAGTACGGCGTCCATGCATACCTAGCCGACCGGTACTCGTTCCGGGTAGCACTGGGACCGATGACCCGGGAGTAACAGTGGTATGCGCCGGGCCTGGTTACTGGTCTGGCCCCTAACCCGGCCTCGATTCAACTACTCAGAGTTACTAAACAATCCGTCTGAGCACTGATCCGTGCGGTGCTGGATGCGCACCGTCCCGCGGCGCTTGCGTCGGCGTTTCCGGTGCGGTCACTGCCCGGATTCCGGCGTGGTGCCGGCCGGGCGCGGCGGCCCCGTCGCCGGGTAAAGGTGGAGTGCGAGCAACAAGACAAAAGTTTGTCATTACCACTTGACAATAACAAGTCGGGCGAGCCACCCTTGCCGAAGAAATCATCCGCTCCCCGGAGCAGGCAGGAGCCAAAGATGGACCGTCAGCGCCGCAAACGAGGCAAGATCCTTACCGTAGGAGCGACGGTGCTTTCCGCGCTGCTCGCCGCCTGCGGCAGCAGCGGTTCGCCGGGGTCGGCCGGCAGCGCCAACAACTCCACCAGCGGCCATATCACGCTGACGCTACTGGAGTCGCAGCAGATCCGGGCCCAGATCCTGCAGCAGCTGATTCCCCAGTTCGAGGCTGCGATGGCAGCTAAGGGCCAGCACATCACGGTCAAGCTGGTCAAGGACATCGTGCCGGGCAACAACTACCAGACGCTGCTGACGGAGGACTACAACGCGGGCACAGCCCCGGACGTCGCGGACTACGGCATCACCTGGCTGCCGGACTTCGCGGCCGCGGGCTACCTGCTGAACCTGACGCCGTACCTGGACAAGTGGTCTGGCTGGAAGAGCTTCTATCCGTCGGTCGTGAGCCAGTCGGAGTCGTCCGACGGCGCGATCTACGGGCTGGTGCACGAAGCGAGCACGCAGCAGATCTTCTACCGGGCGGACGTCCTGCAGAAGCTCGGGGTCTCCGCGCAGCAGCCGCAGACCTGGAGCAGCCTGATCTCCCGGCTGGAGCAGATCAAGGCGAAGACCGGGCAGCCACCGCTCGTCATCCCCGCCGGGACCGCCTGGGCAGCGCCCGAGCAAGGCCTGTACAACATTGTGCTAGGCACGGGCAGTCAGCTGTACGACCAGAAGACCGGGAAATGGATTGTGAAGAGCGCGGGGATCACCTACGCCTACAACCTGCTGGCGACACTCAAGAACGACGGACTCATCCCGACCAAGGACCTGCTGAACCCCAACCCATGGCAGCCCACCAAGTACGTCGCATTTCCGAAGGGCACCATGCCGGTTTCCTTCGAGGGGACCTGGGGTTGGCAGTACGACTGGGGCCCCAAGGGCACAGCGCCCATCCCCGACCTGACGTCGAAGGTCAAGACCTGGGACTTCCCCGCCGAGAGCGGCAGCCCTTACGCAGACGCGATCGACGGATACGTGTGGGCCGTCTCGAAAACCACGAAGAACCCGGCCGCTGCGGTCGAGCTGGCCGAGTGGCTGACCACTGGCAAGGCCCTGGCCGATCAGCTGGCCGCCGTCGGTGCCGCTTCGCCGCGGTCGGGGATGGACAGCGTGGCACCGTACAGCAGCTACCCCGAGCTGATTGACGCAGAGCACGAGTTCTCAACCGCCAAGGCAATGAACCCGGAAACCAACCAGGACAAGATCGACCAGGCGTTCGAGATGGGCGAGGAAGGCATCCTCACCGGGAAAGACACCGGTGCCCAGGCTGCCGCGCTCTTCGCCCAGCAAGCCACGGTCCTGCTCGGCTCAAGCAACGTGGAAAGCTGAAGGCTCCAGCGTCGTGAGCATCGCTACTGGCCGCCGGGCGAGCCCCGTGCTCGCCCGGCCCGGCCGCACGTGGCGGCGGGTGCGGGCGGCGTCCGTCCCGGTCGTCATGGCAGGGCCGGCGCTGGTGCTGATCGGGCTGTTCGTCGTGGCACCGGCCGTATACGGGATATGGCTCAGCTTTACGAACAAGACCCTGGAAGGCGTCGGCGCACTCCACACCCAGTTCGTCGGCCTGGAGAACTACCGCACGCTGTTCACCGACGGCGGATTCCTGCAATCGCTGGGACTGTCGGCGGAATTCGTTTTCTTTTCCGCCATCGTCGGCCAGTTCGTGCTGGGAATGATCGCTGCCATCTTGCTCAGCCGGACCACTATCCGGTTCAAGGGGGCGTTCGGCGCGGCGATCCTGCTCCCGATGGTGGTGCCGGAAACGGTGGCGGCACTGGCCTGGGGGAGCATGCTCGCGCAGGGGCAGTTCGGGACCGTCAACCGCGGCCTGCACCTGCTCGGCTTCGGCCCAGTGGACTGGCTGCAGAGCGCGCCAATGCTGTCGATCATCATCATTAACATCTGGCGCGGCATCGCGTTCGCAATGATCATGTTCCAGGCCGCGATCGAAAGCATTCCGAAGGAAATCGAGGAGGCGGCGCGGGTCGACGGAGCCTCGGCCTGGCAGATTGTCCGGCGCATAACGCTGCCGCTGATCAGGGGGCCGATCCAGCTGTACCTGCTGGTCTCTACGATCACCACCTTCGCGATATTCGGCCTGGTGTACTTCCTGACCCAAGGCGGACCGGGCGGCGCCACCAACCTGGTGGCGATCTACATCTACAACTACGCGTTCCAGTTCTTCGAGATAGGCCTGGGATCGGCGGGGTCAGTTGTCTTGCTGCTCGCCGTCGTGGTGCTCGGCACCGTCTACGTACGGCTCTCCAAGGCGGAGGTCTAAGAGGCGATGCAGACCCTGACCGCGTCGCTCAAGGCACAGCGAACAAGGGAGCAAACCAGCCCGCCCGGCCCGTCGGCCCGGGCCAGGCGCGGCCGCCGCGCCGCTGGCCGCCTCGTCGTCTACCTCGTGCTTTGCGCGATGGCGCTGTTCTGTGTCGTGCCCTTCATGTGGGTCCTGCTCGGTTCTGTCGACGCGCATGCCAGCGTCTACTTGCGGGCGCCGAACTGGACGCTGCACAATTTCGCCGAGTTCTTTACCCGGTCGGGCACGCCGCAGCTACTCGTCAACAGCATCGTCATCGCCGGCGGTGGCACGATCCTGTGCATCGCGCTGGCCATGTTCAGCGGTTACGCGTTTTCCCGGTTCCGGTTCCCCGGCCGCCGGGCCGTGCTGTTCGGCATCCTGCTCATCCGGGTGATACCGCCAACCGCGACGATCGCGCCGCTGTACGTGCTCGTGCTCAACCTGCACCTGAACAACAGCTATCTGGGCATCATCCTGGTCGAGGCGGCGTTCAACCTGCCACTTGCGCTGTGGTTGCTCAAAGGCTTCTTCGACGCCATCCCGGAGAGCCTGGAGGAAGCGGCGGCGGTTGACGGCGCGTCTCGCTGGGGCGCCGCTATCCGGGTGATATTTCCGCTGGCCCTGCCGGGGCTGGGGGCCAGTGCCCTGTTCACGTTCATCAGCATCTGGGGCGACTTCCTGACACCTCTGGTGTTGCTGCAGTCGCCAAGCCTCTTCCCGATATCGATCGGCCTGTTCCAGGCTTACGTCGGCTTCAACGAGGTGAAGTGGGGTCTGCTTACCGCGACCGCGGTGATCTACATGATTCCTACGGTGCTGATGTACCTGCTCGTGCGGCGATACCTATTGCGGGCCACGCTGTCCGGCGCGCTGAAGGGCTGAAGGATGAGTATTCGGATCGGCATCATCGGCTGCGGCGCTATGACCATGGGCGCGTACGTGCCCGCGTTGAAAGCGATGCCCGAGGTATACACCGTGGCAGCCGTGGCCGACCCCAGTGAAGAGCGACGTGACATGGCGGGCGATGTTCTCGGACTGCCGCACTCGGCGCGGTTCGCATCAGGACACGACCTGCTTGGGGCAGAACTTGACACGGTCCTGATCGTCACCCCGCCACAGGTGCGCGCCGAGTTCGCGGCGGCCGCAGCCTCAGCCGGCAAGAACGTGCTCTGCGAGAAGCCGCTGGCGACAAGGCCTGCGGACGCAGCCATGGCGATCCGAGCCGCCGCGGACAACGGCGTTCGCCTCGCGGCCGCGCACAACTACCTGTGGTTTGCCGAGTACGCCGCGGCCAAGGAGGCGATAGTCGCAGGCGAGATCGGCGATGTGGAAGTCGTGCAGATCAACGCTCTCGGCGTCTGGGACAACGCCGGCGCGGCGAAGACCGCGTACAACTGGCGCTACGACCCGGCCGCGGGCGGCGGCGGCGTGCTCATGGACATGCTGCACCTCGTCTACGTGGCCGAGGACCTGTGCGGCTTGCCATTCACCGCGGTCTCCGGCTACGTCAACTCCCACCGCCCGGGCTACCAGGTGGAGACCGTGGCCCTGTGCCGCTTCGAGACCGAGGTGAACGCCGCCCTCGTGAACGTCGGCTGGGGTCTCGGCGGCGGCGGGGCGACCATCGGCGGCTCCAAAGGCCGGATCGACATCCGCTACCAGGACGGCGGCACGAGCCCGTTCTCGCCCCTGGAGGCGGTTACGATCGTGACCGCCGACGGAACGCGGGAGCAGCCCGTCACGCCAAACAGGGACACGATCCCTCAAGTTCTCGCCGATTTTGCCGACAGCCTCGCCACCGGCCGGGCGCCTAGAGCCGACGGCAACGCGGGACTGCGGACTCTCGAGGCCGTGATCGGGACCTACGCATCCGCCGCCCGAGGCTGCAACGTATCGCTCCCGCTCGATGCCGCCGACCCCATGTACCTGCGGGGAGTGGCCGGCCTGCCGGAGACGCCCACTAGCTATTCGTCGCCGGTGGTTCGCAAGAAGCTCTTCACGAGCGCAAAAGAAGTAAGAGAAAGGCTCGCAAGCTGATGGAACTTAGCCTCTTCACCGACTCGGTCGACAAAATGCCGCTGACGGAAGCGCTGGACCTGGCGGCGAAAATCGGGGCGACCGGGATCGAGCTGGCCATGGGAGGACAGTCATGGGCGCCACACGCCGACCTGAACGCCCTGCTCACTGACCCTGAGGCGCGCAACCGGCTCCTCGGGCAGCTTGGGGAACGGGGCCTGCAACTAGCGGCCCTGAACTGTTCCGCCTGGCCGATGCACCCCCTGCACGGGCCAGCGCACGTCGAACTGATCAAGAACACGATCCGGCTGGCAGAGAAGATCGGGCTCGACAAGATCGTGACCATGTCGGGTTGCCCAGGCGACGGCCCGGGCTCGAGCACGATCAACTGGATCTGGTATCCGTGGCCGCCCGACGCGGTGGACCTGCTGGAACGCCAGTGGGAACAAGCCATCCTGCTCTGGCAGGAGCTGAGCGCGTTCGCCGAGGACCACGGGGTGCGCCGGGTAGCCCTCGAACTGCACCCGCTGCACCTGGTCTACAACGTTCCGACCCTGCTGCGCCTGCGCGAAGCCACCAGCCCGGTCATCGGGGCGAACGTGGACCCCAGCCACATGTTCTGGCAGCAGATGGACCCGCTGCGTGTTGTCCGGGCGCTCGGCCCCGCCGTCCATCACGTGCACCTCAAGGACACCGAGCTAGCCGACGACGAAGTGGCCCTAGCCGGCGTCCTGGACCAGCGCCCCTTCGACGCGTCCGGCCATCGGGCGTGGCGCTTCCGGACCATCGGCCGGGCGCACCCGCCGGCGTTCTGGGCCGACCTGGTCGGCGCGCTGCGGGACGTCGGCTACACGGACTTCCTGTCCATCGAGAACGAAGACTGGATGCAAGACCGGCTGGAAGGCGTCGCCGAGGCCGCCGAGATGATGAATAAGGTGCTCGCAGACTCCGCTGCGCGAGCATAACGGCAACACAGGGCCTGCTGTTTCTCGGGACGCATCGTACGCCCACACGGAATCGGCAGTCGTCAGAACGGAGAGGAGCCGGAGCAGACTGATAACTGGACGCCGGGTGCGGACACGACCCAGGCTGGCTGGCCGGTGCAGCCACGTACCAGCCGACGTTCGCGAGCGCCGGTGCCGCCTCCTAGCGGCTCCCGGCCTTGGTGGGGTCCGGCCAGCCCGGCCTCGGCACATCGCTGACCAAAGTGCTGTCACTCGCGAGAATGGCTAACACCGCCTCTGCGGCACTGGTGGAACGGCTCCGCCGTCACTCCGTCGAGTCCGGCGGGACGGGCTTGCGGACATAGGATCCACCCCTGTGCTGACCGTCGGGCGCTCGGGCGTTTGATGTTGCTGGCGCTGCGGGCGCGCACGATGGCCGTCCTGGAAGAAGTTCCGCTGCAAAATGCCAGCTGGGTAGCTGGCTGCCTGATCGGCAGCGTATTGTGCTGCGGCGCTATCACGCTGCGCTGAAGTTGCCGTGCTGCTTCCCCCGCGTCCTCAATGGCACCAGTGTCACCGCCAGGTGAGCGACAACCACCATGTGCTTGATGTAGGTGTGAATGTTCCGGGAAACTGCCGCAATATCGAGTCGCGAGAGTCGAAGTCGGCGCGGATTACCACGTGCATGTCGTCAAGCCCGCGTGCGCCGTGCGTGCTGCGCCACCGGTGGTATGGATGTCGCCAGGCTGATCAGGCTCCGGCCAGCTTTCGCCGGGTCGGCGGCAGCAATGCCGGGCTACGGCCAGCCGCCCTTTCCGCCGGGCAACGGACAGCCCGGCTATGGTCAGCAGGGCTACGGGCAGGTCTACGCTCCGCAGGACCAGCCTGGCGCGCCAACGGGATACGGGACGATGCCGCATGGTCAGCAGCAGTATCCCGGTCAGCAACAGTATTCGGGTCAGCAGCCTGCTGCTGACGCGCCGTGGTTCCCGACGCAGGAAGATCCTCATCGGCGGTAGTAGCTGCCTGACCGCTACGTCATGGACGAGCGGCGGTTCGCTAGCCCGTCCCACCGTGGGCAGAAACTGGCTGGCGGTATAGGGATTGAGCCAGTGATCTCTTCCGTGTGACCGAAGTCATGGATCTCGTGGACCAGCTGCGGAGCCACTCAATAGGCCGCGCTAGCTGCGGGTATGTAGGCTGCCGGTCGCCACGGGTCGCGTGCAGTCGCTGGCAGTTGTCCCCCGAATAGTCCCCCAACGGGGGACTTCTTAATGCGTGCAAGAACGGCGCAGTAAGGGCGACGACGCCATTTACTTTGAGCGTGACGGCCCGTGTAAGGACAGTACGCGGCACCGCCCGTGCCGGGGACGATGGCGCGGCGAGACTACCCAGGGGCGCAGCCCGGAAGGAAGGCGCTGCGTCGGCGGGTGTCCGGGCCGACCAAGGCTGCGGTACAGGGCGCGCCGAAGAACCTCCGCAGAGAAATCGACGGCGGGATCACCAAGCCGGCGCCCGCGAACTACACGGTCCGGCGATGCTGCGAGGACTGGCTGGCCGGCGGACTGCCGGGCCTGCACGCCAAGACGGTGGCGAAGAACAGATACGTCCTCGAGCCGCTGCTTGCGGTGATCGGGTCTATCCGGCTGCGGGACCTGGACGTCACCCACGTCGACAAAGCGCTGGCCGCGGTGGCGGCATCGCGGAGCAGCTCGACAGTTGCGATGGCGCACCTGGCCCTGACCCGGGCGATCACCAGGGCGCAGGCCACGAACTTGGTGCTGCGGAACGTGTCGGCGCTGACCGGGACGCCGCCCGGCACAGTGGGGAGGCCGAGCCGCAGCATGACCCTGGCCCAGGCCAGCGCGGTGACCGCCGCTGCGAAAGAGGCCGGGCCGCGGACCCTACGCCTACGTGATGTTGTCGCTGTGCACGGGGGTGCGGACCGAGGAGGCACGGCGCTGCGGTGGGAGCACGTGGACTTCGGCGACCCGGATAGCCAGTCGGCCCGGCCAGCCAGCGTCGCGGTGTGGCGATCCGTGCGCGCTAGAGGAGACACCAAGACCCGCAAGTCGCGGCGGACCCTCGGCCTGCCCCGCCTGGCGGTCACCGCGCTCCAGTCACTAAGCGAGGAGACCGGGCCACAGCCGGGGGCGCTGGTGTTTTGCACCGCCGCCGGGGAAAAGTCATCGAAACCGTCTACCGCCACCAGCTCCGGCCCGTCCTCACCACCGGAGCCGAGAAAATGGACGCGCTGCTGACCGGTATCTGGCGCATCGGTGACGACAGCCTCAAGAATGGGGCAGGACGCGGGGGAGCGCAGCGAGGTCCGGCGCCCGCGGTCGTCGGCGGCGTCTGCGGTACGCCGCTATGACATTACATCGGGGTGCGTCCACGGGGGTCATCGCGCTCTGGGAGGCCGGGATGGCAACATGCCAGTCCTAAAAGGGCGTCCGCTCGTGCATGGCGTCGGCGCGCAGCGAGGTGTACTCGCCGACCCGCAGCCCGGTGCGCAGCAGCATCTCCACGGTGACGCGGATCAGCAGCCGCTGATGGGATGGCCCGCGCCGGGTAACGCGCGGGGCGGGGGCGGATGACCGCCCCCGTTCGGCAGGCCCAGCGGCCTGCCGTGGGCGGTGCAGATCATCTACGCGGCGCGGCTGAGCTCCGGGATGCCCGCCCGGTACCTGCATTACGCCACGTTTCAGCCGTCGTTCCTGTACGAGCTCATCTTCGACCTGGCGTGGGCCGCCGTGCTGGTGTGGCTCGGCCACCACCGGACGATCGCCCCCCAGGGCCTGTTCGCCTTGTATGTGGCGGGGTACTCCGGCTACCGGATCTTCGAGGAAACGATCCGCATCGACTCCTCCGCCTACTTCCTGGGACTGCGGCTGAACTTCTTCGTCGCCCTCGTCATGACCATCGCGGGCCTCGCCTGGTTCGTCGCCGTCCAGCGCCAGGCCGCCCGAGCAGCACACGACGCGGCACCGCGCGCGCGAATCGGCACCGCGGCGGGCCGTGCTGATGCCGACTAGCAGCTGCCAGCTCGACCCTGACTGTGCCGGCGCGCAGGCCGGCACATCCACGCCGCCTGCATCGCCCGACTGGGCATGACCGCCTGCGCTCGGGTCTGAGGATCACCGGGCAGCTTCGTGGCATCGTTGCCGGGTCTCCGGCCTGCGCCTTCCGCCCGGGCGCCAGTCACGAGGCGCCGGCATGCTTTCCGGGGTCTGGGGCAGGCGCCGTGTCCGCTGAGTAGGCTCGCGACGGTATCCTCGGCCAACTCTCCGCACGCGAACGCGACGTGCCCGCGCTGATGGCTGAGGGCCGTTCGAACGCCGGTGTCGCTTACCGGCTGTGGGTCACCGAGAGAACAGTGGAGAAGCACGTGCATAGCATCCTTGCCTGGGAACCCGTGCGGCCGAGGATGGCGCGGATGTATCGCGGCTAGTAGTGGCAGGCGCAGGCTGGGTTCGCCCAGGCAACAGTTCGCAAACAGAAGATAGTTCAGGTGCACTAAAACACTGTCGTGGCAGGATAGCGGCTGTGCTGACCGCCGATGACCCGCGCCGCCCGGTGCTGGTGCGGCGCGGCTTCCTGCTGGAGTTCCTGACGCTCGGCTGGAACGTCGCCGGCATCATCATCCTGGCCATCGCGGCGGTCACGGCCTGGTCGGTCGCCCTGGCTGGCTTCGGCCTGGACTCGCTGATCGAGATCGGCGCGTCCACCGTGGTCATCTCGGAGCTGTCAGGCGCCGGCGAGGACCGGCAGCGGCGCGGCCTGCGCCTGTGCCAGCGCTAAGCGCTATCGCACTCTCGCCGCAACGAGGTACGTCACAGCCGGGGAGCGATCCAGAGCCGGAAGTTCTGCACACGGCAGTCGCGTGCAACACTGCCGACGTCAGTCATAAATAATCGGGGTTCGGCGCGGTTTTAAATCATGGACTAGGCGCGGTCTGCGGCATGAGCGGATGCTCTGAACTTCCTCAGGGCGTGGCAGTATCTCGCCGCGGCTGCCAATAAGCATGATGTCATCGAGGCGCTGTGGAGGCTCCTGGGCCAGTGGGAAGCTGGCGAGCCCGCTCGTCGGGAGAACATGACTGTTCCGGCCTATATCGAAGCGATGGCTGCCTGGCTCGAAAGCTACGAGCAGGTCTATATCAACGCTGGCCCGTCGGTCCCAACCGACGGCTGGACAGTCTTCGCCGCAGCCTTGCAGGCCGCAGCCATCTACGAGTAAACCGCGGGCAGTCACACTCGTTGTCCTAGCCGGAGAGTCCTGTTAGCCGTCCAAACTATCGCCGCTCGATCGCGTCGCCGCGGCGGGTGACCACCAGACCCAGCTCGCCCGGGTCGCCGAGCCGACCGCGGGGGCTGGAAGCCCTTCTGCCCGACCTATTTCACTGACGTAGCGGCTGTGCCCGACTGGACGCGGTCTTGAAAGGGACCCCAATCCACTTGTCCTCGGGCATGCGTCACGCCGTTGAACGTGACCCGTCCAGATCCTTCCTCCCTCGCACCGATAAAAGTAACGTCTGCACCATCGAACTTCGCCCCGTCAAAGCTAACCGGGCCAGAAAACTGGGTGCCCGCGAACGTGACAACGCCACAAGCGAAAACCGCCCGCGTGAACCACATCCGAGCTCCTTTAATGACGGCCCGGTCCAGAAAGAATTTATCTGCGGCAAATCGGCAACCGTGAAAGGTCATTAGCCCAGGCGTATCCAGATAAATGCCGGACAGATCTCCGCAGTCAAAAACCGCCCCTTCAAAGCTGAACTTGCACTTCGACCACGATACCGTCGAGAAGCCCGGGCGCAGATGATCTCTTATTACACGAATGACCGTGCGCCGGATCTCGCGCTCATCCGCCCTGTGTTTCTTCGAGCCGGGATCGGCATCATACGGAAGTCGCAAATACGCGCAGAGAACGTCAATACACGTCTGCCGACCATCCCACCAGTCGTCGGCCAGCCCAGCAAGAGCGTGTATCCCAGCCAAACGCGTCGCCGCCGCCTCCGCGCCGAGCCGGTCCGCGGCGGTGGCGAATCGTTCATTAAATGTACGGGAGCGCTCTTCGGCAATGGTCCGGTCCAGCTGGTCGCGCTGCTGCTCGAGCTGCTCGCGGACGACCACGTTCGTGTCCTTGCTAACGCGGCGGATGCCGAACGCTTGCATCCCCGTGGTACCCAGCAGGGTCAAGAGACTGACACCAGCAGCGATCCAAGCCGCAGTCACTGCCGGGTCCAGCCCAGACGCCTGCTGGTGTACAGCGAGCAGCACGATATTGCATCTTAGGGCTTGTGCTGGCGGCTAACCAGGTGGGGCGCTTCGCCGCGAACTAGCTACATGACTCGGCTCCGCCCACTCACGCAACGCAACGTGAACCCTCACATAGTTATGCATGCGACGCGCTGACATCGAACATCCGGTCATGCCGCCCCTGCGTGTGCCCGGCCGAGCGCTGGCTATCTGCGAGCATCGGGTGTGCGCCTCTGGTCGACGCGTCCGCGCGGGAACGCTCGTGACGCTGAGCTTGTACCTCCCAAATCTGTGGCCGACACCAACCGCCCTTTCGGGCCTGGCGCGTCTCAGGGGGTGTGGCTGGGATGGTCACTGCCGAAGGTGGTGACGGCTGCACGGGCGCGGTTAGCTCATCATCGTGTCTGCGCGCGGCGCGGATCGCCGGGCGCCGAGTCTCCGGCTGGCAGAAGGGGACCCCAGGCGGCTGTGGCTCACTCAAACCTGGAGGTGTCGCCTGCCCCTTGCCGTACGATCACAGGCCTGTCCTGGGAAAAGTCGATGACGGTGGTCGGCTCAGTGCCGCAGTCGCCGGAGTCGATCACCGCGTCCACGGCATCACCAAGCCTGTCGGCGATCTCCCATCCCTGGGTCAGGGGCTCGTCCTGGTCAGGCAGCAGCAGGGTGCTGGAGACCAGCGGCTCACCGAGTTCGGCCAGCAGGGCCTGGGTCACCGCGTGCCGGGGGATCCGCACCCCGACGGTCTTTTTGCCCGGGTGCTGCAGCCGGCGCGGCACTTCCTTGGTCGCGGGCAGGATGAAGGTATAGCAGCCGGGGGTCGCCGCCTTGATAGCCCGGAACACCCGGTTGGCGACGTACACGAACTGGCCGAGCTGGGCGAAGTCCTGGCACACCAGCGTGAGATGGTGCCGGTCATCCAGGTGGCGGATCGCCCGTATCCTCGCCAGCCCGTGCGGGTTGCCGAGCTGGCAGCCCAGTGCATAGCAGGAGTCGGTCGGGTAGGCGATCACGCCGCCGGCTCGGACCACATCGGCGATCTGCGTGATCGCGCGGGGCTGCGGGCTGACCGGATGAACCTCGAAATACCGGGCCACAGCAGCGAGCATAGGCGGCATCGCCGCAACCGCCCGATCCTGCCCGCGGCGCATCCCGGTGGCCTTCTGGCAGCGTGGCCCGTCATTGGTCCCGTTGGAGAAACAGCGCTGAACACTGACCGGGCGAAAGCCCAGTTCCAGGTGCATCGCTGCGAAGTCTTGAACTGTCGCGGGACATGTAACCGAAGTATGAAACGCACCGACGCAGTTGGCATCGGGCGAGATTTGCTGTACGACGAGATCCGGACGGGCAGGCTGAAGTCAAAGAAAGCTGGCGCTCGTCGTGTCATCGCTCGGCCTCACTTAATGGAGTGGCTTGACGGGGACTCACGCGAGTCTGACCGCTGCGCCAGCTAGCAGCGAGTCAGCACCGGGTCGGTGAGTGCGACAGGAAGGGAACCCGGTCCACTCTGCGCTTGCCTGGCGGTCACGCGCGATCCCTTGCTCGTCTCACTGGACGCAGTCGCTGCGAGCGACCGGACGCGGTGGCAGACATGGAGAAGGACCAAGGTCTCAAGGTCCGCCAGCATTGCGGCCGATAGTCCCCCGGAGGCCGTCGTCCAGCGACGCGAGTGGGGGAGTTCTCGCTGGTAGAACTGGTGGGCGGTACTGGGATTGAACCAGTGACCTCTTCCGTGTCAGGGAAGCGCTCTCCCGCTGAGCTAACCGCCCCCGAGGCGGAAGCGGGAATCG
>Ga0335072_10010660_pt1 | contig 13210 bp, 10 predicted proteins | sample Lox_Sample_21_FD_206725 | JGI IMG/M metagenome (GOLD analysis project Ga0335072, IMG submission 206725) | Soil microbial communities from Loxahatchee National Wildlife Refuge, Florida, United States - Lox_Sample_2.1 | ecosystem: Environmental > Terrestrial > Soil > Wetlands | place: USA...
CGGAATGGGCTGCGAAGGCGCATCGGGAATAGTCCCGCATGCGGGTTCGCCCCTCGACCTCAACCCGTGCAATGGGATGTTCGGGAAGGCGGTGAAAATCCGCCACTGCCCCGCAACTGTGAGCGCGTGTTTCTGCGTCTGGTTTTCAGAATGACGCAGAAGAGCCCGGCCAAAGTGCCACTGAAGCGAAAGCTTCGGGAAGGCGGCCAGACTTCGTTCTCCGGCGTTTATGCCGGAACGGGCGCGCGAGTCAGGAGACCGGTCCTGCTTGCCGAGCTTGTCCTCCGTGACAGGCTCATTTACCGCGTTCCGAGGGGAACGGAGGACACCATGACTCTTTGCTCGCGGCCCATGGGCCGTTTTCGCGCCATCCATCGACTTCGCCTTCCTGCTCTCGTGCTGTTGTGCGGCTTCGCCAGCGCTGTGCACGCTGTCAGCGTCCACGGCACTGTGACGGACCCGTTGGGCTCCCCCATTGCCAACGCCACGGTCGGCCTTGTCCAGTATGGTGAAGTGCTGCTGAGTGCTCGCACCGGGGCAGACGGGGGCTACGCCATCGTCAATGCCGCCTCCGGCCGCTTCTACGTTCTCGCCTCGGGGATTTCCTTCCGCCAGCTGCAAACGCAAAGCTTTTACGGCGGCCGCTTCGATAACGTTGAGCAGAACGTGACGCTTGAGCCCGAGACCGTTCGCCAGTCGGTCGTGGTCACCGCTACCGGAACCCCGCAGCCCGAGGCCCAGGTCAGCGCCGCTGTCACAGGTCTGAGCGTCGAGCAGTTCATGAATCGCGCCGACGTCGTCGATCCGCTGCGCCAGGTGCCTGGCCTGAACGTCGTTCAGCAGGGCGAGCGCGGCGGAGTCACGTCGGTCTTCATTCGCGGCGGATCCTCGACTGCCAATCGCGTCGTCATCGATGGCGTCCCGGTCGAAGACATCGGCGGCCGCTTCGACTTCGGCACGGTCGCCACCCTCGGCCTTCAGGACGTGGAGGTCTACCGCGGCCCCAACACTGTGCTCTACGGATCGGACGCCGCCGCCGGTGTCATCGCGCTCACCACGCCGCGCGGCAGCACGTCATTTCCATCGTTCCTGTACGAAGGCGACGCGGGCAGCTTCGGCACATATCGCAACCAGGCGCAGTTGGCGGGCATGATGCGCAAACTCGACTACTACGTTGGCGCCAGCAGCCTGTACACGCAAAACTCGATCCCCGGCGACCAGTACCACAGCGGCACCGCTGTCTCGAATTTCGGGTGGAGCTGGTCGGCTAAAACTCAGATTCGCGTCACCGCGCGCGCCAGCAACTCCGCCACCGGCCTGCCGGGCGGTAACGGTGGCTACTCGTTTTACGGTCTGGCGAATGACGGCAAGCAGAGCGACCAGGACGTCTACGGCGCCGGCGTGATCGATCACGCGTTCCGCGACAACTGGCACGCGACGGTTCGCTACGGCCTCGTCCGCAAGCGCGAGGAGTCCGGCGAGTGGTACCCCGCCGGCAATCTGCTCACCACCGACGACCTGGGAGCAGGGAACTACTACGGCAACAACGTCACTGTGAAGGGCGCCAACGGCACCTCGTCCACCGGTCAGGCGCTGCTCAATTACGGCGGCCCCTATTCGATCTATCCATACAAGGTGTACGTCGCTTCCAACCGCGACAGCCTTTACGCGGACACCAACTACCAGCACAGTCCGCACCTTGGGGTCATCGCCGGGTTCCGCTACGAGGACGAACGGGGTATGGAAGGCGAGCCCGTTTACTTCTTCGGCGAAAACCTCGAGCGCGCCAACTACGACTACCAGGCGCAGATCGGCGGCCAGTTCAGGAATCGTTTCTTCTATACCGCGGCCGGCGGGGTTGAGAAGAACCAGCTCTTCGGGCTCGTCGGAACGCCGCGCGGCGGGGCGTCGTGGTACGTCGTCCGCCCGGGCCAGGGCATTCTGCACGGCACGCGCCTCAACGTGAATTTCGCGAAGGGCTACCAGGAGCCGACTCTCGACCAGCAATTCGGGTCGCTCTACGCTTTTCTTGAGTCCAACGGCGGCCAATCGACGATCGCTCAGTATGGTGTAGCCCCCATCGGCGCGGAAACCTCACGCAGCTACGATGGCGGCATCGAGCAGAGCCTGTTCAGCGAAAAGGTAATGGCCAGAGTTACATATTTCCACAACGAATTCGGCAACCAGATCGAGCCTGTTCCGGCCACTGCCGTCCCACAGCTGCTGCCGAACCTCAGCGCTGCCCAGCAACAGCAACTGGAAAACTTCCTCATGAATAATTTCGCCTACTCGCTGGACCTGAACTCGATGGCGTACCGCGCCCAGGGCATCGAATCGGAATTTGAGTACGGCATGGGGAAGAATATCTTCGTTCGCGGCGGCTACACGTATCTCGATGCCGTCGTGCAGCACTCCTTCTCGTCGGACGCCATCGGGCCCAGCACTAACCCGAACTACCCTAACGTTCCGATCGGCAACTATGCGCCCCTGGTCGGAGCACGGCCCTTCCGCCGGCCTCCGCACACGGCGTTTGCCAGTGCGACTTACGCAGGCCGCAAATGGTCGGGCGTCGTCCAGGCCGCCTACGCCAGCCGTAGTGACGACACGACCTTTCTCGGCGGCAACGACGTCAACGTCGGCAACACGCTTCTGCTGCCCAATCGGAACCTGGACTACGCGTACACGAAGGTCGACCTCGGCGTGACATACCAGTACAAGCCGTGGATGGCGGTCTACACGCAACTCGACAATCTCACCAGCAGTCAGCACATCGGACCTATCGGATATCCGTCGCAACCGATGAGCTTCCGGACAGGCGTGCGGTTCACGATCAGCATCAGCCGAAGGTAGCCGGCACGACCTGGGGTGTGTCCCATCCTGGGTGCGCGGGCTTTGCGGTGCAACCAGGATGGGAATGAGAATCCTTTCCGAATGACGGCCCGGCGCGGTATCGGGCTCGTGTAGCCTACGTCCTGGGCTTGCGCATGCAGGGCGGGCGCTTGCCGGCAATATTTGGAACGAATCATGGAAATACACCTGATCGACGGCACCTACGAACTGTTTCGCCACTATTACGCGGTGCCGCATGCGCGCGACGCTGAGGGGCGCGAGGTGGGGGCGGTTCGAGGGGTGCTCGCCTCGTTGTTGGGGATGCTCAAGGGAGGCGTCACGCACATCGGAGTGGCGACGGACCACGTCATCGAATCCTTTCGCAATTCGCTGTGGGCGGGGTACAAAACGGGGGAGGGAATTGATCCCGATCTCCTCGCTCAGTTTCCTCTTCTTGAGGATGTTCTATCCGCTGCGGGAATCGTGGTGTGGCCGATGGTGGAGTTCGAGGCCGACGATGCTCTGGCCTCGTCAGCAACCGCCGCAGCGATCAATCCGCAGGTGGAGCGCGTCGTCATCTGCACTCCGGACAAGGATCTCGCGCAATGTGTTCGCGGCAGGCGCGTGGTTCAGTTGAACCGTCGAACCGGGGCCATCTCCGACGAGAGTGCGGTCATCCAGAAATTTGGCGTTTCCCCTCAGTCCATTCCTGACTACCTGGCGCTGGTGGGCGACTCGGCAGACGGTTATCCCGGGCTGCCGGGATGGGGTGCGAAATCGACGGCGGCGGTCCTGGCAAAATTTGGGCACCTCGAGGCCATTCCTCATGACAGCCGTGACTGGCAGGTCAACGCAACCGGCGCGCAAACTCTTGCAGCGACCCTCGTGCGCCAGTGGGAGGATGCGCTGCTGTTTCGAACGCTGGCCACTCTTCGAACTGAGATTGTCCTGTTTGACACGGTCGATCAGTTGCGGTGGCAGGGTCCCACGCCCGCATTCGAGGAGATCGGAAAGCGGCTCGACCAGGCGATAACGGAGAAGACGACGCGTAAGGATCGACAAGAATCCCAGCCCCGGCAGAGGCGAGTGATCGGCCAGCCCTGATGGTCGAAGCGCCTTGCGGCGAAAAAGGGCACAGTGTCTCGTGCGCGGGTTCATGCGCGTATGCCGCCCTGCGCGGTGAACTCCGGTGCAGGTGCGGCGCTGGCATCAACCCAGGCCTGGTCCGGAAGCTCCGGCGGCCTCCCCCGCAGCGGCCTCGACGGTGATGGCCAGGCCCTGAGCGATAAGGGACCTGAGGCTTTCCGGCAGCAGGGCGACGCGGCTCTTGCCAGGAGCGGACTCTTTGAGGATGCCGACAAAGGGCGCCTCCGGATGCAAGCGGGAAAGGCCGAGCGGCGGCATTCAAGTGGGGATCCACAACCACACGGCGGGCAACAGACATTCTTGAGCGGAGCTGCGGAAGGACAGTGTGATAGCGGTCACGACCCCCCCTCGGAGGGCCTGGGTTGAGCGCCCGATTCCGCCTATGCAGTCAGCGTGGCTTTTTCGATGGGGGCTTCCTGCCGGGGTGCTTCCGTTGAGCGGGTTTGCCGGGGGTGAGGGAAGCGACGAGCCGCTCCAGCTCGGCAACGCGCTGTTTTAGCTCGTCGACATGGTCGTTGTCTCGCGGTGCTTCCGATTCCGGTTCGCGATTGGGCGAGTTCACAGAAACGGGGTGGTCTTTGGCCGCGACGTCGGAACCCGCGAAGGGAGGCCGCCACATGCCGAAAGGGTTCACGGCAGGGGACATGGCTCGGTAAGTGTCCTGATAAAGGTCGAGCATTGCTTTCATATAACGCAGGGCCGTTTCCTGACTGGCTCGACCGGAGGTGACGATCATCTGGCGGAGCAGGTCAAGGGGGAAGGTGGAGTCGGGCGTTTTGGCATCTTCAATAATGATCTGGGTCAGAATAAGACGTGTGATGTCCTTGCCGGAAGCGGCGTCGACCACGCGGACGTCGTGACCGTCGCGGAGAAGCTGGGCGACTTCTTCAAGGTTGACGTAGCGGCTGTTGGTGACGTCGTAGAGACGCCGGTTTTCATATTTCTTAATCAGAATGGATTTCGCCGGCATCTCAGGGCTCATTTTAACCCTTGACACCGAGGCGCGCAGGTGTAGTATCGAGTGGTGCTGCACTGCAGCATACGTTGCAACATCACACTATGGAAAGGTAGGCAGGATATGAGCACGGCGCAGAGGGTGCGTGAGCCGGTGGAAGCTGAGAGGGAGAAGGTCGAGTGGACCGATCCGATCCTGCAGCTGTTTACTGCCGGGATAGGTCGAATCGCCGAGGTCCAGAAGAGGAGTGTGGATATTGCGGCACAGCAAAACGCCGAACTGGTGGACCTGTGGAAGAAAGCGATCCAGAAGATACCGGGTGCACCGGGAATGTTTCTGCTGGAACTGCAGGGAAGCGGATTCGAGCGGTATGCGGAGATGAACAAGGCGGCGATCGATCTGGTTGTCGACCAGAGCAAAGCGTTCGCCGACCTGGTCAAGGAGCGGACAGCCACGGCCACCCGGGTTGGGGAAGACGTGGACAGCTTCACAAAGAAGTCGGTGGAGCGGGTGATCGCCATGCAGAAGAAGGCACTGGACCAGTCAGCGGCACAGGCCAAAGCGGTTGTGGAGACCTCGGGAAAGCAGTTCGGGGAAGGCACCCCGATGGAGACGGCGGTGAATTCGATCGAGCGCGGCATGGACGCGATCGTGGATGCACAGAAAGAGCTGCTGGATATGGCCGTTCGTTGAGGGCACATGGCCGGCAGGTTGTGGTGCGGTGACAGCGAGCATAGCCTGCCCGCTCGGGCGGGTTTATGCTTTCTGTCGTCAATGAAGGAGGTGTCCTGATGAGTGAAACTCAGGAGAAGACCTCTAAGACCTATGATCCTTTCGAGCCATTCCGCACGATCCGCGATACGTACCTCGATGTGATGGCGAAGGCGATGGTCGAGGCCGTCAATTCAGAAGCCTATGCGCAGGCCACCGGCACCATGCTGGAGGGTTATCTGACTGCGATGGCTCCATTCCGTGAGACCCTGGACAAATCCATGCTGCAAACGCTCCAGCAGCTGGAAATGCCGTCCCGGCAGGAGGTGGCGGCTCTGGCGGAGCGCTTCACCAACGTCGAGATGCGGCTGGATGACATGGATGCCAAGCTGGATGCGATTCAGAAAATGCTGCATGAGGACGGAAAACTGCCGGGGGCGGCGCGTGAGGAGAGGGCGAGCCCGACGGCTCCTGCTGGAGGCGATCAGCGGGAGGGTACCAGGGCGGCGGGCAGAAGGCAGAAATCACGGCCGTTAGCTGGCCGCAGGGTCAGCCGAAAGCAGAGGTAGTTATGGAGCCGGCTTTCGCAATAGCGAGTGCGGTAACTGGGTTTGAGAAGCGGTTATTGAGCTTCAACCGCGTACTGGCAACGAAGGCTTCGATCGCGCAAACGCCGAAGGACCTGGTGTGGGCGCTGAACAAAGCGAAACTCTATCGATACAGGCCGGTGGTGGATGCTGCGAGACGGCACCGCGTTCCGCTGCTGCTGATCTTCGCGATTATGAACCGGCCGTCGATTCTCGATCTGCGGCCTGGGCACAGCTTTGTCGAGTTCATGCTGAGTCGCGGCTACGACGTGTATCTGCTGGACTGGGGCGCGCCGGGATATGAGGACCGACACCTGAAACTGGACGACTACGCGATGGACTATTTGCCGCGGGCGATTCGGAAGGTCAAAGCGATTGCCGGCGTCGAGGAGTTCAGCATGCTGGGGTGGTGCATCGGTGCGATCCTGACGACCATCTATGCGGCGTTGCGGCCCGACGATGGGCTGCGCAATCTGCTGCTGCTGACTGCGCCGCTTGATTTCTCAAATCGCAATGGGGTAACGTTTGCGCGCTGGACGGACGAGCGCTATTTCAACGTCGATCTGATCCTCGATGCGTTCGGCAATATGCCGGGCGAGATGATCGACTATGGCGCAAAGGCGCTGAAGCCTGTAGAGAACTACATCACGAACTACTGCAAGCTGTGGGACAACCTCGATGATCCGCGGGTGGTTGAGTCATGGCACGCGATGAATACCTGGGTTACAGATAATATTCCGATGGCAGGAGCAGCGTACCGGCAGCTGATCGTCGAACTCTATCGCCACAATCGCCTGATCAGGAATGAACTCGTCGTGTGCGGCGAGCGCGTCGACCTTGGCAGGATGCGGGCGAATTTACTGACTGTGATTGCGGAGGGAGATCACATCACGCCCCCCTGCCAGTCTGAGACACTGCTGGAAAAGACGGGGAGCGGCGACAAGGAAGCTTATCGAATTCCTGGAGGGCACATCGGAATCATGGCCGGAAGCCGGGCGCCCAGGACGACCTGGCCGCACATTGAGAAGTGGCTGAGCGCCCGTTCCGGATAAATAACAATGCAACTGTCACATATAGATTCCACCGTTGATGTTGATTTGCTGACCGGTGACATAATCGCCGTCACAGATCAGGAAGGCAGCGGCCTTCGCGACTTCCTCGGGCTGCGCGAAGCGGCCCAGAGGAATGCGCGTCCTGATCTGATCGAGAATGTCGCCGGGGACCGCGGCGAGCATATCGGTTGAGGTGAAGCCAGGTGCGACAACGTTCGCGGTGATGTTGTATTTCGCCAGTTCCAGAGCCAGCACCTTGGTAAAAGCGATAATTCCGCCCTTGCTCGCCGCGTAATTTGCCTGGCCGAAGTTGCCGGCCTGACCGGAAAATGAAGCAATGTTTACGATACGGCCGTATTTGTGCTCGACCATGGCAGGAACGGCTGCGCTGGTGCAATAGAAGATGCTGTTGAGGTTGGTTTCGATTACTTCGAGCCAGTCGTTATCGGTCATTTTACGGATCGAGCGATCACGGGTGATGCCGGCGTTGTTGACGAGGATATCGAGGCGGCCGTAGACCTCGAGCAGATGATGAATGATGCGGCGGGCTTCCTGACGATTGGAAACGTCTCCCTGCATCAGGCAACTTTCGCCGCCCGCCTCTTGAATATCGTCGCGCAGTTCCTGGGCATGCTGGATGCTGTTGAAGAAGTTAATGACGACGGTGGCTCCGCGATGAGCGAGTTCCCGGGCAATGGCGCGACCGATGCCACGTGACGCGCCAGTGATCAAGGCGACTCTGCCTTCGAGAGGCCGAAAATATGAAAGCTGTGGTTCGATGAGAACTGCGGTATCCATGGCGTAATTCCTTCCTTCCGCTAATTCATGTTTTCGAAGATGGCGGCAATTCCCTGCCCTCCCCCGATGCACATGGTGACCAGCGCATAGCGGCCGTGAATGCGGCGCAGTTCGTGCAGCGCTTTCACGGTGACGATGGCGCCGGTGGCTCCCAGAGGATGACCGAGAGAGATGCCGCTGCCGTTCGGATTGGTTTTTTCGGGCGGGAAGTCCAGCTCGCGACGGACAGCCAGCAACTGGGCAGCGAAGGCCTCATTGAGCTCGATGACATCCATCTGCTCCTTGCTGAGGCCGGTAATGTGGAACAGCTTTTGAACGGCGGCGACGGGGCCGATCCCCATGACGGCAGGCTCCACGCCAACCACGGCATAGTCCACCAGAGCAGCCAGAGGCTTCAGACCGCGCTCTTCGGCAACGCTGCGATCCATCAGGACAACGGCTGCCGCGCCGTCGTTGATGCTCGAAGCATTGCCTGCGGTGACTGTCCCCTCCGGATCAAAAGCCGGTTTCAGTTTGGCCAGGTTTTCCAGCGTGGCGTCGGAGCGCGGCTGCTCGTCGGTCATAAAGAAGACGGGGCCGTTTTTGGTTTTCAGCTCGATGGGAACGATCTGGCCGGCAAACTTGCCGGAGCTGATGGCTTCATTTGCGCGCCGATGACTTTCAACGGCCAGTTCATCCTGATCTTTGCGGGAGATGCCCCACTTGTGCGCGACATTTTCCGCGGTGATAGCCATGTGCACGTTGTCGAAGGGATCGGTAAGCGACGCCACCAGGGCGTCGATGGCGGATACATCGTTGAGCCGCGCGCCCCATCGCATGGTAGGCAGCCAATAAGGGGCCCGGCTCATGGATTCCACACCACCGGCAACGGCCGCGTCGGTATCGCCATGAGCAATGGTTTGGGCAGCGCTCAGGATGGCCTGAAGTCCACTGCCACAGAGACGATTCACGGTCATCGCCGCTGTCTGGACGGGAATGCCGCCGCGCAACGCGGCGACGCGGGCAAGATACATATCTTTTTGATCGGTATGAATAACGTTGCCGAAAACAACCTGGCCGATTTCGTTCGGCGCGAGGCCGGAGCGTTGCACGCTTTGGCAGACGACTTTGGCTGCGAGTTCGGTAGGTGGAATGTCTTTCAGAGTCCCGCCGAATTTGCCGATGGCAGTGCGCACCGCACTCAGGACTACAACTTCGTGACTGGTCATGGGCCGGCTCCCTTAAAGGTGGTTCCGATCGCGGCCGGAAACGCAGTGCTGCGACCCACCGAAAAGAACCTGCGGTGAGGTGGCCGCTGCGACGCGGTCGGGAGGACGGTGGATAAGGCCGGTATGCGCCCGGCGCCGATTGGTTCGGCAGCGAGCGGTGACGCGGGAACGGCGTGCGGCGCGGGGGAGTATGTGACTCCACCATTCCGGCGGGATGGGTGGACACGAGCGCGCATGGTGCGGCACCACCGGAGGAAGCAATGATCGAAAGGCAGGGTTTGAGGGCAAACTCTGCCGCCGACTGAAAATCGGGCCTTGTTCCGTATGGGCCAGGCGTTCTGCAGGAAGGATGAGAACGAAGAGAGGAGCGGATGGCGTTCGCGGAATTTGGTCCTAATGTAGGCCTTTGCTGAAGGGATGCAAGACGCTGGCGCAATATGACGCGTGGATATTTTGACCGGATGGAAACGTTTAAACAGGTAAGTGACTGATCTAGGTTCGTGGACGCATCCCGGCGTTGCGAAGAATGCGCCGCACTTTCTTCGGGGAAACGGAAAGCCGCTCGGCGACGCGGGAGACTTTGCGGTCCTCGCGCAGCCATACTTTGGGAATTACGATCTCAGCAAATTCTTCGCTGATCTGCTGGAAGGTTTTGTCACCGACCATGCCTTCGGACCAGCTGCGCAGCATATCGCTGATGCCGGAAACCTGAAGGATTTTTGATTTGAGAGCCGCGAGGTCTTCTGTGAGGTGATCGTTCTCTTCAGGTCCCATCAGGCTTGCAGCTTCGCTGGCACAACGGCGGGCGAGTTCCCAGTCCTGAAAGAAGTCGTTGGCAGCGGTGATGCCACGCACAATCCAGGCGCCGGCGGTCAGGCGCCGATTCTGAGTACCACGCGCGAGGGCGAGCGCTTCGTCGCTGTGCTCCCTGGCGCGGTTGGCATGAACCGCCATGTCCACGTCCTCACCCAGTTGTTCGTCTACGCGGGCGTTCTCGGCAGCGGACTGCAGGATGCGGGAGCGCGCCATTAGAATGTGATCGTTCTTCTCAAGACCGAGGCGGTATGCCTCCTTCGCCTGGTGCGCGGCATGGTCGATTTCGCCGCGGTCAAGGTAAAGGTAACCGAGATTGAAGAGCACGTTGCCGATACCGCCAGAGTGCGTGTGCACGGCGTAGATCTGCCGTGCACGCTTCAGGTCATGGATAGCGGCCTCAGAGAGCTGCTGGTATCGGGCCCGCAGACTGCCGCTGCCGGACGAGGCGGTGCCCCTCTTTTGCGTGCGGTTATCGATCTTCCTGCGCAGCTGGAGAGCGAGCAGGCGGCGAACATAGGCGGCGTTCACCAGCACCCGTGCCATATTGACGTGGTTTGGATCTCCCTGAGAATAGAACGCGGCGGCTCGCTCAAAATGTTCGAGGGCTCGCACGTACTCGCCCGATCGGCGCACGATGCGGCCGCGTGCCGATTCGATATTACCGAGCGCGATGTAGTGGTCGGTCGGGTTCAGAACATGCTCGGCCTGGGTGAGGAGGCGCAGGGCGTCACGCCGCTGGCCTTTCTGAAAGAGCAGCCAGCTTTCGTGAATCTGAATCACGGCGGTGAAGACATCGTCATGGGTCTTCTCGGCCAGCTCGCGAGCGCGACAAATGTGCAGAAGTGAAGTTTCGTATTCTCCTTTTCGGCGATGGGCGCGGCCTTTCCAAAAGTGGGCCAGCGCGGCCAGCGGCTCGTCGAGAAGCTCATTTTCCGCTCTGAGGACGAGGTCGAGCGATTCAATGGCCGTATCGGCATCTTCCACCGAGAGAGCGCGAAAGGCATCGACCATGCGGAGGCGCAGATAGTCGTCTACCAGGAGCCGCCGGCGGCAATCGGCAGGAAAGCGCTCGAGAAGAATTTCAAGAAAGCGATGATCGCGATAGCCGACATCGACCCACTGGGCCGCGAGCAACAGCAGACGGGTGGCCTGAGGCATGCCGGGGGCCAATTGCGCCAGAATGGGCTCCGCATCGTCGAGCATGGTCTTGCCGGCGGCGATTCTGCGGAAATGGAGGGTTTGACTCAGGCGATCGGCCAGATCCTCCACGAGACGGAGATCAAACGCGTAATCCGAATCGGACGGGCGTTCCAAATGGCCTGCTTTCATCCGCTCCAGAGGTAACTCAGATTTCATTTTGTCTTCTCGCCCGATGGTTTTCTGGACGTATGCCAGGAATCTGTAGCCGATTATGATGCGCGGGGAGCGGTTTCGTCCACTGGTCCGAATCGGACGAGTCGACCTTGCCGACGGTACGATGGATGGTCTTTACTCGCTTCTCAAGTCAGTGCCGCCGGATGACGACGGACGGCCGAGGAGAACGAGAGATGAAGCAAGGCTCAGGCAATAACGGCTTTCATTCCCCACGATGGTCAGGCATCAGCCGCGCCTATACAGGCGATGAGGTAAAACGACTGCGCGGCACGGTGTACGTGGAACACTCGCTGGCACGCAGCGGTGCGCAAAAACTGTGGCGGCTGCTTCAGGAAGAGAAGTATGTTGCGGCGCTGGGAGCTCTGACCGGTAATCAGGCGGTGCAGATGGCCCAGGCGGGCCTGAAGGCCATTTACCTGAGCGGGTGGCAGGTGGCTGCCGATGCGAATCTAAGCGGACAGATGTATCCGGACCAGAGTTTGTACCCGGTGAACAGCGTGCCGGCGCTGGTGCGTGGCATCAACAATGCGCTTATGCGTGCGGACCAGATCGCGCATGCCGAGGGGCACGAGAGCATCGACTGGATGCTGCCGATTGTCGCCGACGCGGAGGCTGGATTTGGGGGGGTGCTCAACGCTTTCGAACTCACGAAGGCGATGATCGAAGCCGGGGCCGCCGCGGTTCACTTCGAGGATCAGCTCTCATCGGCGAAAAAGTGCGGGCACATGGGGGGTAAAGTACTGGTGCCCACCCAGGAGGCGGTCCAGAAGCTGATTGCGGCGCGGCTTGCGGCCGATGTGCTCGATGTGCCGACGATTCTGATTGCGCGGACCGACGCGGACGCGGCGCAGCTGATCACCAGCGACTGCGATCCAGCGGATCGCGACTTTCTGACCGGGGAGCGGACGGCAGAGGGATTCTTCCGCTTCCGCGGCGGGGAGGAAGCAGCGATCGCGCGGGGCCTGGCTTACGCTCCCTGGGCCGACATGGTGTGGTGCGAAACGTCGGATCCGAATCTTGAGGAGGCTGCGCGTTTTGCGGCTGCGATCCACGCGCAGTTTCCGGGGAAGCTGCTGGCGTACAACTGCTCTCCATCCTTTCACTGGCAGGCGAAGCTGAGCCGGCCGGAGATTGCGCGATTTCAGCAGGAGCTTTCCGCCATGGGCTATCGATTCCAGTTCGTGACTCTGGCGGGCTTTCATGCTCTCAACCTGTCGCTGTTCGAACTGGCTCACGATTACTCACATGCTGGGATGGCGGCTTATGCGCGGCTGCAGGAGCACGAATTCGAGCTGGCGAAAAAGCACGGCTACTCCGCCGTGAAACACCAGCGATTCGTTGGGGCTGGGTATTTCGACCGGGTAGCAACCACGATCGCTTCGGGACAAACCTCGACCTGTGCGCTGCCGGGATCAACGGAAGAGGAGCAGTTCGACAGCCCAGCCGATCATGCACCGACATTATCGGAACTACGGGCCATGATCTAGCCCCGCAGCGGGAATGAAATCTGGCAAAGGAGAGAGGCAATGAACAGTCTGCCGGAAAAGTACACGGCAACGGCGGCGATGCCGGAAAGCAACGTGGTAAGCCATCTGTTTCTCGATGAGCAGGAGGAGGAGATCCTGTCTCCTGAAGCAGTGCAGTTTATGCGCGAACTCGACTGTCGCTTTGAGGCGCGGCGGGTTCAGCTGCTGCAGGCGCGACGGACTCGACAGGAGGAGTTCGATCGCGGGT
>Ga0335072_10010661_pt1 | contig 13210 bp, 14 predicted proteins | sample Lox_Sample_21_FD_206725 | JGI IMG/M metagenome (GOLD analysis project Ga0335072, IMG submission 206725) | Soil microbial communities from Loxahatchee National Wildlife Refuge, Florida, United States - Lox_Sample_2.1 | ecosystem: Environmental > Terrestrial > Soil > Wetlands | place: USA...
TTCTGATCGAATGATAACCGGGATCCGGCTGCGCAACCGGGTAGTAATATCGCGCGACAGGCTCCGATGGATAATTATGGCTATAGACTGTTTCGTAGACTGGCGCGCTGCTTCTCCGATGAGCTTGCGATGTTCCGGCTCTTGTCCTCCTTCTCGGCCTTGGAGACGAGACGGCACATCCCATCCCAACTCGTTGGGTTGATTTCGCAGGCATACAACAGCGGCGGAGTCGCTAGACTATTTATCCAAGTCGCAACCTCGCTTGCGGTCACAACAGATAGTTTAAAAGCATTTGAAACTAGATTTGGGGGAAGGCTGCGAGTGTTGTACTAATACTTCGGCATGCGCGACAAATGTTAAAGCCTGAGGACTAGGAATTTGCGACAAGCTGAGAACGGCTTGGGCCTGATTATCAAGGGATGCAATCCTGGATGTGGCCGCCATACCATCCATCACAGCAATGAGAGTAGCACGTGGACCGGCGGGCCTTCAGGATTACGTGGGTCAGAGTCAAAAGATTCGAGTCTCAGTATTCCCTGCCGAAGTTCGGGTGGCGCTAGGTTCGAACGAGAGTTCATCGAAGGTTCCCGGAGCCACCAACTGATGGTGTTCTCAGCCATGCCGGCGACGGTTCGAAAGAGGTAGACGAAACTCTTTAGGGTGGAGGGTTACTGGATCGCAGCCAAATGACCGAGCGCATTCCAAGCCCAAGAAGTCGGGTACCCCGTCCACATTGGGAGGACTGCTGCAGGTAGTCGCCCAATGTGCCGCACCTATCAGTGATGTGACAGTGACAGGACGTGCAGCTGGAGCTAGTCAGAGCAGGTTCCGTAAGGTACAGGCTGCAGATAACGACGAGCACGGAGCCTAGTGAGTGTAAGATCCTCAGCTGCAGAGAACGGCTACCGGGCCGTCGCATCACGCACTCAGCTGCGTCCAGTGGGTGGCGGCTCCTTGCCTCTCCGCTGAGGCCTCACACCCACAGCCACCAGCGCCGGGGGGGCGAACAGGGATGGGTTGTAGGAGGGATCACGAAGCTTGTCCACGTGAGGAGGGGCGGGCAAGCAGGATGGTGTGCAGCCAGCAGCCAAACGGAGCGACGACAGGGAGGCCTTGGACCCACGGAGGGAGGGAGGATTGGAGGCTTGGACGATCCGTTGGATGGGGGAAGCGGGCCCTAACTTCAACGACGGCGGCCTCGGAGCGAAGCGCATCTCGTTCGCTGAGTTCACGCTCCATCCTGAACGCCCGCGCCGTACCGGGAAGCAATGTGGCGGCGAGCCTCGAGGGCCGTAGGTCGCTACTTCACTACACCATCGGCTAACTACCGCATTGTTTCTGAAAACCACTTCGCGAAGTCGACGGCCGCTCGAGACTTGAGCCACCATATTCCTGCGCCAATTTCTTTTTCCTGCCCGACGCTCTCCCCAACTCTCGGGTTCTCGACTGCTCTCGCCATCGGTTGCTGCTCAGGATTGACCGTGAAGTAAGGGCGGCCGTGGCGCCATGAGGCCGTCCAGGCGCTACTGTGTACTTACGCTCTCCTCCCTTGGATATTATCCGTGACGACGTCTCATTTTGCCGGTTCAGACTCATTCAAATACCCTTCAAATGCCTTCTCGCCCCTTTATATTGCAAATCAATCTCAGGCATTCGATCTTTCCGCCGAGGCAGCTCGTCGGCGCTGGTTGAAAATGGCATAGCAGAACGCCGCTAGGACGTCGATTCAGCCGTACTAGGCGCTATTGGCCCACCGTGGCAGCCTGATCAATGCAGCCGCTGCGCTCCCTGATCGGATCTTTGTTTGTTCATGCTGTGCCGTAACAAGTTTTGGAATTCGTGGCGTTCGAAAGGCCACCTCGAAACGTGATGCGCCAGAACCTCTGACGTAGGCCCACAATTTTCCTCGCATATCGACCACCTAAACCTCAGCTGGCTTTCTCGCAGCCTTGTGGGCAAGACCTTCTAACACGGCAAGATTCGTATCCAAGCTCTGTGATGCCAATCACTTCCTACAAAGGGATGGAAGCTCTCTTTCCGGACGTAACCTGAAGCTCCGCAAGAAGTACCATGCACGTCTTTCCGCTGTGCTCTCCAATCGAGGCCGCAAGGACTTCTGCATTCTGGTCGGCGGCGTATGGAAAGGAAAAGTGATGGAGATATTCGTGCACAACTCGGCACTGAAGGGTACGTTCATGCAACGGACTTTCCGGTCCATCACTGCTTCATAAGATGCAAGCTTCCGGAGATCTTCTTGTCTTCTCAATTCTTCTTGCTGCTATAATTTGATTCTGGTGCTGTGCGCCATTTTACCTACCCTCTCTTAAGAAATCTTTGACATATTTAATTATTTCTATTCGAAATGAAGAGCCTCGTTGTCCTTTCCCTAGCCGCGCTGGCCGGCCTTGCATTCGCGGCGTCTCAAAGCGATATCAAAGCCATAGTCGAAGCGCTCCAGCAGACATCTCCTCAGGACGCATCGGCGGCAAAGAGCCTGATGAAGCGCCAAGCTGACCTTAGCTCCATCCTCTCTGCTCTGGCGGACGAAGACCCGACTGATGCCCAGGCTGACCGGGCATCCATGAATCAGGCTGACAAGCGGAACGAAGACCTTTCCAGCATCCTCTCGGCACTCCAACAAACCTCGCCTGAGGACGCCGCCGCCGCTCAGAGCCTTGTGGGCAGCCAGAAACGCCAGGACGACATCAGCTCTATCCTCTCCGCCCTTGAGAGCGACGATCCAACTGATGCCCTAGCCGACCAGGCTTCTATGGGCCAGGCCGACAAGCGGGCCGACGGTCTCAGCAGCATCATTGCCGCACTCCAGCAAACTTCTCCCGACGATGCGTCCGCTGCTCGGAGCCTCATGAAGCGTCAAGAGGACGTTTCCAGCATTCTCTCAGCACTGGAATCCGAAGACCCGTCCGACGCATCTGCAGACTCTGTGGTTAGCGGCGGCAACTAAAATGACGGAAGCGGAGAAGAGAAATTGATGTGGGTGTGGATAAGGGAAGGCGGTCCGGGGCTTTCTGTGACGGCTTCGTCATTCTTTTGGCTAGTTTAGAGTAGCATGAGCCATAGAGCAGAAATATCGAACTCTTCTCGCCCAATTCTGCATTATCTATCTCCGTGGAATCTTTGCAGTAAAAGCAACGTTCAACTGATGTGGCTGGTACTTGTTCTTTGCAGTCATTGATAATTCGTGGCGTCGTCTCGTTATCGCGCGGGGCTTTTTGACTGGACGTCAGTTTCTTAGCTTAGCTTCCCTCAGATCCCCAGCTCCAGCTTCGAATCCTCTACCCCCACAGCTTCAACAACCCGATATCTAACGTTATTCTCTTTAAATTCTCTCTGAACCCGTTTCTGGACCCTCTAAAAGTCATTCGGCAGTCATCACTATGGGTCCAGAGGAGGCAGATCCGCGGATGATGAGAGTGCAGCCTAGGATTCGGTACAACACCATCGGCGGTGTTAATGGGCCATTGGTCATCCTCGAGAACGTAAGATGCACTCAGAACGGGGTGACAATTTCTAGAGAGCATGTGCTAATCAATTCTGGTACCGATAGGTCAAGTTTCCGCGCTTCAACGAAATCGTCTCCCTCACACTGCCAGATGGCACCGAGCGATCGGGACAGGTCCTCGAGGCCAGAGGCAACCGAGCTGTCGTCCAAGTCTTTGAGGGTACATCGGGCATTGATGTAAAGAAGACCAAGGTCGAGTTCACGGGTCATAGTCTGAAGCTCGGGGTGTCGGAAGACATGTTGGGCAGAATCTTCGACGGCTCGGGAAGAGCCATAGACAAGGGCCCAAAGGTGCTGGCAGAGGACTATCTTGACATCAATGGAAGTCCTATCAACCCGTATTCCAGAGTAAGTACACGTTTTGGCGTGATATTAGGCAATTTCTAAGAACTGCAGGTGTACCCCGAAGAAATGATATCGACCGGTATTTCGGCCATTGATACCATGAACTCAATTGCTCGTGGCCAAAAGATCCCCATTTTCTCGGCTGCTGGTCTCCCGCATAACGAAATTGCCGCCCAGATTTGTAGGCAGGCAGGCCTCGTCGCCAAACCCACAAAAGATGTACACGACGGGCACGAAGAGAACTTCTCGATTGTCTTCGGGGCCATGGGTGTGAACTTGGAAACGAGCCGCTTCTTCACCAAGGATTTTGAAGAGAATGGAAGCATGGAGCGAGTCACATTGTTCCTGAATCTGGCCAACGATCCAACGTGAGTTCGCCCGTCGCAAATCATCTGCATGTTCAGATGCACTAACATAAGCAGCATCGAACGTATCATCACTCCTCGCCTCGCGCTCACCACGGCCGAATACTATGCCTACCAACTGGAGAAGCACGTTTTGGTCATTCTCACCGATCTTGCCTCATACTGCGACGCCTTGCGAGAGGTCTCCGCTGCCCGAGAAGAAGTGCCCGGTCGTCGTGGCTACCCCGGTTACATGTACACTGACTTGTCAACGATATACGAACGAGCGGGTCGAGTCGAAGGACGCAACGGTTCCATCACGCAGATCCCCATTCTCTCTATGCCAAACGACGACATTACGCATCCAATCCCAGATCTGACGGGATATATCACCGAGGGCCAGATTTTTGTTGATCGACAGCTGGACAACAAGGGCATCTACCCACCGATCAATGTGCTACCCAGTCTCAGCCGTCTGATGAAGAGCGCCATCGGCGAAGGCCGCACGCGCAAAGACCACGGCGACGTATCGAACCAGCTGTACGCCAAATACGCCATCGGGCGCGACGCCGCGGCCATGAAAGCCGTCGTGGGCGAAGAAGCGCTGTCGTCCGAGGACAAGCTGTCGCTGGAGTTCCTGGACAAGTTCGAGCGCACCTTCATCGCGCAGTCGCCGTACGAGAGCCGCTCCATCTACGAGAGCCTTGACCTTGCCTGGAGCCTGCTGCGCATCTACCCCAAGGAGCTGCTCAACCGCATCCCCGCCAAGATCCTCAATGAGTTTTACCAGCGCCGTAGGGAGGAGCGGAGGGGAGGTAAGGGCACGAGGGATAACGATCAGCCCGATGGCGAGGAGGCTGCTGACAAGGGCAAGAAACCGCAAACTAATGGCACTGATGGCAATTTGGTCGATGTTTGAGCCTTTTAGGGCTTCGACGTGGCGGATTATGATATCGTAGTGTTTATAGCAGTCCGTTAGTTATCTCGTCGGCCGAGGCGTTCGACATTTGGACGCGTGTTTAGATTAGTCGGTAGATTGAAGAAGCCATGGCAAGCAGTTACTTCAAGCGCGATCTCTGACGTGAACTGGAGCCCGCCTTCTCACAGCTTACCGATAAAATTACTGGCATGTTGGTCGTCCCGGCATGCTACAAGCGGTTCGTTGATGAGGTGCTTCAACGAGTACCATGCATCTCTATGCTCGGGTTTCTCCTATGACACAAAGCTTTGACTCGAATCTGCGGAAGCCTTCGGCCCCTGGCGGGCTGGCCAGGACTGTTTACTGAATTTGGAAACGTGTTCAAGGATTTCGAATAATTTGAGTTGGATTTTTAAAACATTACCAATGGAAGGTGACTGCGACGGAAATGCTAGATACGTCTTTGCAATTGAGAAGAGTAATTCAAATTCATTTGACTTTCAGACTCATTCTGTAGGCAGCATTGGATCCAGCTACGTCGAGGTGTTATTTTCGGAAACGGTGAGGAACTTCCGTGCAGCGCTCGGGGCGCTTCCGCCACAAATATAGCACATCTTCCATGATGCACTCCTCCGCTTCCTTCGAAACGTGCAGCAATATGAGTGTTTCGTCTGAAAGCGACAGCCCTTGGTACACGAACCAAGAACTTAGACCGCCGAGATGCCCGCCCTCGACCGTGAATTGCTTTGCCACTTCCTGTTGCCATCGGCGTCCGATCGTCGACGGGGTGTGCCCAGCATTGTCGCAGAGTAAAGCGATCCCATTTACTGTAGAGACACTATTTTCGGCGATCGATGTCACTGTTCTGCAGTTGAAAACATTCACCTGCCAGTTCTGAATGTGGGGGCTGTCGGTGAAGGTCTGCTGGATCCTTCTGGGGATTTGAAAGCGACCAGGTTACATACCGCTTCTTTGCAGCCTATCAAACGACGTAGATAGGGGATCGCAAGTCCATTGATTCGCTATTTACTCTCCGGTCTCGTGAAATCGCTGATGGGCGGCGACTGCGAACGGAAGTATCTGTGCGCCGCATGTTGGACAAGTGAGCAACACATGGTCTTCGTCGTCGGGCACTTCATCCGACAGCCAGCCATCCAGGTCTTGGCTCACCAAAGGCGGAGCGATGTCGGGTGGAACGTCGCGATCTTCGACCTTCCACTCTCGCAGATTTTCTTCCTGGTGCTTGAACATTGAGCCGATGTCGCGTCCACTTGCAGTTTTACTGTCGCTTGCCGCCTCGGCCATGTTCGTCACTGCTATGTTCAGCAAGGACAAGTTCCAACTGCTCTGCTCTTGATGGAGTTTGCGAAAAAGAGGGACCAAAGTGTCGTCCACTAGCCGGTCAGCCACTTCTTCCACGCTATCAAAGAGACCGAATACAAAGTTCGGAAGTGGCGCAGATCTAGAAATCCTTTGAAGAGCTCGTGAGCGAAAGCCAGAGACTGTGTCTGGAGCACCTCGAGGTCGAGTAGAAAGTCGGATAGTCCTAGGGTGGGCAAGCCAGCGTTTGGACGTCGAGCCGCCACCACCTTCTTCGTCCTCAACTAAATCGATCCGCATCCTTCGGACCAAACTCCTCGATAGGATTTTCAATTCCCTGATAACATCGTCATAAGTGTCAAGCCGAGTGTAGCTGTCTTCCTGGCTGATCTGCTTCGGAATCTCGCGCACATACTCGACCTCCGTATCATCGACACCGTGCATCAAGGCCCATGCCTTGTAGCCAATATCTGCAGGCCATCCCGGTCCTCCGAGCAGCTTGTCAAGGAGCGCAGCGCTCATTTCTGGCATAGTGCGCACTTGGTGCACCGTCACCTTTTCTTTGACATAGACCATGTCTTGCATATCTTGAGCCGGGACCGGCCGCTGTAAGTAGTGCTCTCGAAGTTTCTGTGCCATCTTAAACCCAATGCCCGGGATTCTCCCTATCTCGTGGGAGTCAACGAATTTCGTCACATTACTTGGTAACGCATTTTCTGTCGAGTACGGTGGCGCTAAGGTCGTTTGCGTCCGAGGCTTGTTGACGTTGCCGACCAATTTGCTAAGAAGCTTGTTTGTCGAAACACCAACCGTTGCCGTGTAACCCTTTTGCTCTTCAAGTTGCAGCCGCAAGTACTGTGCCAGGTGTGACCCAAGCACTAGTCGCAACCGCAGGTTGTCGTACAAGGCAGGCTCTCCATCGGCCTCGGGCGGCCCAGCCTCGCCACAAACATTGCCGGCGAACTGTGAAGCATCGCACAAGAAGCCATGGGTTGGATCGTCTCTGGAGAGGCAAATGAAAGTGTTCTGCAAGTCATTCCGGTTGACAATCGCTACATTGTGGTCTACGATGTCCGTGACGTCGAGCCAGACCTACAATGCCGGGTCTTAGTAACTATTGCAAATGCCATGCGCCACCGGAGGGTGGCAACGCAGCGAGACGCAGCAATAAATTTTGTTTACGCGGGCCAAAAGCAAGTCAGACAAATATTACCAGATATGGAGCCTGGCAATTCGGAAATCCGGGCCACAAAAGCAAAGTTAAACGAAAAGGATGAGACAGCGGACTGTAATCTTGGATCATGCGACGGACAAGCAGGCGAATGTGAGGTCAGCGGCGACTTACCTCATCGAAACTGAGCCTTTCGACTTTGCTGTTCCAGGAGAAGCGGCGCAAGAAGTTGAACAGGTCCTTGGAGGCGTCACGGAACTGCGAGATGTCTTCGCCGAGTACGACTACCAAATCGGGGCAGGCCTTCTTCGCTGACTCCAGCAGCTGAAGCTTGTGCACGCCCTGGCAGCCTTAATTTCTAAACGGTTTCGGCAAGCAGCGGGGCGAAGCAACGGTGGTTTACCTTCTCACGCGCAACATAATTGCATGTTACGACAATCTGCGTGCGCGTTAACGCCACGGGCTCTCGCTCAGGTGATGGTGCCATGGTGTCCACGTACGTGTTTCTGCTGGATGGCGAGCGGAAGGCCCTTGAGCGCGGGATTCTGAACCTCGACTACCGAGGCGTAGAAGCAGTCGTAATCCTGCCGATGACGCAGGTGGAGGTCAGCAGCAGTTTGCCCAGTGAATTTCCTATTCAGAGGCAAGCATGATGGGGGAGCCCGGTTCGGTGCAAAGCGTGCAAAGCCAGTAAGACAGCGTCAGCTCCGAGCCTGTAGAGCCCTGAGGCCACGAGGCTTCAGGGGTGGCCGGCCATCAACGGGACGCAACGCCGCAAGACTGTGCAGAATTTGTTGGGACCGGAGCAGTTCATTGACGGCGCCGTGACGGCTCTGTCTTCAGCTGCCAAGCCGGGCATTGTCATGTACGGCAGTATTGGGAGGCGGCCTGCGAATATGGGCAGTGGCAGTGGCCGTGGCAGCGGCCGTCAGGCTGGGGGAAGAGAGATGGCTCCACCTACGAAATGAATGCAGACTCGGTGGTCGAGGCGCCTCAAGGGCTGGCGCTGTGCCTTTGCGCTGAAGTCCATGGAGAAGCAGCTCCCATTCCTGCCGCGCACACGTTGCTTTTGGCCCGGAGCGGGTGCTCGTTGGGTTGGTGTCGATGGGTGCGCGCTTAGGCGTGGTGCTTCGAGGAGCGGCAAAAGCCGACGATGCAGGCGAGCGGCGGCCGTGTTACGAGCGCGATGTGCGCAACGCAGACGTGCGAGGCCGTGCGGGCAGACGACGGAGGCAAAACGGCCAGGAAAGCGGCAGCACAGGGCGGCAGGGAGCGCACTGGATGCGGTTAACGGGCGTGTGTTCGGCTGCTTTACACATCGCAGGCCAGATTTAGTAACCCGCCGATAAAAATAAGCCGGGCGCATGCAAGCCAGATCCCAGTCCCATGTCCAGCTCAGCTTTGCTCCGGGGCCAACCTGACGCCGATGATTGTCGGCCGGCGGCTGGCGCTGGCTCTGGCGCTCAACCGCCTGCCTTGTCCATAGTAGCTTGCTTGCGTCTTTGCCATTCCTGTCCAACGTCTTAATTCTCTGCTCTGACGCCGTGTCTTTGTCGCCTCCCGGTCACCGTGATTCGCATCACTGGTCCGAAGCCCAAAAACGACATCTGCAATCGCCCATATGTCTTCCTCTTCCCGCCCTCACTGACGCCTCCATCTGACTGTCCCCTTCTCACTCTTCCAATCTTCATAAAGAGCGATCAAGGCCTCCCAGCGCGGATTGGAGTCCGCTCGCTCCTCAGCCTGCGCCTCGATACCCCGAATACGAAGCCACCGTCGCTGCTAATATCATACTGCCTTTTTACGTGGCCCGCATCCTGGCGGATCGCCTATGCGATTCATCCCCCTCCAATCCTCTAAATCTATCGTCGTCTCAGCTCCCGTCTATTGCGGTGCTGTAACGGCTGATCCATCAACACGGCTATCGGTGACAGTCGGGGCCGATACTCTGCTCTCGCCACCAACACGACCGCCTGAGACATACGAAGGCGCTTCTCTCGCATGACGCTGGTACATGTACTACAGGTGCCCATGTCGCAGCCCGCGTTCCCACACTCTGCCGATCTGCTCCCACCAAACATGACTACCGCCTTCATGATACCGCCGTTGCTGCTCCAGCCCGCACAGTCCTCGCAGTCCTGCCATCTTCGATCGCAGCGGCCGAAACTATCAATAAATACCCAACAAACGCGAACCTTTGGAAAGGGTTCGAGCCTGCGCCTAGAGACCTTGTCTGCCGCGTCTCCAACCGCGCGCAACACCTTTCAGAACGCATATGAGACGAACCGAGTACAGATTGTATCGACACCTCTACGACAAACGCACGATGACACCTACACACCAAATACTCCGGAACCGGCTGACGGACGAACTCCAAGCTCTTCGTCGATATCATCTGCTTCGACCCTCTCAGACTCGGGCCTGATCCCCTACGCGCTACAATACCACACCTCATCGATTCTCGTAAACGGCCCGATCCCACGTACCGTGCATCACCGGCTCTCCCTGAGTCAAAGCAGACCCATCTTTCCGCCAGAGAAGCACGTGTCATTCAGAAGTCCGTTGGAAGAGGAGGTCAGAACAGTAAAATATGTTTGGAAACACTCAGATATTGAAACGGAGGAGAGCACACCGGCCGACGAAGCAACGAAGCCTCACTCCCAAGCTACGATCACAATCTCCTCGATCGCCGAGACTCTTCACTCCAATACAATAGAGACTTCCTGCGAGTCGCCGGACTCTGCGCAAACCCCGACAGCCCCTACAGCATTTACCGAAGCCGCGCTCTCCTCGCCTCCACCCTCCGCTGTGCGCCTATCCTACCGACCAGGACGATGCCGGTTGAAGCTTCGTTCGCCGCAAACCGGCGATAAGCGGGACTCATCTTCAGAGAGCGACAGCGACAGCGACTCATGCCCCGAAACACCCGTGGCTGGACGGCGTAAACGTCGACGAGAGTGGGTCTGGACACTCGGACCGATTGGAGGCGAAACCACAGCCGCCAGCCAAGCGTCGACGGAAGAGGCCGACGCTAGCGATTTGACGGATGATGGATCCACATCGAGCATGACCAGTGATCGATCGTCGACTTTTTCTTATGACCATTCCGACTTGACTCCGGCCAGCTCTCGGAAATCATCCGAGGGCAACGTGGAGGCCTACATTGCTGCTGGGTGTGACGAGCAATGTTAGAGTGAGACGAAACTATCCAAGGATTTACATTTTTGCATTGATGATATCACTGCATGGGAAAGCGCAATAGAGAGTGATGGCAGCGTTTGGAAATACCAAAAGCTGCGATGTGCAAAGCATCATTGGCGTTTATAATGATTGATGGGTCTCGAATCATCGAGAAGCCCACACAAGGCTGGAGGGAGTCTGCTGTCCACGATTGGACGCTTTGAGCATATATGATACCACGCTCTTTGATGAGCAAGCGAATGTCATGGAGGAAAATCAATGAAATCACGGTCACGGCACGCTTTTGTTGCTGTAGCCAAAAGCTTTCCCTTACTCTTGACCTTGGTGTTTATACTGCCATCTGACATATGGGATGAACGTGATTCGCACGTCTACTCGGCAGCCCGAGTCATGCCAACACGCCGCAGAGCAACCACTGCCGATTTATGCATCTTGAATAAGCAATCGCCCCTGCGTCTCAGCAACGTCATGTGTCTCAGAAGCCAATCAGAGATGGTGCAAGAGCGGGACCGATACGTCGGACCATCGCCGAGAAACAAACCGTAAGGGCTCAAGCTTTGGTAGAAACTGAAGATTCAAAGTGGCTTCGAGAATTCCGCAACATCAGAAGTCGTGTCACCTGAGGGCGCACTGAAGATGCAAAGATGTTGATGCAGCCTTCGTCGCAAAAACATATTTTAGGCTCGATAACTATGATCAGCGGGTCTTAAGGCGCTTAGTGCGCCGCAGTCTCTAACGATCAGCAGCGCTCAAAGTGGCGCATGCCAAGATATCAAGTACGTCCGAAAGGAGACTCGAGAAAAATGCCGAGGCACGACCACTACCTAGACAGGAACATCACTCCGCACTCGCGGCGCCAGCAACTGCGCGGCTTTTCGTCAACTACGCTTCGAGTGGGATTCTATCTGACAAACCCCGCTCCTAGCTAATGCGATCCTGGTAATTTACCTAGGCATGGAGTACTCCGCATCGGGGAATAATCGGGATGGTAGGCTCTTTGATACGGTTTGGGCTCATGGAGTCTGGCCGTCGGGACCAAAGTCGCTCCGACTAATTTGTCTCAAAACTCTGGGTTCCGCTTGATCACGGCGTTTTTTTAATCTACCGTAAAGGTTTCCCAAATTTTTCGTCTGGAGCGTGCTTGCATGGTTGCTTCTACGCCTCTACATAAAAACGACCTTACTCTAGTTACAGACGGCCAACGAGGAAACTCGGGAGTCCAGTTTCGGAGTCGGCCACAATCCGCAAACCTGTCGATAACAGCTGACAGCATTTCAACGCACGTCGAACTCATCCGTGGTCGCACAAGCTCATCCGTGGTCGAGCACGAGCCTGTCGGAACCGTTCCGCCCATCGGTTTCCATTTCGACTGAGGAGAAAGCCGGAAACGTGAACCTTACGCTCTCCACACCGGGGTTTCGAATACCACACTCCTACCCTTGCATCTATCAACGATTCTACGATTAGAACACTAAGCAAACATGCGTCGAGTAATTCTATTACCGCTCCTCGCAGGTGTAGCTTTCATTGCTTATCAGCTTATTTCTCTGCTTCTTCGACACCAAAAGCGGGCGGCCAAAGCAAGAGAATGGGGATGCAAACGCGCCGTGACTTGGGATCGTTGGGACATCTTTGGCTACAAAAATGTCCAGATATTGCTCAAGGCAGACAACGAAAAGCGTATGGTCGACGAACAGGTTGAACGGTTCGAGTACATGAACAAGCGCGAAGGCCGGATATGTTCCACGTTCGAAGTGATCATTCCTCCAGGCAAGATGGCATGGGTAACTTATGAGCCGGAAAATGTCAAGGCGATCCTTGCTACCCAATTCAAGGATTTCGGGCTTCCACGACTTCGAATTCTGGACTTCATTCCCATGCTTGGTCAAGGAATCGTAAGGCTTTCCTTTCCGCAGTCAAATGTCGAACGTAGCTAATGCCGCTCGCAGTTTGCAACGAATGGCCAACGTTGGGAACACTCAAGGGCATTGCTCCGACCACAATTCGTCCGCGATCAAGTCAGCGACCTTGATCTGGAAGAAAGACACGTGCAGAATCTACTCAAGGCCCTACGGACAGGCAACGACGGTTGGACTGAGAGAACTGATTTACAAGTCCTCTTCTTTAGACTCACGATGGACTCTGCAACCGAATTCCTATTCGGCGAAAGCGTCGATAGTCAGCTGGATGGATTGCCAGGCTCGAAGAACCAGTCATCTCACCAGGAAAAAGCCTTTGCCTACGCCTTCGACCGTGGCCAGATGTACCTTGCCAAAGCTGCTCGTTTGGGCGATTTTTATTGGACCGCTCACAACAAAGACTTCCGCGAGCAGTGCCGAATTTGCAACGAATTTATCGACTACTTCGTCCAGCGCGCCATGAACCAT
>Ga0335072_10010662_pt1 | contig 13209 bp, 8 predicted proteins | sample Lox_Sample_21_FD_206725 | JGI IMG/M metagenome (GOLD analysis project Ga0335072, IMG submission 206725) | Soil microbial communities from Loxahatchee National Wildlife Refuge, Florida, United States - Lox_Sample_2.1 | ecosystem: Environmental > Terrestrial > Soil > Wetlands | place: USA: Florida...
GATCGTCGTCGACAACCTCGAGACCGGATCACTGGCCAACATCGAGCACATCCGTACTGACCAGTTCGTGCACCTGCACGACAACATCATCGAGCCGTACTTCATCGACGAACCGATCGACTTCGTCTACCACCTCGCGTCTCCGGCGTCGCCGATCGACTATCTGCGACTGCCGCTTCACACGCTCAAGGTCGGCTCGTACGGCACACACCACACGCTCGGCCTGGCCAAGAAGCACCGCGCGCGGTTCCTGATCGCCTCGACGAGCGAGGTCTACGGCGACCCCAAGGAGCACCCGCAGAAGGAGACCTACTGGGGCCATGTCAACCCGATTGGGCCACGTGGAGTCTACGACGAGGCCAAACGCTACGCGGAGGCGCTGACGATGGCTTACCACCGCCAGCAGGGCGTCGATACGGCGATCGTCCGGATCTTCAACACGTACGGCGCGCGGATGCGGCCGCACGACGGCCGTGCGATTCCCACGTTTCTGCGCCAGGCGCTCCAGGACCGTCCGATCACGGTGTTCGGCGACGGCTCGCAGACGCGCTCGTTCTGTTACGTCGCGGACGAGATCCGCGGACTGATCGCCTTGGCGGAATCCGGGTACCACAACCCCGTGAACATTGGTAACCCCGAGGAGTTCACGCTGCTCGAACTTGCCAAGACCGTGATCGAAGTGGCGGGATCGCGCTCTGAGATCGTGTTCGAGGCGCTGCCGGTCGACGACCCGCAGGTCCGTCAGCCCGACATCGCGCTTGCCCGGGAGATCCTCGGCTGGGAGCCCGAGGTGAGCCTGCGAGAGGGTCTGGAGCGCACGATCGAGCAGGCCGGCGCGGAAGCACTGATCGGCGCTGGCCGCTGATCCGCGCCGACTCGCGGCGTGACCTCCACACAATGCGCGCGTCCTACCTCGTAACTTAGTTGTCAAGATACCGTTACAGCCTGCACGGGACCATGAATAGCGCCGTTACGCCGTGACGACCAGGGAACGAGAGGCCACGCAGGAGAGGGCTGACGGGGCCTCGCATAACGGGGCCGAGATTCTGCTGCCCGATCGCGACGTCAGGGCCAAGCGTCCGCCGCTGTTCTCCTTTGTTCTGCGCCTCGAGACGCTGCGGCGGATCGCGCGGGTCGTATCGCTGCTGATCCTCGACTTCGTGGGCGTGGCCGCGGCACTGTTCTCGGCGTTGATGATCAAGCTGATCGTCCAGGGCAACCCCGACGCCCACTCGGCCTGGGAGGAGACGCGACACTGGCTCGCGTTCGCCTATCTGATCACGGTGCTGATGTTCGCCCGGGTCGACCTGTACGCCGAGCGAGCGCGCCGGGGCGGGTTTGCCAAGATCGCCACGGCGCTGTTCCAGGCGACCGTGATCGCGCTGGTGTTCGCGCTCGCCAACGGCGAGCACTTCTCCAGCTACTACATCTTCTACGGCTCGCTGTTTCTCGGGACCATCTACATCACGGCCCTGCGCGCGGCGCACCTGAAGTTCACCGGCTGGATCCTGGCCCAGGCCGGCTACCGCCGGCGGGCGGTGCTGGTCGGCTCCGGAAGGCACCTTGAGGAAGTGGCACACGCGCTCGCCAGCCGCGCACGGGCCGCGGTTGATGTGGTGGGCTACTTGTCGCTGACGCCGCGACCCCAGAACGGCTTGCGCTCGCTGGGCGAACTCGACCAGCTACCCGAGGTGATCACCAACGAGCGCATACAGGAAGTGATCATCGCTGACTCCGACTTCCCGCAAGACCGGGCCGTGGAGTTGGTCGACGTGTGTCACCAACGCGGCGTGGCCGTTCACATCGCTCCGTCGACGATGGAGATCCTGATCGACCGCGCGGAGTTCGTGCCGGGTCAGACCGTCCCCCTGTTCAAGCTTCGGCCGCCCGTATTCGAGGGGATCGACTTCGCGCTCAAGCGCGGTTTCGACTTGGTGATGTCGATCATTTCGCTGGCGATCCTCTCGCCGGTGCTGCTGGCGACCGCGCTAGCGGTCAAGCTCAGCTCGCGGGGCCCCGTGATCTACCGCTCCGTGCGCCCCGGCATGGCGGGCAAGCCGTTTCACTGTTTCAAGTTCCGCACGATGCGCGAGCACGCCGACCAGGTCCAGGACGACCTCGAATCGCTCAACGAGAAATCCGGCGCGCTGTTCAAGATCCGCCTGGACCCCCGCCTCACGCCGATCGGCGGATTCCTGCGCCGCTACTCGCTCGACGAGTTGCCGCAGCTGGTCAACGTCGTACGGGGCGAGATGTCGCTGGTGGGACCGCGCCCGCTTCCGATGCGCGACTTTGAGCGCCTCGAGGAGTGGCACAAGAAGCGCTACCTCGTGCTCCCGGGCATCACCGGCCTGTGGCAGGTGTCAGGACGCTCGGAGCTCGACTTCGACGACCTGGTCCGGCTGGATTTCCTCTACCTCGAGCACTGGTCAGTCATGCTGGACCTCCAGATCCTGCTCAAGACGATCCCCGCCGTCCTGTCGCGGCGCGGCGCGTTCTAGCAGCGGCGCTCTTGGGGTGGGTGGGGGCGGGGTCTCGTCGAGACCCCCTATCCTCCCGGCCCTATGCCGCCGACCGACCGCTTCGTAATCACGTTCGCCGCCGAGCCCCCGCGCGAGGCGCTGCCCTACGGCCGATGGGCCAACACGCTTCGCGAGCACTTCCTCGGAGCTCTGCGCGACCTCGACACCGAGGGCGAGGACATCGGCGAGCCCGGCGAGATCGCCTGGTTTCCTGACCGCACGTACGGTGGCAGGACGTACATCCCGGCGGTGGCGCGAACGAGCGAGGAATACGAGCTGTTCGGCTTCGTCTCCTTCGGCGAGGAGTCGGGCGGCCCCACCGACTTCGACGCCCAGATCGACTACACGTCGGAGTTGGCTGAGGCCAACCCTGACTGGAAGCTCGATCTCAACGACGACGTGATCGGCCAGTGGCGGGGCGAGCAGGGCAAGACGGCCGACATGACGCTCGTGTGGGGCGTGCCGCTGATCCCCGGCGGCGCGATCGTCACCGCCGAGCTCGCCAACCTCGCGGTCGACCAGTGCGAGCTCGTCGACGAGCGCTTCACGCTGATCGCGCCCGACAACTACCGCTCAGACTTCCTCGACGTCAAGCTGTGGAGCAGGTCCGGCGACGAGCTCGCCTCGGAGTCGCTCTACGTCGAGGACGACGAAGCGGACGACGAAGCGGACGACGAAGACGGCGAGTAGCGCGGGTCCTCCGACACCGCGGCGGTGAGCGCCGGCGGCAGCCGCAACCGCACCTCGTCGAGCGTCAGCGGGAAATGGCATGCCGCCACTCCGACTGCGCCCTTGCTCTCGAGCGGCGGGTCGTCGACCGAGCAGATGTCCTGAGCCTTGGGACAGCGAGTGTGGAAGCGGCACGCGCTGGGCGGGTTGGCAGGGCTGGGCACGTCGCCGGCGAGCAGCTGGCGCTCGCGCTTGGCGCCGGAGGGATCCGGCACGGGCACCGCGGACATGAGCGCGCCGGTGTACGGGTGGCGCGGGAAGCTGTAGAGCTCGTCGCTCGGCGCCAGCTCGACGACCTTTCCGAGATACATCACCGCGACCCGATCGCACATGTGACGGACGACGGACAGGTCGTGCGCGATGAACACCAGCGTCAGCCCCATCTCGCGCTGAAGGTTGCGCAGCAGGTTGAGCACCTGGGCCTGGATCGACACGTCGAGCGCGGACACGGGCTCGTCGGCGATCAGCAGCTTGGGCTCGAGCGCGATCGCGCGCGCCACCCCGATCCGCTGGCGCTGGCCACCGGAGAACTCGTGCGGGTAGCGGTTGTAGTGCTCGGGGTTCAGCCCCACGCGATCCATCAACTCCTGCACCTGCTTCTTGCGCTGCCCCTCCCCCGTGTACATGCCGTGGATGATGTAGGGATCGGAGATGATCGAGCCGACCGTCTTGCGCGGATTCAGAGATGAGTAGGGGTCCTGGAAGATGATCTGCACCTTGCGGTGAAGCTGCTTGAGCGCGCTGCCCGACGCGGTCGCGATGTCATCGCCCTCGAAGATGATCGACCCGGACGTTGGTTCGAGCAGGCGCACCAGCAGCCTCGCGGTCGTGCTCTTGCCGCAGCCGGTCTCGCCGACGATGCCGAGCGTCTCGCCGTCCAGCACGTCAAACGAGACTCCGTCGACGGCCTTCACCGCGCCGATCTGGCGCTGGAAGATCACTCCCTGCCTGATCGGGAAGTGCTTGACGAGGTCGCGGACCTCGACCAGCGGGCTTGCAGTGGCGCTCACGGTTCGACTCCCGGGGTCTCGGGGGCGGGCTCGGTGGCCACCACCGGTGCCGGTGACGCGCCTACCAGCTCGCGCTTGAGGACCTCAGGCGAATCCCCGGCGACAAGCCGCTTCCAGATACGGGCGCGCACGTCGGGCTCGAGCAGGCAGGCGACCTCGTGTCCGGGATCGCCGGGGACCGGCTCGCGCTTGGGGTCGATTCGCGTATGGGACTCGCGTGCGTACGGGCACCGAGGATGGAAAAAGCACCCGCTGGGCCGTTTGATCAGGCTCGGCGGCCGGCCCGAGATCGGTACGAGCTCCTCATCTCGAGGGGTGTCCAGTCGCGGGATCGACTTGAGCAGACCCCACGTGTACGGGTGCTGCGGGGCGGAGAAGATCTGCTCGGCGGGCGCGTGCTCGACGATCCTGCCGGCGTACATCACCGCGATCACGTCGGCGATCTCGGCCACGACGCCGAGGTCGTGGGTGATCAAGATGATCGCCATCCCCAGGCGCTGTTGGAGCTCTGCCAGCAGCGACATGATCTGGGCCTGAACGGTCACGTCGAGCGCGGTGGTCGGCTCGTCGGCGATCAACACCTTCGGGTCGTTGGACAGCGCCATCGCGATCATTACGCGCTGGCGCATTCCACCCGAGAACTCGTGCGGGTACTGGTCTACACGGCGCTGTGGATCGGGGATCTTCACAAGCCCCAACAACTCGACAGCACGGTCCCGCGCCGCCCCCTTGGAGACGTCCTGGTGGGCCTGGATCGCCTCGATCAGCTGGGCTCCGACCTTGTAGAACGGGTGCAGCGACGACAGGGGATCCTGGAAGATCATCGAGATCGGACCGCCGCGGATTGCCCGCATCTCGTTCTTGTCCAGCTTCAGCAGGTCGCGGCCCTCGAACTCGATGCGGCCACTCACCTGCGCACCCTGGGTCTGAGTCAGTCCCAGCGTGGTCAGCGACGAGACGGTCTTGCCCGAGCCGGACTCACCGACGATGCACAGCGTCTGCCCGCGCTGCACCGTATAGGAGATCCCGTCGACGGCGTGGACCGTCCCGTCCTCGGTCGGGAACTCGACGTGGAGGTCTGAGACCTCCAGAAGCGGGCCTCCGTTCGCACTCACGAGTAGCGGACGCGCGGGTCGAGGAATGCGTAGGTGATGTCGACGACGAGGTTTGCGATCACGATGAAGAAAGCACCGAACAGAACGGTCCCCTGGATGACGGGGAGGTCTGCGTTGATGATGCCCTCATACGCGAGTCGCCCAATCCCCGGGATGTTGAACACCGTCTCGGTGAGGATCGCGCCTCCGAGCAAAGTCCCGATGTCCAGGCCCAGGACCGTGACGATCGGAGTGATCGCGGAGCGGACGGCATGTTTGCCGATTACCGTGCGTTCGGGCAGACCCTTCGCCCTCGCCGTGCGAATGTAGTCCTCGGACATCACCTCGATCAGGTTCGATCTGAGCAATCGGGCATAGAACGCGGCGAACGACGCCGCGAGCACGAGCCAGGGTAAGAGCAGCGACCCGAACCACTGAGATGGATTGGCGGTGAGCCCCGTATAGGTGCCGGCGCCGTCGAAGATCTTGACCACGCCGATGTCGTTGGCGAACAGGTACAGCCCGACGAGCCCCAGCCAGTAGACCGGAGCGGAGATCGCCAGCAGCGCGCCGCTCATCGTCAGGCGGTCCAGGACGCTGCGCCGCTTGATCGCCGAGATGATCCCGATCGGAAGCCCGATCGCCAGCCAGACGATTACGGCGCCGACCGTGAGCGAGATCGTGGCGGGCAGCCGATCGAAGATCTCCTGCCTCACGGGCTGGGAGTTCTGGTAGCTGTAGCCGAAGTTGAAGTGGAAGACGATGTCCTTCATGTAGCGCCAGTACTGCACGTACACGGGCTTGTCGAGGCCGAGCGTGTGGCGGATCTGCGCGATCAGCTGCGGGTTTGGCGACTTCCCACCGCGGGGTCGGCCGAGGGAAGCTCGAAGAAGATCAGGAACGTGACCGCGCTGACGACGATCAGCAGCACGATGACCCAGAGCAGGCGGCGGATTATGTAGCGGCCCATAGTGGTGAGGATTCCCTCCGGGGGCCCCGCCGAAGCGGGGCCCCCATCGGGTCAATCGTTCGTTATCTCGATCCTAATTGGTGGAACTCCAGGAGAGGTTCCAGTCGTCGTTCCAACCGTCGAGAACGCCGTGCACGTGGGTGCCTTCCACCAGTGCATTGGAGGACCAGATCTCCGGGATCGCCGGTGCGTCGTCCACGATCGCCTTGTCCGCTTGAGCGAACGCGGCGAGGCGCTGCTGCGTGTTGCTGATCGCAGCCGCCCGGTCGAGCGCGTCGTTGACCTTCGGGTCGTTGAGGACCGCCCAGTTGACGTTGTTGATCGGGACGATCGTCTTACCGCTGAACGGCACGTACAGCGCCGCGTACGGGTCGGCGAAGTCCTCGATCCAACCGGCCGTCGGGCACACGTTGATGTGCGCCTTGACGTACCCGCAGAACTTCGAGTACATCGTCTGCTGCGGCACCGCCTTGATCGTCGTCTTGAACCCAAGCGCCTGCAGCCCGTTCTGGACGATCTGCATCTCCTGCGGGCCCGGGTCGGAGTTGCTTCCGACGATCAGCACGTTGGCGTTGCCCGTGTACTTACCACTGGGGTAGCCGGCGAGCTTCATGTACTTCTCGGCAACGGCCATGTCGCCGGTCGGGTGCGATACGAAGTCCTCGCCGAAGCCTGTTTCGCCTCCGGCCTCCTTGAAGCCCGACACCTCCGGCAGGATGAAGTGCGTGGCCACCTGGCCGACGAGCTTGCCGCCTCGCGCGAGCAGGTAAGCCTCACGGTTCTGCGCGGCGATCACGGCCTTGCGCAGATTGATGTTGTTGAACGGCGGAACCTGCGTGTTGAGCGTTGCGTAGTAGCTCCCCAGCGGGGCGATCGAGAGCTGGGTCTTCTTGCTCTCATAGGCGGTCTTCAACACCGCGGCGGGCGGGGTGTCCGCCATCAACAGATTCGTCGAGTCCAGCGTCTGCCGGGCCGCGACCGTGGGGTCGGCGCCGGCGTTCCACACGATCTGGTCTGCGTAGGCCGGGCGCACGCCGTCGAGCCGGCGGTTCCAGTTGGGGTTGCGAACCAGCGTGATGTTCCGGCCCGCGTTGTAGCTCTTGATCATGTAGGGCCCCGTGAAGACCTGAGAGGTCGGGTCGGAGTCCCACTTCGACGGGCTGCTCTTGTCAGCCGCTGTCGTGGAGCCGGCGGGGATGGCCGAGGTGCCGGGCATCGTCAGCGCCTGGACCATGGTGGGGCCGAACGGCTTGGTCAGGTGGAAGACGATCGTCGTGTTGTTCGGCGTGCTGATCCCCGAAATAGGTGCGTCCGTCGTTACGTTTTTCGCGCCAACGATCGGGAAGTAGCCGCTCGCATAGCCGTTCTGGGTGTTCGAGTTGAACATCCGCTGGAACGCCCACGCGACGTCCTTGGACGTGATCGCCCGATTGACCGGGGGGCTGAACTTCCATCCCGACTTGATGTGCACCGTCAGCGTCTTGCCGCCATCGGATACCTGGGGCATCCCCGAGGCCAGCAGGGGCGTCGGGGAATCGCTCGTCGGCGTGAACGTGTACAGCGGGGTCTGGGTCGCGTACACGATCAGATAGTCGATCTGGAAATAGGAGGTCGCCGGGTCAAGGTGCTCCCACCCCTCGTTGGAGATGATGTTGAGCGTGCCGCCCATGTGCTGGGCGCTGGCATCTGGCTTCGTGTTAGCCAGACCGGCAAGCGAAAGCCCCGAGCTGCTCGAGCTCGATGAGGATCCAGAGCTGCCGCTCGAGCTGCCCGAGGTGCCTGAGCTGCCCGAGCCGGAGCTTCCACAGGCAGCCACCGCGAGCGCACATACCGCCGCTATCGCAGTGAGTCGAAGCGTCCCAGGCGTCTTGCGCGTCATCTTCAGCATCGTTCGCGACCTCCCGCGTACCTGTCGTCAAGCCATGCGACTCATGGCGGATGCAATTCGCCTGGAGCCACCGAGCCTCTTCCCAGTCGCCCGAGTATTGGCAGGCGTCATGACCAACCGCTGACAGCTCGCTGACAGGCGCGTCAGGGCGCGCGTTGCGAATCGCCGCAGCGTTGCTGATAATCGACGGGATGCGCCCGCAGGCCACTGCTTCGGTGCAGTTTCAAATCCTCGGGCCGGTGACGGCGTACCGGGACGGTGAGACGCTTTCGCTCGGCGGGGAGCGCCAACGCGCACTGCTCGCCGTACTGCTGGTTCATGCGAACGAGACGGTCAGCACCGAGCGCCTGGTCGAGCACCTGTTCGGGCGCTCAGGCTCGAGCAGCCAGATCAACGCCATTCACGTCGCGGTTTCCCGCCTGCGGCGGGCGCTCGGGAACGGCGCCGGCGCGATGCTCCTGACCCGCCGCGGCGGCTACGCGCTGGAGCTCGAGCCCGGCCAGCTCGACGCGGCGACGTTCGAGTCGCTGGTGCAAGAGGCGCGAGACCGCCTGACGCAGGACGACCCGGCGGCGGCCTCGGGACTGCTGCGCGAAGCGCTCGGCCTGTGGCGCGGCCCACCGCTCGCCGACCTGGCCGCGGTCGAGGGGATGCAAGCCGACATCCGGAGGCTCGAGGAGCTCCGCCTGCTCGCCGAGATGGAGCGGATCGACGCCGAGCTGGCTCTGGGTCACGCGGCCGAGGTCGTTGTCGATCTGGAGCGGCTGATCGCGCAGACGCCACTGCAGGAGCGACTGCGAGCCCAGCAGATGCTGGCCCTGTATCGCTCCGGCCGCCAGGCCGAGGCGCTGGCCGCCTATCGCGAGGCGTGTGCGCTCCTGCGCGATGAGCTCGGGCTGACTCCGAGCGCCGAGCTGAGAGAGCTCGAGCGCATGATCTTCCACCAGGATGTCGGGCTCGACACAGAGCGAGCGCTCCAGGCTCCGCCCCCGGCGGTCATGTGCCCGTTCAAGGGTCTGGCCGCATTCGAGAGCTCCGATGCTGAGTTCTTCTGTGGCAGGGACCGGATCGTGTCCGAGCTGATCGCGCGCCTGGCGGAGTGGCCGCTGGTGGGAATCCTCGGTCCGTCGGGAATCGGCAAGTCCTCACTGCTGCGCGCCGGCGTGCTGCCGGCGCTGCGCGCGGGCGCCTTGCCGGGCAGCGCCGGCTGGCGGCAGGTGCTCGTGCGACCGGGCAAGCATCCAGCCCGCGAGCTCGAGCGGGCACTGGGCGGCGACCCCGAGCGTGTCGGCAGGGAGCTCGGCAGAGGCGAGCGGCTCGTGGTCGCCGTCGACCAGCTCGAGGACCTGTTCACGGTCTGCGAGGACGATTTCCTGCGCCGTGAGTTCCTCGAACGACTCGTGGCGCTCGCAGGCGACCATGAACGGCGGGTGCTTCTGCTGTGTACGCTGCGCGCGGACTTCTACGGAAGGCTGAGCGTGTATCCGCGGTTCGCCGAGCTCCTGAGCCGCAGCCATGCGCTCGTCGGTCCGATGGCCCGCGCCGAGCTGAGGGAAGCAATCGAACAGCCGGCGGCGCGCGCCGGGCTCGAAGTGGAGGAGGGCTTGGTCGAGGTGCTCTTGACCGAGGTGGCCGACGAGCCAGGAAGCCTTCCCCTCCTGTCCACGACCATGCTCGAGCTGTGGCAGGCGCGCGACGGGCGGGTGCTCCGTCTCCAGGATTACCGCGCCACCGGGGGCGTGCGCAGCGGGGTGGCCCGGATCGCGGAATCGGCCTATACGCGGTTGTCCGAGAGCGGACAGCGAGTGGCCCGGGACCTGCTGCTGCGACTTGCCGACATCGGCGAGGGCTCCCCGGAGCGACGGCTGCTGGCACTGTCGGAGGTAAAGGTCATCAGCGGCGCGCCCGGCGTCCTGGCCGCCTTGACCGACGCGCGCCTGCTGACGGTCGGGGCGGGCACGGTCGAGCTGTCGCATGAGGCACTGCTTCGGGAGTGGCCCCGCTACCGCGGCTGGCTCGAGGAGGATCGCGTCGTGCGCCAGGTGCATGCGCACCTGCGCGTTGCCGCGCGGGAATGGGACGCGCACGGCCGGGATCCCGGCGACCTCTACCGGGGCGCCAGGCTCGCGGCCGCGCTCGAGTTCCGTACCCAGCATGCAGAGCGGATCGGCCCGCTCGAGCGCGAATTCGTCCGCGTCAGCCAGGTCGAGACCGACCGCGAGGCCGGGCGACAGCGCATTCAGAACCGGCGCCTCCGAGCGCTGCTGGTCGCGGGGGCGGTGCTGCTGGTGCTCACCGTGGTCGCCGGGGTGGTGGCGGTGGTCGGGCAGCAACGAGCGTCGAAGAACGCCCAGCTGGCTGACGCCGCGGCGCGCGCGGCGCTCGGTCGGCAGCTGGGCGCCGAGGCGCTGGGCGAACAGAGACTCGACGTTGCGGCGCTGCTGGCGCGAGAGGGCGTCGCGCTCGACCGTTCGCCGCAGACCGAGGGGACGCTTCTGACCACGCTGCTGCGCAGCCCCGCCGTACTCGGCACATTCCCGCTCCCAACCGACTCGACGCCACATGTTGCAGTCAGCCCAGACGGACGCTCGCTTGCAGTTTCGGACAGCGTCGCCGACAGCGTGCAGTTCTACGACGCGCGGACGCGAGCGCTCAAACCGCAACGGCTCAGGGACTTCGCCGGCGACCAGTCACCGGTCTACTCGGCCGACGGCTCGTTGCTCGTCTACACCTCGGGAGCGTCTCTGGTCGTGCGCGACGCACGGACGCTGGCCCTTCGCGAGCGGCTCGTGCTCGGGCCTCCGTACAGCCAGCAGCTGGCCGCAGACATTCCCGAGGGCAGCACGCTCATAGCGCCCGACGGGCACACGGCGTACTACGCCTACTGGCTGATGGATGCGGCCGGTCAGCCCGCGCAGGCGTACCTCGCCAGCTGGGCGCTATCCAGCGGCCAGGCGCTCAGGACCATCAGCCTCGGCTCCGCCCCGCTGCTGGCGGTGCGGCTGCTCGACCGTGGCACGCGGCTCGCGGTCGTCACCGCACATGACGTCACCACCTACGACGCTTCAACGCTGCGCCGGCTGCGAACGCTGACGATCCGGCCCACGTCGCTGCTGCCTGCGGCGGCCGCGATCAGTCCCGATGCGCGCACGATCGCGATCGGATCACAGGACGGGTCGGTGTCATTCGTCGATGCCGGCACCGGACGACTGCGCCGAGCACGGGGCGGACAACATTCGGCGGCAATCGCCGCCGCGGTGTACTCGCCGAGCGGCAGGACGGTGATGACCGTCGGCGATGACGGCAGGGTGATCGTCTGGGATCCCCGCTCAGGCCGGAGACTGATGGCGTTGCCGGGTCCGGCAGGGCACGTCCAGGACGCACAGGTCAGCCCCGATGGATCGACCCTCTACACCGCCGGCACCGGCGGCGTGATGCTGGCGTGGGACCTGACCGGCGCGCGGGGCTTCGGGCGCACTGCGCGCCTGAGCGCGAGCCTGCAGTGCTGTGACTCGGTGACTCCGGAGGCACCGGCGTTCGCGCTGTCACCCGACGGGACCGAGTTCGCGGTTGCCACCGCCGACTCGAAGGTGGGGGTGTACTCGACCTCGACGCTCCGACCCGAGCAGTCCTTCGCGATCGGGTCAACAGCCAACCGAGTGACGGCCCTCTCATGGTCCCCGACCGGCAACACACTCGCCGTCGGAGCGCACGGCGGGATCGTGCAACTGTGGGACGTCAGCGGGTCGCCACGACGGGAACGCTCGCTTGTGGGACTTGAGCCTCTACCCGGCCAGATCGAAGCGGTTCAGTCGCTGGCGTTCTCGCCAGATGGGCAGCTCCTGGCCGCGAGTGACAAGAGCGAGGGATCCGCGATCGGACACAACATCGTCTCGCCGGTCGCGACGTTGGCGACCTGGGAGGTGGGCAGCGGCACCATGATCAACACGCCGGCCGAGCTGGGCGCCGGCGCGGGCATGACCGCGTCCGACGTCCTCGCGTTCTCGCCGGACGGCAGGCTGCTTGCGGCGAGCCTGCTCACCGGCGGCGTGCGCGTCTTCGACCCCACCACGGGAAGGGTTCTGCGGACGCTGGCCGATCCGGGCAACGACACCGTGTCGCTCGCCTTCGCTCCGACGGGAGACGTGCTCGCGGCCGGAACGCTGGCCGGGACCGTCGAGCTGTGGAATCCGGTCACAGCCAAGCGCATCGCGCAACCGCTGCTCGCGGACTCCGCGGCGATCGCGGACATCGCGTTCGATCGCAGCGGCCAGCGGTTCGCGACCACCGGCCTGCAGGACGCCACGGTGAAGATCTGGTTCACGGCCAGTCTCGAACAGGAAGGTCCCCGCCTCGCCGCCGATCCCGACGCTACCGCCGCGACAGCATTCCAACCGGGAGGGCAGGACCTACTCGTCGTCGACGATCACGGCAGCGCCTTCACCTGGCCGATGTCACTGACGAGTTGGGAGCAGCGCGCCTGCTCACTCGCCGGTCGAAACCTAACGCGGGCTGAGTGGGCGCAGTTCGTTGCGGGACCGCCGTACGCAACTGTCTGCCGCTGATGCCGGGACGGCAGTCGCCCGACGGCGAGCGATTGTCTGCCTTGACCAGCGTGCGGGTGCGTCGTCTGATTCATGGTTTGAGCACGAAGGCTCGGGGTGTCCCGGCGTGGCTCCAGGAGACCAGGTCGGTGGTGAGCAGGTCGGTGGTGAGCGTCAGCCCCGTGAGCTGCGGTCCGGTCTGGGCCTCAAATTCGGTGCTCGAGTCGAGGGTGTGGACGCCGGTCCGGTCCGACGCGATGATCTGCTCGGTCACACACGCGACCGGGGTGGTCGAGCAGTCGATTGGGTCTGCCAGCACACGTTTCCACGCGGCGGTGCCTGCAGCGGGATCGGTGGATGTGAACGCGTAGCCGGTACCGATACCTCCAATCGCGCAGAAGCTCGTCGTCGGGCAGGAGACGCTTTGCGGTGAGTTGCCGAGCCCGTGGGTC
>Ga0335072_10010663_pt1 | contig 13208 bp, 14 predicted proteins | sample Lox_Sample_21_FD_206725 | JGI IMG/M metagenome (GOLD analysis project Ga0335072, IMG submission 206725) | Soil microbial communities from Loxahatchee National Wildlife Refuge, Florida, United States - Lox_Sample_2.1 | ecosystem: Environmental > Terrestrial > Soil > Wetlands | place: USA...
TTGGTCGTGCCGAGAACCCAGCCCTCGCTGGCCGACACGAACGTCACCGACGCCACCTTGAAGCCCGCTGGCACCGGGCCGACGCGGGGCGTTGTCTGCGCCGATTGCACGGCAGCCCGCGCGGCGTAGGCGGCCGGCGCTGCCGCGGCGAGCACGCCGCCAGTGGCCAGAGCCAGGCCGGCGACAGCGGCCACAATCCGGTTCCTCGTCATGATTCCTGCCTTACGTTCGTGGCGACAAAGCGCGCCGCTGGTGAGCTAGTACCGCCAGATCCGGATCGGCGGCACGAGGACTAAGACAGCGATCACCCCGATCCGGTTGCGCTTGTTGTCCCGTGGGCGGTGGCTTATCCCTTGGGCGGCGGCGGGGACACCGAGCCAGACGGCGGGATCTTGCCGGGCCCGGTCGTGAGGCAGGCGGTCGCCTTCGGGTCGGTGTCCAGCAGCGGCCGCGCCAGCTTGGGCGGGTGCAGGAAGGCCGGCGTCTTCAGGTTCAGCATGTCGAGCATGTTGTGCGCGTTCGCATCGCGCCGGGTCATCGCTGGCAGGTTCCATTTGGCCTCGACCAGGGCGCAGATACTCGTGTGGTCGTAAATGGTGTGCGAGACGTATCCGGCGCGCGCCCAGGGGGAGACGATCGCGCACGGCACCCGGAACCCGTACTGCTTGAATCCGGTATAGGCGCTGCCGCTCTTGATCTTGGGCGCGATATTGTCCGGCGCAAGTGCGGCCGGCGGGACGACATGATCGTAATAGCCGCCATGCTCGTCATAGGTCCAGATCAGCAGCGTGTTCTTCCAGCTAGGACCGGTCATGACCGCGTCGATGACCTGCGCGGCGAACTGCTCGCCTTCGGCGATACTTTGCGGGTCCTCCTCGGACTTGTTCTCGTAGTTGGGCTCGACGAGGCAGAAGCCCGGCAGCGTCCCGGCCTTAGCCTGATCGAAGAAGTGGCCGATCTCCAGCATCTGGCCCGGATACCTGGTCAGCAGCCTGGGGTACAGGCCAGCCGTCGGCACCGGCAGGAAGCCGTCCAGGTTGGAGAAGAAGTCCGCGAACGAGACGCCAGCCTGGTGCAGGCGGTCGAAGATGGTGCCGCCCGCCGGGTACTCCAGCGGGTCGGGCACGCCGTCGTTCACCATGCCCATCGACGTGGCGGCCAGCAGGTACCGGCGGTTCGGGAACGTCTGGCCGAGCACCGAGCAGAAATACCGGTCCGCGATCGGGAAGGTCGACGCCAGCGAGTAGTAGAAGGGCAGGTCGGCCTTCTGCCAGTAGCCCATCGCGACCGGACCGCTGCCCGACTTGACGAAGCCGTTCAGCTTGCCGCCATTGAGCTGGGTGTGGCTGTCGATCCAGGTCTGGCTGGGGTGGCCAGAGAGCTGGCAGGTGGTCGGCATCCGGAAGGCGTGCTGGATGCTGCCGTTCGGGTACGGGTTCTGCGCGGTCGGCTTGCCGTTAGCGCCGAGCGTGAATCCGTCCGCCCCGGCGCGGCCGAGCATGCCGAGGTGGTTGTCGTAGGAATGGTTCTCCATCATCAGCACGACGATGTGCTTGATCTGGGGGATCGTGTCTGTCCCCGCCTTCAGGTGCGGGTACGGCAATGAGCCCGGCTTCCGCAGCTGAGCGGGCCGGGCAACGGCGGCGAGCGCGTCGGCGCCCTGCCATCCGGCCGCCCCGGCGACGACGCCTGCTGCCAGCGCTGTCTTCAGCACGCGCCGCCTGGTCTGCTCTTCGCGCACGATGTCCTCCCACCGGGGCACACATGTCCGCTGCGAGCGTCTCAGACGGGCCGGTGCGCCACAAGGCCCAGCGCACCCGCAACACAGGGCCCTGTGTACTCACAGGGCCCTGTGCGCTCACGGTCTCGCGATCAGCTGTGTCCGGCGGCGGCGAGTTCCGCTTTCGCCGCGCTCACCCGCGTCCGCCATCCCGGCAGCCTGCGCGCGCCGGCCGCGACGCCGATCGCCACCGCGACCTGGATGGTGAGCACGACCACGAACGCGATCCTGACGCCGGTGCCGTCACCGGCCAGTGCCAGGAACAAGCTGCCGAGCGTCGCCACGCCCAGCGCGAGTGCTGTCTGCTGTGTCGTGGTCAGCACGCCGCTGCCAGCACCGGCGACCGCCGGCGGCACCTCGGAGAGCACGATCCCGAACAGCGGGCTCATCACCAGGCCCTGGCCGAGGCCTGCGACCGCGAGTCCGGGCGCCAGCTCCGCCACCGGCAGGTGCGGCCAGCCCAGGTAGACGGTGACGCCGAGGATGATAAGCCCGACGGCCTGCAGGGCGCCGCCTGCGGCGAGCACCTTCGCACCGAACTTCGCCAGCAGCCTGGAGGTCGACAGAGACGCGAACAGGAACGTGGCCGCCATCGGAACCAGCCCGAGGCCCGCTGTCAGCGCACTGGCATGCAGGCCCTCTTGCACCAGCAGCGCGTAGCAGAACATGAACGCGCCGAAGCCTGCGAAGAACGGCAGCGCCAGGATCAGTCCGCGGCGCATGCTCCGGTGCTCAAGCAGTGACGGCGGAACGAGCGGCACCCGGCCGGCCCGCTCGGCCCTGACCTCGTACCGGACGAACGCGATGGCCGCCAGCGGCGCGACCACGAGCATCGCTATCGTCCAGGCCGGCCAGCCGAGTGAGCGGCCCTCGGTCAGCGGGACCAGCAGCGTCAGGACGGTCACCCCGAGCAACGCCGTGCCCGGTCCGTCAATCGGCGCCGGCGCGCCATGCCGGGTGTCGGGCACGTACCGGCGGGCAAGCACCAGGCCGGCCAGCCCGATGGGCACGTTGACCAGGAAGATCGGCCGCCACCCCAGGCTGTCGATGTTGGCGGAGACAAGTACGCCGCCGAGTACCTGACCCAGCACCGCGGCCAGGCCGCCGGTCGCGCCGTAGCGCCCCAGCGCCCTCGTCCGGCGCTCGCCAGTCGTGGCCGCCTGGATCGTGGCCAGCACCTGCGGCACCATCAGCGCCGCTGAGGCGCCCTGCGCCACCCGGCCGATCACCAGGAAGTCGGCCGTCGGCGCGAGCCCGCAGGCCAGCGACGTGACGGTGAAGGCGGCCATGCCGAGCAGGAACAGCCGCTTGCGGCCGATGCTGTCGCCGAGCCGGCCGCCGAGTACGAGCAGCAGCGCGTAGGCCGTGGCGTAGCCGGACACGACCAGCTCAAGCAGCGGCTGGCTGGCGTGCAGGTCCCGGTCGATGGTCGGCAGCGCTACGTTGACGATGAAGAAGTCGATCATGGGGAGCAGGACGCCGACGAGAATGACGGCCAGTCCCGCTCCGGTGAGCGTCCGCGGCTCGTGCCCACGGGCGCGCAAATGCCGCGAATCGGCACCGGACGAAACGTTGACCTGCGCGACTGCAGGCTCAGACAGGTTCGTGGAAGGCATGCATACAGAGTGGCCGATAAAATTAACCAGGTACTAGAGCCCAGTTATACTGGTAGTGGCACTACCTGGCAATACGATCGTTGAGAGGGCATACTAGTAGCCATGAGCGAGCGGACCCTGGTTGCGGGCAGCGACATCGACGAGCAGGTCAGCGCCGGCGCGACAGCCACGGACCGGCGGGACATTGCCGCTCTGCGCCGCCAGGAGCTGGCCGGATTCCTGCGCAGCAGGCGCGAGCGGATCGCGCCCGAGCTGGTCGGCCTGCCGCCGGCTTCCAGGCGCCGGACACCCGGCCTGCGCCGCGAGGAAGTCGCGACCCTGGCGGGAGTCGGCGTGACCTGGTACACGTGGCTGGAACAAGGCCGCGATATCAATGCTTCCCCGCAGGTGCTGGATGCGGTCGCGCGGACGCTGCTGCTCGATCCGCATGAGCGCGATCACCTGTTCCGGCTGGCGGACGCCCCCGACAGCAGCGGGCAGTCCGAGTGCAGGACGCTGCCGCCGACCGCGCAGATACTGCTGGACCAGCTTGAGCCGTTCCCAGCCGTCATCCGCAACGCGCGCTACGACGTGCTGGCCTACAACCAGGCTTTCGATACGCTCATCGGCCCGTTCGGCGACGTGCCGTTCGAAGAGCGGAACTCGCTGTGGCGGATGTTCACGATCCCGCACTGCCGGGAGCGGACGCTGGACTGGGAGGAGAGCACGCGGCGGATGGTGGCGGAGTACCGCTCGGCGATGGCCGAGCATGTGGCCGAGCCTGCCTGGAAGTGCCTGGTCTCACGGCTGAGCAAGGCCTCTGCCGAGTTCGCCGAGCTGTGGGAACGGCATGAGGTCGCGAGCCCGGAGAACCTGACCAAGCGCTACCTGCATCCAGAGGTGGGCCTGCTCAAGCTCAACTACACCCACCTGTGGCTCGGCCAGCGCCTCGGCACCCGGATGACGACGTACACCCCGGCCGATGAGCAGACAGCCGATCGCCTGCGCGCACTGCAGGACAGGAGCCTGGTCGCCGCGGCCTCGTGACGAACGGCTGACCCTGGCATACTCGCGAGGGAGCTGAGCACGCCGCGGAGGGATGCCGATGGAATCGCAAGTGCGCTGGGGTCTGACGCTGCCGCTGACCGGAGTGCCGCTCCCGGCGCAGCGCGATCTCGTAGCGAGCCTGCCCGACCTCGGCTACACCGATGTGTGGTCGGCCGAGCTGAACGGGGTCGACGCGTTCACACCGCTGACGCTCGCCTCGCAATGGGCCCCGCAGCTGCGCCTCGGCACGGCAATCGTGGGCATCTACACGCGGGCGCCGGTCGCATTGGCCGTGCAGGCCGGCACCCTGGCCGCGCTCGCGCCCGGCAAGTTCGTCATGGGCATCGGCACGTCGTCCCAGGTCGCGGTCGAGCAGTGGAACGGCATCCCGTTCTCCAAGCCCTACCAGCGGTCGCGGGACATGCTGCGGTTCCTGCGCGAGGCGCTGGCGGGCGGCAAGGTCAGCCACCAGTACGAGACGTTCTCGGTGGACGGCTTCCGCCTTGACCCCGCTCCTGAGATGCCGCCCGCGCTGGCGCTGGCGGCGCTGCGGCCGGGCATGGTCAGGCTCGCCGCCGCCGAGGCCGGCATCGCGATCACCAACTGGCTCGCGCCGAAAGACGTCCCGCAAGTGCGGGGCGTGGCAGGGCCGGAGTGCGAGCTGGTCGCCCGGATCTTCGTCTGCCCGACCACCGACCTGGACATGGCCCGGTTCATCGGCAAGCGCATGATCGCGGCGTACCTGACTGTGCCGGTCTATGCTGCGTTCCACCAGTGGCTCGGCCGCGGCGAGATCATCGAGCCGATGCTGGCGGCATGGAACTCCGGCGACCGCAAGGGCGCCCTGGCGGCCATCCCTGACGAGCTGGTCGATGAGCTGGTTATCCACGGCCCGCTGGAGTACTGCCGCGAGCGCGTCGCCGAGTACCACGCAACAGGCCTTGACACCCCGGTTATCGCGATCACGCCGACGCCGGGAATCGACTTCGCCGAGGCGATCAGCAAGCTCGCGCCGGCCTGACGTGCCCGGTCCGGGCGACCGCGGCCTGGAAAAGGCCATCAACCTCGTCAGGGAACGGGGCAGCCCGGCGCAGCTGTGCGTCCTGGCGCGCGGCGAAGTGGTGGCGGACGAGTCGTTCGGCTGCCAGCCCGACGCGCTGTTCTTCCTCTTCTCCGCGAGCAAGCCGTTCGTGGCGCTGCTCGTGCATCTGCTGGCCGAGCGGGGCGAGCTGAGACTCGACGACTCCGTCGCCGCCTACTGGCCGGAGTTCGGCCGCCGCGGGAAGCAGGACATCACGATCCGCCAGGTGCTGCAGCATCGCAGCGGCCTGCCGGTCGCGCGCAGCATGGCGGCCGATGCGCTAGCGATGACCGACTGGACCGCGTCCGTGCGCGCACTCGAGGAGGCGGCTCCGTCGTTCCCTCCTGGATCTGTCCCTGCCTATCACGTCATCAGCTACGGCTTCATCCTCGGCGAGCTGGTGCAGCGGCTGACCGGCACGCCCGTCCGCGAGTTCCTCCGGTCGGAGTTGCTGGAGCCGCTCGGCCTGCGCGACACCCACCTGGGCCTGCCGGCCGGGCTGTGGCCGCGGCACGTCCCGGTGGCCGGCCGCGGCCCGGCCGAGCTGGCAACCCAGATGGTGATCAACCGCCGGGCCACCAGGGAAGCCGTTATCCCGGCCGCCAGCGTGTCCGCCACGGCACGCGACCTGGCGTGGCTGTACCAGGCGCTGCTCAACGGCGGTGAGCTCGGCGGCGCACGGGTGCTGAGGCCGGAGACCATCAGGCGCGCGACGATGCCGTCCAGCGACGGCGAGACCGACCGGTACCTGAAGCTGCCGGTCCGCTGGTCGGAGGGCTTCCAGCTTGGCGGCGAGCGCAACGCCAGGGTCCGGCTCGGCGGCGGCTCCGGGCCGATGGGCGCGCTGGCGAGCCGGACCGCGTTCGGCCACAACGGCAGCTACGTCTGCCTGGGCTGGGCGGATCCTGGGCGGCAGATCACAGTCGGCTATCTGACCGCGCGGCTGGTGTCCCGGGCGGCGGGCGCCCGGCACATGGCAGCCGTGAGCGACGCCATCCTCGCCGAGCTCAGCTGACAACGATCATGGAATCCGCGACGGCCGGCCGGGGTGTCCCGACTGGCGGCGCAACAGCCAGAGCGCGCCGCCTGCGACAACGCTCGCGATCAGCAGCTCCGGCACGGCCACTACGACGCCGAAGCCCTGCAGCAGGTCGCCGATCGCGGGCGGCAGCGAGAGCGCCAGGTACAGCACGACCAGCGCTATGGCCGGCCGCGCGTCGATGACGGCCCACACGACGCTGGCGGCGACAGCCAGAAGGAGGAGAACTCCGAACGCTGCCCCCGAGAATGGCGACCCGATGCGGGCGACGACCGGAAGGACTGCGAAAGGCCGACCAGTAGGAGCAAGCCGCGACTCGGGCGCTTGCTGCCGCCTGCGAGCGGGACAAGAGCCGCCAGGAGTGCCAGGCGAGCCACCACGATCGGCAGGACACCTGCGGTGTGCTCTCCGCCCCGGAGTCCGCCGAAGATCAGGCCCCAGATGTCTCGCAGCCGCGGCCACGACCGTCCGGGCGGAGTCGCCTCCAGCAGCGTGCCGATGATCTCCTCGCCGCGAACATCCCGGTACTCGGCGGGATAGACGCGCAGCAGCAGCTGGCAGTGCCGCTCGAGCGTGGTCATGTCGTCCTCGCCCTGCGGCCTAGCCGGCCAGTACCGGGGGCGACCGCCTTACCGGTGACCAGGCTCGCTGCCTCTGCCATCCGCTGAGCCTCCGCGCGCAACGCGGCTGAGCCCCTGTCAGTCAGCCCGTAGGAGCGGCGGATGCGGCCAGCGACAGTCTCCTCGCTGACCAGCCGGACCAAGCCTTCGGCGGTCAGCCGGTCGAGGGCCGTGTAAAGAGTCCCGGTGGCGAGGCGGACTCTGCCGCCCGACATGTCCTCGGCTCGCTTGATGATGGCGTACCCGTGCAGCGGGCCGTCCAGCAGCGACGCGAGAACGAAGTACGTCGGCTCACGCATGGCTGCGGCTGGCCTGGACATGGCCTCAGAATAAGTCGGTTAACGATGCATTGTCAATCTACTTATGCGACCGGGAACGGGCAGGCAGCGGGCAGCCCTCGCCCGCCAGGAACGCGGCCACGGCGTCCTCAAGATCGTCTGGCCACGCAACGCCAGCCTGGTCCGCGATCGGCCGTGCTTCGGCGAGGAAGGCGGCGAGCGCGGCGTCCCGAGCCGAGCGGACGGACTGCTCGTTCGGGGCTGGCGTCGGCAGGCCGGTCAGCACCTCACGCTGGTATGTGGTCAGCTTGAAGCTCCACTGCCTGGGACCGGTCAGCGGAGCGGGCTTGTTGGACTCCGCGAACAGGTCGTACAGGAAGAGCTGAATGTGCTGGACAGCCCTGACGCCCATCAGCCAGTCCTCCCTGATGATCACGGTCGGGAAGGTGGCAGCCTGGCGAAGCGTCTCCTCGATGAGATAGCTGATCTTGACCTGATCTGGCGGCGGGTCAGCCGGGCCGGGGATGAGAGCGCTGAGGTTGTCCCGGTCGAACACGACAACGCGGCGGCACATGCTGGTGCCCGGCAGTCCGCTCACCCGCTCGGTGATCACGTCGAACCGCTCGCAGGTCCGGGTCAGGGCGTAGAAGCTGCCGGCACCGATGGGACGGGCCGACAGCGTCGGCGTGATGGCCGCCAGCCATCCCTGCCATTCGCCCGCGAACTCCGCAAAGTTCTCGTCCCTGACGGCGACCGCGACGTCCATATCCGAACCCGCGTCCGCTTGCCCGCGGCCGAGTGCACCGTGCAGCCACATCCCGCGGACGCGCTCGTCTGCGGCGAACTGGGCGACGATGCGATCAAACAGCGGCCCGTACCGCTCTGGTAGTGCCGAGAGCTCAGCAGGCCGCCGAACAGTCAGCTGCACTGCACCCTCCTCAGGAGAGTTAGTCAGGTCAGGGGCCGTGTCGGCTAAACCCGGCCGGGGAGCCGGGTGGTGATCTCCTGGAGCAGCCAGGCGTTCCCGTCCGGATCGCTGAACGAGGCGAACGATGCGTAGCTTGCGTGGTCCGGAGCTGGCCCAGCCACCCGGTCCGCGGTGCCAGCGTGGTGGAACACCCCGCTCGCGTCGTGGAAGACCTCGCTCACGTGCGCGCCGCGATTGACCAGATCTCCTCGCGCCGCCTGGATGTCGGGGACCACGAGCAGCATGCCATCGGCCGAGCCGGGCTTGGCGGAGGTGACCCCGGTGCCGAAGATGACCGAGCATGCCGAGCCCGGGGGCGTGAGCTGCACCACCCGGAAGTCGGGGCCGGAGGAGAAGTCTGCATCCTCCCGCCACCCCAGGCCCTCGTAAAAGCTCTTGGACCGATCGACATCGGCGACCGGCAGCACCATGACCTCGAGCTTCATGTCCACGATCTCGGCTTCTCCCCCTTTGTTCGGTGGCGGCTGGCCCAATCCGTTTTGGGAGCCTTACCCCGGATGGACCGGGCAGCGCGAACGGCAGGGCAGCGCAGTCACAAGGCTGGAGTCTGCCCGCTCGCGGCAGCACCTAACGAGGGAAGTGCCTGACTTAGCTGCCCTCGGCTAGCCAATGCGAAGCGGCAGCGAGCGCGGCCCCCGGATCTGGCCCGCGGACCACGTCACCCCCGACGGATCGTCGAGGCTGAACTCCGGGATCCGCTCGAGCCAGACCTCCAGCGCGACGCGGAGCTCCATGCGCGCCAGATGTGACCCCACGCACCGGTGGATGCCCAGGCCGAAGGCGGCGTGGCGGTTGACCTCACGGTCGATGACGACGTCGTCGGCCTGTTCGAACTGAGCCGGGTCACGGTTGGCGGCCGGGAACGACAGCAGGATCCAGTCGTCAGCTTTCATGTCGGCGCCGTGCCAGTGCATGTCCTGCTTCACCAGCCGGGCCATCGTCACCGGGGCATAGGCGCGGAGGAACTCCTCCATCGCGGTCGGCAGCAGGCCGGGTTCGGCGACGAGCCGCTCGCGGTCCGCAGGATTGCGGGCCAGATGCCACAGCGAGGCGCCGATCGCGCTCCACGTCGTGTCGATGCCTGCGATGAGGAGCAGGGCCATCGTGCCGGCGACGTGATCCGCCTCGAGCTTGTGGCCATAGAGCTCGGCGTTGATCAGGTAGGTGGTGAGGTCCTCACGCGGGTTGTCGAGGTGATCGTGAACCTGCGCGAGCAGGTAGTCGAACAGCTTCGTCATCCGCGCGATGCGCTCGTCGGGCGGCAGGTTCACGCCTTCGAGGGTGTTCTCGACGAACTCACGGAACCGCGGTCCGTCCTCGGGCGGGAAGCCCAGCATGTCCGCGATCACGCGCATGGGAATGTGCTGCGCGTAGTCACGCGCGGCATCGACAACATCACCTCCCTGGAAGGCGTCAATGAGCGCGTGACAGAACGCCCTGGTAGCCGGCTCCTGCCTCGCGACCGCCGTCTTGGTGAACGCAGGCAGGAGCAGCTTGCGGGCGTCGTGGTGGAACGGCGGATCGGAGGAGATCGGCGGCGAGCCTCCGATCGGCGCCACATCAAGCGGCGGCCGGAAGTTGCCCATGATGATCGACCGTGACGAGAAGCGCTCGGTGTCGTAGGCGACCGCTGCGACGTCCTCGTAGCGGGTGGGCAGCCACCCGCCGCCAAAGCGATCGGTATGCGCGATCGGGCAGCGCTGCCGTAGATCGTCCTGGATGCGATACGGGTCGGCTGCCCACTCTGGCTCGAGGTGCGAGAAGTCGGTGGCCCAGTCCGCAACCGGGCCGGTGATGATCTCGTTACGGGTGCCCAGAGGTTCCTCATCGCGTGTCTCGCGGAAGTCCCGGGCGAAGCGGTCATCGACGGTCATCTCAGTTCTCCTCGTCCAGGTCGATCGCACGCTCTGGGCAGTTGGCGACGGCGAGGCGCGCGTCGCGCACTCTGTCTGCAGGCACCACCCCGTCCCCGAGCACCTGGCCGAATCCCTCGTCGTCGTCGCCGAACAGATCGGGGGCGAGGTCATAGCACCGGCCATGACCCTGGCAGCGCTCGGAGTCGATGTGCAGCTTCACTGTGCCGTTCCTGTCTGTGCTGTCTGTGTCAGTGCTGTGCGGCTGAGCCCCGCGACAACGCGACTCAGCAAGGCGGCCCAGTCGTCGGCGCTGACCGCGTGCAAGTCCGGTGTGAGGAGCGCGCTTCCCATCGCCAGCAGCAGGCAGAAGTGGGCGAGCGCGTCCGGTGACAGGTCTGCGTCGACCTCATCGCTGGCCTGAGCCACGCGCATGAGGTCGGCGAGCCAGTCGGCTCGCTCTCCGATGTAAGCGCGCATGGGCCGGGCAACATCGGCGTCACGACGGGCCGCGACCAGTGCCTCGACGAGCAGGTACTCACGCGAGTCGCGGCAGCGAGGCAGCGCGCGGCCGATGACCAGCAGCAGCTCCGTCACGGACTGACTGGGATCGGCGGCGAACATCTCCACGAGCACGCGCCGGCCATGCGTCCGCAGCGCATCGACGAGCAGTTCGGCCTTCGAGCCGAAGTGCGAGTACAAGGCGCCGTTGCTCACGCCGGCGGCAGCCGCGATGTCGGCCACCCGGGTGCCGTCGTATCCTCGCTCGGCGAACACATCGGCCGCGGCCCGCAGCAAGCGGTCACGAGTCTCGGCGGCGGTGACCCCCGCGATGCGTCCCATGAAAGAATTAAACGAACGTTCATCTGATTCGTCAAGGGTGGGTTGGCGGGACTGGGGTCGCCGGGCAGGACGGCGGTCGCCGGGCAGGACGGCGGTCGCCCGGCGGGACCGGCCCGCCCGGCGGGACTGGGCCCGCCCGGAGTGACTACCCTCCAGCGTGACTACCGTCCACAATGACTACCGTCTGGCATGACTACCGTCCGCGCGCTGGGAGACCTCATGAAGGCGGTCCGCTATCACGCCTACGGCTCGCCCGACGTCCTGCAGGTCCAGGACGTTGACATGCCCGCCATCGGGAGCGATGACTTACTGGTCCGGGTCCGCGCCGCCTCGGTCAACCCGCTCGACTGGCACTTCATGCGCGGCATGCCGTACCTCGCGCGGCTCCAGGCCGGGCTGGTGCGGCCCAAGGCCAGTGCCCGCCTGGGCGCCGACATGGCCGGGTCGGTCGAGGCGGTCGGCAGCAACGTCACTGGGTTCGCCCCGGGCGATGAGGTGTTCGGCGGCCTGCCGGAACTCGGGACGCTGGCCGAGTACATCAGCATCCGGCAGCACGCAGTCGTCCTGCCCAAGCCGGCCGGCCTGACATTCGAGCAAGCGGCGGCAGTGCCGGTGGCGGGATTCACTGCCCTGCAGGCGCTGCGCGACAAGGGGAAGCTGCAAGCCGGGCAGCGGGTACTCATCAACGGGGCGGCCGGCGGGGTCGGGACGTTCGCGGTCCAGATCGCGAAGGCGCTCGGCGCCGACGTGACGGGCGTGTGCAGCACCGCGAAGGTGGAGCTGGTCGGATCCATTGGCGCTGACCACGTGATCGACTACACCAAAGACGACTACACCAGGTCCGGTCAGCGCTACGACCTGCTGGTCGACATTGCCGGCAACCGGACACTGGCTGAGTGCAGGCGCGTGCTCAATCCGAGAGGGGTGCTGGTGGGCGTCGGGGCCCCGGAGAAGGGCCGCTGGATCGGGCCCGCCGGGCGCGGGCTCAAGATCGTGCTGCTCTCGCCGCTGGTGAGCCAGCGGCTGACGGTGTTCCTGGCGCAGCAGCGCCGTGACGACCTTGCCGTCCTGCGCGACCTCATCGACACCGGGAAAGTAACGCCGGTCATCGACACGACGTATCCGCTAACCGCTGTTGCGCAAGCTATCGCCCATCTCGAGACAGGACACGCCAGGGGCAAGGTCGTCGTCAGCGTCTGACCGCAGCGTCTGACCTTGCGCGGCGGCGGGCCGCGGCCGCGTCACCAGCTGCCGGGCAACTCGGTGCCGTACCAGGACTCGATGATGCGGTGCGCGATTGAGATGGGCGGTGGCAGCAGCAGTTCCCCGGACGCGACCGCCGCGTCGAGCTCCGCCCGGCTGTACCAGTGCGCCTCGGCGATCTCGTCGGCATCAACCTTGATCTCGGTGCCGACTGCGGCCGCCCGGAAGCCGAGCATCAGGCTCTGCGGCATCGGCCACGGCTGACTGCCCAGGTACGTCACGGCGCCAACGGCGATGCCCGTCTCCTCTGCGACCTCGCGGGTTACCGCCTGCTCGGCCGACTCCCCCGCCTCCACGAAGCCCGCGAGGATGGAGACGCGGCGCTGTGGCCACAGTGCGTTCCTGGCGAGCAGTGCGCGGTCAGCGGGATCGGTGACGAGCACGATCATCGCGGGATCCACCCGCGGGAAATGCTCGCTGCCGTCCACGGGGCACTTGCGCGCATGGCCGGACAGGATCGGATCTGTTGGCGACCCGCAGCGCGGGCAGTGCGTGAACGTCTCGTGCCAGTTCGCCAGCGCGACGGCGTGCGTCAGCAGCCCGGCGTCACGGTCGGACAGCAGCGGCCCGGCCTCGCGCAGGGATACTGCGCGCACACCAGGACGGGAAGTCTGAGGCAGCACGCCCGCCACGCCGAAGTACGCCGTGCCATCGTCGTCAACGCCGAGCAGGAACTGCACCCCGTCGGGCGGGCTGACAGGCGCGGCGAACGTGAGCCGGGGCTGGCCATCATCGAGCTCGCACAGCGCCTGACCGTGCTCGACGACGATCACCCTGGTGCGGAGATCGGCCCAGGCACGCTGGAGCCAGTCCGCGTCGGT